>Ga0187883_10001963_pt1 | contig 12455 bp, 14 predicted proteins | sample June2016WEW_20_1_2_FD_132966 | JGI IMG/M metagenome (GOLD analysis project Ga0187883, IMG submission 132966) | Peatland microbial communities from SPRUCE experiment site at the Marcell Experimental Forest, Minnesota, USA - June2016WEW_20_10 | ecosystem: Environmental > Terrestrial > Soil >...
GGAGCCTGGCTGGTGCCCGGGGCCTGGCCGCTCCCCGGCGCGCGGAAGACATTAACCGGCCGGTGCTCCCCTCCCGTCCCTGGACGCCCCGCCGCTGCCGCCTGGGCTCTGGCTCGTGCGCCACGCTCGGCTTCGAGGTCGCGGCCCTGGCGGCCAGGCGGCTGGCCGAGGGGTTCAAGTGCTGCTCCGGCGGGGGCAACGGGCGCGTGCCTTTCGGTCATGCCTGGTGCCCGGTTGCCGTTTGCGGCGTGCGCCGCCTGCTGCCCTTCCGCTGCTGCGACGGAACTCGCCACGGCCTTCGCGACTTCGTCCTCGAGCGAGCCGCGGGCTGCCTCACCGGCGACTAGGCCCGTGACCACGTCGCGGATCTCGGTCAGCCGCCTAAGGGCCTCGGCGTGCCGGGACGTGAGGAGGTTGAGCCGGCGCTCAGCACCGTCGTGGATCGCGGTCGCGCGTGCGGTCGCCTCATCAAGGAGTTGCTTGGCTTGTGCCTTGGCGCTGATGACCGTGGCCTCCGCCTGCTTGTGCGCCTCGCCAACTGAACGCTCGGCCTCGGTGCGCGCCGCAGTCCGGGTTTTCTCCGCTTCGGCGCGAGCGCTAGCTATCGAGTTCTCGACCTGCTCCTGGGCGGCGCCGAGCATGCGCTCGGCCTGCTCATGGGCCTCGGCGCGGTACTTGTCCGTTTCCTGCTTGGCGTCGGCGCGGAGTTTGTCGGTCTCCTGCTTGGCGTCGTTGCGAAGTTTCATGATCTCTTCGGCGGCGCGGTTCTTCTGCGCCTGGGCCTCATCGTCGGCCAGCTTCAGGATCTGGCCAACTCGCTCACTGATCTCCGCATGCGCAGGTTTCTCGTCAGACGCCTGCCTGGCCGACGAGAGCTCGAGCCGGAGCCGCTCGTTGTCGTCGAGCGCGCGCGAAAGCTCCTGCTTGCTGTCCTCAAGTTCACGGGCCTGGCTACGGGCTCTGGCCACAAACTCGTTCACCTGCCGTCGGCTGTAGCCGCGCATCTCTTTCTCGAACTGGTCGTCCTGGCTCAGGTCGGCAAGGAAGTCGTTGTGCTCGCTCATGGTGTCACCCGTCAAGATGGTCAGGCAGACCCTGGGCTGGGTCGGCGTCGGCTGCGGTAGTTGCCGAGTCGGCCGCTGGGCGGGCCGGGTCTGCGGGCTGGTCTGCGGTATGGTCCGGCAGCCTGGATCTGCCGGGCACCAGCCGCGGGCGGGGTTATCTGGAACAACGGGCTCGACTCTCGTCTCGAACGCGGTCATGCGCAACCGAAACGGCTGACTATGCTGTTTTGTCCAAATTTACTGAGGCAGGGTACAGAAAGTTTGGCATCCTGGGGGCGGTTACCTCAAGGACGCCTCCAGGATTGTGTGCAGGCCCGGCGATCAGGCCTTGCGATGATGAACATGGTCGGCCCCGCCTTGACCCAAGGTGCCAGCCGGCCACTGGATCAGCAGGGAGGCATGCCCATGGGCTTGGTCGGATCGCTGGGCAGTAACGCACCGTCGGTCGATCCCAGCGCCTGGATTGCTCCTGGAGCGGTGCTGGTGGGCAGGGTCACCGTAGCCAGGGCAGCAAGCATCTGGTACGGCACTGTCCTGCGCGCCGACGAGGACGAGATCGTGGTCGGCCCGGAATGCAATATCCAGGACCTCTGCTGTCTGCACGTAGACCCGGGCGAGCCGATCGTCCTTGAACCGCGGGTCAGCCTCGGCCACGGGGCGGTTGTCCACGGAGCGCACGTCGGGGCCGGGGCGCTGATCGGCATCGGGGCGATTGCCCTGGGCGGGTCGCGGATCGGCGCCGGATCCCTGGTAGCCGCGGGCGCCATCGTCCTGCCCGGTACCGAGGTCCCTCCTGGTGTCCTGTTCGCCGGCGTCCCCGGCCGTATCGTGCGTGAGCTGACCGAAGAGGACCGGGCCTCCTTCGCCGACACGTCCGCTGGATACGTCCGGCGCGCGAGACTGCATCGCGGAGCGACCTGGAAGCCCGACGAGCCCGGAATCTGATCATCTGTCCGGCTATTGCCCGTGACCTGCATGATTGCCGTAATTCGTCACCGCCTCCTGGGTAAACCGCGCCAGAACGTGATCCAGGAAAATGATCCTTATGGGCCATGCGCGGCGCCGCACGGCGCCGTAACCTTAAAGGCAAGTTCCGCAGATCTGCTCGGCGACGGAGGTGGGCTCGGTGCGAGAGCGACTCGATCTTCGCGTCCATGATCGCGTCGCGCTCGATGAGATCGAGCTGTACGCGGAGGTGCTGAGTGCCGTGGCGGCTACCGACCGGCCGCTGACTTCGAGCGAACTCGACGAGGTGCTTGGCCTCCGGCCTGTCGCCGTCGTGGCGATCAGCTCGGTCTGAGGCCGGACCTCAGCGAGCCGGACGCGCGTCCTCGCTGGCCGCTGGCCCACCCGCGAACATCACATCGGTGTCCCAGTGCGTGAAGCCCAGCGACTCGTACAGGCGAATCGCGGCGGTATTGCCCTCATCGACGTAGAGCATCACCTCGAATAGGCCCTGCGAGCGCAGGTATCGGAGGCCTACCAGGGTCAGCGCGCGACCCAGGCCGCTGCTGCGCTCCGCCGGATCGACACCCACTACGTAGACCTCGCCGATGGGCTCATGGCCATGCGCGGACCCGTCGCTCGCCTGGCCGTGGGTCTTCTGGCCGTGCGCGGTCCCGTCGCTCGCCCGGCCGTGGATCTTCGTCCAGTGGAAGCCGACGAGTTTCCTGCCGCGCTCCGCGAGGAAGAACCCGGCCGGATCGAACCACGGTTCCCGCTCGCGGAGATCGAGGTCGGGCCGGGTCCACCCGCCCTGCTCAGGGTGGCCGGCGAACGCCCGTGCGTTGAGGTCGATCCACTCATCCTCGTCACGGCCGACCTCGAAGGTGCGGACTGTCACGCCCGGAGCGGGCTGCGGCAGCTCAAGTCTGGCCTGCAGGGACCGGCGCATCTGCCAGAGCGCCCTGACTCGCTTGAATCCGGCGGCCAGCGCGAGCCGCGCCGCCGCGGGCAGGTCACCATGGGCCCACAGCCGTAGCTGCCTTCCGTCGGCCTCAGCGACCAGCGCGCGCAACAGCTCCAGGCCAAGCCCCTGGCCACGGCGACCCGGACGAACTACGAGCTCGCCGCTGGGGCCCGCGACCGGATCGGTCGGATCCAGATGCGCATAGCCCGCCAGCTCACCCTGGCTGACCAGCAGCAGGTTGCGGGCGCTCGGATCGCCGCCGTACCGCAGGTGCAGCATCACGTGCTCGGAGAGCGGGCCCAGGCCGTCTTCCTCGGTGGCCGCGCGAACCAGACTGAGCACCGCTGCGGCCTCGGATTCCGAGAGCCTGCCACGGACGCTAATGGCTGGCGCCTCACGGTAACCGTTCGGCATGCGCGGAGCGCGCCTCCCTGCGCTCGGCTGCATTGGCGCGGGGGGCAGGGGGCGAGCGATCCGGATCCGGGTCGCCGTCCCGCTCGGTGCTGCCGCTGCGGCGGTCCTGATGTGGTCCCTGCTGCTTTGCGGTGTCTGGCTCTGCGGTGTCTGGCTCTGCGGTGCCTGGCTCTGCGGCGCCTGGCTCTGCGGCGCCAAGCTCTGGGCTGTCCGGCTCTCCAGAGTCCGCTCCCGCGTCCTGCGCCCCCCGCTCAGCGTCACCCTTAACCGGGACGAAGCGGTAACCGACGTTCCGAACAGTGCCGATCAGTGCCTCATGCTCGGTGCCAAGCTTGGCGCGCAGCCTGCGCACGTGCACGTCGACGGTGCGGGTACCGCCGAAATAGTCGTAGCCCCAGACCTCCTGTAGCAGCTGGGACCTGCTGAAGACCCGGCCTGGAGACTGGGCAAGGAACTTCAGCAGCTCGAATTCCTTGAAGGTCAGATCAAGCGCCCGACCGTGCAGCCGGGCGGAGTAAGTGATTTCATCGATGGCCAGATCGCCCGAGCGGATCTCGCCGGACACCGCGGGGGCCGTGCGGCCGATGGCGATGCGCAGCCTCGCGTCAACCTCGCCTGGGCCCGCCGTGTGCAGGATAACGTCGTCAGCGCCCCAGTCGGCGGATACCGCGGCCCACCCCCCCTCGGCGACGATGGCTAGCACTGGCACGTCAAGGCCTACGGCGCGCAGCTGCCGCAGGAGCTGCCTGACCTGCACCAGGTCGCGCCGTGCGTCCACTAGCACCAGGTCAGCCGGAGGCGTGCCGTCCGCCGAGGCAGCGACCGCGGGCGCGAGGCGAACGGCGTGCGGCAGCAGGCTCAGCGAGGGCAGGATCTCGGCGGCGGGCTCTGGAGCGCTGCTGAGCAGGAGCACATTGCTCAACCGCTGCCCCCTCCGGCTCGACATGCAGCCGCGGGATGCTGCCAGGCAGTCCCGCGATGACCGGGGTCAGCTGCACCCGGGTCCGCTATAAGCGAGGATAGCTGACATGGCGCTTGTGACCTTCCGCTACTGGGCAGCGGCGAAGGAAGCGGCCGGGGTCGGCGAGGAGACGATCAGGGCCGAGACACTCGCCGAGGCTCTTGCTGCGGCGAGCGGGGAACGGCCGGCCCGTGCGGCCGGCCTGAATCCGCGCCTCCGGGATGTCCTCGCACGCTCGTCCTTCCTGATCGACGGGGTGCCCGTGGGCATCCGCCCGCCGGAGGCGGTTACGCTCAGCGACGCGTCCGTCATCGAGGTGCTGCCGCCGTTTGCCGGAGGCTGATCGCCTGGCGCCGGGCGCTCGCGGCGGCTGGCCGCCGCCGCGGCGATAACCTAGGCCCGCCATGGCCGCCACGTTGCTGATCACGATTCTCGTACTCCTTGTCCTGATGGGGCTGCTGGCTGTCGTAGACCGGGTCCTGGCGGCTGCCGTAGGCGTTCATATCGGCGACCGGGTCGCCAGCGCCAACGACCTGCAGGCCAGGCCGAGCGTGCGCGTCCTCGGCTTTCCCTTCCTCACCCAGCTCGCGTCCGGCGATTACCGCGAAGTGGCCGTCATGCTCGGCAGCTTGACCGCTGGCGATGTCGAGCTCTCCGATCTTGATGCCCGCTTTACCGGGGTGCACATGTCATCGGGAAGGCGGCCGCGGCCAGGGCGCAGCGAGATCACCGCCGAGCACGCGAGCGCGACAGCGATCGTCCCGTTCACAGTCCTCAGCCAGCGGCTGCCACCAGGGCTGACGCTCAGTCAGGCCGGCAGTAATCTGCGGATCATGAGCACGGTCCTTGGCCGCCCTGTCCCGGGGACCCTCGCGCTGGGCGTTTCCGCGGCGGGCATCACGATCACCCCGCGATTCACCGGGATGCCCGCGCTGGTCGGCTTTGTCATCCCGATCCAGGCACTGCCGCTCCGGTTGTCCGTCACCTCGGTGAGCGTCACCGAGCATGGCCTCAGAGTCAGCGCCTCCGGGCGGGATGTGCGCCTGGGGCCATCCCCGACGGGGACAGGCCAGCCGGACCGTGAACCAAACGGGTCCGGCTGGCCGTTGAGATAAACATGGCAGGGGTGGAAAGCGCCGGCGGTGGCCGACCCAATGGGCAGGTTTCCGACGAGATGCTCGTACGCACGCTCTATGCGGAGCATGCTGGCCCGCTGCTGAGGTATGCCCTGCACCTGGCCAGTGGCGACCGGCAGCGGGCCGAGGACATCGTGCAGGAAACCCTGCTACGCGCATGGCTGCATCCGGAGGCAATCGCGGAACGGCCTGCCAGGCCCTGGCTGTTCGCGGTGGCCAGGAACCTGGCCGTCGACGCATACCGGGCCCGCAAAGCGCGGCCGCGTGAGGTGGGGGAGAGCGCGCTCGAGCTGATTCCGGCTCCCGACGAGGCCGATCGGGCGCTTGAGTCGTGGGCGGTGGCTGATGCGCTCCAGACCCTGCGGCCCGACCATCGCGCGGTACTGCTTGAAACGTACTACCGCGGCCGGTCGGTGGCCGAGGCTGCCGCTGTGCTCGGCATACCGGCAGGTACCGTTAAATCAAGGACTTTCTACGCGCTGCGCGCACTGAAGCTGGCACTGGAGGAACGGGGGCTCGCGCCATGAACGGGCCCTCAGGCTGCGGTGATGTCCGCTTGGCGCTGGGCGTCTATGTGGTCGGTGCGATCGATCCGGCAGAACGCACGATCGTCGATATACACCTCAGTCATTGCCCGGCTTGCCGGGAGGAGCTGGCCGGGCTGGCCGGGCTGCCAGCCCTGCTCGGCCGGGTCCCGGCCCGCGATGTTGAACGGCTGGCAGCCTCCGGCGCCACGGGCAACCCGGAGGAACCGCCTCCCGAGCTGCTCAGCTCGCTGCTTCGGCGGGTCGCCGCCCGGCGCCGGGCGCGCAAGTGGCGGACGATCACGGTGGCGGCGGCCGCCGCGGTCATCGCGGTGGGAGGCGGGCTGGCTGGCGGCGCGGCGATCTCGCACGCACTCAGCTCCGGCTCCTCAGCCGCCAGCCAGGCATCGGGCCAGACATCACGGGGATACGAAACCGGCCGCGCAACCGATGCGCGGACGCACGTCACCGCCGTCGTGGCGTACCACTCCGCGGCGTGGGGGACTTCGATGCGCGTGTGGGTCAGCGGCATCCGCGCCGGGACAACCTGCGAGCTGTGGGTGGTGGACACCCACGGCCAGCGGTCGATCGTCGGGGGCTGGACCGTGGCGCGCGGCCATCAGGACCAGTGGTACCTCGCGTCGACGCCGGTCAGTGGCGCGAAGATCGGCAGCTTCCAGGTGACCGCGGCCGGGCAGGTCCTCGTCACTGTCGCGGCCACCTGACCGGGAAGCATCCGGTCCTGTCCGGTCACCGTGCGGCCACCGGATAGTCACCGGCGCCGGGAATGCGGTAGCTGCACCCGGTGCTTAGTACGTCGTGACCGCCGGCCTGATCGTCCTTGTCGTAGTCCTTGGCATCTCAGCGGCCGCCGGCCTGGCCTGGCGCCGGCGCAACGGCGTGCTGCGGGCGCCACGCGGGCCGGCCGCCGGAGGGCCGAGGGCGGCCGTGACCGAGTCGGCTGTCACCGGACCTCAGCTGGGCGCGACGCTGGGCTCGAGGGCCACGCTGGTGCAGTTCTCGACCGCATTCTGTGCGCCCTGCCGTGCCACCAGGCGGATCCTGACGGAGGTGGCCGGAATGATCGACGGGGTCGCGCACGTGGAGATCGACGCGGAGTCACGAATGGACCTGGTCCGCAGCTTCGACGTGCGGCGGACCCCGACAGTGTTCGTGCTCGGGCCCGACGGGCGCATCGCCAGGCGGGCGAGCGGCCAGCCGACCAAGGCCGACGTGATCGCCGCCGTCGGCGAGGTGACATAGAGTGGGTTTTTCCTATTCTTCGGATCGGGAAAGATGATAGTGACATCAACCGGAGCCGCACATAGCATCGGCTACGTGCCTGACGGGATCACCGCTCCGCGCACGACCGGCCGGCTGCTGCGGGCGACGCTGACCAAGCGGCGCGCGGTCGACTTCTGCCGTGTCGCCACCGCGATCTGTCCGGCTGCCCTCGGCTGGGGCCAGCGTGCCGCGCGCGCAGGCGCCAGCACGATCTGACTCTCCGCCACCGCCCCGGTTTCGGCGCCGCACCACCAGTCCGCAGATCCGGGCGCCGCGCCGCCGGCGGACGTGACATCGCCCAGCCCGGCCGCGCTGCAGGACACACCGGCCCGCAGAATTCCCGAAGGGACCCGCCGATGGACATCGATCCGAGAGGGCCGCGTTTCGGCGCGCTGATCACCATGGTGGTCTTCGCTGTCGTACTGCTCACCGGCAATGTGTGGCTGCTTGCCGCGCAGGGGCTTGTGTTTGCGGCCGGGACTCTTTTCGGCGTGCGCAACTCACCGTACGGGCTGATCTACCGCTGGCTGGTGCGGCCGCGCCTTGGGCCGCCGAAAGAACTCGAGCCTGCGGCCCCGCCGCGGTTCGCTCAGGGCACCGGCCTGTTTATCAGCGCTATCGGGGTTATCGGCTACGCGGCGGGCATAACGCCGCTTGGGATGGCCGCAGCCTCGGCCGGGCTCGTCGCGGCAGTCCTCAACGGGATCTTCGGCGTCTGCCTGGGCTGTGAGATGTATCTGATTATCCGACGAATCTGGCCGGGCCGCCACACGCTGGTGCCGGCCGAAGCTGACAAGGAGGTTCCGATATGAGCCGTTCCGACGTCCTCGTGGACGCCGACTGGGTGCAGGCCCACGGCAACGACCCTGGTGTGGTGCTCGTGGAGGTGGACGAGGACACCAGCGCCTACGACAAGGGCCACATCCGGGGCGCAGTGAAGATCGACTGGAAAACCGATCTGCAGGACCCGGTGCGCCGCGATTTCGTGGACAAGGCCGGCTTTGAATCCCTGCTCTCCAAGCGGGGCATCAGCAACGACGACACGGTCGTGCTCTACGGCGGCAACAACAACTGGTTCGCGGCGTATGCGTACTGGTACTTCAAGCTGTACGGGCACAACAACGTCAAGCTGCTCGACGGGGGCCGCAAGAAGTGGGAGCTCGATGGCCGTGAGCTGGTGACCGAGGTCCCCGAGCGCGCCACGACCAGCTACACCGCCACCGAGCAGGACCAGTCGATCCGGGCCTTCCGCGACGAGGTGGTGGCGGCCATCGGCCAGCGCAACCTGGTCGACGTCCGCTCGCCCGACGAGTTCGCCGGCCGCCTGCTCGCCCCGGCGCACCTCCCGCAGGAGCAGGCGCAGCGGGGCGGCCACATCCCGACCGCGAAGAACGTCCCGTGGTCGAAGGCGGCCGAGGAAGATGGCACGTTCAAGACCGACGACGCGCTGCGGGTGCTCTACGGCCACGAGGCCGGGCTGGACTTCGGCAGGGACACGATCGCCTACTGCCGGATCGGCGAGCGGTCCGCGCATACCTGGTTCGTGCTGCATGAGCTGCTCGGCCAGCCGAACGTGAAGAACTACGACGGCTCGTGGACCGAGTACGGCTCGCTGGTCGGGGTCCCGATCGAGATCGGGGACGCTAAGTGAGCAGCGGCGGATGCGGCGCGCTGGCCGGCAGCGCGGCCCTGCCCGCGGACGCTGGCAGCCAGGCGGTGGTGCAGGGCCGGGTCACGCAGAACGGGACAGCGGTGCCGGTCGGCTACGCCAGGCTGCTCAACGAGGGCGGTGACTTCGTCGCCGAGGTGCCGCTGGGCGACGATGGCGGATTCAGGTTCTTCGCCGCCCCGGGGACGTGGACGCTGCGCGTGCTCGCCCCCGGCGGCGTCCGGGCCGAGCGCACCGTCTCCGCGGAGACCGGCAAGATCGCCGCTCTCGAGGTCACCATCTGACCCCTGGCCCGCCAATTTCATGATCGCGGCGGCTCTTCCGCGCATGGCGCGGAAAAGCCGCCGCGATCACGTTCGGCAGCGCCGGGACAGTTTCCCTACCTGCCACCTGTTCGTCGCCTATGTCATCACCTGCTGTTCAGCTGCTCGTTACCTAAGAGCCCTAGAACTGGTCTTGGCTGTACCGGCGCGGTCAGATCATCGTCTCGAGTCGCCGGGTGAGGCGGGGTATATGTCAATCCAGGCCGATCCGGCATCATCGCCCGGGCGGTGCCGGGTTTCACCGACGCCACCGGCACTGGCGGCGGCCTGGAAAACGCCATCATCGGCACCTTCGTGATCACCATCGTCGTGCTGCTGGTCAGCGGACCATCCCCGTCTGGAGCTTCTTCTACAGTCCCGTCCATTTCTACAGTCCCGTCCATTCGCCGCAGATCTCGTCCTACGACGTGGCGGTGATCTTGTTCATGTTCGTGCTGCTGATTATCATCGCGGGACGGGTGATCATCGCATTCCCCCGGCGACATGCGGAGTGATCAACATGCTGGGCCCCAGCGATCGGCCGCTATCCGACGATGACGGAGCGGCCGCCGCGCCGGGAACCGCCCGCGGGGCCGCTCAGCCAAGGGCCGCGGTCGCCAAGCCGGGCAGCGGAGCTGCTCAGACCCGGTCGGCCAGCGGCGTGCTTGCGGACCGGATGGCCGCGGCGCTGGTACACCATGAGCCCGGCTGGCGGCTGCCGCGGCACAGCGCCCTAGCGCGCCGGTACAACGTGAGCACCGCGGAGATCGACGCCGCGATCGCGGAACTCGCCGCCCGGCACCTGATCCGCCGCCTGCCTGACGGTCAGGCTTACCGCGCCAGTCCTGCGGAGTACCTCATCTCGCTCGAGGGCGTGCCCGGGCTCGCCGCCCATCTCGATCCGATGGGCGGCGAGATAACCTGCCGCAGCCGCCAGGTCTCGGTGCGCCGGGTCCCTGAGGACATCGGCTGGGCGCTGCACGTCTCCCCGTCGGACCCGGTCTGCGTCATCAGGTTCCTCTGGACCGCGGACGGGCAGCCTGCCGCGTTCGCCACGACTTACCTGGCGACAGAGGCCGCTGGACCGTACCTGGCCCAGGGTGCCGGATCCGCTTTTACCCCGCTGCCGGTAGCCACGATGCCAGCGGCGGAAGACCAAGGAACCGCGCCGGCTGGTCAGCCGGGTGCCCTGTATGTCGAGATGCAGCAGCCGCCGCCGTCGGTGGCCAGGAGCCTTCGGCTGTCGCCAGGCCAGCTAGCCGCCATGGTGACGGTCAGGTTCGACGATCCCGCCGAGGGGGAGCCGGTCGCGCTGACAGTCGCGGTCTGCCGCCCCGACCTGTTCCGGATCGTGGTCTGCTCCGCTGAGCAGCCACTCGCAAATGGTGATACGGACAGTTTGTCAGGGGCCTGGACACGCGCGGTGGAAGGCTGGGAACCTTGACCCGAAATGCCTGTTGCCGCCGTGACCCCAGCGCCGCGCGTGCCGCGCCGTGCGCGCTACCTCATTCCGATCCAGACGCCCCGCCGCGCTGAGTTAGTCGCTGTCCTCAGCACCGCCGCGGTGCTCATTCAGGTGGTCTTCGCCCAGCTCACGCTGGTGCTCGTGATCGCGTTTCACGCGACAAGCAGGCTGACCAGATGGCGGCCGCAGTGGCTGCTGGTCCCGGCGGCCACCGGGCTTGTCTGGGCACTGGCGATGGGCCCCGCCGCCGCTGCGGCCCGGCTGGCGGCCGGGCCGCGGCTGGTACTTGCCTACCTGGCCGGCACGGGCCGGCATCCTGGGCGGGTCCTGCACCCGGCGGGGGCGTTTGCCGGACTGACGCACTGGCTGCCAGGCCAGTTTCCGCTTGCCCTCGTGCTCGCCGCCATCGAGGCGGCGGGCCTGTGGTGGCTGGACTGGCTGCACGCGTCTGAACGGCTGTCCGGCCAGCCGCGTCCAGGGCTGCTGGTAGCGGTGCGCAGGCGCTGGACGGCGGCCTCGATCAGGTCGGGCGGCGTGGTCACCACGGACGGCGGGTGCGTGGGGATCGATGCCGCGACCGGCCGGCCCGCGGCGATCTCGTGGCAGGAGGCCGAAGGTGGCGTGCTCTGCGCCGGGCCCGCTGCTGCCGAGCCGGATGGCACCGGGATCGCCGAGACCTGCTTCATGCTGGCTCACGCCGGGATCCGGCGCCGCAAGCCGGTCATCGTCATCGACCTGACCGGATCCGGCTGGCTCACCGAGTCGCTGGCCGCTGGGTGTGCCGCGGCTGGCGCCCCGCTGCGTTCGCTCGGCTGGCCCGGACCCGGCTACTACGAGCCCGTCCGCAGTGGCGATCCGGCGCAGGCGGCTTCGCTGGTCACCGGCATGATCGACTGGAGCGGGGGCACGGACGAGCACCGCCGCACCTGCGCCGCCTACCTGACCGACGTATTCGCCGTGCTGGCCGCCGCGCCCGCCGACCCGCGCATGCCGATCCTGGACGACCTGACCGGGCTGCTCAACCCGGCCGCGCTGCGCGCGAGGCTCAGCCGGGTGCCCGCGTATTATCCGAGCCGGGCGGCGCTCGCGGAGCGGGTTGGCGTCTCGGTCCGGCAGGCAGCTGTCGACCCGGCCGCGCTGTCGGCGCCCGCCATCCAGCTGGCGGCGCTCCGGGCGTCCGCCCTCGGCCATTGGCTGGCTCCAGGGCCGTCGGCGCGGGCCGCGCCCGCCGGGCCCGGTGACCGGCCCGGGCGGGGCCGCCCGCTGCGCGGCGCGGCCCAGCTCAGTGCCGCCGCTACGCCAGCGGCGGAGCCGCTGCGGATCAGTCTGGGCCAGGCGGTGCGGGATCGGGCGGTTGTCGCGTTTTCGCTGGACCGCGCCGTCCATGACCGCTCCGCCTGCATGATCGCAAGCCTGGCTGCCTGCGACATGATGGCCGTCTGCGCCGAACTTAGGCGGATTGGCGTGCCTGGTGACGCGCTGGCCTGGATCCACGGGTGCGAGGCCGTGGATCACCGCGTGCTCAGCGACCTGATCGCGGCTGGCGCCGGCGCCGGGCTGGCCGTCCTGCTGAGCACGGGGTCCGCCGCCGCCGCGGACCGTCTTGCCGGGATCGCCAACGTGGTGCTGGCGCGAGGTCCCGCCGGCCCGGCGGTCGCGGCGAGATTCGCCGATTTTGCCGGCCCCGCTGACCGCGCTTACCAAGCTGATCGCGCTGACCGCGCTGA
>Ga0187883_10001970_pt1 | contig 12431 bp, 10 predicted proteins | sample June2016WEW_20_1_2_FD_132966 | JGI IMG/M metagenome (GOLD analysis project Ga0187883, IMG submission 132966) | Peatland microbial communities from SPRUCE experiment site at the Marcell Experimental Forest, Minnesota, USA - June2016WEW_20_10 | ecosystem: Environmental > Terrestrial > Soil >...
ACAACCGGACCGGCGGCTGGCAGGGCGCGGCGGAGCCGGACTCGAGCATCATGGTGACCACAGTCGGCGCGGCGCACAGATGGGTCACCGCGCCGTCGCCGATGGACTCCCAGATCGCCTCCGGGTCGACCTTGGGCAGGCACAGATGAGTCGCGCCGGTTGCGGTGACCGCCCAGGTGTAGGCCCAGCCGTTGCAATGAAACATCGGCAGCGTCCAGAGATAGCCGCTGCGGGGGGTGAGACCGGCCTCAGCGATCACCCCGAGGCTGTGCAGGTAGGCGCCGCGGTGGGAGGTCATGACGCCTTTCGGCTGTCCCGTGGTGCCGGAGGTGTAGTTGATGGACAGCAGCGCCCGCTCGTCGGTGGGCCGCGCCAGCGGCCCGGCTTCGCCGGAGGAGATGAGTTCCTCGTACCCGCACTGGTCCGGATCGGCGGAATCAAGCCACACCACGCGGGGGCATGGCGGCGGCATGCTCGCCAGCGCCGTCTCGAGCGGCTCCCTCAGCTGGATGTCGGCTATGACGAGCCGGGCTCCGGAGTGGCCCAGGATGTAGGCGTAGTCGCCGGCTGTTAGCCGGGAGTTGAGCGGCACCAGTACTGCCCCGGCGCCCGGCACGGCGTAGTGAAGTTCCAGCATCCCGGCCACGTTCGGCAGCAGTGTTGCGACACGGTCACCGGCGTCTATCTCGAACGTGCGGCGAAGGGCACTGGCCGCGCGCCGGACTCGTTCCGCATGCTCCGCGTAGGTCCACGACCGGCCACCATCGCGCACAGCCGTCCTGTTGGCCCAGACGCGTGCGCTGCGCTCCAGGAAGGACAGCGGGGTGAGCGGGGCGTCGGAGACACCGGCCGGTGAAGGCGTTCTGGGTCTGTCGGTCATGGCCATATCGTCTCCGGGCGTCGGCGGCGTAGCAAGAGTGAGCCGCAGAGCGTGATCGGGCCGGGCGATCGAGCCGTATCGGTGCCAGCCATGACGGTCAGTGAACTTTCAGGAAAACGTAAGCAGGCATCTAACGCGTTTGGAGCACTCCTCCAGGTTGGCGCCCGACTATGACGTACAGGCAACCGGATGAAGACCTGAAGGAGCGGATCCCAGATGGGCACGATCGACGAGCCGGGCGTTAGCAGCCCGGGACCGGAGCAGGGCGACGGGACGGGCGGGGGGCCGGGCGGCCCGGGCGCGCCAGGCAGCCGGGAGGATAAGCGGCGCAGCCGGCCGTGGCGGCGCCCTGCGTTGCTGGCTGGCGCGTCGGTCGGGGCGGCTGCGCTGGTATTCGCGGGGCTGGGCGCGGCGGATGCGATGGGCGCCACCGTGATGACCACGTCGCAGGTCGCGTCGAGCGTCGACCCGGGCCTGGTTGATGTGGTGTCCACGCTCGGATATCAGAGCGGCGCCGCGGCCGGCACCGGGATGGTGCTGACCACCACCGGTGAGGTGCTGACGAACAACCACGTGATCGACGGTGCAACCTCGATCAAGGCCACCGACGTGGGGAACGGGCGCACCTATACCGCCAGGGTCGTCGGCTACGACAAGAGCCATGACGTCGCGGTGCTGCAGCTTGTGGGCGCCTCCGGGCTTCGGACAGTCACCCTCGGCTCCTCCAGTCCGCAGACCGGCCAGAAGGTGATCGCGCTCGGTAACGCCGGCGGCAAGGGCGGCACCCCATCGGTGGCCACCGGGACGGTTACCGGCCTCGACCAGTCGATTACCGCCTCCGATGAGTCGTCGGGCACCGCTGAGCAACTGACCGGGCTGATCGGCCACAACGCCGGAATCCAGCCCGGCGATTCCGGCGGGCCGCTGGTTAACACCTACGGGCAGGTCATCGGCATGGACACCGCTGCCTCCACCGGCACCTCCACCGCCGGCTATCAGCAGCAGGGCGGGCAAACGCCAGCACAGACCCAGGCGTTCGCCATTCCTATCACCGAGGCATCCTCGATCGCCAGCCAGATCGAGGCAGGCACGCCGTCGTCCGCCGCGCACCTCGGCGGCACCGCGTTCCTCGGCGTGGAGACCTCCTCCTCGGGCACCAGCGGCAGCGGCGGCTACGGCGGTTTCGGCGGCGGCTACGGTAGCTACGGCGGCTACGGTAGCTACGGCGGCGATGGCGGTAGCTACGGCGGCGGCGCAACCAGCAGCGGCGTCACTATCGCCGGAGTCGTGCCCGGATCAGCAGCCGCCCAGGCGGGCCTGACCGCGGGTGACCAGATCACCGCGGTCGCTGGCCACACCGTCACGTCCTCCTCGGACATCCAGGCGGTGCTGGGGAGCTACCACCCTGGCGACAAGATCAGCATTAGCTGGACAGACCAGTTCGGCCAGTCCCAGACCGCCACTGTCGGCCTCACCGCCGGCCCCGCTAGCTGACACCGTCGGCGTACCCGTAAGTCCCGGGCGCAGCCCAAAGCCGCGGCCGGCCGAGCACCACAGCGGGCCTAGGCCCTGAACCTTTCCGGCTCAGGGCCTAGGCCCTGAGCTTGCAAGGAGGCCGAGCAACTATGCACGAAACGATCCCGCACACCCGGCGGCTCCGCGCCGTTCAGCCCGGCGACCCGCCCGGCAGCCCCGGGCGGCCCCGGCTGCGCCGGCTGGCCAGGCTGGATGTCGAGCGGGCCCGCCAGTTCCTGACCGAGCTGGACGGCCGCGCCGCGGGCACCGACCTGCCCCGCGCCATGTACCTGGTCGGCCAGGCCCAGGGTCACCTGGAGTCGCTGCTGGACGTCATCGACGCGGCGGTGACCCCGTGAGCGCCGCGCCGGGAATCCGCATTGCTTCCACGGTTTCGCATCGCCGGTGCCGGGCCGGGTCGGGCGGGTCCTCCTCCGGTTGACCGCTCCGCCCGTGGCGCGGACGTGACAGGGACCAGCTGCATCCCAGCGAAGCGGAGCCCGCCGTTACAGTGGATCGACGCTGGGCCCGGCAGGCCCTCGAGAGGCAGTTGGTCCTGCATGGCTGAAGACGCCACGAAGAGCGCGGGCTCTGTCGCCGAGGCACGACTCCTGAGTGGCTGGCGCTCGATCATGTTCGCTCCAGTCGGCGACGGCCAACGACGTCGACGCGGAAGCGACGGAGCGCGCCTGGCCAGCGCCATCCTCGCCCTCGTCTGTTGCCTCATCGCCATCCGCTACAACTCCCGCATCGACCGGGCCATCATCCAGGTCATCCATCCGCCGCCGCGGAGCATCACCTGGCTGGTGACGGTGGTCTACGACGCTGGTGCATTCGGCGTCACGATCGTGCTGCTGGCGCTGGCCCTGATCGCGCGCCGCTGGGCGATGGCGCGCGACATCGCGCTGAGCGCCGCCGGCACGGCGGCGGTGAGCGGGATCCTCGCCCGTTTGCTCGGAAGCCGCGGCGGCAGGCCAACCGGAGTGCTGATCCACGGCTACTACCTGCGTTTCCCGGTCCTCCAGATCGCTGTCTTCATGGCGGTCGCCACGGCGGCGCTGCCCTATCTGGCGCGGGGCTTGCAGCGCATCATCGAGGTCTTCATCGCCCTGGTGGCTTTGGCCTCGGCTGTGGGAGGTCACGGGCTTCCCGTCAACGTCCTCGGGAGCCTGGCCATCGGCTGGGGGGTGACCGCGGCGGTCCGGCTCATCTTCGGCTCACCGCTCGGCCTGCCGTCGACCGATGATGTCCGGGCGCTGCTCGATGAGCTCGGCATCCGCTCGAGCAACGTGCGGCCGGTGAGACGGCAGGTCTGGGGGGTGGCGAAGTACGAGGCAACCGAGACGTGCCAGGCAGAATCTTCCGGCGAGCGCATCGGCGTAGCGGTGTACGGCCGGGACGCAGCCGACGCCAAGCTGCTCACCAAGGCGGGCCGGTTCCTGCTCTACCGTGACTCCGGACCTAGCCTTACGCTCACCCGGCTTCAGCAGGTCGAGCACGAGGCCTACCTCACCATGCGGGCAGGCCAGCTGGGCGTGGCCGTGCCCGAGATCGTCGAGGCGGGAACCGCTGGACCATCCGACGACGCGCTGCTCGTCTACCGCTTGCCGGCCGGGATGGCGCTGTCCGAGGCTGATGCCACCGGCATCAGTGACGCCACCCTCGACGACCTCTATCGTCAGCTCCTGACTCTCCGGCGGGCGCGCATCGCGCACGGCGCCATCAGCGGTGACGTCCTGCTGGTCGATCCGGCAGCTGAGACCACGGTATTGGCGGACTTCCGCAACGCCACAGCTAACGCTTCGCCGGACCAGCTCGATCGCGACCTGGCTGGTGCCATAGCGGCGACGGCCGTGGTGGCAGGCGCCGAACGAGCCGCCGGCTGCGCGGCAAGGTGTCTCACCCCGGAGGTGCTAGCAGGTGCCCTCCAGCATCTGCGCAAGGCCGGGCTCGATCCCGCGCTCAGCCGGGGCCTGAGAGGCAAACGCGGGCTCTTGGAGGATGTCCGTCAGCGAGCCGCCCAGGCCAAGTCGATCGACGTGCCGAAGCTAGTGGAGCCGCGCCGGGTGAGCTGGCCGACGTTGATCATGGTGGTCGGCACGCTCATCGGCGGCTGGGCCCTCATCGGGGTGCTCATCGATGTCTCCAAGTCCTTCGACACTGTGCTCGGGGCCGATTGGCTCTGGGTCATCGCGGCGTTCGTCCTGGCCCAGCTGGCCTACGTGGCGTCGGCCGTCGAGGGCATCGGCAGCGTGGCCGGGGCACTTCCGTTCGGGCGAGTGGTGGCTGTCGAGGTCGCCAACTCATTCAGTGCGCTGGCCGGCGGGACAGCGGCAGTCTTCGCCACCCGGGTGCGCTTCTTCCAGCAGCAGGGCTACGACGCATCGGTGGCGCTGAGCTCGGGTGCCATCATGGCCACCGCCAGCTGGATCGCCATCGCGGTGCTGTTCGGGATTTCATTGCCGTTCGCCTGGGGGTCCATCCACCTCGAGGTCACCCCCGAGTCAGGCGGGGACTCGAAACTGGTGTGGATCATCTTGGCGGTGGTGGTGCTGGTCGGCTTGGTGGTCGGCCTCGCGCTGGCCGTGCCCAGGTTCCGCAGGCTGGCCGCCGAGCAGGTGCGTCCCAGGGTGCGCGCCATCTGGGGCAACCTCAAGGAGGTGGCCCGTTCTCCGCGCAAGCTGGTGTTGCTGGTGGGCGGCTCGTTTGCCCAGGAGCTGGTCGTGGCCATGGCCCTGTCCGTTTCGCTGCGGGCCTTCGGCGATCATCTCCGGCTTCCCACCCTGATCGTGGTCATCACGGTGGCCGGGATCATCGGCGGCATCTCGCCGTCGCCCGGCGGCATGGGAGTGGTGGAAGCCGGCCTGATCCTCGGCCTCACCGCGGCCGGCGTCTCGGAGTCCGATGCCACTGCCGCGGTCTTCATCCAGCGCCTGTTCACGTCGTACCTGCCGCCCATCTGGGGCTGGATCACCCTCGTTTGGATGCGGAAAAGAGAGTACCTGTGAGCTTTGCCGAAGGGCTCCTCGGCAACTGTGCAGACCACCTCCAGCAACTGTGCAGCGGGTGGTCAGGTTCGCGGGTGACATTGGAGGTGGCTCCTCCCGGCGCCTGGCTGCCTGGCCAGGCCGGGAGGAGCCCAAGAGCGCGCCCCGCCGGCCCGGGACGGCGGGGCGCCCTCGCCATGTCCTGCCGGGGTCCGGTGACGCTCGCCGCGACGGTGCTCCTCTCGAAGCCAGCTGTAGCGAGCTACCGGCCGCGGAAGCGCGGTTCACGCTTGTCCACGAAGGCCTGGGTGGCCTCGCGATGGTCCTCGGTGAGCGCGGTGTGCAGATGGTGCGTCACTTCGAGGTCCATGCAGTCACCCAGCTCGCCGGACACGGCCCGGTTCAGGTTCTCCTTCATGTAGCGGTAAGCGATCATGTAGCGGTAAGCGATCGACGGCCCCTCGGCCAGCCGCCGAGCCCGCGCCATGACCTCCCGCTCGAAGTCTGCCGACGGGAAGATGGCGTTGACGATCCCGAGCCGTTTGGCGTTCTCGGCGCTCAGCCGCTCAGAGAAGTAGTAGAGCTCTTTAGCTTTGCCGCTGCCCACCAGCTGAGTGAGAAACCAGGTCCCGCCATAGTCTCCGGCGAACGCAACCCGGGCGAAAGCAGTGGTCAGCACCGCCTCCGGCACCCTCGCCGGCGAAGCGGACCCCGCCGATCTCTAGCGGCCGGCCGCCGGGCAGCCCGGCGATGATCACTGCGGTGATTCCCTCGCCGTGACCGGCCTCCGCCGGCGTGAACCGCAACTGCTGGCCCGAGGAGAGCTGTACTACCGGGGTGCTCCCATCGCTGCCCGCGGACACCCCGAGCACCGCCGCCCAGCGCTGTGCCGCGGCGGACGGGTCCTTGACCTCGATCGTCAATCCGCTGATGCCACCAGGAACATACCCGGGCACCTGCCCCGTCCACGACGGGCCCGCCCACCTCCACGACTCCGCGTTGGTCAGGCCGAACTCTCCCACCCCCGGATCGCGGAATGGCTGCTGCCAGCCGAACGCCCGCCGTAGCGCGTCGGCCACCGGCCCGCAGTCGTGCGCCACCACGGCCACCTGTCGCAAGCGGGGTCCGGTAAGCACATCTCTAACAGTAGGAGGTCCGTCGGGTTCGGCTGAAAACCTGCACCTCGGCAGGGCCAGCACGGTCGCCTGCCGGATCGGCAGGCCGGCCAGGCCATGGCGGCCGGCCTGCTTCCGAGCTCATGCCGCTTCGTTGAGGATCGCGCGCAGGTCGTTTTCGGCGAGGATGACGGGGTTGCCCTGAGTGCTGCTTGCCTTCATCGCGCTGGCGGTGATGTCACCGAAGTCCTCCGGTCGCAGGCCGAACTCACGCAGCCGGGGAACTCGCAGCTGGGTGACCGTCTGACGGATCCAGGCGATGCCGTCCTCGATGGCGGCGCCGGGATCGCCGGTGAGCAGTCGCGCGGCTTCGGCGTACCGGGGCAGGGCAGGGCTGGCCGGCTGCGCGGATCGCAGGGCGCGCACGTTCGCCTCGACGACCGGCGCGAGCAGCGCGGCGCACGCGGCGCCGTGCGGGACGTCGGCGGCTCCGCCGACGGCGCTGGCGAGCCCGTGGACCGCGCCGAGCTTCGCATTCGCCAGGGCCATCCCGCCGAGCAGGCTGCACAGGGCCATGTCGGTGCGCGCCCCGACGTCCGCACCGTCAGCGTAGGCCCGGCGCAGCCCGGTCCCGGCGTGCCGCAGCCCGGCCGCCGCGAGGCAGTCCGTCAGGGCGTTCGCCCGGACCGAGACGAACGGCTCCAGGCACTGGGTCAGCGCGTCGAGCCCGCTGGCCGCGGTGACCGGCGGGGGGCAGCTGAGGGTGAGCAGCGGGTCGACGATCGCGACCCGCGGGATCATCAGGGCGCTGCGCAGGCTCGCCTTGACCCGGTGGGCTGGCGAGGCGAGCACGGCGTTGGCGGTTACTTCCGCCCCCGGGCCGGCGGTGGTGGGCACCGCGACCAGCGGGACGGCGGGCTTGGTGATTTTCCGGCCGGAGCCGATGACCTCCAGGTAGTCCAGCGGGTCCCCGCCGTTGCCGAGCAGCATGGCCACGGCCTTGGCCAGGTCGATGACGCTGCCGCCGCCGATCGCGGCGACGACGTCGGCGCCGTGCTCGCGGGCCGTGGCGGCCGCCGTCCGCGCCGACTCGGTCGTTGGCTCGCGGTCCACGTGGATAACTGTGGCGGGCAGGCGCACCTCCGCCAGCAGCCCGGCGTGGCTGGCGGGGCGCGAGCCCGTGCAGATCAGGGCCCGCGACCCGAGCCCGGCCAGCAGCACCGGAAACTCGGCGGCCCGGCCGGGCCCCACGATGAGCCGGCCGGCCGTGGCGAACTCGAACGACATCCCGGTCACGGCGGTCAGCTCGCCCAGTCGCCGGGCCCGGGCGGGAAGACGACAGCGAATTTGGTGGACGCCCGCGGCTGCGCCATCATCTCCGCGACCGTGTCCCGCCAGGTCGCATAGTGCGGAGTCGCCTTATGCGCCGCCGCCGCGTCCGCGTCCCGGTAGACCTCCGTCAAGACCACGTGCGCCGGATCGGCGTCGTCCTGGATGACGTCGAAACGCAGCACGCCGGGCTCGGCCAGCGACGCTCGCGCATTGACAACTGTCGCGGCCAGGAAGTCCTCGGCGCGCTCGGGCCGGACACGCACATGAACGTGGACGACAAGCATGCTCCCATCTTGCTACACCCTGGTCGCCCATCTCTGCAGGGCTGCCGTAGGCGGGGCTCAGGCGGACCTGCCTGAAGCCGGACGGTAAGGCCAGCCGCGCTGGTGCGGCAGACTCAGCAGGTCGAGGCTGGAGCGCACGCCTCAAGCCTGGCCGGCGGATATCAGCCGCTTCTCGCTTTGACGTCCTTGGCCGCATCGGCGGACAGCTTCGCCACGACTGCGGCTCTGGTGACCGGGTCCAGAGCGTCGATCTGAGCTTCGATGTCACTGACGGTCTGGAGGGCGAGTTCCCGTGTGCGCCGGAGCTTGACGACCGCGAAGACGATCCCTGCTGCCGTCCCGGCGAGCAGCACCACTTTCAGAATCCGCCCAGCCTGGCTCATCGCCCACCTCACGTCGCGTCGATACCACCGCCGCTCGTATTGTACGCAGCGCCGACGGTGCCCGCCCGTACGCTGAATCTGCGCAGCTGGCGGCTGAAGACTCATTCCTGTCCCATCCTGCGGCCTTCTCACCCGCGGCGAGTTGGTAAGCCGCAGCTCAGGGCATCTTGGCTCGCCAGCGTGGTTCGCGAGGCACTCGACCGGATCAGCGCGGCCAGAACCGCGCGGCCGGCCCAGTCCAGGTGGGGGGATGGGTCCGGGGCGGCTACTGGAGTCCGAAGAAACTGCGCACGCGCGCAGACCTGCGAGCTAGGACCCGGAAGAATGGGAGCGAGAACACGACCTGAGAAATGCTTCCGTACCGCTCGTAGACTGCCGCGTTCAGCTCCATGGCAAGCACGATTCCTCTCCCGAGAATGAAGAACCATCCCAGCGTCACGACGGTCGTGCCAATCGCTCCGTAGAGCTGGCTTGCGCGGCCGAGCCGGTCCGGAAGATAGAACTCACTGATGGCGTGCATGACCGTGATGGTCAGAGCCACGAGCAAGGATCCTGGCAGCAGCGCTCCCGGGTCATCGGTGACACGCGGCAGCATCATCGAGACGCCGAGCCACGCCAACCCGTAGATCACCAGGGCCGGGACAAAGGCAAGCCCCGCAACGCCCAGTCCCAGGTCCTCCCGGACTCGATTCACCAGAATAGCGATCAGGGCCATGCCACAGATCAGGCCCGCGACCCCGCCCGCCGTGCGCAACGAAGATCGAGTCCCCGTCAGCGGCAGCCGCCACGCGGCTGCGCTGGCTGCCCGCAGGACCCTGCTCAACGACCGGCCTGCAGTCAGCACCCCGAATAGGCCGATCAGCACCGCGAACCATCGCGTGACCTCAGGCTGGTGAAAAGCCTCGCTGATCTGCGCCCCGAGGCTACCGGACACACCAGCAGTGCTGCTGACGGCGCGGGCATCGACGAATCCAGAAGCGAACCCGGCGATGCCGACCACAAGGACCAGGAACGGCACGAAAAACAGAAACAGGCGAAACGCGATCGCGCTACCCAGGACCGGCCCTGCCGATTCCCGATCTCGCCGGTAGGTCCCGGCGATGACATCGACCACGGGAAGGTGCTCATACCGCGCCAACCACTGCCTGACCGGACCCAGGCGCAACTGGGTCGCTTCAGCCAGCCTCCGGAACGCGGTGACGTCACGGTCGGCTTCACCGGCGTGCTGATCACCGGGGTCATCACTCATCCTGCCCGGCTCGGGCATCTCGCGCCATCCAGAATCTCGCCGCCGCCCCGACCGAGTTGAGCTTGCACTCAGGCAGGCCTTCACGTCAGGTTCTCACGCCGACCAACTGGGCAGCGGACCGCGCATCGCGGCCGGCCCGAGACTGCGATCTGGCGGACGCCGGACCGGGCAGATTGCGACGTCTGCGATCGCGGCCGACGAGCCCGGCACGTAACCGGGACCGGACCTGTCGGTCCGGCCCCGGCTAGGGTTACTGATTTACAGGTGGGTGGTGACGGCCTTGACCTCGGTGTAGGCATTGAGGACCTCGTGGCCCATCTCGCGGCCCCAGCCGGACTGCTTGTACCCGCCGAACGGGAGCGCGGCGTCGAACACGTTGTAGCAGTTGATCCACACAGTGCCCGCCCTGATCTTCTTCGCCAGCGCGTGCGCCTTCGAGATGTCCCTGGTCCAGATGCCTGCGCCAAGGCCATACTCGGAGTCGTTCGCCACCGCGGCGATCTCGTCGAGGTCGCTGAACGGCGCGGCGACCAGGACCGGGCCGAAGATCTCCTCGCGGACGACCTTCATCTCAGGGCGCGTGTTGGTCAGCACGGTCGGCTCGACGAAGTAACCGCGGTCCCCGAAGCGCCCGCCGCCGGCCAGGGCGGTGGCGCCGTCAACCCGGCCGGATTCGAGGTAACCAGTCACCCGGCGGAACTGCTCGTCGGAGACCAGCGGCCCCATCTGCGTCCCAGGCTCCATTCCGGAGCCGAGCTTGATCGCCTTGGCGATCTGGGCCACGCCGTCGACTACCTCATCGAAGCGGCTGTGCTGGACGAACAGCCGCGAGCCGGCCACACAGCACTGCCCGTGGTTGAAGAAGATCGCGTTGGCGGCGCCCTCGATGGCCCCAGGATCGGCGTCATCGAAGACGATGTTGGGGCTCTTGCCGCCGAGCTCGAGCGTCAGCTTCTTCAGGTTGCCCGCCGCGGCCTGCACGATCAGCTTGCCTACCTCGGTGGAGCCGGTGAAGGCGACCTTGTCCACATCATGGTGCGACGCGAGGGCCGCGCCGGCGGTCTCGCCGAAGCCCGGGACGACGTTGACCACGCCGTCGGGTATCCCGGCCTCGGCGATGAGCTCGGCGAGCCGCAGCGCGGTGAGCGGGGTCTGCTCGGCGGGCTTGAGCACGACGCAGTTGCCGGTGGCGAGCGCCGGGCCGAGCTTCCAGGCGGCCATCAGCAGCGGGAAGTTCCAGGGGATGATCTGGCCGACCACGCCGACCGGCTCGCGCAGGGTGTAGGAGTGGAAGTTGGCGCCGGGCATGTAGGGCACCGAGATGCTGATCGTGTTGCCCTCGATCTTGGTCGCCCAGCCGGCCATGTAGTGGAACAGGTCCGCGGCCAGCGGCACGTCGGCGGCCTGCGCGACGGCGAAGGGCTTCCCGTTGTCCAGCGACTCCAGCTGGGCGAGCTCGTCCACGTGCTCCAGGATCAGGTCCCCGATCCGCCAGATGATCCGCCCGCGCTCCGAGGGGGTCATCCGGCTCCAGGGGCCTTCCTCGAACGCCCGCCGCGCCGCCCGCACCGCCCGGTCAATATCCTCCGCGCCGCCCTCCGCGATCCGGGCGAGCGTCTCGCCGGTCGCCGGGTTGGGCGTCTCGAACGTCCGGCCCGAGGCCGCGTCGCACCACCGCCCGTTGATGAACAGCTGACGCGGGGAGCCGATGAAGGATTCAACATTCCGGTCCAGGGTGACGGTCATGAATTGGTTCATCTCCCTTGGCGGCGCCGTGGAAGCAGCCGCCGATTGCGGCCGGCCAGCACTTTATATGCGCACGCCTACATTTGTAGATATACATTTCTACTCTACAGGGTTAAAAAAAGAGCGCAAACGCGTTGCAGGCCTAAATTGCCGGCAGCGGGGCACAGGAGCGCCGTCAGTGGCCAGAAAAAAAGACCGGCCGCTGGCGGCTTAGCGGCTCGCCGCAGCAGTCCGGATCACGTCACCACCTGCGGGCGGGCCCGCCCGCACCGCCATGAGCTTGCGCGGCCCGCCGACTCAGCGCGCCGTGATCTTCGCGGCGAGCGCATGCGCCTTCTCGGCAGCACGGAATTCGCCGGCAAACCGCAGGTCCCCGGCTCTCCCGTCATTCGATCGGTGCTTGCGCGAGCGCGGCGAGCTCGTCAGCATTGGCCTGACCGATCCCCTCGAGGAACATCAGGACCTCCGCAGCCTCGTCCTCGTCAATCTTCGACAAGGCGAAGCCGACGTGGATCAGCACCCACTCACCAGGTGCGGGCGGGTCGTCGGCGAGCAGGCCGACGTTGATCACCCGCCGGGCGCCGCTCACCTCCACCCTAGCCAGATCCGGCCGGCCAGCGAGGAGCTCGATCACCTCACCCGGTATGCCGAGGCACATGAAACATCCCTTCAGCGCTCATCGGTCACCGTCGATGACCTAGCCGGCGCGTCCGCGCGCCGACCCGACGCGGCGTGTCATTTCCTGGCATCCCGGCAGCTCGGGCGGCAGCGGGCGGCGTGGCAGTGCCGCCTTGCGTCTTACTCAGCCTGGCACCATGGTTCAGGCCCGGCAAGAGGGCCGGGCAGCGCTACGCTTTGGTGCAGATTGGCATCGCTTGGCTCCATCGAGGAGGAGATGATGGCTGGCAAGTTCCTGGTCCTCTGGAAGCTGGAGCTAAGC
>Ga0187883_10001973_pt1 | contig 12419 bp, 11 predicted proteins | sample June2016WEW_20_1_2_FD_132966 | JGI IMG/M metagenome (GOLD analysis project Ga0187883, IMG submission 132966) | Peatland microbial communities from SPRUCE experiment site at the Marcell Experimental Forest, Minnesota, USA - June2016WEW_20_10 | ecosystem: Environmental > Terrestrial > Soil >...
GGTCACCGGAGCCGGCGGTCCTCTTCTACGCGACCGACGACGACCGTGCTGGCGAGGGAGTCGAGCGGTTGATCCGGACGGCCGGCTTCGAGCCGGTGAAGGCCGGCGGGCTCGGGGAGTCGGGTCGACTCGAGGTGGGCGGCGATCTTCACGATCTCGTAGTCGGCCCCGCAGAGGCGCGGTCATTGATCGGTGGGGCCTGATCGCTTCGCCGCCCTGGCCGGGCACACCAGTTTCAACGAGACATCCTGTCCGCGCGGACCAGATTCAATGAAACGCCGACGGGCCGGATCCCGGGTTGTCTCATCGGATCTGGTCACGCAAGCACGGATCAGGCGGACTCATTGAGACTCGGACCAGATTCAGTGCGGCAGGACACAAGCCACACCTAGCGCTTCTGTGGGGAAGCCCTGGAACCGTCTACTGGTAACCGCCAATATTCGATGCACCGTTATTCGCCCCGGGGAGCAGCCCATGCGCTGTGCGTGATCGAACTCACCCCGAGAGGCAGCATCGCGCAAACATCGAGACGCGGAACCGTCATCACCCAGATCGCGAGTCGGCAGCCACGCGGTAGAGACGGAGCGGCGGGCGCGATCATAACGATATGGACACCTATAGTCTCGCGGCAGCGGCCCGGCTGCTACGTACCTCGCCGCCGCGGGTAAGGCGTGCCGTGGATCTCTGGGACTGGCGGGTGGACGGGATTCCGCGGGTGTCTTCCACCTGACCAGGAACGAGGTCGGCGAACTAGCTCGTGAGCTCGGTGTGACGCCGGCCGTACCTGGCCTGTCACGAACCGAGACCCAGGTGCTGGCGGCTCTGTCACGGTCACCGCGCGGGCTGGCCTCGGTGCGCGAGACCGCGCGGCGGGCGGGAGTCAGTCCGACTGCTGCGGGGCGTGCGCTGGCCCTGCTTTCGGTGCAGGGAATCATCACCCAGTCGCCCATGATGGTCGCCAAGGGGCAAGCCAGCCAAGCGACGGTCTACCGAGTACGGTTCGGAACGGCCGAGTGGGCGGCTCTCGCCCCCGCTGTGGCGAAGGTACGGCTGCCCGCACACACCGGCAGTCGCCCCATCAAAAGGGTCCCCCCGCATCTGCGGCACCTGTTCTGGAATACCGCTCCCGCCCAGCTTGACGCCGCTACATCGGCACCGTACATCGCCAGGCGGCTGATCAGCACTGACGACCCGGACGGCCTCGCCTGGGGAGCGGCCAGCCTGCCCGCCAGCGCCTGGGAGCACGCAGCAATCACTCGGGGCCTCGATCCTGCCCACCGCGCGCTAGCTCATAACCTGGCCAGGCACGGGCATGCCGCCGGCTGAGCCGCTCCCGAACCTTCTTGCCGCCAGGCACAGCCGCGACATGGCGGACCATCGCGCCACTGGTCCCGCCTGACGCGTAGGGCAACCGTCAATATTCGCGTCGCTATTATTCCTCGCCTGTGGCAGGAGGCCCGGGGCACTGGCAGGCACGTCGCGCTAGAGCCGGACAGTGCTGATCGGCCAGCATGTCTTGGCCGGGTCAACGTCTCCTCGAAGAACGGGCCCATCGGGCTTCGACTACGCCAGGTCTGGCAGCGGAGTTTGACTTCCACTCACCGGCAGTGCGGTCCATCACGAGGCCGCGCCGCCGGTGAGGGTTCCGCTTCCGGGATCTCAATGCGGCGTCGGCAATGGCCGTACGATCGCATGGACCGCCCACGACGATGAGTTTTCGTCTCGCGATCGGTCACTAGCTGTGGCAGAGCAGCCTGCAGAAGGAAGGAGAGCCCGATGTCAAGCTCAATGGTGAACTTCATCGCGATCATCGTCCGTCGCTCCGCTGCGATGAGCTTGAAGCCATGCTGATCTACTCGATGAGCGTCTCGGTGGACGGCTTTATCGCCGACCGCGCGGGCGCGTTCGGGTGGACGGTCCCTAACGAGGAGCAGTTTCGTTTCCACGTCGCGCAGACACGCGAGCTCGGTGGCTATCTGTGCGGCCGCAGGCTTTACGAGACCATGCTGCCGTGGGAGACGGATCCGTCGATGCGCGACAACGAGCTCGGGGCCGCGTTCGCCGACGTCTGGTGCGCTATCCCGAAGGTCGTCTTCAGCCGCACGCTCGACAGCGTTCAGGGCAACGCCCGGCTCGCCGAGGCGTCGGTGGCCGAGGAGGCCGCTGCGGCGCTCGACGCGACCGACAAGGACGTCTCGATCGGCGGCGCCGGCCTGGCCGCGGCAGCGATCGAGCTCGGCCTCGTCGACGAGCTGCGCATGTTCCGCAATCCGGTCGTCGTCGGTGGCGGAACGCCCTTCCTGCCGCCGGTCACCGAAGGCGTTCGGCTAGTCCTGGTCGAGACCAGGACGTTCGGCTCGCGCGTGATCTACGAGCGCTACGGGCGCGCCCGCGATGAGTCGGACTGACACCGCCGTCCGAGTCATCAGCGCCTCGCCGGACCGGGTACTCGCCGGGCTGACCGACTCCGACGCGCTTGCCGTGTGGCTACCGCCCGATGGATGACGGCCGGTTCGAGCACTTCGACGCGCGTCCCGGCGGGTCCTACCGACTGGTCCTGGCGTACGCGGACGCGTCGGCTCGCGGGAAGTCCGCCGTCGACTCCGACGTGGTCGACGCCATGGGAGGTCACCCGTCGACGCCCGATCACGCGTCGACATCAGGGCTGACGATGCGCCGGGCGGGATCAACGCTGCAGATCACGCGGCGGGATTGTCGTCCTCGCTGGACAATCTCGCCGCTTGCGTTGAACGCTGAGCGAAGGCTTCCTCGCAGCACGGTGCTCGTCGCCACGGCGACCATCCGTGTCGTAGCGGCAGAGGGTCAGATCTACGGTCGCTAACTGCAGCAAGCAGGCGACTACACGGGCCCGCACAGGGATCCCCATACGGCGACGCGCACCGGGCCAAATAGCGCTGCGAGAAACCGCACCACTTTAGCGCTGGAGATCACAATAAGGAGTCATGGTGACAACTGGGCATACCGCGATCGTACGGGCGCTAATCACGGCATTGGCGCCGCGACCGCGCAAGCCCTGGCGCGGCAAGGGTACGCGGTCCTGGGTACGTTCTTGCGGGTTGACGACCCGGCCGAGCCCGGCGGTCGACGTCCTGGTCAACAACGCGAGCGGGTGGCTGGCCGACACTTTCACGCCTGCCCGGGCTGACCGGCTTGGCCGGACCCTGCAGCCGGTGACCGCCGCGACGTGGACCCGGCAGTTCGCGGTCGACGCGATGGGCGCGGCGTTCATGATCAGCGAGTTCGCGCGGCGCCACATCGCGCGGCAGGCGAACTGGGGCCGGATCATCGGGTTGACCTCCGGCGGCGAGCTCGGCTTCCCCGGAGGAAGTCTCCTACGGAGCCGCCAAGGCCGCCCAGGTGAACTACACAATGTCAGCCGCCCTTGAGCTCGCGCCCTTCGGTGTGACGGCCAACGTGGTGCACCCACCCGTCATGGACACCGGCTGGATCACCGATGCCGTCCGGGACCTGGTCGCCGCGAGCGCCACTCTCATTCACGTCGCCAGCCCCGACGAGGTGGCAGAGGTAATCGCCTACCTCGCCTCGGATGCGGCCACCCTGATCACCGCGAACGTGATCACGCTCCACTAAGCACGGCGCAGCGCTCGTTGTGGGAACACTTGCAACTCTGGATGAGAAAAATGAAATCTTGAGTGAGACGCCGCAACTGTTCCGTCTCAGTGAATCTGGTCCAGGGCCGGTGTCCTGACCTGCTACGGACCAGATTCAGTGAGACAGGCCGAACCCAGTTGTCTCACTGAATCTGGTCCATGCCGACGGGAAGCCCGGCGGTGTCTCACTGAATCTGGTCTGTGATCTCGGGAATGGCCAGGCTGTTCGGTTCGGTGGTTCTGGCGCCGGGATGACATACAGACGCCTGGGGCCCGGGTGGCGTCGGTGCCATCCGGGCCCCAGGCTGGCCGCTCCGGGCGTCAGGCCACGGGCTGGCCGCTCCGGGCGGCGGCCTCGGCGCTGCGAGGCTTGAGGGCCGGGGCCGGCAGCCGGGACGCGCGGACGCCGAGGGCGACCGTGCGCACCAGGATCATGGCGATGGCCATGAAGATCAGCCCGTCGGTGAGGGCCGCGACGGTGACCTGGTGTGCGATGCCCCAGCTCACCAGCGGGGCGGTGAACCAGTGCACGGAGCCGTAGGAGAAGGCCGCGCGGGCGCCGATGATGGCGGTCCAGAAGATCGCGTACGGCAGCCCGGCCCGGCTGACCGGCTTGCCGGTCGTCGGGCTCCGGTAGACGCCCATCAGGGCGCTGGCGGCCAGCCCGCCCAGCAGGCCGGCGGCGACGCCCGCGATCTCCACCGCTAGGGCCATCCCGTGGGTGGCCGGCCAGTCGACGAAGAACGGGATGATCACCGCGGCGGCGATCACGGGACGCAGCAGCCGTATCTTGCTGATCTTGCGCGCGGGGCCGAGGTCGGTGGCCAGCACGGTGGCGAGCACGACGCCGTTGACGATCATTGCTTCGGTCAGTTCGGAAAGCATCTCGCGCTCCTTCGAGTGGGTTTCGTTAACGACTCCATATTCGCCAATTGCGCTGGTGAGCGCGTCAGAGCACGGGCTGGTCCCCGGCATGAGAATGACGGGTGCGGCCTGGTACCAGGCGGTACCAGGCCGCGCCCCGGCGGGTCAGCCCGGGCTTCAGCCCGTGGGCTGACGTGCCGCTACGACGCCCGGGCCGATACTGGAGGCATGCTGCGCACGGTCAACGCGCTGGCCCGCGCCCTCGGCTTCGTATGGCTCGGCCTGCTGGCGTTCCTCATCGCTCCGCCGAGCGCGCCGTCCGCCCTGCCGGTTCAGATCGCGTGCTACGCCGTGCTTGGCCTGGCCGTGCTGGCCTGGACCGTGCTGGAGGCGTCCCCCGCCGCCGCGGCGCGATATCCCGCCTGGGCGCTGCCCGTGCTCCGCGGGGTGATCGCCTTCGCCTCGGGGTTCGCGGCCGGCGCTGGCGGCGGCGGTTCGGCCATGGTGGTCTTCGCGTTCGTGGCGGCGATGGGCGCGGGCGTTAACAGCGACCTCGCGGCAGCGGTGGCCGTGACTGCGGCGGGCATACTCGCGATTGAGGTCAGCGGGCTGGCTTTCGGCCAGAGCTACGGCACGCTGCTCGGGCTCCCGGCGATCGTGCTCGCCGGCCTGGTGATCGGGTACAACTGGGGCGGGTACCGGGTCCAGGCAGAGCAGGCGGCTGCGCTGCTGGCCCAGCGCGAGCAATTGCAGGCCGAGCAGCGCCGCGCCGACCTCCTCGACGAGCGCGCCCGCATCGCCCGGGAGATCCACGACGTGCTCGCCCACTCGCTCGGCGCGCTCGGGATCCAGATCCAGGCGGCGCGGTCGGTGCTGCACAAGGACGCCGACCAGGCCAGTGATCTGCTGGCCGCGGCTCAGCAGATGGCCGCCGAGGGCCTGGTGGAGACCCGCCGCGCGGTTCAGGCCCTGCGCAGCGACACCGTGCCGCTCGATGAGGAACTCGCCCTGGTCACCGACACCCACGCGGAGCGGTATCACGTCCCCGTCAGCTACGACACCGGCGGCGTCCCCGCGGCCCTGCCCCCAGACGCCACGCTCGCGCTGCTGCGCATCGCCCAGGAGGCCCTGGTCAACGCGGCCAAGCACGCCGCGGGGCAGCCCGTGGCGGTCCGTCTCGACTACGGCGACGCCGATGTCCGGCTCATCGTCCGCAACGACCTGCCCCTGGGCGGGGACACCCGCCCGCCGGCGGACGTGAGCACCGTCAACGGCGGCTATGGGCTGACCGGCATGCACGAACGGCTCCGGCTGCTGAACGGAACCCTCGAGGCGGGGCGCCGCGACGGCCAGTGGATCGTGACCGCGGAACTACCGCGCCGCCAGCCTGAGACCATGGCTTCATGACCACCCCACCGGCGGGGGCGCCGCTGCGTCTGGTCATCGCTGATGATCAGGCCAGCGTGCGCCAGGGCCTCGTCCTGCTGCTCGACGCGGTACCCGACATCGAGGTGGTCGGCGCCGCCGCGGACGGGGAGCGGGCCCTGGACCTCGTGGCCGAGCACCATCCCGACGCGATCCTGCTCGACCTGCACATGCCCGTCCTGGACGGCATCGGCGCCATCCGCCGGCTGACCGCCGAGCACCCCGAGGTCGCGATCGTCGTGCTCACCACATACGCGGACGACAGCTCGGTCCTGGACGCGCTCCGGGCCGGCGCGCGCAGCTACCTCACCAAGGACGCCGACTACACCGAGATCGCACAGGCGCTGCACGCGGCGGTAGGCGGGCTGACGGTCTTCGACCCCCGCGTGCACGCGACGCTGCTCGCCGCCACGGCCGCACCCCCGAAGCCCGAGGCCGCCCGGAGCGCGCCGCCCCCCGACGACCTGACACAGCGCGAGGCGGAGATCCTGGGCATGATCGCCCACGGGATGACCAACCCGGAGATCGCCGCGCAGCTGTTCCTGAGCAACCACACCATCAAGACCCACATCAGCCGGATCTTCGCCAAGACCCGGTCGCGGGACCGCGCCGCCGCGATCGGCTACGCGCACAGCCACAACATCGGCTGACCGCGCGGCTCCCGCGGTCGCGGCCGCCCGCCCGTGACTCCGCGGCGGGATACAGGACAGAACGCGAACGCACAAGCCCGTTGCGCTCGAAACTGAACTCCGTATCCAGTGAGACAAACACGGACCACATTCACTGAGACAACTACAGTCTGTAGTAGCTCTGCGGGCCAGATTGAGTGGGACAACTGGCCGGATCGGACCAGATTCACTGAGACAGGACAGCAACGGCCGTCGCGGTGCATCAGATGCATAGTAGACGGTCTACTTAACATAATGCTCATTATCGGCGCTTCGAGTTGGGGACCTCGCGGAGAGGGGCTGTTGTCCCGTGACAGCGAACATGTCGTTTGACAGCCATCGTGTCGGTTTCCATGTCGCCGTGACAGACATCAGGTAACCGGATGGGAGTTCCGCCTAGTCGGCGAGCCGGACCCGGTCTGGGCCGCCAACCTTCGCTGGCTGGCCGGGTACCGCCATCCTTGGTTCGCCGTCCCGGACCTCGAGGAACGGCCACCAGGCAAATCTAGGGACCCCCGCCTGAAATATGGGGGCCTGACCCCGATTCGCGCTGAGCACCGCCCTGCTTACGGTCGCATCGATCAATTCTGCGATCGGGGGCGTCGTGGTGTTTCGCAAGGCCGTTCCATCCCCAGTGCCGTGGCTGCGCCGTCCGGCCGCCGCGCTGGTCGTGGCCGCCGGGTTGTGGGGGGTGGCGGTCAGCGGGACGAAATATGCCCTGGGCGGCTTTGATCCGGTGACCCTCCTGAGTATCGAGCTCCTGGCGGGTGCGGTCGTTCTGTGGGTTGCCCTGCTGGTACGCGGCTACCGTTCGCCAAGGTCGTGGTGGCTTCCTGTTGTGCTGGGGCTGCTTGAGCCGGCGCTGGCGTATCTGGGTGACACGTTCGGCCTTTCTCTCACCAGCGCGGTGCACGGGGCGGTGATCAATGGCCTCGAATCAGGGCTGGTGGTCCTGCTGGCTGCCATGCTGCTCCGGGAGACCGTCACCCGGCCAGCCATCCTCGCGATCGTGGTCGCACTGGGAGGACTGGCCGTGCTCGCCGGCGTGGGGACAGGCGCGGGCGGCGGCACGGCTGCCGGTGACCTCCTGGTCGCCGGGGGCGTGCTGAGCGCGAGCCTCTACACGATTGTGGCCAAGCGTTTCGATGACGGCTCGGATGCCCTCTCGCTGACGGCATGGCAGTTCATGGTGGCCGCGCTCGCGTCGCTGCTGGTGACTATCGCACGCTGGACCACAGGCCCGGAGACCGGGACCGTGTCGGCAGCGCCCCGGTTCTGGCTGGTCGCCGTGCTCGTGGGCGCCGGCGGATTCGGGCTCAGTTTCCTGCTGTTCAACATGGTGATCGTTCAAGTCGACGCCGGGCGGGCGGCTGTGGTCCTCAACCTCATCCCCGTGTTCGGTGTCGCCAGCGCGGTGATCTTTCTGGGAGAGGGCATGAGTGGCCGGGATGCCCTCGGGGCCGTCCTCATCGGCTCATCGGTGGTCTACTTCGCGATCGCCGATCATCGCGAGGCCACGGCCCAGGCCCTATGCGCCGATCAGGATGCGGCAAGGCTCCTGCCCACCACCGTCGGGGCAGTTCACGGTCGGCCAGAGACACCAACCAGCTCAGCCCGGCCAGGCTGATCCCCCGCTGGGCGGTCGCTGCCGCCCGGGCGGACAACCCCCGCTAGCAGCCGCCGGACCTCGCCGCACCCCGGGCCCTCGGCCCAGGCCATACGGAACACGGTGAACTCGCAACTGCTCGTGGGCGACGATGGGGCGATGAACGATGTCTACCTGCACGTCGGCCCGGTCAAGACAGGATCCACCTATCTGCAGAGCATCATGTGGAGCAATCGGGACGCCTTGAGTGAGCAGGGCGTACTGCTGCCAGCCACCCACCCCAACGAGTTGTTCCTGGCGGTGAACGACGTGCAGGGTGGCCGGTTCGTGCTGGTCGACACACCCGAAGCCGAGCGTGCCTGGGCCAAGGTCGCGACCCGCGCCCGTTCCTGGCCAGGCCGGGTACTGATCACCTGCGAGTTGTTCGGCTTCTCCGAGCCGGACCAGATCCTGCGCATCGCCGACTCGCTCGCGCCCGCAACCTTGCACCTGATCATCATGGCGCGCTGCCGTGCGGACGTGCTCCCGTCCATATACCAGGAGAAGGTCAAGATGGCCGACCCCGACCAGGCCTGGGAAGACTTCCTCCGCGCCTACCGCGCTTCCCATGACGCCTGGGGGCACGCCCCTGGCACTATCCTCGATCGGTGGCTGCCACATGTGGACCGGCAGCGCGTGCATGTGGTCACGGTCCCCCAGCGCGGCGCCGGTTCTCAACTCCTCTTGCATCGTTTCGCGAAGATCCTCGGCATTGACGACTCTCGGCTAGCCGTCGCAGCTGCGGCGGTTGCCAATACCTCACTGGATCCATCGATGTCGAGCTTCTCCGGGCGGTGACAGCCCGGACGGCCAGGTGGGTGGACCGCCGGGCCCAGCGCGACCTCATCAACGAAAGGCTGCTACCCGTGCTGCGACGACCGGACAGGCCCAGGCGACCCCTGCGACTGCCAGCGTCTTTCCAGCCGCTGATGAGCGAGGCGGCTGCGCGCGACATGGAGGCCATCGCGGCCGCTGGCTGCCACGTGCATGGCGACCTGGATGAACTACTGCCTAGGAGGGAAGCATTAGAAGCTGATCAGCAAGCCCGTCACCAGGTGCCGCAGGCCGACATTCTGAACGCCGCCATTGACGCTCTCGTCACGCTGGCGCAAACTCAGCCCTCCAGCGGCAAGGGCACCTGATCCCAGTGAGGAACGCCCGCTACGGGCTTCTACCGATCATGAACCTGGCTGGCCGGGGCGCGCGACGGCTTGGTGGTGGCGGTGCCAGAGTGACCAGTGCAGGTGGAACGCCATGATTTGAACGCGGCTGGTCGCTCCTGTGATCAGGCGCCGGATCTCGTTGCGGGCAGTGGGATCAGGCTGGTGCCAGGCTGGCAGCGGGGACTCCTGTGGCCGCCGGGACCTGGGGCTGGGTCGCGGTCAGTACTGACAAGAAGGCGTGCATCTGCTCTTTTCCCGGGCTTGGTCCGCCACGAGCGGATTCGCGTTCGTCGACCACTGCCACCCATGACCACGCGATAGGAAGGCAAACGCCAAGCTTCGGATATAAACGGGCACAGTGCCAGATGGCGGCCATAGAGTCGGCCGGTGAAGGTCGGTGAGCAGGCTGCCGGTCCCCCCGCACCGGCCGGTGCGGCACTGAGGGCGTGGCCACGTCAGCTACTCCAGCACTCTGCTGCTGCACCCAGATCCGGATTGCACCCGGCGGTGCGCCGCGTGGCGCCCGCTGCCGGATGGGCAGTGGGCGGCTTGGTGCTGTTTGCGGCTCTGCTGCGGATCTCACTGGGCAGCCCGACCATCGCTGACGGGGCCAACCCGGCGTTGCAGGCCTGGGACATGCTGCACGGCCAGGTCCTCCTGCACGGGTGGATCATCGCCGACGCGAACTACTACACCCTCGAGCTGCCGCTGTACGCGATCAGTGAAGCCGCGCTCGGGCTTCAGGACCTGGCCGCCCACGTTGGCTCCGCGCTCACTTACCTGATCATCGCCGCCTGCGCCGCCGCGGTGGCCTGCACCCGCAGCCGCGGTGCCGCGGTGGCCGCCCGCAGCGGCGTGGTGATCGCGATCCTGGCCGCTCCGCTCGTCATGCGGGCGGGTGTGGCAGTCCTGGTGGAGGAGCCCGATCACATCGGCACCGTCGCGTTCCTGCTGGGTGCCTTCCTCCTGATCGACCGGGCCCCGGGCCGCCGTTTCACGGCGCCGCTGCTCGGCGTGATTTTGTGGATTGGCCAGGTCGGCGACGACACCGTCCTGTATCTCGCCGTGCCCGCGATCCTGCTCGTGGCCGGTTACCGCAACCTGGCCGCCCGGAAGTTCCGTACCAGCGAGACGGCGATCGGGGTGGCTGCCGCCGCGTCGGTGCCGCTGGCTATGCTGACCCGCGCGGTGATGCGGCACTTCGGGGCCTATGCGACGGTCCCGGCGCCGACCCGGATCTCGCCAGTCGGGCAATGGCCGCAGCACCTGGTAGTGACCCTGCACGCCATCCTGACCCTGTTCGGGGTGCAGGCTCCGGCCCGTGCCACCGCGCTGAGCGCGGCCGCAGCTGCCTTCGGGCTGGCCTGCCTGATGGCGGCGGCCTTCGGCTTTGCGAAGGTGGTGCGTCGGTGGCGATCAGCGGGCTGGGCGGAACAGTTGCTGTGCGTCACGATCGTCGTCAACCTCGCCACCTACGTGATTTCCACGCTGCCGAACCTGCACAACTCCCGCGAGATCGCCGCGGTGCTCCCCTGCGGTGCGGTCCTCGCGGCCCGCGCCCTGGTGCCCAGCCGCATCGGCCGCCGGGCGTGCGCCCGGGCGGTGGTCGCGATAGCGGCTCTGGCCGCGCTGCTGCCGCTGGCCGCTGCGGCTGTCCGGCCTCCCGCGGTACCACCCTCAGTTTCGCTGGCCGCCTGGCTCAAGGCGCACGGGCTCAGGTGCGGTCTAGCGGGTTACTGGGATGCCTCACCGGTCACGCTGGAGTCCCGCGGCCAGGTTCAGGTTCGCGCGGTGACCAGGAAGGCTGGCGCCTACCACGCGTACAACTGGGAGACGGACCTTGGCTGGTACAACCCGTCCCGGTACGACGCGACCTTCGTGATCGCCGATCCGCCGGACGCCTGGCCGACCGAGGACTACACGGCCGCCCAATTCGAGCACTACTTCGGCCACCCCCTGGCGATTCACCGCGTGGCGGGCCACAAAATCCTGATCTACGGGGCGAACCTGCTCGACCGGGTCGGTCCCCCGGCGAGGTGACCGCATCCAGGTGACCGACGCGGCTGGCCCTCTTGGAGTGATCCTCGCCGGACAGGGATCAGCCAAGCCTCATTGGCCCGCCTGATCACTCCCCCGCTGTCTCAAGCATTCGGAGGCACCAGGTCAATGGGGAGTGCACGTGTCAATGCCTGGCGTTAGCGATTCGCCTTTTGACCCGGATTCGGCTTGTGCCGGCCAGCTGGAGTGGCCGCCCGGATACTGGGCACTGGCCGGCCGGAAGGAAACGGTGAGCCAGCGCGGTGGCACGGGCCAGCGGAGGTTGCCTGATGATCCCTGAGACCGAGCATCCCCCGCCGGGCTCACGCCTCCCGGAGGCAGCGCGGGCCCCCTGACGATGCTGCCTCTTTGGGTCAGCGCGGGAGGCTGGCCGTCAGGACGTCGCGCACGGACGTCGGTGGCCGGCCGAGCAGGTGCCCCAGGCAGGGATCGACGGCCGCGAACTCGCCCTGGCGGCTGGCAAGGAACAGGCCCGGGAACATGTCAGCCTGCGGTTCGGGCTCGCCGTGGGAGATCATGCTCGCCCGCCACTCCTCGCCGGTGACGGTGACGCGGGTGATCGCCTTCCCGGTGAGGTCGGAGGCGATCGCCGCGAGGCCGGCGAGGTCGGGAGCTGCTGAGACGGTGAGTGGCGGGTCAGGCCGTCCAGGCGCCCTTCGTCGGTCAGCGTGATCGCGGCCACCTCAGCCAGGTCCGCGTGGGCGGTCCAGGGGACGGTCCGTCCGCTGATCGGCTCGCAGTGGCGGCCTGTTGCATAGGTGGCCGCCTGCGAAACAGGCTGCCGGTTGTCTGCTCTTTGACGTCTGTTGTGCGTCGCCGCTGTCAGCCGGATTGGTTGGGTGTTATGAAGCGGCCGCCTTGTAGACGAGGTAGAGCGCTCCGTTGTCGTAAGTCACGCTTCGAGTCAGCGACCATTTCGTCGGCGGGTCGTCGTGGAAAAGGTGAGGTCCTCCACCTCGGGTGA
>Ga0187883_10001975_pt1 | contig 12418 bp, 7 predicted proteins | sample June2016WEW_20_1_2_FD_132966 | JGI IMG/M metagenome (GOLD analysis project Ga0187883, IMG submission 132966) | Peatland microbial communities from SPRUCE experiment site at the Marcell Experimental Forest, Minnesota, USA - June2016WEW_20_10 | ecosystem: Environmental > Terrestrial > Soil >...
AGCATCTCGCCCCTGCTTGGCCCCGCGTGGGGGTACCACCTGGCGGACGTGAACCTGGCGCTCGGCAACCTCCTGGCCGACGTGGGTCACGAGGAGGCCGCCCGCCGCTAGAGCAGCGCCGTCGCCCCATGGTGCGCGGCCCGGCGAAGAGAACCCGGGGCGGTCCTAGACTCTGGCGATGGTCAAGGTCATTGCCGTCGCCAACCAGAAGGGCGGCGTGGCGAAGACGACGACGGTGCAGTCCCTCGGTGTGGCGCTGGCCCAGCAGGGACACCGGGTCCTCGTGGTGGACCTGGACCCTCAGGCGTGCCTGACCTTCTCGCTCGGCTTCGATCCCGACGAGCTCGACTCGTCACTGCACGACGTGCTGGTCCGCCGGTCACGGCTGGCCGACGTCGTCAAGGCAGTCCCCGGCGTCCCGGGCCTGTACCTCGTGCCGGCGACCATCGACCTGGCTGGCGCCGAGGTCCACCTCTTGAGCCGCACGGGCCGCGAGCACGTCCTGGCCCGGGCGTTGGAACCGGTCCTGGACCGCTACGACGTGGTGCTGATCGACTGCCCACCGTCCCTGGGGGTCCTCACCATCAACGGCCTGACGGCGGCGGAGGCTGTGATCGTGCCGTTGCAGTGCGAGGCGCTCAGCCACCGCGGCGTCGGCCAGTTGCTCGAGACGATCGAGGATGTGCGCCAGTTCGCCAACGAGAAGCTGCGCGTGCTCGGGGTGATCCCCACCATGTTCGACAGCCGCACGACGCACTCCCGCAAGGTCCTGTCCGAGGTGGAGGCGCGCTATGGCCTCCCGATGTTCCTGCCGCCAGTTCCGAAGTCGGTGCGATTCGCCGAGGCCCCGGGACTCGGCCAGTCGGTCCTGCAGCACGCCCCCATGTCCACCGGAGCGATCGCGTACCGGACCCTCTCGACGTGCGTCTACGACGCCATGCAGAGTGCCTGACGTGGCCGGGTCGCGGAGCGAGAGGGCACCCGATCCGCTGGGCAAGCGTGCCCTGTTCTGGGTGCCGTCGGCGGAGCCGGCGAGCCAGCCCGCCGGCGGGTCCTCCGGGACGACCGTGGCCCTGCCCGTCGGCAAGCGTGCCCTTTACTCGGGCGCTCGTCCCGAGCCCGACAGCCTGGCCTCCACGTCGGGCAACCCGCTCGACGAGCGGGGTGTGTTCACGGTGGAGTGCCAGCGGTGCCGCCAGACCTCGCACATCGGTGTGCTGGACCTTCTGATCTTCCAGTTCCCCGTGGGCGTGTGGCTGCCCAGGCGGAAGTTCGACCGCCGGATGACCTGTCCCTCGTGCCGCAAGCGCGCCTGGTGCAGCGTCACCCTCCGCCGGGCCTGAGTCGACTGCGTCGCTTTCGACCTACACGGTGGGGGAGCCGCGCACCTTCGGGTCGTCGCGCGACTCCTCGTCCGCGGATGGGGCGCCGGGCAGGCGGCGTGTCGTGGGCAGGGCCACCAGTGCCAGGAGCGCCAGCACGGCCAGTGCGGCGCGCAGGCCGTTGATGCGGCTCTTGACGTTCTCGTCCACGACCGCCTGCGCCGTGGCGGGCGGCACCCCGGCCTCCTTCAACGCCGCGCTGAGGTCGGCGTCGCTCACGAAGGGGACCCCGGCCGACAGTTGCACCTGCGCCTGAGCCGACAGCTCCTTGGGGATGGCGGCGTTGCTCGCCACCGAGCCGAGGAACGTGGTGGTCAGGACCGAGATGAGCACGGCGCCGGCCAGGGCCGTGCCGATGGACGCGCCCAGATTCGTCACCGTGTTCTGAATCCCTCCGACCTCGCCGCTCTGCTCGTCGGGCACCGCCGACACCGTCACGGCGCCGAGCTGCGATGCCAGGCTCCCGATGCCGAGCCCCGCCAACAGCAGCGGCCACGTGACCACCTCGGGACCCGATCCCTGGTCGAGCGCGACCAGCAGCACGACGATGCCGAGGAGGAGCAGGCCGAACCCGATGCGCACGACGCGCCGGGGCGACGCCTGCGGGAACAGCCTGGGTACCCCGACCGCGGAGGCGAGCAAGGTGACCGAGAGGGGGAGCAGGCGGACGCCCGTCGCCACGGCTGAGAGCCCGAGCGCCACCGAGAGGAACAGCGGCAGGACGAAGAACAGGCCGGCCTGGAGCAGGAACTGGAAGAAGAAGGACGTCAGGCCGGCCTGGAGCTTCGGCACGCGCAGTATGCGCGGGTCCACCAGGACGGGCCCGCCCCGCCGCAGCTGCCGGTTCTCCCAGACCACGAAGAGTGCGAGGACACCGGCACCCCCGAGGATGAGCCAGATCACCGGGGAGGCGCCGAGCCACTGGGGCGCGTCGGGCTTCGGTTGCACGAATCCCCACGTTCCGGAGCGGATGATGCCGAAGACGACCAGACCGAGGCCGGAAGCCGAGAGGAGAGTCCCCACCGGGTCGAGGCGCGTTCCCGGGACGGGCGGGGAGTCGGCCATCCGCCTGCTCAGGGCGAGGATGCCCAGCACGATCACGACCTCACCCACGAAGACCCAGCGCCAGCTCGCATAGGTGGTCAGCAGCCCGCCGAGGAGCGGCCCGACCGCCACCGCGATAGCGCCCGCCGACGCCACCAGGCCGTAGGCGCGGGGTCGCTCGGAACGGCCGAAGTTCGTCGCAACGAGAGCGACGACCGAGGGCATGATCAAGACAGCCCCGAGCCCCTCGAGGACTGACCATCCCAGCAGGAGGACGGGCAGCGACCCCGCGATGGCGGTGATGGAGGAGCCCACTCCGTACACGACGCACCCGATCATGAAGGCACGCTTGCGCCCCAGGATCTGGCCGATCTTGCCGCCGGTGATCATGAACGCGGCCATGACGAGCGTGTAGAGCGTGATGGCGAGCTGGATCCCGGTGACCGTCGTACCCACGTCCTTCGCCACCGTCGCGATGGAGACGTTCATGACCGAGCTGTCCAGGGTCATGAGGAACTGGGCCGAGGCCAGCGTCAGGAGGACGATGCCGCCGCCCGCGCGTCGTCCCACCCCGGTGTCGGCCATCGCCGCATTCTTGCCCAGGCGTACGGGCCGGGCTTCAATGCCGGCGCCGATTGGTTGGGTTACGTGAGTCTCACGTCACGTTCCGGTCGGGATGCGGGGATTTGAACCCCGGACCTCCTGCTCCCAAAGCAGGCGCGCTGCCAAGCTGCGCTACATCCCGTAAAACATGGCCGATGAACTGGTTTTTTACGGTTACCCGCCTCAGGAGGCTGCTTGAACAACGCTCCTTCAGCGGATAACCTTCGCGGTGCGGATGCCTTGCCGGGCTCCCACAACACGGGCTCCGAGCCCAGGAACGCACAATTCTATGGACCGGATCACCGCTGAAAGCGTAGGCGATCTCGCCACCCTCATCCCGTCGTTCAGTCGCTCGCTGCAATTCTGTCGATCGAGGTTCGGACTTACTAAGGTCGTCCCGCAACCTCCGCAGTTGCGTATCTGAGTTGAGTACCTTGGATGCGCTCCTTGGATCGTTGGCCATGGCTGCCAATGACGCGGATTCGATGGACGAGCCGGGGGCCTGTGAAGTGCGTGCCCGCGAGGAAGCGCATGACTGGGCCCAAGCTCGGAGCAGCCAAGGCGCCGGTGAAGAAGAGACCGGGCACATTGGACTCGAGGTGGTGATTCAGCACCGGAGCACCAGCAAACAGCTTGAGACTGCCGCGCAGGGAAGGCGTGAGGTAGTCGAGGCGAGACAAGTCCAAGCGAAAGCCGGTTCCGACGATGACATGATCAGCGCACTCGGTGACAACACCCTCGGATGTGCGCAGGTGGAGCCGGACGCGGTCGCCTACTCGTTCAGCTCCAAGGACTTGGTGGCCGAGCAGCATCGGCACCCTTCCTTCGACTCGCTCGCGAAGCCACCAGGCACCTGCTGGACCCAGGAAGCCCAGGCCTATGTCGGCCCGAATCTCCTTGGGCAGCAGCCTGAAGAGGTCAGGCAATCGGTCACCGCCCCAGCATGACCAGCCTTCGCAGAGGCGAGCGACCGGCCTTCGGAGCCGCTGCAGCCGGGTCGGATGCGGGAGGTTGGGCCGCGGCCATTTGATGCCGTCACCACGGGTGACGAGCTTGACGACTGCTCCCTGTTCGAGGAGCAACGCGGCCGTTTCGAGGGCCGAGGAACCCCCTCCGACGACGAGGACCTCTTTGCCGCGGAACCCGGCGAGGTCCGCGTGCTCGGACGTGTGTGAGACGAGGTCGGGAGGAAAGCCTGACAGCTCTGGCGGCACGAATGCGAACGGCATGATGCCAGTGGCCACAACGACGCGGGTTGCCCTGATGTGCTCACCGTTGGCGGTGAGGAGCGAGAAGCCACCCGTCGGCAACTGGGAAAGCGAAGTGACCTCGGTCTCCTCGACTTCGGGCACGAGCTGACTGGCAAACCAGCTGCCGTAGGAGACGAACTGCTCCCGCGACAGAGGGATGACTCTCTCGTGGTAGACCTCTTCGGCTTGATGGCAGTAGTCGCGAGCGAGGAAGCCGGAACCCGGCGCCGAAAGGTCGGATGCATAGGGTTCAGACTTGAGCATCATTCCTGCGGGCATGTTGAACCGCCATGCACCCATCGTGCGGCCGAAGACCCGGTGCTCGACTCCTGCATGCCTGAGGTGGGCTCCCACAGACAACCCATTTGGTCCGGCTCCGATCACCGCGACCTCAGTGCTGAACAACGTTGCGCTCCCTTGGGGTCGAGCCGGCGGGCAACTAGGCGAGTTCCACGTAACCATGGCATGCGGGTGTCCGTGCGGCGTAGGGGGTAGGCCCTTGGTGAGGCTTCGTTGGGCGACACCCACGTTCTCGGCCAGGGCGACGAGTGCGGGATTGAGGTCGCCTCGGTCCATGTAGTCGTAGGTCTGACGGCGGAGAAAGTCCCTTGCGAAGATCGTAATGGCCTTCCGAGGTGGCACGCAGTCCGGTCGTCGCCCTCGGCTCTCAATGTTCTCCCGGAGCCATATGATGTCGCCCTTCAAGTATCGCATTTTGATCCCGGTTCGATAGCCGAGTACGGGAGAGAGGGGTTCACCCGACGCCCATTGCCAAAGCAGCGTGGGAAAGGGAATACCGGACCGAACGGCTACCTCTAGCGAACCGGACAAGCGAGCATTGATTTCCATCAATAGAGGACGGCCCGTCGCATCCCGGCGAAACTCGACTTCGCTGTAGCCCTCCAGGTCCAAGGCGCGCACGAGTGCCAACGCGGCAGATTCCAGCTCGACGGGCATAGATATGCTTTCGCGTACCACTGATACGCCGCCGAGAGCCGGCGTCGTACGGTGAGCCACCTGCGCGAAGCTCGCCCATACTTTCCCTTGAGCGTAGAAGACACTCACTGCCTCGCGCGACCCACCGACCAGCTGCTGGACGACGGCGGATGAGCTCCCGACTTCATTGAGTTGTTCGACGTAGGCCAGCGCTTCCGACAGGTCGAGCACGGTTTTCGAGATCACCCGAGCGGCAATGTCGGTCTTGGAAACCCATGAGTGAGTTGGCTTGATGACTGCGGGGTATCCGACCTCTGCGAGAGCGGCTTCAGTGTCCTCGACACGTTCGATCGGGACAGTCCGAGGGTATGGGATCCCGAGCTCGGCCGCCGCTGCCAGAGTGCGCTGCTTGTCGTTGGCCACGTCGAGTGCTGCTTCGGCGGCCAGCGCAAGTGCAGCAGCTTCTCCTTCGAAGGACGAGCGCCAAGGTCGGAGAGCGGCGATCGACCCGTCAGTCGATGGAATCACCACACGAGTTGGATGCGCGCGAACGAGATCGAGCAAGGCTTGGGCGTAGGCAGCGGGATCGACGTGATAGCTGGGGAGGATGTCCTCGCGCTGCGACCAACGAGAGGCGAAAGTCGGCAGACCTCTGAGAACAGCTGTGGCATTGGATCCCCGGTCGAACCGTGGACGGCACATGTCGGAAGATTCCGCTGACGTCACCCGCAGCCCCAAGCGGCCCAGTGCTCGGGTGGTGACAAGCGCCTGCCGCCCGATTCCATCGAGCACCAAGGCATCGGCTGACATGCGTGAGAGATCGCGGTTTGGTGTCACAGCTCGTGTGGGTCCTTTGCCATAAGAAGTGGATGCATGGCACGACTGAGGCAACCGCGAACTATGCAGGGGGTCATCCGTGATCGGGGCGGATGGGCGCGAGCGATCCGGTCTTCGTCTCTCAGTTCAAATCGCATAGTGCGACGGGTCTGGAGGCTGTCGTGGACGAACATGTCGATCTTCTGCAGACGAGAGACGAGAGACGAGAGCCGAAGCCCGGGTCAGAACTGCAGATCCCAGGATTCGTGCGAGCATCCGGCGCCCGACAATACACCTGACGAATACTCGTCGCGAGTCCTCTGGGAGTGGATCATCGACGGGTCCTTGGTCCACGAGGACCGCGTCTGACCTGTCCATGGTGGCGCCCATTCCCTGCGCGGATAACTCGGCGCGATTCGGTCCGATTTGACCTGCAACGCCGCAGGTGAGGACAACGTTTACGTCTTGCTGGTCCCAAAGCAGGCGCGCTGCCAATCTGCGCTACATCCCGTTGTCCGTGTGCTGCTCCGAACCAGTCCCACGAGCCCGAACCCTGCGGCCGGCGTTCGCGAGAAGCCTCAATCGTACCGGCCCCGGTGTAGGGGCCCGGGCTCAACCGTCGGCGAGCAGCTCGCCGTCGGCGCTGACCGCCACATGGATCGGCGTGAGGCCTCGCGGGGCCGGTGGGCTGACAACGGAGCCGGTCGTGGGGTCGAACTCCGAGCCGTGGCACGGGCACACGATGAGTTTGGCGCCGGGCGAGTACCCGACCGTGCAGCCGGCGTGCGGGCAGACCGCGTCGTACGCCACGAACTGGTCCTTGGTCAGTTGGAGCACGAGCCCGGGGTCACCCGTCGCCGGGTCCGTGAAGGTCGCCGCGCCGCCCACGGGCACCTGGCTGGCCAGGCCGATGCGCGTGCCCGCGGCGGCGGGAGCGGTCGTCGTCGTTGTCCCGACCGGCGCGGAGGTCGTGGTGGTGCCGGCGCCCGAGGTGGGCTGCGTGGGGGAGAGGGCGGACGTGCCGGCCCCCCCGGGGCTCTTGGCGCCACCCACCGCCCGGCCCAGCCCGGCGGCCGCCCCTGCGGCCACGGCGCCGATCACCGCCGACGCGGCCACCGCGGTGCCGCCGAGGACCAGGGTCCGGCGATCCACGGCGTCGGGTCCCCGCTCCACGATGCTGCCCCGCTCGTCGACCAGGAAGGGACAGCGGTAGACGTCGCAGGGCTGTCCCGCCCGTGCGGTGCACGTGTCGGCCTCGTAATGGCCGCAGACCTGCTGGACCAGCTCGAAGCGGATGGGGACGACAGTCGGTGGTCCCAGCTTGTTCTCGGCCGCCACCCTGGCGGCGATCGCCGCATCGAGGGACAGCACTCCCCCCGAGCCCGCCAGGAGGAGTGGGATCCAGGCGAACAGGAAGACGATGTCGGCACCGGTGTAGTACGGCGAGGAGTGGAAGCTCACGGTCAGGAAGAGGGTGAGCGAGAGCAGCATCCCGCCGGCCGCGGCCACCCGGGTCCAAAGCCCCAGGAGTGCTCCCAGTCCGACGGCCAGTTCCGCCAGCGCAATGAGGACGCCGATCGGCACGGCGAAGCGCAGGAGGTGTCCCAGGATCAGGTGCACGGGGCTGATCCGGATGGAGGCGATCATCTGCGCCTGGATGCTGGACGGGCTGTTGGCGTTGAAGAAGTTCGGGTTGGCAAGCTTCTGCAGCCCGGCGAAGCAGAACGTGAAGCCGAGGAACGCCCGTAGGGGAAGCAGCACCCATCCGGAGAGGGCGAACGGCCGTGGCGGCGGTGCGTCGAATCGCGTGCGCCGCCGCCGCCGCACACCCGGCCTGCCTGTGCCCGCCGTCTCCGCATGCCCGGGCTTGCGGTTCGATGCGACGGGTCGAGTCCGTTGTGCCATGAGAGCGATCTCCCGATCTACACGGTGCCCCGAGCATCCGGAACTACAGGAATAGCACGAGTCGGACCCCCGTCCCGGACAGGCTCAGCCCGTCTGCGGGTGGGTCGGGGTGGTGCCGTTGTCGAGCAGCAGGTCGAAGCCGTCCGGGATGCTGAGGAGCCCGGGTGCGGTACCCGAGGTGTCCGTCAGTCCGTACTGCCACACGATGCTGTCGTCACGCGGGTCGATGACGACGACGCGGTTGCGGTAGTCGTCGTTCGCCATGATCAGTCCGTTCGGAAGTTGCTCCGCCAGCGACGGCTTCTTGAGCATGCCGTCACCGGACAGGATGTCGTACTTCCAGACGACGGCGCCCGAGCGGCGGATGGTCAGGATCCGCCCCTCAGCGGGCGGGTCGTAGTCGGCCAGGAGGTAGAGGTTCGAGCCGACCTGCTGGGGATCCGAGGGGTAGTTCACGGTCGGCAGCTGCACGGTCCACACCATCGTGCCGGCGGGCGTGTACTCCGTGATCCACGAGCCGTTGATCTCCGAGACCAGGACGTCGCCGTTGGCCAGCGGAGTGTCGCCGTTGGGGTAGCCCACGCTCGTGGGCGGGTTGTGCACGGCGACGCCGTTGGTGCCGATCTGGCCGAGAGGGGTCCCGCTGGGCGAAATGAACAGGATCCGGTCGTTCATGGCGTCCGCCACCGTGATCTCGCCGTTCTTGAGCAGGTAGGCGTCGTCGGGCTGGTTCAAGTAGCCGGGAGCGGTCCCGGGCTGGCCGGGATGGCCGTACTGCCAGAGGATCTTGCCCGACGGATAGCCGATCTCGACGATGGTGTGGTTGTCCTCCTGGTTGGAGATGATCCCCGTCCCCTTGTCGAAGAAGAAGGCGTCGTCGGGGAAGTAGAACCCGCCCGGAGGGGGCGGCATGGTGGCCGACGGGTATTGCCATTGCAGGTTGCGCGCCGCGTCGATCACCAGCAGCCGGTCGTTGCCCCGGTCGGCGATCAGCAGGTGGCCCTGGTAGGGCGCGCCGGCGGCGGCTCCGCCGACGGGGCCGCCGTACGAGCTGGGCCGCAGTGAGATCACGCTCGCCAGCGATCCCGTTGCGATGCCGGCCTGGTCGGTGCCCGACTGCTGGGCCACCTCCCCACCGACGAGGTACCCGATGGTGGCCTTCCCAGTCCCGACCGTCGCGTAGCCCCCGAAGGCGACGGCCTGGGGGAGCAGGCCGGCGTCGGCGATCCGGTGGGTGCGCTCGTCGAACTCGTACAGCTGGGCCAGCGTCTTTCCGCCGCCGGTCTCGCCGCCCGCGAGATAGATGTGCCCTGCGATGACGAAGGCGGCTGCCCCGTACAGCGCCTGGGGCAGGGTGCCGACGACTCGGGCGGTGTGGGTGGCGGGGTCGATCTCCTGGATCGCCGCCGTGGTGGTGGCCGCGCTGCCCGTTCCGCTCCCGGTCTGGCCGCCGAAGGAGAACACGGAGTTGCCGAGGGCGACGACGGCGGGGTAGCGGACGGGCACGGGGAGGGTGGCGGTGGTGGTGAAATGGGTGCCGTCAACCGTGGCCAGGACCGAGGGCTCGTAGGTGGTGCCGTCGTAGCCGCCGACGATGTAGACGGTGCGCCCGATCGTCGCGGTGGCGAGGTCGGAGCGCGGCTGTGGCAGTTGACCGGCGACAGCGCCGGTAGGGGCGGCGGCACCCAGCGACTGCACGGTGGCGAACGTGTCGGGTGAGCCTCCACCGAACACGAACGCCGCCGCGCCGATCTGCGCGCCCGCTCCGTCATGGACGACATCGGCGAGCGAACCGGCTGCTGTGACCGCTCCACTCTTCGGGTCGAGCCAGGACGCGCCGCTCAGTGAGCTCCCCGAGAGGGAGAGACCACCGAGGATGCGGAGCCGGTTCCCGACCGCGACGAGTGCCTCACGCGAAAGCGGGGCGGCCAGCTGCCAGGGCTCGATGCCGGCCTCGAGGGACGGAGGGCCGGGGGCGGCGGTGCGGCCGTGGTGCGCGCCGGCGGTCGGGGACCCCGAGGCTGCGATGGAGCCCGAAGCGGCGGTTGTCGTCGTCGAGCTCGACGCCGAGCTGCGCGTCGGCGCCGGGCGGCTCCCCGACGAGAGGGTCACCACCAGCACGGCCACCAGGAGGAGCAGCCCGACCAGTACCACCGTTCGCCGTCGACGTATCTGGGCTCGCCGGTGGCGCCGGTTGGTGCGCACGGCGCGAGGCGCTGAGTCGCTCACAGTGCCTAAGTCCGCTCCACGGCCAGGATCTGCCACTCGCCGGGCACGCCCTTGAGGTCGTGCCGGCCGCGGTCGTCGAAGGCGATGCCTGAGCCGACGACGAGGTCGCGCACGGTGCCCGTCACGAGGACCTCACCGGGCCCCGCTATGGCGCTCACCCTCGACGCGATGTGGACCGCCAGTCCGACGATGTCGTCACCCCGCAGCTCCACCTCGCCGGCGTGCAGCCCGGCCCTCAGCTGCAGGCCTGACTTGTGCGCCGCCTCCACCATGGCCACCGCGCCGCGCACCGCCTGCGCGGGTGAGACGAAGCGGGCCAGGATCCCGTCGCCGGTCATCTTGACGAGGAGGCCGTCGTGCCGGGCCAGCAGCCGGCCGACGTTGACGTCGAACTCGTCGAGGACGGCCCGCCACCGGCGGTCGCCCGCCTCGGCGGCGCGCACGGTCGAGTCCACGATGTCGGTGAAGAGCACGGTGACGAGCGCGCGCGTTGGCGCGTGCGCGGCGCGCTCCCCGGTCACGAACTCCTCCATCTCGTCGACGATGGCGTCGTAGTCGCCCGCCCACGGCAGCAGGTCGGGCCCCGGAAAGGTCACGAAGCGGGCCCCGGCGATGTGCTCGGCCAGGTAGCGCCCGTGCTCGCTCAGGTTGGCGTAGCTCTCGCTGCGCGCGATGACGAGCGTCGGGCAGGTGACGTCGGGTAGGCACCAGCGCACGTCGGCCGAGAACGTGACGAGGTTGAAGGCGATCGCGGTGGCCGGGCTCGCGCCGCGCCGGGCCGCCCGCTCCCACCATTCCCGGAACCCGACGCGGTGCGCCAGGCTCGGGGCGAAGACGGCGATGTCCTGGGGGACGTCACCCTCGGTGAGCGGCACGTCGATGTCCGCCGCCGTGGCCGTCAGCTCGCTGGAGACGCCGAAGCCGTAGTCCTCCGCCTCGCCCACCCGCGCCGTCCCGTTCACGATGACGAGCGACGTCACCCGTTCAGGGTGGGTGGCCGCCAGCCAGAGCGCCGCCATGGCGCCGCCCGTCGGCGCCAGTAGGACGGCCGAGGCGCAGCCGGCCGCATCCATTACCGCCAGGGCGTCCCGCCCCCAGCCCTCGATGGAGGGGTCGCTCCCGGTGGGCAGGGGGTCCGAGAGCCCGAGGCCGCCGGTATCGAAGCGGATCAGGCGGCTGAAGCCCGCGACCCGCTCGGTGTAGCCGAGCCAGCTGGGCTCGTCGACCGTCTCGTCGATGGAGATCATGAGGCCGCTGTTGAACTCCAGCACGTCGACGGGTCCAGACCCCCACACCTGGTAGCCGATGTGGGTGCCGTCGCGCACCGCGTACTGGGTCAGCGGCGCCTCCATACGGAGTGCAGTCTGCCGTGCGGCGCGCCCCGTCGGCGCGGACGGGGCGTCAGCCCTCTCGGCGCGCTCAGCGCGCGCCGCGCACCAGGCGACCGGGCAGCTCGCCGGTCGCGGCACCCTGCTCGAAGGTCACGGTGCCCGCCTTGATCGTGGCCACGTACCCCGAGGCCTTCTGGAGCAGCCGGCGACCGCCCGCCGGCAGGTCGGCCTCCACGTACGGGACGCCCAGCGAGAGCCCCTCGTAGTCGATGAGGTTGAAGTCGGCCAGCGCGCCGGGCTCCACGGTGCCCCGGTCCGACATGCCGTAGAGGCGGGCCGTATCGTGCGTCTGCTTCTTCACCACGTACTCGAGCGGCAGCCTCTCGCCCCGGCTGCGGTCACGCGTCCAGTGGGTGAGCATGAAGGTGGGCATCGACGCGTCGCAGATCGTGCCTGTGTGGGCGCCGCCGTCGGCCAGCCCGAGCAGGCCCTGGGGGTGCAGCATCATCTCGCGCACGTGGTCGAGGTCGCCCGTGGCGTAGTTGAGGATGGGGATGTACAGCAGCCCCTGGCTGCCGTCTCGGGCCATCTCGTCGTAGGCCACCTCGAGTGGCGACACCCCACGCGCCGCCGCCAACCCCGCCAGCGAGCGCTCGGGTCCGGGCTCGTAGTCGGGCGGGTTCCCGAGCACGAACGTGCGGTCGTACGCCTTGTCCATCGCGTCCGCCTCGGCCGGCGACGACGGCGTCCAGGCCAGGATGCCGCGCCGCACCTCGGGGTCGGCGAGCGCCGCGCCCAGCTCGGACGTCGACAGGCCTCGGGCGCGCAGCTCGCGGTACGCGGGGAAGTCGCTGAAGAGGCACAGCGTGGTGTGGTGGCCCGAGAGGATGCCGGTCGGGCGCCCGGCGATCTGGGGATAGAG
>Ga0187883_10001976_pt1 | contig 12411 bp, 15 predicted proteins | sample June2016WEW_20_1_2_FD_132966 | JGI IMG/M metagenome (GOLD analysis project Ga0187883, IMG submission 132966) | Peatland microbial communities from SPRUCE experiment site at the Marcell Experimental Forest, Minnesota, USA - June2016WEW_20_10 | ecosystem: Environmental > Terrestrial > Soil >...
CGCATCGGGAGGGCCCGCAGCGTCTCCAGCAGCGGCGGCTGCGGGATCGGCATCGGCCATCCAGTCAGATGGGACAGCACGGCGAGCTCGGCCCACAGGGCGATACCGGGATGGCGTTCCAGCACCCGCTGGGCGGCGCGCATGTCACGCAGAGTGCACGGACCGGCGATGCAGTCGGCACCGCAGGTGCCGCTGCGCGCGGCGACGACGGAGGCCGGGCTGGCGAGGCCGGCCGCGGTGCTGGCCGGATCGGCGGCGGCCTCCCGCGCCGTGCCGTCGGGCATCATCACCAGCAGCGGATGATCCGTCCCGTCCACGGACACGGCCGCCTCACCCGGGGCCAGCGTGACCAGGTACTGGGACTGGGCCTGGCTGAGGTTCATGGTCGCGCCGACCGCTTCCCGGTCGTCCGCGGCGGGCAGCCGGTGCACGATCTTCACTGCGGTGTTCTTGATGAGGTTCGACAGTTAAGAGTACGGTGGTGACTATGAGAGACGACCAGGAGCACGCGGTAGCCATAGCCAGAGTATCTAGCCTCAAGCAGCGCGAGGAAGATCAGCGGCCAGGGCTCACCAGGTTCGCTGATAGCCGGGGTTACGTGCTGGACGCGATGATCGAGATCCATGGCCGGTCGGCGTTCCACGGCAAGCACCTGAAGCAGGTTCTCCAGGCGATAGACGAGCATGTCCGTCAGGGTGACGCAACTGTCGTCATCTTCCGCGACGTGGACCGCTCGTCCCGGCAGGGCGCGCAGGCGACCTACGACCTGCGCGGGCAGATCATCAAAGCGGGCGGCCGGATGGAGTTCGCCGGGCAGGAATACCTGAACGACCAGCGCAACCAGGACATGCTGCTCGGCATCCTGGCCACCGCAGCACGGGAAGAATCCGAAACCAAGTCCCGCCGCAAGCTGCAGGGCAATGAGGCACGGGCAGCACGCGGCGAGGTGAACGGCCGGCCCGCGTGGGGATACGATCTGTGCTGCGTCGGCGGCAAGCAGATCCTCATCCCGAACGACCTGGGCCGGCAGTGGATTCCGGTTATCTTCCAGGCGGCAGTGGACGGTGCATCCCTGCGCTGCATCCAGACCAGGCTGCGGGGCGTGCCGTCGCCGCAGAAAAACGGCGTGTGGAATGAGGCGACCATCCGGCGGCTGATCGCCAGCCCGACCTATCACGGCGGGCGGATCGGCAAGGGAAACATGGAATACGAGGCCCTGGTCACCGCCGAGCTGTGGCTGGATGCCAACAAGGCCGTGCAAGCACGCACCAAGATCGGCCGTGGCACCACCACGAGGGAGCCAGCCCTGGCTCGCCCGGTGTGCGGCGCGTGCTATGACGTCCAGCGCGATGGCGCACCGGACGGCAGATCACCCATGTACCGCAAGAGCCGGGCGGGCCACGACTACTACACCTGCACCGGGCAGGGTGCGGCACGTAAATCATGCGGCGCGAAGGTTATCCCCTGCGACCGGCTGGACGCGGCGATAGACGATGCCATGACCAGGCGTACCGGACCGCACTATGAGCTGGAATGGATCGCGGGCGACGATAAGGCGCAACTGCTGGCGGAGATCAACGAGAAGATCGCTGCAGCGGCCAAGGAAGGCCGCTATGACCTGATCCCGGAGCTGTCCGCGCAGGCGGAAGAGATCAACACCAAGCGTGTCCGCAAGGCGCGGGTAGAAAAGCGCGACTCGGGCAAGACGATCGGTGAGCACTGGCAGGCACTGGACCTGGCTGGCAAGCGGGATGAGCTGCTGAAGTGGGAAGTGATCGCATACCCGGACGGGCGTGTGTCGGTCGAGGCACCCTGGCAGGACGTCCCTACCGTGTCCTTACCAGTAGGTGCGGATGATCTCCCGGCTGACCAGCGTCCCGCCGTGCATGGCCTGGTACTCGCGGGCGTCATGCGCACTGGCGCATTCGGTGATGCGATCGTAACTGTCCCTGACGCCCCATTCGATGATCCAGGTGTTTTCGGTGGCCTGCTGGGCTAACGCGGCACGCTGAGGTAACGGGTCGTCATCTTCTTCCAAGACTTCCGCGGTGGCATCCTCGACCTGCATCATATGACCGATTATGCCCGCCCCACCTGCGATGATGCAAGCCGCTGGAGTACGTCCAGGAGCCGCTGTAGCCACCGTGGCGGCCCTGCGGGACGCATCCGCGGATGTCCGCAGCCCGGCGCGGCTACGGGGCCTTACGACGCGTTCTGGGGAACGCCGCCGGCGACCGCGGCGGTCATCGCGGGCCAGCCCGGTGGACGGTGGCGTTGTGGTCGGCCTGCTGGGCGGGGTGGCCGATGTCGGCCCCGCAGCGGACGCAGGCGTATTCCGGCTTGGGTGCCGGCGGCCGGGCGCTGGCGGTCCACCGGGCTGCCGCCTTGGCGCGCTTCTTGGCCGAGTCCTTTGACATGGTGTCTCCCGTTCGCGCGGTTAGGTGAGATCTCGGGAGCCAGCGAGCATGCCGCCGGCGAACGCCACCGCCGGATTCTGCATCGTGCTACTCCCCGTCGTCGCTGGGCCGGGATCGCGTGGACGTGACCGGTGCCCGCGGCCGGCCGAGGGCGGCCTCGCCGCTTATCCCGGGTGCGAGCGGGACGGGCTGCGGCGCCGTGTTGCTTGGGCGGACCATCTTCGAAGCTCAACAGCCGGATCAGCGCGCCCGGCGGGCCATGCAGCTGGGCCCGGTGACGGGCACCGGCCAGGTTGTCCCGGTGCCGCCGGGTTGGCTCGTCCGCCCGGTCGTCGGCGTTGGCGGTCATCCGGGTGAACGGGTCCACCTGGGCCGCGAGGGCGGCGTCGAGGCGGGCCCGCTCGGCATCCCGGTGGTATGCCATTACTGCCCCCGCTGGTCGAACGGCGCGTACAGATCGTCGCCCATGCAGACCTGCGGGCTGAGCTGGTGGTACCGGGGCAGCCGCGGGTAGCCGTTGCCGTAGCCGGTGGGCGCCGGGACCAGTTCCGCGGCCGACATGTACTTGCCGAGCACGTCTGGTCGAGGGCCTTCTGGCTGCCGGCGGTACGGCGTGTCGAGGGACTGCTCGATCGGGTCGTGACCCAGGTCCGCGGCACGCTGAACCAGCGGGCCTAATCCGTACCTGACCACTGCCTTGATGCGGCCGGATGTTCGCGGCGTCCCGTCGGCCGCGTCGCGCTTGCCCGGCATCCCGCGGGTCGCGCCGTGGACTAGCTGCGCCGGCGACACGTTGGTGACGATGCGGGCCAGCTCGTCGCCGGCTAACGCCGGCTGCCGGCGGACATCCGGTGGCAGCTGCCCGTAGCCCACATAGCTGCGCCGGGTATGGTGCTGGTCGACGGGTAGCGGGCTGGCGCCGGTAGCGGGCCCGCCCCAGCCGTCAGCAGTTTCGCGTTCGGCCACGGCATGGCCCTGGGCAAAGTTCGCCTTCGCCTTCGTCTTCTTGTTGTTGTTCACTGCTGCCGCCCCTGCAGCTGGCTCTCGGCGATCGTCATCGGGCTGACCTTATTCGCGTAGGGCAGCAGCCGGTTGAGGAAATCCTGCGCGGAATGGCCGTTCTGGGTGGCAATCGCATTCGGGATGGTCAGTGGGCTGAACGAGGGGTCGAATGGTTTCCCCTGGCGCAGCCGCTGCGGCATTACCGTGCCCGCGTCTTGGCTGTCATCGGCGGCCGGCCCGTTAGTCATTGGCATAGCGGTTTCCATTTCCGTTAAGCGCGCCGGCGAGCGCGGCCAGATTTCCCTCAAGACGGTCCAGGCGTCTTTCGGCGTCCGATAAGCGCTGGCTTACGCGATCGGGCTCGGCCTGGGGCATGACCTGCTGCCGCGGGGCGCCGATGTCGAAGCTGACGTCGAAGGTGCGCGGGCTGATCGGCTGATCGGCGGCGGCCATCAGGCACCGGCCTGGTCGAGGTAGTTCCCCACCGCCTGCATGTCGCGCTCCAGCCGGCTGACATGCTGCTGCAGTTGCCCGGTGCGGGCCTCCAGCTGCTCCATCTTGGCCTCGGCGGTGGCCCACGACTGGATCACACTGTCCAATACGAAGGACATTGGGCGCGGAACGCGCGCTTTCTCCTGCAGCAGCAGATCGTACATATCCGGGCTGATGGTGGTGACTAACTGCGGCCGATGGCGCATCCATTACCTTCTTCGTGATGCCGTGTAATACAAGTATGGCACGGATCATGGGATAATTGTTAGGTACGGGAGCGTATGCGCAACCGGGGCTGGCGTTGCCGTAATCAGCGCCAGCCCTTTCCATCATAAATGCCACGGAGGAACTACGACATGAGTAAGAAAGCTGCGGCACAGGCGGTCGCGGACGCGGAGCTGCGCGCGCTCGTCGCCGAGCAGGACGCACGTCACGCGGTAACCGAGGAGCGGGACCGGCAGGAACGCCAGCGGCTGTTCGCGCAGTTCCGGCAGGAGCTGGCCCGCGACCGGCTGGAAGCCCAGGCGCAGGCGGTGGAGGCGCAGGGTGAGGCCACAACTGCGGCGGTAACACCACCGCGGGACCAGGCCACCGGCCGCTGGCTGCCGGCCGCGTCGGAGCCGGAACCGGAGCCGGAGCCTGCGGTCGACCTGTCGACGTTAAGCATGGCGGAGTATTCGGCGCTGCGGGGCCAGCTGGGCATCGACAAGGCCGGCGTCGAGCATGTCGGCCGCGCACCGGGTCATGAGCGGAGTGAGTTCCTTGGCCACCGCATCGAGGACGGCAGCGGGTTCGGCGACTGGCGGGACTACACGCAGAACAATCGTGTGTTCCGCAGCCAGCTGCCGGACTCGAAGCGCCAGACGCCGGTCGGGTACCAGCGGCCGGACACGGGCGAGTGGTCGTGAGCAAGCCCGGCCCGCGGCCCCGGTTCATCCCGCCGGCGAAGGTGCCGCTCCTGCCGGCGGAGAAGCTCACGGCGCGGCAGGTGGCCCGGACTGGGTCCAGCCCGTTCGCCCGGGTGGCGCCCGCCGACCCGGACACGTCGATCAGGATGACGTGTACTACGTGTTTCGCCAGCTTCATCGCCACGGCCGGCAACGGGCGCACGGCGGCCGAGAATCTGGCCGTTCACGTCGAGGACCGGCATGTGAGCCTGGATCCCGAGCAGGGCAGCCGCCGGCGCCGGCGCGCGAAGTAAATCCTGGCCGGGCACGGCCTACGCTCCGCGCGGCGGACACTCCAGCCCCGGCTTGCATACCCACTCGATGCACAGCGGGTTGGGCGGGTAGGCGATTAGCTGGTCCGGCGGGCGGGCAGTCCCGCAGTCGCTGCACATCTCGGGCCCGCCGACGCTGCTGCTGTCGTCACCGTCGTAGAAAACGCTCATGGCGTCCGGGGTCATGACTGGGCACCTCCTCGCCCCGCGGATGAAGATCGAGCACGACTGCACCGAGCTGGTGCAGTTCGCGCCGGCGCTAGCTACTGTGCGCAGTAGCTGGGTCGGCGGGCGCCGTCTGGGCCCTACCGACGACGTTTTGCTGGCCGGCGCGTTAAGGGTACGCCGGCCTTTCAGCCGGCGATCAGGTATACGTGACGGCGCGCCCAGTCGCGCAGATCCGCGCGGTCGGCGCAGTAGAGGGTTACAACACGGCACATCCTGCGCTGTCACGAGCCCGCAGATTCCGGCTCACCCAGCACTCAGCAGGCGATTTATTGCTAAACGTCCGGTCTGTGTCACGTTAAGTGACGTTTACCTCTGACTTCTTAGTCATTTCGCCCCTAGGTGCCATGATGCACCCTGCGTAGGGTCAAGGCCAACAGATAGTGAAATGAGGTTTTTCTGTACTGGGGGCAAGATAATGAAACTCAGCAAGAAGATCATCGCCATCCCGGCCATCGCGCTGGCTGCAGGTCTCGGCCTGGCTGCGTGCGGCAGCGGCAGCGGCAGCGGCCCGGCACTCACAGCAGGGTCAGCAACAGCCCACCAGATCTGCCACGCGGTGGTCGGCATGAAAGTTACGAACACGCTTACCGGCCAGGACACGGGCACGACGGTGGTGAGTGAGTCCTCTGAATCACTGCCCGGCGGCCAGGCCCCCAACGCCAGTGGAAACGAGGTCGCTTACTGTTCTCTCACCATGGACACGGGGGCGGGCATGGGGGCGACCGTCACACTGTTCGCTAACGGCTCCATAGGGTTCCACGGAGGCGAGCTGCCTCCCTGCCCGTACACAAATTGCGGGTGAGGCCTAAACACCCCCCTGAGATCTGTAGGTCGGGCTAACCCTGACATGACCACCTACCCCAAGCCCACCATCGCCCACGCCATCAACAACAGCTAGGACACCTGGCTACTATGTCCGTTTTCCGAACGGCCAGGTTGTCCGTACCTCCTGGTCGGCGACCTCTGCCAGCCGGGCGGTAATGGTGCCGACCCCGCTGCCAGCTGGGTAATCAACAGAATCGAACGGGCGTTGCTTCTGGCCAGGTTATGCACCAGAATCGAACACAAGCCCGGTTGCTGGCGACCGTACGGCCAGGGCTCGATCAGGTGCTTGGATTACCCACGCTGACCTGCCCGTTTAGCGGCCCTGTACCGGACTATGCGGACCTGGGCACGGCCAGACGTAAGATCACACCTGGAACAGTCCCAGCGCGCCCTGGGCGCGCTCCTGGAACCGCGCAGCTGGTGTTCTAGGCGACCGGGGCAGCCAGCACGTCCGCCTGCTGCCGGCGCAGCCAATAGCGGTGCAGGTAAAGCGACCTCGGCAGCCGCAGATCAAACCTGCTCGCCTGTCCACGGCTTGCGGTTTCGGCCCATGGCGATCACGTCGGCGGGCGCGATGTCACGCAGGTACCGGTCGGTAACCGACAGGTTGGCATGGCCGAGCTGATCGCGGATCACGTTGACCGGCACGCCCTCGGCCACCAGCTCGGCAGCGTGGCTGTGCCGCAGGCCATGCGGGCGAACGTGCTTGTCGATTCCCGCCCTGGCTGCGTTGCGCTTCAGCATCGTCCGCACGTAGGTGGGATGGATAGGCCCGTTGGCCAGCGTGCAGAAGAGCGGGCCGTTGGTCCAGCCGTGCTCGCGCTTGAGCTGGGCGCGGACATCCATCCACCGCTGCAGGAAGGCCAGGGCGCCATCGTCCACGCTGACCGTCCGCGACTTGTGCCCCTTGCCGTCCAGCACGCGGATGGTGCCCCGGCCGGGGTCGACGTCGGACGGCTTGAGGCCGAGCGTCTCGCTGATACGCAGGCCACCCCGATACATCACCATGATGAGCGCGCGGTTGCGGACGCCGGTCGGTGCCTTGGGTGAGCACCGCCGCAGCAAGGCCGACACCTCGTCTTCGGTGAGCACCTCGGTTGGGTACTTCTGATCTTTGCGCGGTGACGCCACAGCGGTACATCTCCTCTAAAGTCTTACTTCTGACCATTAGTAAGACTCTATACGCCACTGGGCACCACCCACGCCCCAACTGTGCAGGAGTAAGACTCTATGAGTGCCCCACGAGGTCAGCACCTGGGCGGCCGGCAAGGTCGGCGAGATCGAGGACGAGTACCTGTTCCTCAGGATTCTCCGACCGGCCGCGGCGAGCTATGGGCAGCAGCGAAGCCCTGCCGGCGGTCGCGGTCGGGCGGCGCGGCTGGGCCGCCAGGCAGCACGCGAGACTAGATAGTTTGCACATGCAAACTAATTCAGCAGGTCAGCAGCCCTGGCGCGCCGGCGGCTGGCACGCCTGCGGTGAGTTGCGTCCACGGTCACCTTGCCGGGCTTGCCGGGTGGCACCACCTGACCGCAACCGCAAATACACACTGGCGCAGCTGGCGCGTCCGCGCCGTCCGGGGCGAAGTACTCGCGGCCGAGGTAGTCGACGACCCCGAGGTCGACGGGAACGAGCTGCACCTGCGCGCTGCCGTTGCGGCGATGCACGCGCAGACCCGGCTGATGCGGCGGGTTCTTCTCCCAGCCAACCTCGCCGGCCGGCTGCTGGTCTACCGGCACCTTCGGCGGTCTGCCGCCTGCGGCACCTACCTGGATGCTGGTTCCGCGGCCGGACTTCTGCCGGCGGATCGCGTTGCGGTTGGGGCGCTCGTATACCTGCCCCGCCGGGACCATCCCGGCCGGCGGCGCGGGCAGAGCGCGATTGGTGACCACCGCCGCCGCGGTGCCGCCAGCCCGCGCCGCGACCAAAGTGGAAGACCAAGTCCCTGACGGGCACAATGACGCCGCAGGCCGCGCAAGGATAGGCGATCGGGTTATCCCGGAGGATGATGCCGGTCACGACCAGGGCCCGGGGCTCGGCTGACGCGGCGGCGACGGCCTGGGCGGCGCGCTGGACGGCATTGCCGGCGCTGCCTTGCGGAGCCGCCCTTCTGCGCCCTGGATGCCGCGATCGATCTCTTCTTCTGCGGAGATGATCGCGGAGTCTGCCTGGGCGAGCAAGGCGTTGAAGGAACGCTTGAGGAAGTCTTCCTGAATGGCAGCGACGTGCTCCCGTTCGGCCTTGGCCTCCGTGAATACTCGCTCGAACAGGTGCTGGCGCGCCCACATGATTAGTTCCACGTCAGCCTCCGAGGGCGCCGGGGCAGGGTCTTCCGGCGGCAGCTCGATCTCGTCGGCGGGCGGTATCACGTCGAACAGAGAGGCAGCAGGCGCGAGAACGATACGTCCATCTGGCTGAACCCGGACGGCAGCGAGTGTGCGGCGGACGATTTCGCCGTTGCCATCAACGACATCACCGATGAGGAATCTCAGGACGGTGGGCTCGTCGATGTCGGGGTCGAAGAAGACGGCGCCCTTGGCAACCTCGGGTGCCGTGCGTTCGATCACGAAGCCGACAAGGGCGTCGAACAGCGGGTGGCCTGGGCCGCACAGCTCGGCTGCCGGCAAAGCCGCTTCGTCCTCACTCAGACGCGGGCGGGTGGCGATGGACTTGTCGAAGGTGAGGCGCTTGTACTCGGGGGCGATCTGGCGGAGCGCGGAGGCGGTGCGGCTGCGGGCGACGAGGACGTTCGGGGAACGGTCAACCCGCCAAGTACCCGGGTCGAGTCTCTTGGTGATCTTCCCCCCGGCGTAGACGACGGCGTCGGAGAAGAATCGTTCGGAGTAGCTGGGGGGAAGCCGGCGTTCCTCGGCACGGGCGGCCCGGTCCCGTTCCGTTTCCCAGTCCAGGTGATCGCGGGCAAGCGCGCTTTCCAGCAGTTCCTCGGCTCTGGCCCTGGTGGCCGGGTCAGCTTCAGCGCCTCCGAAGGTCTGGGCTGCTTCCTCTTTGGTTATCTCGCCCGCGATGACTGCTTCGAGAACTTCCCGCAGGTTCGTGCCGATGGCCTGGCCAACTACGTCGAAGACCTTGTCGCCGAGTGCGACGCCCATGTTCTCCATCTTCTTCAGCAAGACGCTGAGAACGTAGCCTTCGCGCGTGTTGGTGGCGACCAGGTTGAAGATATATACGTCCTCGGTTTGCCCGATCCGGTGGATGCGGCCCATTCGCTGTTCCAGCCGGTTGGGGTTCCAGGGAATGTCATAGTTGACCATCAGATGACAGAACTGAAGGTTGATGCCTTCCCCCGCTGCCTCGGTGGCCACCATGATCTGGGCGGTCTCCCGGAAGTAGCGTTCCTGCTCGATCCGGTCCGGCAGCTTCATCTGCCCGTGGATCTGGGCGACCTCGAAGTCCTTGGACAGGTTTTCCACCAGGTAGTCGAGGGTGTCCTTGTGCTCGGTGAAGATCAGGAGCTGCCTGCGGCGATCCTCTTTCAGCCCGAGGCTGGCGACAACGTCTAGGAGTTCGGTCAGCTTGCGTTCGGACCGGCTGTCCTCGACCTCCTGGGCGAGGGCCAGCAATGGCCGTACCGCCACGCGTTCGGCTTCCAGCTCCGCCACGGTGTCGGGCAGCCATTCCTCCAGGGCTTCTTCCTCTGCCTTCCAGCGGGTCTCCTCGTCAAGATCGTCAAGGTCATCAACGTCGGTGACCAGCGTGTTCTGGAACGCCTTGCGGCTGCGCAGGTAGGCTGCCGGGTCTTCCAGCGCTTTGTCGATCCGGTCGAGCCGCCGCTGCAGGGTCCGGCGGATTGCCCGTGTGCTGGAGGCCACCCGGCGCTGCATCGTGGTCAGCGCGAACCCAGCGGTCCCCTTGGACTGTTCACCGCGGATCTCCCTGAGTTTCGTCGAGACGAAGTCCGTGACCTGGTCATACAGTTCAAGCTCATCCCCGGAAATCTCGTACTCGACGCGCTGCGGATGACGGTCCTTGAACAGCTTGTTGCCCGCCATGTCCCGCATGATCTCCTTGGAAACCTTGCGGAACTGCTGGGATGGGACCTCTATCTTGCGAGGACACCGGTCACCCCAGGCGTCGAGGTCAAGCAGGCGCAGCAGCGCCCACAGGCTCGAGTCCCGCCCCGAGTGCGGTGTCGCCGTCATGAGGATGAGGCGATGACTGCGGCGCGCAACCGCCTCGGCCGCCTTGTACCGCTCGCTCTTCTTGCTGATAAGGCCTTTGCCGTCCACGGCAATCGTGAAACCGTGAGCCTCGTCAACGACAGCCAGGTCCCAGTCCTTGTCTGCCGCGTCGAACGCCTCCCGCGCCCGCTCAGTGCGCAGGAAATCACGGCTGACCACAATCCGGTCGAACTGATCCCACGGATTCTCAGTCAGGGACGCATCGAAGTGGCTGGCGCCCAGCTGCACGAAATCTAGATGGAACCGCTCCGCCAGCTCCCGGATCCACTGCGGCCGCAAGTTCGCCGGGGTGACCACGAGGATACGGTCGCCCGCCCTCCGCAGTATCAGCTCCTTCATGTACAGGCCCGCCATGATGGTCTTCCCGGCTCCGGGATCATCCGCGAGGAGGAACCTCAGCCGCGGCTCGTGCAGGAAACACTCGTAGACGGCCTCAAGCTGGTGCGGCAGAGGCTGGATGTTGGATACCGCGACAGCAGCCATTTCATAAGCGAACGCGATATCGATGCGGCGAGCTTCCACCCCAAGGCGGAACTGAACCGGATCGCCATCAAACCGAAGCTCATCAGGCGTCTCTATGACCTCAACGCTGGCGAGTTCCGACTCAGCAAGCACGTGCTTGCCCGGTCCCGACGGTCCGTCGAAGAAAAACTCCCAAAACGGCCCCGGGCGAACCGCGACCAGCGATACCGCTTCATTCCGCCCCGGAAACCGGACCTGAGACCCAGCCGTCAACCGTTCGACGTCAACAGCCAATGTCAGACCCTCCCATTAAGTTCACCTCACACACCACCCTGCGCCGTCCGTCGCCGCGCCCTCACCCAGCGAGGGAGATCATGACCTACCTGGAGAAACTCCTCGCCGGTTACCGGCAAGGCCTGGCTGGAAAGCCGTTACGGCCTATCCAAGCACTCCGCGCAGCCCTAGCTGAAACCGATGACGCCTGGCAACGCGGTAAGTTGCTAGGGCTCATCGCCCAGAGGCTGGCCGAGCGCGTCGGCAATCACTCCATCACGTATGAGATGCCGAGCCAAGGACAACCGGTTACCTGACCGGAGTCAACGTGAGGTCTCATGGCAGAGGTAGCCCGATCAATGCGCGCAAACGCCTTCGCGCCGCTCCCGCGACTTGCTCGGCCAACCGGGCCAGGGAATGCAGCTGAGCGAGAACACTTTGCCCATTATCGGCGGTCGTCATCAGCCACCATGAGCAGCCGGCTTGGCACTGGGCCGCTACTTGGTACGACGCCAGCCAGCGTAAAGAGGTCACCAGTCCGAGCTGGGTGACCTGCTGGATGTGCTGGACGCGATACTCGGCTGAGGCGATCAGTCCATGGACGTGCGCGAGGACCAGGTGCTCCGGATGGGGCGGCTACTGGAAGATCACCCGTATATCGGATCACCCATTTCCGGCACCCGATGTGGCATTACACCTGTGCCTGGTACGACGCTGGCATTCGCAGGGAAATCACGGCGGGTGAACTGGGCGACTTGATCGACATGGTGCTGGACGCCTCAACGGAGCCGCCACACTGAGCAGACGGGCCTGCAGCGTTTACGCGGCCGGCCGCAGCTTGATCTCGCTGGCGTCCCGGTAGCGGGCGTGGAACCACAGGTCGTCAGCCGGCGTCTCCTCCGGCGCCACGGTGCCGTCTTCAGACTCAGCCACGCTTCGATCGGTGAGCGCGACCTGCCACTCGTCCTCGCCGCACCGCTGCTGGATCACGCCGGCCAGCCACGGCCACGCCGACCGGTCGCCCCGCTCCTCGGCCTGGCTTGCGCGGGAACCGCACCAGGACGTCGGGTGTCGTCCGGGAACGGGTTGTCGCTGGTCATGGGCGTAGGTGCCTCCTCGTGAACGCACCCCTGCCCGACGTTCCCGAGGGGCCTTCCTGGCTCTTAACTGTCGAACTTCTTCTTGATGACGTCGGGGATCAGCTTGGCCGGTATTTGCTCGGCGATCACGATACCTTCACCGTAGGCGCGGACCTCAGCCAGCAAGCCGGCGAACAGCTCGACCGCGTGCGCGGCC
>Ga0187883_10001977_pt1 | contig 12410 bp, 8 predicted proteins | sample June2016WEW_20_1_2_FD_132966 | JGI IMG/M metagenome (GOLD analysis project Ga0187883, IMG submission 132966) | Peatland microbial communities from SPRUCE experiment site at the Marcell Experimental Forest, Minnesota, USA - June2016WEW_20_10 | ecosystem: Environmental > Terrestrial > Soil >...
GAGAAGCGGTTGTCGGGATCGGCGACGGCCTTCGCCGCCTGCCACTTGTCGAGATTCGGATACATCGCGCGAAACGTCTCCGGGGCTAGGCGCGCATCCTTGGCCAGGTACACGCGTCCGCCGCGCTTCAGCACCATCGCGTCGATCGAGTCGAGAAATTCCAGCAGTCCGTCCGTCATCGGGAAGTCGAGTGCGAGCGTATAGCCGGGCATCGGGAAGGAAAGCAGGCCGTCCTGCGCGCCGAACTTTTTGAGTACGGCGAGAAACGATCCGCGCCGGCTGCGGCTGATCGTCTCGAGCACTTCGACCAGGCCCGCGCGGCTCTCGTCGGGCGGCCAGACGCATTGATACTGCACGAAGCCGCGTTTGCCATAGATTCGATTCCAGTTCCGGATCGAATCGAGCGGGTAGAAAAAACTTTCGTAGTCGAAGATGGTGTGCGCCGCGGTCTCGCGATGAAGCGCATAAATGACCGCGTTGAACGCCTTGACGGTAAGCGAATTCAGCGCAAATCCGGGCATGTCGAACGGAACGATCGGGCTGAGCCGCGGCCTCGTGACCAGCGGATCCTGCGCCAGATTTCGGGGCAGCCGGTCCAGCGTCGCAAAGTTGCCCACGTTGAGCACCGAGCGGCCCAGCGCAGCCTTGCCACTGTTGCAATCGATCCACGCGACCGAATAGCCCCACTCCGCATCGGCGCGCTCGAAGGCCTCGATCGCGGCGTCGATATTGCCCGCGCGGATAGACTCGCCATCGAGATAAGCGCTCTCGACCCGCCGCATCCTCAGTTCGAGTTCGAGGATCACGCCGGTCAGACCCATCCCGCCCACCGTCGCCCGGAACAGCTCGGCGTTTTCCTCGCGCGAGCATCTAAGCACCTCGCCCGACGCGATCATCAGGTCGAAGCTGGTCACGTGCGACGCCAATGAGGAATCGCGATGGTGATTTTTGCCGTGCACGTCGGCGGCGATCGATCCGCCCAGCGTGACGAAGCGGGTGCCCGGCGTCACCGGCGGAAAGAAACCGCGCGGCATAAACACGTCGATCAACTCCGCGATCGTGACGCCGGCCTCGCATCGCAGCAGCCCGGTGGCGGCGTCGAAGGCGAGCATCCGATTGAGCCGCGTCAGATCGACGACGCGATTTTGATCGTTCAGCGCCGCGTCACCGTAGGCGCGGCCGGCCCCGCGCGCGATTAGCGAGGTCGCGTCGGCGGTCACCACCGCTTGCAGTTCGGCGATTTTCTCGGGCCGGTAGATGTCGCTCTCGGAGAGCGGATAGCGGCCCCATCCGGTGAGTAACGCATGGCGCGGTTTCGCCGTCGCGCTGGATTCGCATTCGCGTCGATCGCTCATTTGCGTCATCGAGTCTGCAAGTGTGGCCGCCGTCGCCGACGGCCCGCAAGTATGCATTGAAGCTAACAGGAAGAAGGCCGCGCGAGAAACACTGAAACACCCGCGCCGGCGCCGACGCTCACCGCCATGCGCGCGCTGTTTTTTCCGTCATCCCGACCGAAGCGGACGGACCCTGATCTTTTTCTTCGCCCGCGTGGTCCGTTTTTGTGTCATCCCGAGCGGAGTCTGCGCAGCCGAGGGACCCCGGATCTTCTCATCTGAATCCCGATTCCTCTACCTCAGGCGCCCGGCTTTTCGCTATCGTGTGCGTGCCCAATCGCATGGCGAAGCCGGCGATCCAGCTTGGCGCAGTTCAAGACGACCTTCTCCGAATGCACCGCATCGACGGCGCTCAACGGGACCGTGAACTCGCCGGCATTCTCGACGTAGATGACCAGCTCGGGCCGGCCGCCCGGCGAAACCTGGCGAACGGCGCCGAACTCCTCGCCTCCATCGGAAACAAAAGCCTGGAATCCCGGTTTAATTTTTTCTTGCATGACGTATTTCTCCACTGCGCCAGCGGTCTGACGAGGTACTCGTTACCCAGTCAGTATCCGCCGAAATCCGCATCGCGTCGAGTTGAGCACGTTTGCGGATGACGACGCGGTCACCCCTGCCGAGGCCCGCATCCCGCTAGGGTGCCGATTTGTTTTGTATTGGGTGCAGGGGTCACCCGGTCACCCCTAGCCGTTGGCACGGCCGGCCAGTATTAAGAAATTGCGCGCCCGCGGCGATCGCCGCGCGCGACAACGGAGCGCGGTGTTAACGTTGGGTGCAGGGGTCACCCCTGCGGCACGGCTGGCGAGTATTAAGAAATTGCGCGCCCGCGGCGATCGCCGCGCGCGACAACGGAGCGCGGTGTTAACATTGGGTGCAGGGGTCACCCCCTGCCCGGGAGAATCCTATGTCTTGGGAGAAGGAAGTCGAAGAAATCCGCCGCCGCATCGAGATCGCCAAAGGGATGGGCGGGCCCGATAACATCAAGCGCCAGCATGACGGCGGCAAACTCACCGTGCGCGAGCGGATCGAAAGGCTGCTCGACCACGGATCGTTCCACGAGTACGGCGCGCTGGCCGGAGCGCCGAAATACGAGGGCCAGACGCTCGCGTCGATCATGCCGGCGAACTTTGTCGGCGGCACCGGACGAATCAACGGGCGGCGCGTGGTGGTCGGCGGCGACGACTTCACGGTGCGCGGCGGCGCGGCGGACGCGTCGATCGGCAACAAGCAGGGCTACGCGGAACTGCTCGCGCATGAACTGCATCTGCCTATCGTGCGGCTGGTGGACGGAACCGGCGGCGGCGGCAGCGTGCGTTCGCTCGACACGATGAAACGGACCTACGTCCCGGCCAATCCCGCTTTCGACGTGCTGGTAAAATTGATCGGCGAGGTGCCTGTGGTCGCGGGATGCATGGGCTCGGTGGCGGGGCTTGGCGCTGCGCGCGTGGCGGCGTCGCATTTCTCGGTTATGGTGCGCGGCTCGAGCCAGTTGTTTGTCGCGGGACCTCCGGTCGTCAAATGGGGTGTGGGCGAGGACCTGACCAAGGAAGAACTCGGCGGCTCCGAAATCCACGCGCACGTCAGCGGTGCGGTGGACAACGAGGCCGAGAGCGAGGACGACGCCTTCGCGCAGATTCGCCGCTTCCTGTCGTATTTGCCGCAGAGCGTGTGGAATGTGCCCCCGCGGGTGACGCCCGACGACGACCCCGGCCGGCGCGAGGATGAGTTGATCGGCATCGTGCCGCGCAATCGCCGCCACGGTTACGATACGCGGCGAATCCTGGAACTCGTGATGGACCGGGAGTCATTTTTCGAGATGACGCCGTTCTTCGGGCCGTCGCTGGTGACCGGATTTGCGCGGCTCGACGGATTCCCGGTCGGCGTGATGGCTAACGATCCGTTTTCGATCGGCGGATCGCTGGACGGACCGGCGTCGGACAAGATGGTCAAGTTCGTCGATCTTTGCGACACGTTTCATCTGCCGGTGGTGAACTTCGTCGATCAGCCGGGATTCCTGATCGGACGCGAGGCCGAGATGGCGGGAACGATTCGGCGCGGCGTGCGCGCGCTGTATGCGCTGTTCCAGACCACGACGCCGCTGGTTGCGATTATGGTGCGCAAGGCGTTCGGAGTGGCGGGCGCGGGCCATGGAATCACGACCGGGTTGAATCTCCGCTACGCATGGCCGTCGGCGGATTGGGGCTCGCTGCCGATCGAGGGAGGCATCGAGGCGGCGTACAAGCGGGACCTGGCGGCGTCGAGCGACCCCGAAAAGTTGCGCGCGGAACTGGAACAGAAATTCAACGCCGTACGGTCACCGATTCGCACCGCGGAAGCGTTTGGAATCGAGGAAATAATCGATCCGCGCGATACGCGGCCGCTGCTCGTTGACTGGGTGCATCAGGCGTACGAGATAGTGCCCACGCTGCTGGGAGTCAGAACGCGGACCATGCGCCCGTAGCGGGGAATCAGCCGCCGGCGGTGGCGTGATCGGTCGCCGGATTGGTTTGAGCGTGCTCTTCAGCCGCCGCACGGCCGCGAGTGAACGCCATCGCGACGATGTAGATTATCATTCCGCCCAGCGCAACTTTGACCCACTCACCCCATCCGTAATGAACCGCAATGTAGAGCGACAGTGGCGCAGAGATTGCCACCCACCCGCGCGCTATCAAATTGAAGAATGCCCATCCGGTCGCTTGCAGAGCGGGCGAGACGTCCTCGAGAGTCTCGGAGAACTGCGCCGCCCATGGCACGTAGCCGATTGCCAGAAAGCATCCCATCAGCGACGCGACTGCCGCCATCGTGGCGCGCGGAAGCTCGTGGCCGAAGGTTGGAATCCACCAGGCCATCAGGATCGAAGCGAGTATCGCGCCGAAGATTGCGATCGGTTTGCGTGTTTGCAGGCGATCGGAGACCAGCCCCGTCAAGACCAGGGCGCCGAGGTTCGCCAGCCAGAAGTATTCAGTCATCTTCGCCGCTTCGGCAGGTGTGTAGTGAAACGCCTCGGTGAACATCAACGGCCCGAAACCCTGGATCGCGAAATACAACGTCAGATTCGCAGTAATCCCGATGACCAGCAGCCAAACCTCCAGATGACCGAGCAGGCGCCTGAAGGCGTCGCTGGTGCTGGAAGGAAGTTCGGAGGCGGTGGGCAGGCGTCCCTCGGCGGCGAGCGCCTGGATTTCGGTCTTCATAATCTGCATGCGCAGTTCGGGGCTCAGATCGCACAGCCACAACACGATCGGGATGTACATCGCGATCGCGAAGAATCCCATGATCCAGATCTGCGATTGCCAGGTGTGATAAATCGGCAGCGTCGCTCCCGCTACGAAGTTGGCGAGGAAGTTGGCGCCGACCGGTCCGATCGTCAGCAGTCCGAACGCCAGCGCCCGGCTGAGCCGGGGCGACATGTCGCGAATCAGGGCCGCGAAGGCTCCCGCAGTCAGGCCTGCCACGATTCCCATCAACGTGCGCACAATCACGAACGACACGATGCCGGTGATCAACACGTTAAGGAACAGCAGGCAGGTGACCAGGCCAAGGCATATGTCGATGATCAGGACGCGGCCGTAGCGGTCCGCCAGTGGGCCGCCGAAAAACGCGGAGATTCCGGAAGTCAGCACCGCAAAAGTGACGAACGCGCCGTACGCGACGTGGCTCATGTGCAGGTACGGAAGCAGGATCGGCAGCAGCGGAGCCAGCTGGAAGTCGTACGCGCCCAGAATCGACGCGAGCACCGTCAGCAGCAGCAGCGACCATCGATGGGCGCCGCGCGGATATTCAGTGAGCGTTCGAGTCGCCACGAAACCGTTCATGCCGTCTCTCCCCATAAGCCCGACGAACGTTGACTTAGTTTCTCTACAACCAGGAGCCCCAATAACACAAGGCGCATTCTTTTCACCGCGGGTGCAGAGGTCACCCCTGGCCGTGGCGACGGCAGCGCAGCCTCTTTGCACGCTTGTGCTCATTTCAGCCTTGCTCTGCACGTTCGCGTGGCAGCGAGGAGGATCGCGCAGGCGAAATGGGGCAACGGTAGTGAAAAGTCCCTGAAAAAGCCGTCGCAACGGCCACTGGTGCGCGTGCGCCGTGCCTGCTAAGAGGCGGGAAGCCGACCAGCCTCGAAAAGGACCGCCGAGCGATGGATATAAAGAGCCCCGCCGTGGGCAAGGTGATCCGACTCTCGGTCGAGAGCGGGGCGCAGGTTGCGCGCGGCGACGAAGTGATGGTGATCGAATCGATGAAGATCGAGATACCGGTCAAGGCCCCGGTCAACGGGCGCATCATGGAGTTTCGGGTCAAGCCCGGCGATCAGATTCAGCGCAATTTCGTCCTCGCCGTGATCGAAGCGTGACCTCTATGTCTCTTGAGTACCTATTAACCCTCGCCCGCTTGGTTGCGGGAGAGAGAACGGCGTCCTCGCCGGGGGTGAGGGTGTAGCACCGCGCCATCTCGATCCTTAATACTGCGCTGCCGTTGCGACGGCAGCGCAGGCTCTTTGCACGCTTGTGCTCATTTCAGCCTTGCTCTGCACGTTCGCGTGGCAGCGAGGAGGATCGCGCAGGCGAAATGGAGCAACGGTAGTGGAAAGTCCCTGAAAAAGCCGTCGCAACGGCCCGGAGGAAATCGTGCCCGAGATAATTCTGCATCAATATGTGAACTCGCCATTCTCCGAGAAAATCCGCAAAATCTTCGCCCACAAGAAACTCAGCTGGCGCTCGGTCGACCAGCCCGTGATCATGCCCAAGCCCAAGCTGGTGCCGCTCACGGGCGGCTATCGGCGCATCCCGGTGCTCCAAATCGGCGCCGACGTTTGGTGCGACACGGGAATCATCGTCCGAAAGATCGACGATATGCATCGCGCGCCGACGATCTATCCCGGCGGTCTCACCGCCGCTGCCGACACGATGAATCAATGGGCTGACCGCCGGCTGTTCTGGTCCACATTGCCGGTCGTCTTCGAGAAGCTTGCCGCGATGCTGCCCAAGGAATTTATCGAGGACCGTTCCAGGATGATGCCGGGTACGAGCTTCGGCGAAATCGCAAGAACAGCGCCCGATTCGCGAAACCAGTTGCGCGCGTTTCTTGAAATCCTCGATCGGCAACTCGCGAGCCGGCCCTTCCTGCTTGGCGACTCGTTCAGCCTCGCCGACGCAGCCTGCTTCCATCCGGTGTGGTTTCTGCGCATGGAACCGACCGCGTTCGGACTCGCGCAAAAGTTTGTGCACCTCATGCGCTGGTTCGAGCGGATCGACGCAATGGGTTACGGCGAGGTACGCCCGATGGATCCCGATGAAGCTCTGCGAGTGGCCAGGGACAGCACGCCCGCCGCTGGTGAGAACATTGACCCGAGCGATCCCAACGGACTCAAGGCCGGAACCAGGGTATCGGTGACCCCCGACGACTATGGCTTCGATGCCGTGACCGGAAGTGTGGTCGTCAGCACGATTCATGAGGTCGCGATCGAGCGCGATGTTCCGGAATTGGGCAAGATCGTGAATCACTTCCCGAAGATCGGCTTCCGAATCGCCGCAGCCTGACCGTCGTAGCCCAGATTCATTCGTCCAGCACTCCAGCCCTTCCGCATACCGCCGCAAGGCCAAGTGCTGCCTGTCGTGGGCGAAGGAATACTCAGATAGACGGGGGCAATGCTAAATAGGTAATCGACTAAATACTCATTATATAGTTGATTCGTATATACTGCGAGCGTAGAGTGACTACTGGACGCAGGCCGAAGGGGGGTCTTCGCTTTGTCCAGACGTTTTTCGCCACGGCTCTTTGCCGCCGCGGGCGGCTTGCTGCTCGCAGCCGTTCTCGGGGTAATTCTGTCTTTACCGCTGCGCGCCACATCCCGATCGGCACGCGCTAATCGCACCGCGCCCGGATCGTTGGAGGCGCGCGATCGCGTTGCGCGCGAGGCGTTCTTCCTCAGCCGGCGCGGACTGAACTTTGGAGTGCCGCCAGGTGCGTATCGGGCGGCGATCGCCCGGATGCGCCGCCAGGAGCGCAAAGCAGTTGGAGGCGCCGGGCTGGACGCGCCGGACTCGACGCAAGCGGCTGCTTCTTTGGCGTGGAACCCTCTTGGTCCCCTGCCGTTGATTAATGAGATTCCCAGCTTTGGCGGAGTTGGGTTGGGGGGAGCGCTCGCCGGCGCGACCGGACGGGTTACCGCCGTCGTCGCGGATCCTACTGTGAACGGACGGATGTTCGTCGGCACCGGCGGCGGGGGAGTTTGGATGCGCGCCAATGCCAGCGCGGCATTCGTACCGATATTCGACCTCGAGCCAACGCTGTCTGTCGGCGCGCTCGCGCTCGACACCACCACCAGTCCGGATCCGACGCTCTACGTCGGCAGTGGAGAAGGCAACGGCTCGGTCGATTCATACTATGGCGAGGGAGTGTTCGTCTCGAGCGATCTCGGCAACACCTGGACGCAACTCGGCGCCAGCAACTTTGCGCACGCGTCGATCGCCTCAATCGCGGTCGATACCACGCAGACGCCGCGAACAATCTACGCGGCACTGACCTACGGCTCGAGCGCGAACCGGGCGGACGCGTCGTGGGTCGAGGGCGACTTCAGTCAAAACGGTCTATGGCGTTCAGCCGACGGTGGCGAGTCCTGGATTCCATACCCGGCGGGAACTTTCGGCGCCTGCCCGTACTTCACCAGCGATCCATGTCCCGCCGAGTCAGTGGTGATCGATCCCGCGTCGCCGACCGCCGTTCTGGTTTCGATTCTCGGCGCCGGCGTGTTCCGCTCGTCGAATTCCGGATTCAGCTGGACTCCCGCCAGCCTGCCCAACTTGAGCGGCGGCGTCGGCCGCGCGAGCGTCGCTGCCGCCGACGGCGTTGCGTATGCCATAGTTGGCGCGGCTGACGGTATCGAGTTCGCGGGATTCTACAAATCCGCCAACGACGGAGTCACCTGGACTCAGGCGTCGGTGCCGAGCGCGACGGTCGGCGGCGCGACTATCGACGGGTCCAGCTCGAGCAACTTTTCCGAGTCGTTCTTCGACCAGACGCTGGCGATCGATCCCGCCGACACAACCGGCGCAACCATCGTGTTTGGCGGCGTCGGAATCTACCGCTCGATCAACTCCGGGAGCAATTGGACTTCGCTCGCGCCGGGCGGCGGAACGCATTCGGATCAGCACGGGGTCGCGTTCGATCCCGCAAGCGCGCACAGCTTCTACCTCGGCAACGACGGCGGCCTTTATCGCTTCGACGCCGGCACGCTCGCCTGGACCGCCCTCAACGCGAGCATCGGCGCCGCGCAAGCGCAGTCGGTCGGTCCTCATCCAACTAACAGCGCAGTGGCGCTGGCGGGATTTCAGGACAACGGCACCGCGCTCTTCGACGCTGCGCAGCCGCCGGCGTCGAGCTGGACAGAAGTGGACAACCTCGACGGCGGACTCGCGCTCTTCGACACGGTCAACCCGCTGTTCGCCTATCATACCTTCGCGACCACCTCGGTCGGACCATGGGTCTCGCGCTCGACCGACGGCGGAGTCACTTTCAATTCTGCCGCTTCGAGCGCGGCGCTGCAGACTGCGATGGCGACGGCGGGCGACGACGGCGCGGCCTACTATCCGCCGCTCGCGAGCGATCCGGCGGTCGCCGAGCGCGTGTTGTTTGGCGCGCATTCAGTTTACGTGTCGAATGACGCGATGGCGATATGGGCGCCGCAAACGACTCAGGATTTGACCGGTGGATGCAACAGTGGCGCGTGCGGGCTCGAGGATCTCGAAATCGCGCCTTCCGACGATACCAAGGCGTACGCGCTCTCGATGGAGACCAGCACGACGTTCAGGCCCACGCCTTTCGAAATCTTCACCACCGACCAGGCCGACCTCCAGGTCAGCGCCAGCCAGCCCAATGGCGCCGAGTGGACCAACAAGACCTCGCAACTGCCGCCAATCGTGTTTCCGAATTCCACCCAGGCGACCGGAATTGCCGTTGACCCGTTCGATTACAACGTCGCCTACCTGAGCCTTTCGGGGTTCACGTCGGCTACCGGTATCGGCCACATTTTCGTGACCACGGACTTCGGCGGTTCATGGACGCAGGCCGACGGCAATCCGACTCTCCAGAGTCCGCCGCCGGCAAATGCGCTGCCTGACGTTCCGGTGTTGCGATTGCTGGTCGATCGCAATGACCCCACGGCGAACACTGTGCTGGCCGCGACCGACATCGGCGTTTTCAGGACGACCGACGGCGGATCGACCTGGGTGGCCTTCAACCTCGGGGTGATTCCGGCGGTCGCAGTTTTCGATATCGAGCAGAATCTGAGCGGTGTGGTCTTCGCCGCAACCCACGGGCGCGGGATATTTGAGCTGACCGGCGAGGGATCGCCGGGTACGGCGCCCACTTCAACGCCTGCCGCCACGGGTTCCGCAACCCCGACTCCGACAGCAACCCCGTCAATCACAGCGACTGCCACCGGCACTGGCACCCTGTCGCCCACCGCGACGGCAACTTCGCCGCGCACCTCGACCGCCACCGTTACTCATACGCCATCCGCGACGCCGACCGCATCCGCGACGGCAACTTCGACGCGCACCGCGATCGCCACCGCCACCGCAACGCCGACCGCGACCGCGACGCGCACTGCAACAGCGACGTTCACGCCGACGCCGATGCCCACCGTGGCGGCGGTGCTGGCTGTCTCGCCAACCTCCGCGACTTTCGCCGCCAAGTTAGGCAAGAAGAGCAAGGCGAAAAAAATTACCGCAGCCAACCAGGGCGAAGTTTCGATAATGCTGATCGGTGCGCAGGTGACTGGCGACTTCGCGCTCTCCAAGCAGTGCAGTGGGGCGCTGAAACCAAAAAAGAAATGCACCTACGGCGTGGTCTTCGCTCCGAGCGCAGAGGGGCTGCGCGCCGGCCTGCTCACGATCAACAACAACGGCTCGAGCGGGCCGCGAACTGTGAACCTGTCAGGAACAACCGGTCAGTAGCCGCGTCAGGGAATGGCGCGGAACTCGCTCTCGAGAATCCCCATCACGATCGTGTCGTGATATCGGCCTCGGATGAATTTGCCGTCGCGCAGCAGGCCCCATCGCTGGAAGCCGCATTTCTCGTAAGACGCGATCGCGCGATGGTTGAAGTCGTACACCCGCAGCCAGAGGCGATGAAGGTTCATCCGGTCGAATGCCAGGCGCATGAGCACTTTCATCGCGTCGGAGCCGTAGCCCTTGCCCCAGTAATCCCTGTTGCCGACGACGATTCCGGCCTCCGCGCTTCTCAGGATCCACTCGATGTCGTGAAGTCCGACGCCGCCGATATAGGTGCGGTCGGCCAGCGTTTCGATCGCGAACTCGCGCGTGGTTTGCGACGGCATCGACGCGTGCTCGATGAATCGTTCCTCTTGTGCGCTCGAGACGGGATAGGCGAACAGTTCGTCGCGCAGGAACTGGGTGACTTCCTCGTCGTTGACCCATTTCATCACGGCCGCGAGATCGGATTTCTCGTAAGCTCTCAACCTGACCAGTTTGCCTTCCATGTCCGTCTCCCTGGATTCCCAAAAAAAGAAGGGCGACCCGCCGCCGGGCCGCCCTTAGTCGATTACTACTCAGTTGAAAAGTGACTAGCCCTTGGGTAATCCGAGCACGCGCTCGCCGATGATATTGTGCTGGATTTCGCTGGTGCCGCCAGCGATCGTCAGCGCCCGCGACGCGAGCATCCGATACGACCATTTGCCTTTGTCCAGCGCATGCGGCGCCTTGAATTCCATCTGGCTGTACGGCCCCAGCATCTCCATCGCGAACTTGTTCATGCGCAAGTTGAGTTCGCTGTTGCACAGCTTGAGCACCGATCCCTCGGGCCCCGGCGGCAGACCCTTGAGCCGGCGCGTCAGTTGCCGAAAGCCGGTGTAGCGCAGCGCAGCCGCCTCGCACGCGAAACCTCCCAGCTTCTGGCGCACGCTGGTGTCCTCCCACGCCGTGTGTCCGTTGCTGCGGATCGCCTTGGCAAGCTCGACCAGCTCCTTGACCTGGCCCATCAGGTCGCGCCCGCCGCCGATCCCCGACCGTTCGAACATCAGCGTGGTGATCGCGACCTGCCAGCCCTGGTTCTTCTCGCCGACAAGATTCTTCTTCGGCACCTTCACGTCCTCGAAGAAGACTTCGTTGAAATTCGCGTCGCCGGTGATCTGCACGAGCGGGCGCACGGTCACGCCGGGACTGTGCATATCGACCAGGATGTAGCTGATCCCCTTATGCTTGGGCGCGTCGGGATCGGTGCGGACCAGCAGGAGACACATGTCCGCATGATGCGCGTCGGAGGTCCAGACCTTCTGGCCGTTGACGATAAAGTAGTCGCCTTCCTCAACCGCGCGCGTCTTCAGGCTGGCCACGTCGGAGCCGGCGTCCGGCTCGGAATACCCCTGGCACCAGAGCTCGTCCGCCGAAAGAATTTTCGGAACGTGGCGCTGCTTCTGCTCCTCGGTGCCCCAATGAATGATCGTCGGACCGGCCAGCATGATACCCAGTCCGTTGACCAGCATCGGCGAGTCAACTTTCGCCAGCTCCTCGTTGTAAATGATCTGTTGCGTGAGCGTCGCGCCGCGTCCGCCGTACTCCTTGGGCCAGCTGATTCCGACCCATCCGCCCGCGTGCATCTTCTTGTGCCACTCGACCCGGCGCTTCCAGTCCTCCGGGCTGACTTCGCTGATTTCTGCGCCCATGCTGTCGCCGCCATTTTGGGCTTTCGCCGCCTTGGGCAGGTTGGCATGGAGCCAGCTGCGAAACTCCTCGCGAAACGCCTGGTCTGCGGCGCTGAAATTGAAATCCATTAGTGCCTCCGATGGGGACCGCGCGATGCGCACCTGGCCGCGCCCGCGACGAGCGTCAGCCGGCGGCTGCGATCCCTAACACTTGTTATATAGAACAGCCGGCGCCGCCCATTCAAGAACGCGAATAGATTTCCCGGTTCACGATTTCCATGACCGTACGCGATCGATTGTTGACGACGGCCTTGAAGCCGAACTGCGCGTATAGTCCTTGCGCGTCGCGCGTGCCA
>Ga0187883_10001989_pt1 | contig 12383 bp, 11 predicted proteins | sample June2016WEW_20_1_2_FD_132966 | JGI IMG/M metagenome (GOLD analysis project Ga0187883, IMG submission 132966) | Peatland microbial communities from SPRUCE experiment site at the Marcell Experimental Forest, Minnesota, USA - June2016WEW_20_10 | ecosystem: Environmental > Terrestrial > Soil >...
CAGTCAACGTTCGTCGGCCGGGTTGATTATTTCAGAGGCGACCGGAATCTCTCAGCAAGGCCTGGGTTGGCCGAACGCGCCGGGACTTTGGTCTGAGGAACAGAGAAGCGGCTGGAAGCCGATCGTGCGTGCGGTCCATGACGCGGGGGGGTCGCATCGTTGCGCAGCTTTGGCACATGGGTCGGCTCGTACACCCTGACTATCTTGGCGGCGCCCAACCGGTGTCGGCCTCGGCAACGACCGCTCCCGGGCATGCTCACACCTATGAGGGCACTAAGCCCTACGCGGAATCACGTGCGCTTGAACTGCAGGAGATAAGGCAAATCACCGACGATTACAGGCGAGCCGCCGAGCACGCGATGGCCGCCGGATTCGATGGCGTGCAGTTACATGCCGCGAACGGCTATCTGATCGATCAGTTTCTGCGGGATGGAACCAACCGGCACGTCGACAGCTACGGCGGCACCGTCGAAAACCGCATCCGACTATTGATCGAGGTGACCCAAGCGCTCATCAGCGTAGCCGGCGCCGATCGCACGGGCGTGAGACTTTCCCCCAACGATGACCCTCAGGGATGTGGGGACGGTGAATCGGAGTCCTTGTTTACGAAAGCGGCAGAGGCCTTGAACGATCTGCGGATAGCTTTCTTGGAAATGCGTGCGTCACGCCCCGAAAGCACCTTCCGGCCCGCGACTCGGCAGCTCGTTCCTGCGATTCGGCGGGCGTTCAAAGGCGCGCTGATTCTGAATTCGGATTACTCTCTCGACGATGCCCCGCAAGCCCTGCGCCTGGGCGAAGCCGATGCAATTGCATTTGGTCGGCCCTTTCTGGCAAATCCCGACTTGCCGGCACGCTTCGCAAAGCGCGCTCCGCTCAACGCGCCGAATACAAAGACGTTTTACACGCCGGGGCCCGCGGGGTACACAGACTATCCGGCGCTAACGCAGGCGAAGGCTGTCGCCATGACAGCGGGCTAGATGCACATAGAATTTCTGCCACTGTCACTACATTCGTCTCGTTTCGTTCAGTTGGATTAATAGCACTATCGAGGTACCGCATCCCATGGATATCCTGACCACGCGCGACGGCGGCGTCATGACAATCGAGTTAAATCGGCCGCAGAAGAAGAACGCTATTACCGCTGACATGTACGGCGCGCTCGCCGCCGCCTTGATTGAGGCCCGTGAAGCACCCGAAATCCGCGCCGTAATGATCGTCGGTAAGCGCGACGTGTTCACCGCCGGCAATGACTTGCAGGATTTTATGGACCACCCGCCCAGTAGCGATAACAGCCCAGTGTTTCGCTTTCTTCGCGAGATCAGTCACGCGCCAAAGCCACTCGTTGCAGCCGTGAGCGGCGCCGCGGTTGGTGTGGGCACAACCATGCTCTTGCATTGCGACCTGGTGTTCGCGGGAGACAACGCCCGATTCAGTCTGCCGTTTGCACAATTGGGCCTAGTGCCCGAAGCGGCCTCGAGCCTGCTTTTGCCGCAGCTTTTTGGCTACCAGCGGGCCGCTGAGCGCCTGTTGCTGGGCGAACCATTTGGAGCCGACGAGGCCCTCCGAATGGGCCTTGTCAACGCCGTACTGCCTGCCGATGCAGTGGTCGTGCATGCCCGGAGGCAAGCGGACAAGCTGGTGGCCCTGCCGGCCGCCGCAGTCCGGGCAACCAAGCGCCTCATGAAGGACAGTCGGGCCGCGGAGATCGAGTCGCGCATGCTCCTCGAAGGCGAGGAATTCCGTGCGCGGCTACAATCGCCCGAGGCGCGCGAGGCATTCGCTGCGTTTTTTGAGCGACGCCGACCCGACTTTTCGCGGTTTGATTGAATTGCAGATCCGCAGGAGTGCCCCCGCTAGGATTCTTTAGAGGACGCTTATGTCACTCCGAGACAAGACGCTGTTCATAAGCGGTGGCTCGCGAGGCATCGGCCTGGCGATTGCCATAAGGGCCGCTTCCGAGGGGCTAACGTGGTGATCGCTGCGAAAACCGACCAGGAGAATTCGCGTCTGCCCGGCACGATCTACTCGGCGGCCAAGGAGATCGAGGAGGCCGGTGGCCAGTGTGAGTTTCCCTCGAAGGTGTCCCCGCTTTTCCTTGAAGATGTCATCATACAAATACGGCTTGGGGGCTCTCTGATGGCTTGTTTTCCAGCGCTCGGGGTCAGACAATTCGATTGAACCGACTGCGCAACTGGGAAAATCCAATTGTAATGCAGGCGTAACAATTTGCGTTCAACGCGTCCTAATTTTATCTACCCAACCCCGGTATCGCGAACTACTGCGGCACCGCAGATCAAGTAGTCGCAGGGAAATATCAGTAACTACAGCCTCACCAGCTACATTAGGTCGGCGCCCGCATGCCCACCGCCATCTGCCGAAGGTCGTATTTTTCCTTTAGGACGTCCTTAAGGCGAAAAAGGACACCCTGTAGGAAAACCCACACTAGGAGGGATCAGCGCGCTGGGAACCTCGTGCAGCTACTCGAGCGAGTGCCGCGCCGATAGCCCCAAACAGCGTCATCATCATTGGTCATGCGTTGCAGATCATCGGTATGCGGATTCATGGCAGCACGCCAGGGAGTGTGGCAGAGATTACCTTGCTGTATCGGATCACGGATCGGGCGGGGTTTCCGTGAAGGCAGTGGGGTTCGATGAGGCGGATCCTGCTTAGAAATGTAAGCCTGGAATCAGGGGCATCGTCCGAGGTATGGTGAATGGAAAGGGGGCAGTGGGAGGCGGCTTAAATGGTCCCGTGGCGGGCGGAAGGAGGTTCAAGTCTTTCGAGCCCATCATGATGAGGCCGGCATTCTCAAACAACCTCTGATGGGCTTGATTTTTCTTTGGATCCCAACCGGGTCGCCCGTGTACCGGGCACAGTTCCGCAGCTTTAAAATAATCTTCGGCCGCTACCGCGTCGCACATTGCCGGGCGATTTATAAGTCGCATCCCGTAGTTCCAACTCATCAAGGCAACCTGCGCCTGCGCCTGAATTCGATCAAACTCGAGCAATAGCGCACCGCGCTGATTCCAGCACACGAGCATTTTTGCTTCCAGACTTTTGATCAGCAAGTCCGGTGGGATTAACATGGTGGCTTTGGCCCCAAACTCCGTGTAAAGGTTGTCATCGGTCCGCTTTGTGCCGTTAACTCTGTCAAATTCCGTCTTCATTTGCTCGGGGGTGGGAATCGAGTTAGTACCTTTCAAGCGGAACAGAAGGCGAATCTCGTCTTTGGCCGCCTCGTCACGGTCCGTGATGGCAATCCCGACGCCTGCGGTAACATCCTTGTTAGCGTTCTTAACCGGCCAATTATTATACAGAAATGGAATCGGCCCTTCATGAGCCTTGCTGAACTCGAGGAGGTAACGGTACGTAGGCAGAGGCACGCCAGCGATTGTCACGATTCCAGTATGGCCCCGCTGAGTTGGCATGTCCAGAAAGAGGCGCCAAGAGACGCGGTAGCGAAGCTTACCGAGCGCCGAGGGGATATCGTCCCCAGAGAATTCGGTAGTAATAGGAGGCCTCCCCGTACATTCACTGCTAAAAAAGGGTGTTTACCGAAACCTGCCGACGAGCCCCGGCGAGGAACGGAGCGGCGGAAATCGCGCTGTGTGACGGACCGCACGCAAGGTATGTCCCGACTGACCGATAAGAGACATAAGGATTAGCGGCATCAGGTAATAGTCGTAATGGAATACCAGCACAATGTGGCGAGCCCGTCATGAACGCGGTCGCTAGCGCAACTGCGGCGCAGGAGATGGAGCGCAGCCGCCTCCTCACACTGAAGTCATATGACATTCTCGATACCCCAGCCGAAGAGGTGTTCGACGAATTCGCTCGTCTTGCCGCCTCCATCGTGGGAGTTCCGATTGCACTTGTAAGCCTCGTGGACGGCAATCGTCAATGGTTCAAAGCCAAGGTGGGCTTGGCAGCTACCGAAACTCCGCGCGATGTCGCCTTTTGTGCTCACGCAATCGGAAGCGTCGATGTGTTCGTGATTCCCGATGCGCTCAAGGATGAGCGATTCGTTAATAACCCGCTGGTTACCGACGGACCGAAGATTCGCTTTTATGCAGGAGCACCGCTAATCACCCCGGGCGGGCAAGCGTTGGGGACGCTCTGCGTCATCGACTTTGTTCCCCGCGAGCTGACCGCGGAACAGAATGAGGCACTGCAGATCCTCAGTCGGCACGTGATGGCGCAGCTCGAGCTGCGTCGGCGACTCGCCACCTTTACCCGCGGTGATGCATTGCGCCAGCAGGGGCTCGGCGCCCTTCGCCGCGCGATCAGCGCATCCGAGTTTCAATTGTATTACCAGCCGAAAGTGGACATGCGCAGCGGCCGCATCGCGGGACTCGAGGCCCTCATCCGCTGGAACCGGCCTGGGGTTGGACTCATCAGTCCCATCGATTTTATTCCGCTACTGGAGGAGTCCGGTTTGATCGTGGAGGTTGGTGGGTGGGTATTGCGTCAGTCAGCGGCCGATTATCGCGAGTGGTTGCAAAAGGGACTCAGCGCACCGCGCATTGCCGTCAACGTCTCGCCTTTACAATTACGACGCTCCGACTTCATTGCGGTGCTTCAGAACGCCATGACCTCAACCCGCGCCGCTCTCGATATTGAGATTACCGAAGGGGTGTTGATGGAGAAGACCGAAGAGGTCATTGAAACATTAGTTGCAATCCGGCGGCTGGGCGTGCGAGTGGCCATCGACGATTTTGGCACGGGTTATTCGTCATTGCGCTATCTCGCACGCCTGCCCATCGATACCCTAAAAATAGATCGCTCGTTTGTCATCGCCATGACGGACAACGCGGACGATATGGCGATCGTATCGAGTATTATCACGCTTGCACATGGGCTGGATCTTGATGTTGTCGCCGAGGGGGTCGAGACTGAAGAACAGCGCAAACTGCTGCGGCTCCTGCGATGCGACCAAATGCAGGGCTATCTTTTCAGCAAACCAGTCGCGAAGGCTGAGCTGGAGAAGCTGCTGAGAAGCGAGATGGCCAGCAACGCGGGTGAGGCGATTGCCAACGCCACGGATTCGGAATTCACGGAGCGACGCCTCGCCGGACGCAAGAGCGGCGAGCCAAAGTGACCCGCTGGCCGAGAACGACTCGGCCTGGATATCAATTTCAATTTATCGCCGCATTTTCTTCAGTTAACCGCCGCCTGTCGGGGCCGCGTCGGTCAGCGTACAACTCGCGCGTACCCGACACCTAACGGCGTCCCCGCTCATCCGTGCGACTGCGCATCGCCGCCCGTGCTTTAGTTCTTCTTCGAGCGGCCGTTAACCGTCCTTGCGTCCGTCTCCTTTTCTTTCGGCTTGGCTTGGGAGCAATCGTGAAGCTTCGCGTCACTATCACCGCTCGACTCTTATTGGCGTTTGCAGTAGTCATTGTCGTTTTCGGCGGCGCCGTCGGCTTGAGCGTCGCGCGGCTCGCAGATTTCAAGACGACCGTGCATTCAATCACCGCTGGCGACCTGCCCAAGGAGCGGACCGCCAATGCGTGGATTATACGGCTCCTGCAGACTGCGCGACACACGAGCAACATGTTGATTCTCGAGGATCCCGATAAGATTAAAGAAGAACTTGCCGCCGTCCAGCAAGACACTGACATGGGCAAGCAATACATGGATGAATTGGCCGCGAGCGCTACGCTGCCCGAGGAACAGGCGGCGCTCAAAGAGGTCGTCGACGCACGCAACACTTACATGACGCTGGAGGGTGGATACCTTAGTTTAGTCGGGGCTGGCTTGATCCCATCGGCCAAGCGCATCCTGCTCGTTGAGGCAGGACCTGCGCAGGCTGAATATATTGAGAAGCTCGCCAAGTTCGTCGACCTGGAGCGTGGAAGGGTCAAAACCCGCGCCGACCAGATTGATCCGACCTACGAGCGCACCAAAGAGCTGCTGCTGATGCTCTCGATCGTGGCCGCAGGCCTCGGGTGTATCGTCGCACTTGTGTCGGTCTGGAAACTGCGAAATCAACTGGGCGGCGAACCCGCGGATGTCGCGGCGGTCGCGAACAAGGTGGCACTCGGTGATTTCTCGAGCAGCATCTCGCTGCGCTCGGGAGACGTGGCGAGCCTGTTTGCGAGCGTCGCCAAGATGCAGAGAAGTCTGCAGCAACGGATCGAACAGGACCGTCAGCGAGCCGAGGAAGAGCGCGCCGTCGCAGCCGAGAACGCTCGCATCCGCAATGCCTTAGACCAAGTATCGGTGGCCGCGATGCTCGCCGATACGGACGCCAAGATCATCTACATGAATGGCGCCATGCGATCGCTGCTGAGCCGCCAGGGTGACGAGATCCACAGAGAGCTGCCGCAGCTTGATCTGCAGCGCCTCCTAGGCGGCTCGCTCGATGTGTTCCGCCATCAGGTGCCGATTTTCCAATGCAATCTTTTGGCGGAGCTGACAGCCGCCCACCGCGCCGAATTCAAGTTGGGCGATGCGATCCTGCGGATCGTCGCCAACCCGGTGCTCGATGCCGCCGGCACGCGCATCGGCACGATCGTGCAGTGGTTCGACCGCACGCAGGAAGCGGCGATCGAACAAGAAGTGCAGAACACGGTTGCCGGCGTCATCGACGGCAACCTGACCGTGCGTATTTTGGAGGTCGGCAAGGAGGGATTTTTCAAGAACCTCGCTGTCGGTATGAACCAATTGGTCGGCAGCATGGCGGATATGCTGCGGGGTATGGTAGCAGCTGCCTCCGAGGTGAGCGCGGGCGCAAATGAGATATCGCGCGGCAACGCAGACTTGAGCCACCATATCGAGCAACAGGCCGCGAGCCTCGAAGAGACGAGCTCTTCGATGGAGCAAATGACCTCCTCCGTGAAGAACAGCGCGGACAACGCGGCACAGGCCAACCAGCTCGTATTCGCGGCACGCGATCACGCGGAAAAAGGCGGCGCGGTCGTCCAATCGGCGGTCGCTGCAATGAGCGAGATCAACACGTCTTCGAAAAAGATCGCCGACATCATCGGCGTCATCGACGAAATCGCGTTCCAGACAAACTTGCTCGCACTCAACGCTGCCGTCGAAGCGGCGCGCGCCGGCGAGCAAGGCCGCGGATTTGCGGTGGTCGCCTCCGAAGTTCGCAATCTCGCCTCGCGCTGCGCGGCGGCGGCCAAGGAGATCAAGGGCCTGATCAAGGAATCGGTGGTCAAGGTCGAGGACGGCACGAAGCTCGTGTCGGCGTCAGGTAAGGTTCTCATGGAAATCGTAACCGGCGTGAAAAAGGTCACCGATGTGGTCGCCGAGATTGCCTCCTCGAGCAAAGAGCAGGCGGCGGGCATCGAACAAGTCAACAAGGCGATCATGTCGATGGATGAAACGACGCAGCAAAATGCGGCGCTCGTGGAAGAAGCCGCGGCGGCTGCCGAGTCCCTGACCGAGCAGGCCGCGAACCTCGCTCAGCTCATGGCGCGGTTTCAGGTCGGCGAGCAATCCACGAAGGCGACGCCGGTTGAGCCTCCATCGACCGAGCGGCGAGGCGCCCAACGCCCGTGGCCGCGGTCGGATTCAATCCATCAATCGAATGGCGCCAGCTAATAGCTCGTCGGAATTCGCTCCGGCAATATACTAATGTCGCCAGCGCCCCCGTACGTGCCACTCCCGAGATTAAATGACGCCCACAAGCGGGCCCTTTGATAAATTCAGTCTGAAAGTCCTATCTTGTGGCCTTCCTTACCGTGGGCATTAGGCGCCCCGCCCAAGCGGTGCACTAGTTGGGCCAGGGAAGCAGCACAATCTTGCCGCCGAGTCCGCCGCCATCGATTCGAGCGTGGACTTGGTTCGCGGCCGCGAGCGGCAACCGGTCGATCACGACTGGATGAATGACACCCGCTTTCAGAAGCTGGAATAACGCGGCCATATCGGATTTGAATTCCTCCGGATGAGTCGATCGGCGGGCCGTGATGCTGTAAAAGACGGCGCGCCGGCCGCCAAATAGGAAGCTCAATGCGTTCCACAGCTTGAGGCGGACCAATCCGAGTCCTGCGGCAATGAGGCTTTCGCCCCCGACTGCCATGGTTTGCGACCCGTAACCCACGAGCAATCCTCCCGCTGAAAGACAGGCGAACGAACGCGCAAAATGCGCGCCGCCGATCGCATCGAAGACCACATCAACGCCGGGGCCGCCCGGGCGACCTGCGGTCTGCCGCCGCACCGAAGTGACGAAGTCGCCAATGCGATAGTCAATCGCCGCCGCGCCAAAGCGCTCGAGTACAGGCAGGTTTGCAGCCGAACACGTGCCGATCGCCTTCAGTCCGAGATGCCGCGCCAGATCGAGCAGCGCGGTGCCGACCGTGCCGGAAGCCCCGATCACGAGAATCGTGGCGCCCGGCGGCAAGCTGCGGCAGCGAGTCAGCATCTGAAACGCAGTGAGATAGGCAAGCGGGATGCAGACCGCTTCTGCCGGATCGACACCATCGGGAACCGGTACGAGAAAACGCGCCGGCCGGATCGCATACTGCGCATAGCCGCCAACCGTGCACAAGTCAGCGACCGTCTGGCCCGCGAGCGATGCGGCCACACCGGGACCACACTTCTCGACGACCCCGACGATCTCGTAGCCGGGAGTAAACGGCAGCGGCCCCTTGAAGTCCGGATATCGCCCGCGCCGAATCATCGTGTCGGTAAAGCCCGTGCCGGCGACGAGCACCCTAACGCGAACCTCCTCGGCTCCGGGCTCAGGTCTTGTCGGCTCCTCGACCAGTTGAAGAACCTCGGGACCGCCATATCGCGAGATGCGAACGTGTTGCCAAGGCATTCGAGCAGCATAGACGCGTGGTCAATGCACGTCGAGTGCCATGGTGACCACCAAGGAGCAATGTTTTATCGGCTGCTTTGACGACCTCGTCGTCTGCCGGCGTGGCCTTTATTGGTGCCCGAGCCGCACGTCCGTGGCGGGATGCCGGGCGACGAGACCCTTCAGCATCAGCAGGCTCTTGAGGTTCGTTGGCTGATCGGCCGTGTAGCTGCCCGGTTCGACGCTGTGTTCCCAACCCCAACGGGTATGCGACGTGTCGCCGGTCAGCAAGACGGGACCCTTGGGCGTCCGAAGGAGATACGCCGTGCTCCCCGGCGTGTGGCCAGGCACACTGATCGCAAAGGCCGTAGCGTCGCCGAAGACATCCACGACATCGCCGATGACGATTCCTTTGTGATCGTCATTCCAGCGGAAAGGCCATTCCTGCAGTTCCGCCTTGCCCTCGAACAGCTTGTTCGTGCTGCCTCGAACAAATAAATTTTGAAATGACCTCGTCGTCGATTCACTGCGGCCCACATACAGTGGCACGCTTCCCGGAATATCCGGCATTCCCGAAATATGATCAACGTGCAGGTGGGTGAAGAAAACGCCCTGGATGCCACCCGGGACACGGGCGAGGACCTGGGCCGTGCCTTCTCTTATATGCATCTGACCGAGCGGCATGAACTGACGAAGCAGCCAAGAAATACCATGACTGCCGGGATCGGCCAACAATTGCTGAGACACGCCCGTATCGATCAGGTAGGTCCCGAATTGCGGGTGTCGCACGACGTGGACAAAGACATGGATCGGCTCCGGGCGGTCGGCCAACTGTGCCGCTTGCGCAGCGGCGCTCTTCAGATCCAACAGACCCGAGAGCGGAACCGTCCAATCGGCACTATTGACCGTCTCGACCTCGATCGGACCGGGTACGTCGATGACCGTTTCGAGCGCCTCGAGGCTCGAGGGCCTCCCCAACTTGGATTGAAGCACCGGATGATCACTGAGGCTGCAACCCTCGCATAGTGTGAACAGTGCAAGCAGGACGAGCACTCGAGTGCATGCCATTGCTGAAGTCCTTATTTTGGATCTACCAGCCGTAACACCGGCGCGAATCCACGTCGGTCAACACTGCATCAACATCATTGCACACTTAGTGCCCGGGGATGTCGTAGGTCGCCGTGCGCATCGGCCGCCGCATCCCGCGCGGCTGCTCGGTGCTGTGCGAGGCGCCGCAGACTCCCGGATGGTCGGCGCCCGAGCGCGCGACCGGCTGAACCTGCCGTCAGAAAGATTTCACCGGCCCATCACGTCTCACTAAATTTGGCACGCTGCCAATTATTCTGAGACCCGACGACGCCTTGGTCCTAAACCGCCTAGAACATTTTACATAATTGATATTATCAGCTCATCCGGAAACTGATTAATCTTGATCAGAGCTGCGATTCATCCTATTATTTACAGGTTAAATGAATCATGTATCGGCTGCGGCCACCGCGATCGATTACCCATAATCCGCATTATGTTAACTGTTGGAATGTGGAATATTATGCGCGCCTTGCAGCTGTCGCGTCTCATCTTTGCTGAGACAGTCTCAGTAATGTTGAGACTACTGATACCCGCCGAATCAAGCAGTATAGAAATCGAGTCTCACTAATTCTGAGACAAAAATCCGGATGGCGGTCCGATCTCACATCGTTTCCGCCATCCGTTTGTCGCCAAAGTCTCACCAATCCTGAGACAAATTTATGTCCGTGGGCGCGCGTGTCGGCAAAGTCTCATGAATGCTGAGACGACCGCGCACGTGCCGAAGATTCGCCCATGCATAGCGACCACGTGCAGCCCCACGCTGGTCCTGGCGACGTGGGTCGTCCAGTTCTCCTTTTGGGGGGGTTCAAGAACCTCCGAAAGCGGGTTTCTTCGACAGGGTCACCTCGATAAGGTCATAGGCAGTAGGCATACGCAGCTTGGTGATCGCGGGCATGCACGATGCAGCGTCTTACGATCAATATGGAGTGAGGAGTGTTACTCAAATGTACACCTTTGTCATAGTGATTCTAGCATTGGGATACTTGCTCATTTTGATCGGTGGCGTCATGCACACGGTACAAGCACTTGCGACCAGAATCCCTCCCCGATTGCTGCGATATTCGGATGTCGACGAGAATCAAGACGAGGGAGAGTTGGGCCACGCTCTACCCTCGCCTATCGCGCGGCATGCCGATGCAGACCATGCGAGATAGGGCAGCTGCAATCGGCGGACGTTTGATCATCTCGATCAACGAGATGGGCGGCACGCTAATTCAGTGTGAGGGCCTCAACCGGTGATGCAGCACCATGTAATCGTCATGCCGTCGCTTAACCCGCAGTTCGTGGAATTAAAGGGGACATGCGACTCGTCGACGTGTTTTGCGAACCACTCTTCAACATTTAGGGGATAAATCAATGTCCACGAGAGACAACTCGAACAGCGAATTGAGGCGACGGCGTGAAGCGCCGTTGATCACACCGACGGATCTTGGGCAGGCGGCATCGGAAAACATCGCCGGCAGCATGAACGCCTTGCTTGCCGATGTTTTTGCGCTCTATTTAAAGACGAAGAACTTTCATTGGCACATGAGTGGGCCGCATTTTCGCGACTATCACCTGCTGCTGGATGAACAGGCGGACCAACTATACGCAATGACGGATCCGATCGCAGAACGGATTCGAAAAACTGGTGGCGCCACCTTGCGCTCGATCGGCCACATCGCTCGTATCCAAAGAATCAAGGATAACGACGCCGACTACGTTGAGCCACTGGACATGCTTGCGGAATTGCGGGAAGACAACATGACGCTAGCTGCGCGACTTCGCGAAGTCCATGAGGTGGTCGATGAGCTGCGAGATATCGCGACGGCTAGCCTCATTGAGAATTGGATTGATGAAACCGAGCGCCGTACCTGGTTCTTGTTTGAATCAAGTCGCCGGTCACTGTGACGCTGACGCGAGGGCCAGACTCGGGCCTAGCCCACTCGACAGACATCCAAGACGGCTTCGGTGCGACTGGCGCGGAGTATGTCGCGGAAATTAGCCGAAGACACGGATATCGATGCCGACGATCCGGCAAATTCGATTGAGATGCCAGATCTCAGGGATGCATTCCATTCGGCCTCTCAATTCGCGGCGCTGATATTGACCGATATGGTGGCCCTTCACTGAAGCGGAATATAGAATTGCGCAGAGAGGTTCGCCCGGAATGGAGCGACCGGGGAAAATCCGATTCCATGGACTGGACTCGATTGGGGAGTTCGCGTTGCCTCAAGCCCGTCGGCCGATGGTTGTTGCTCGCGTGCGCGTTTTCTCAGTATTTGACGCGTTTTTCAGTACCTGTTTGATCGGGTTCCTTGGCGCAGCCCCCTGCGGGTTTGCTCTCGCAAGCGGTAGCCTGGTGCCGCAAGCGCACGAGGACACCCGTCCCATTCGATACACGGTCACCGAAGCTAATGACATCAGATTCACACGGCTCACTTCCAGCGAGGAGTTGTCTCAGACCCGGGTGGGCGCGATTGTCCAAGACGACCAAGGTTTTCTTTGGTTCGGCACGCAGTATGGACTGAACCGCTACGACGGCTACGAATATAAAGTC
>Ga0187883_10001990_pt1 | contig 12381 bp, 7 predicted proteins | sample June2016WEW_20_1_2_FD_132966 | JGI IMG/M metagenome (GOLD analysis project Ga0187883, IMG submission 132966) | Peatland microbial communities from SPRUCE experiment site at the Marcell Experimental Forest, Minnesota, USA - June2016WEW_20_10 | ecosystem: Environmental > Terrestrial > Soil >...
CCGCGGTACAGGGCAGGACGGTCATCGCGGACAGGGTCCGCCCGTAGTCGGCAATCTCCTCCCAGTGCACTGCGCCGGCATCGGTCCTTTTCGTGTAGTGCGCGGCCTCCACGGAAACGTAGCCATCCGCTTCCACGAATCCGTGCAACGTTTCCCGTGTGACTTCCGGCGGGAGGAACGACGTTACTTTGACCGCAACCGGATCGGCGCCGGCAACGGAGACCTTCACGGAGCCTTCGGCGGTTCCCGCGGGCGCTTTGCTCCAATCCACACTGACCCACAGCCCGTCGTCCTTCTGCACCGCCCCGCGCGCCTTGCCCAAAACGATCCATGGGACGCTGGCGGTAGCCGTAAACTCAAACGGCGCGCGGCCCCGGTTGAACACTTCGATATACCGGCGGGGCCGATTGAAACCGTCGAACCGCAACGCGAGCGGCGAGACGCCCATCGCGGCCGCTTCTCCCACCTGGATCTCAGTCACCGCCGGCATCGCGTTGACGCGCGGCTCCTGCCAGCCGGCGTAACCGATGTGTGTCTGATCCATCATATGGTCCCACTTACCGTTAGCCAAGCTGTGGTTGTAAGCTGCCGACAAGTCCGCATCCGCCTGGAACATCTGGCGGACGCGCGCCGCAGCGTCGTTGGCGCTGGCGCGACCCTGGGCGGCGTACAGGTGGTTCTTCGCGGCCGCGATATAGAGTTCGTTCACCTGGGCGCACGCTTTGCTGGGAAACAGAACCAGCTCGAAGAACGCATCCTTGGCGTTTTCGGGCAACCGGCGGTAGATCTCCTCGGCGCGGTGGGCAAGAGCCTGCCACTCGGCCAGCACGGTATCCGCCTCCCCATAGTTCTCCAAGCTGAACGTGCCGGGTTCCAAAAGCTCCGGCTTGCGCCTGCCGTTGTACTTCGTGTATTTGGAAACGATATCCGCGATATCCGCCGCGTAGGTTTTGCCGAATTCGCGTTCCGCCCATAGCCGGCCGAATTCCGCGATCTTCTCGTGCGGCCATCGCGCCGGATTCCAGGCCAGGCTCAGGAAATACTCGATCGGAAACTCCATGGGTTTGAGATCGCCTACGTTGACGATCCATATGCGCCGGGCGTCGTACTCATAGGCCAGGTTCATCTGTTCCCAGATTTTGGCGATAGGGTTCGTATTGAGCCACTTATAGTTCCGCGGGCCGCCCACATAATCGAAATGATAATAGATACCGGCGCCGCCGCTTCTCTTCGTTTCTTCCGGGGTTGGGAGGCGGCGCAAGTTACCCCAGTTATCGTCGCACCAAAGTAAAGTCACGTCGTCCGGCACGCGCATGCCTGCTTCGTAGTACTCTTGCACTTCTTTATAGAGCGCCCAGTCCTGCGGTACGCGCGTGAGATCCGGTCCGATGCGTTTCGCGATAATGGAGCGCTGGTCGGCGACGATCTGTTCCAGCAGCGCTTTGTTCGCCTCCATACCGCCAGTGGCGGCCATGGGCATATCGCCGTCGCCGCGCATACCCAGCGTAACGATGCTTTCATAGGCCTTATTGCGCTCGATACCTTCGTCCCAAAACGCGCGCAACACATCCGGGTTGGTGGCGTAGTTCCACGGGCCCCTGCCATGCCGCTTCCATTCCTGCTGTGCGCGGAGCATCGGTTCGTGATGGGAAGTGCCCATGACGATGCCGTACTCGTCGGCCAGCTTAGGATTCAGCGGGTCGTCTTCGTTAAACGCGCTGCCCCACATGGCGGGCCACAGATAGTTGCCTTTCAGACGGAGAATAAGCTCGAAGACCTTCACATAGAAGTTATGGTTGAAGCCGCCGAACTTTTCGCGGGTCCAGCCGGATAGCGCGGGCGCTTCGTCGTTGAGAAAAATCCCGCGATACTTGATGGCTGGCTCGCCCTGCACGAATCTGCCCGGTTTTACAAACAGGGCGTCTCGATGACCGACGGGGACGTCGGCCCACCAATACCAGGGCGATACGCCGATCTGTTCGGAGAGGTCGTAGATGCCGTAGATGGTTCCCCGTTTATCGCTACCCGCGATGACCAGGGCGCCGGCCACGCCGGGCAGCGGTTTGGGTACAGCCTGGATCAGGAACGATTCCCACTTGCCCGCGATGGGCGCCGTATCGGTCATCCGCTTGACCAGCGGGCTGCGCTCCAACGATCCGATGACGATAACATGGGGGCCAAGGCCGGTGACCTCGTGTGCGAGGGCCGGAGTGCAGCCAGTGACTCGGGCGATATCCGCTTGTAAGTCTCCGGCTGCGCGGACGACTCCCGGGAAGTCGCCTGCATCGACATAGATCGCGGCGCATGTTTTGGCTTGAGCGATGGGAAAGCTGCCGGGTCCCGCCGCGGTTTCCACGTAACGAGGCTGGCCCAATGCCAGGGCGATGGTTGGCAGCAGAACTGACAGGATTAGTGGTTTGAAGAGCGTCATGGTTGTTTGCTCTTAAGGTGCCGGTCCGCGAAGTTTAGATATTGGCCCCAATCGTATTGATTCTGACCATGCTCTCCGCTGCGATTGTGATATCCGATAAAATCGCCAACGGGAATGTCCACAGGCGGCATATCGTCGACCCCCAGCCCCACCTCTCCGAATAACCGATAGACCGGGTCGGCGTTCTCGGCGGCCAAAAATGAACCGCGCGGATCGCCCCAGTAATCCTCTTCCGCGGTCGCGACATACACGGGACGCGGAGCATATAAAGCGATCAGTTCGTGCCAGTCGACCGGCAGGCGATCGACATCGCCGGCATAATCCTTCAGCCGCTTGTCGAACCAGTAACTGAACCTGCCGGTGGCCAGGTCGCCGATAGTCTCGCCATACCCGCGGCGGACAATCACGGCGCCGCCGCAGCCGGAGTCCCCTGAAAAAGTAATGGCGAAGCGCCGGTCCTGCGCGCCAGCCCACAGGGCCACCTTGCCATACCGCGAAAAACCGTGGAGGCAGACTTTCTGCGCGTCGATGGCCCTGTCCGTCTCGATGTAGTCCATAGCGCGGCTTAAGGCCCAGGCCCATGCTCCTATGGCGCCCCATTCCTCGGCGCCCGGTTCGGTCTGGCCCGGTGGTGCGAAATAACCGCGAATGCCGGCTGCATATCCGTTAGGGGCATCCGCCTGGATCTGGTCTATGCGGCACGCGATGATGCCATAGCCGCGATCCAACACCGGCTTTGGGTTCAGCCGGGCGTTGCCCGCGATGAGGAAAACTGGCACCGGCTTCGCGGCAAGGGGCAGGATGAAAGCCAACTCCATCGCCGGCCCGTCTTTCTTGCCCACGATGTATAACTTGACCGTCTTGGTAATCGCCTTTCCGCCCATGCCATGCCGGTCCTCGGCGACTACTTCCCAGGTCAGGTCTTTAGGCCGGCCCACCATGGCGCGGCCGTAGACATAAGTCTCGAAAAGCTGGATCAGCTCCGGACGGCGCTCTCCGTTCCAGGTTTTGGCGTCAGTGACTTTCTTGCCGTGGCGCAGCGTGAGAGGATCGGGCAAGGTGTACTTGGGCACCTTGGATTCATCGTACTGGCCCTTTGGGTAATCTCGCGGAAGCTGCGGCATCTGACCAAGCAGCGGATAACTCAATGACACTGCCATCAGCGCGAACCGCATAAGTCCCATCTACTTCAATTTGTCGAGGAACTCGTAACGCGCGCGGTGTTCGTCGGGAGTCTCGCTCGATTTGGCATCCAGATGCATTACCGAGTAATGCTGCTGGCTGTTGTACGCGGGCCACCCGGGTAGGCCGGTACCGTTGGGATCGCCGCTACGGGCGAAGTTGGCCCAATATGTAGACATCAGATCCGAAAGCGCTTTGTCTTCCGGACGCCAGGGCAGGTTCTTCGAAGCCAACGCTCCAAACACAAACTCGATTTCAGCCGAATGGTAAGCGCCCCGCGGTGCCGAATCGCCGCCGGCTGCGGCCGCCACCGCCGGCGCAGGCGGGGCGTCGTCGAACTCATAGCGATAGAGGGTCGAGCCTCCCGTGGCGCCCTGCATCTCGAGCCACTTCCAAGTGGAGAAGGCGATGAAATCGTCGCCCGAAAGGTCCTGTGCGGATCGTTTGGCCTGTTCGTCGTTTCCGGCAGGGTACAATTTCAGGAACTCGGCTGCCTTGTCGCCAAAGCGCTTGTGCGCATAGGCCACGAAATTCGCGGCGGTCGGCTCGCTTTTTTCGAAGATTCCGCCATAGCTTCCTTCATCGCGATTCCATCCTGCCAGCAGCGGCACATGGCTTTGTTGGCCGCTGGCGAAAATTTCACTCACCGTGCGCGGCAGGAAATATCCATCGATATTCGGCGCGAACCAGATAGCTTTCTGCTTGACGGCCGCGTCGAGTAGTTCGGCGGCGGGCTTGGCGCGCAGGTCCGCCAGCGAGTGCGCGCCGATGGACTCCACGAATTTGGCGTCCTCCGCTTCGCTGGCCGCCAGCGGATGCAGATCCAGGGCCTTGCCGAAGAAAGCGCCGCTCTCGCCGATCGCGCGTTGAAACAAGCCCTGCGACAGCGGCGACGCCATCAGCGCGCTGACGGAAAACGAGCCGGCGGATTCGCCGAAGATCGTCACGTTGCCGGGGTCGCCGCCGAAGCCCGCAATGTTCTTGTGTACCCATTGGAGCGCCGCCACCTGGTCCAGCAGTCCGTAGTTGCCGGAGGAGCCGTGGCCCGACTCCTTGGCCAGTTCGGAGTGCGCCAGGAACCCAAAAACATTGAGGCGATAGTTCATGCTGACCACGACCACGCCCTTTTTGGCCAGATTTTCCCCATCCTGACGCGGCTCCGATGCGGCCCCCGCGCCGAACCCGCCGCCATAGATCCACACCATCACCGGCAGGCGTCCTTTCCCGGCGGCAGGCGTCCACACGTTCAGGTAGAGGCAGTCTTCACTGGGACCCTTGTCGCGGAAAACCATGTCGTTATAGATATTCCCCTGCATGCAGCGCGGCCCGAACTCCACGGCTTCGCGGACCCCTTTCCAGGCTGGCGCGGGTTGGGGCGCTTGCCAACGCAGCGTGCCCACGGGCGGTGCTGCGAACGGAATGCCTTTGAACGCGGCTACGCCGTTTATCACCGTGCCCTTCACGCGCCCGGTGTCGATTTTGACCAGGTCCGGGGAGGCGGCCAGGGGCACGGTCGCCAGGCAGAACAGAATCAGATTGCGATGCATGAAGTTAATGTAGCGCGGACCCAGGCCGGGCGGCGATGGCTGCCCCCGCTCAGTAGATCATTTTCAGGGAGAACTGGATCTGCCTGGAGTTGCCGGCCGTGCGGCTGATTTCGCCGAAGCCCGGCCCTAACACGATGTTGGAGGGCAGGCCGAAGTTCACGATATTGAATACGTTGAAGAATTCGGCGCGGAATTGCAGGGATGCCCGTGCTGCTCCGGTCCGCTCGAAGAGGGGCGTGTCCTTGATCAAGGCGAGGTCGAAGTCGTGGAAGCCCGGTCCACGGAACGTATTGCGCCCGAGCGTGCCGAATACGCCGCTATTCGGGCCGGTCCCGCCCGGCGCCTGGAGCGGAATCGAGAAGAACGAGGCGTTATTAGCGCCGAGTCCGAAATAGTCCTCGCGCACCGTGCGGCTGGTGGATTGGACCGGCACGCCGATCTGGTCTGGCCGGTCGGTGCCCATCGAGCCTGCGCCCGTCTGTTGGATCCCCGAATACACAGTGAATGGAGAGCCGCTTTGCAGGGTCCCGATGCCCAGCAGTTGCCACCCGGCGGTAAGGGTCCTGCCCAAAGGGCGCAGGAACGGCGCGCGATCGGCATGCAGGTCCTGGAAGAGGCTAAAAGCCAGCGCATTCTTCACGTCGAAATTGGAGGGCCCCTTGTCGAGGCTGGCGTTGAAAGGGTCTTCAGGCGCGGTCTGCGCCACCGCGCCCGATTGACCGGAGATGAAGCCGCCAACGACCGCGCTGGTGTCGTCAATCGACTTCGAAAACGTGTAACTGAGCTGAAAGCCGAGTCCCGATGCCGTCAGGCTCTGTTGCGCGGATATTTGCAGGGCGTGATAAGACGAATGCGAACGGTTGGTTACGATGTTGACCGGTCCGTAACCGCCGGTAATGTTGCCTGAAGAATTGAACTGGGTATACGGCGCGAAAGCCCGGTCCGCCCCGGGAAACCCATTCGGAGAGTCCACGGCTGGCAGTTTGATGCCGGCAGTGCCCACATATCCCGCGCTAATATTGGCGCCGCCTAGCTTCTGTTCGAGGCCGGCCGTCCATGTGGCGATATAACCATTTTGGAAGCCGGGAGAGATACCCAACACGCTCAGCGGCGTAATCTGGTGGCCGGGGGAGAGGTCCGCCAGGTCCTGTTCGTAACGCAGGAGGTCCATCACGGTGTTGGCCGGCACCTGCTTCGAATCGCCCGAAGCGAACACGGGAGATCCACCGGTGGTGTAGACTGTAGGCAATTGCTGGGGCGTTATGTTCATGCCGAAGGGTATGGTCACACCTGGAGCGGCAGTGAGATGCGGATAGACGACGAACGGCGTGCTGCCCGTCAGGGAATTGTCCTGCCACAGGTTGGTCAGCAGCGTAGTGATAGCGCCGCCCACATGTACCGTGGTATTGGCTGCCGCGCGCCAGTCGAGCGACAGGCGCGGCCCCCAGCCGGTGGGATCAAGTTTATAGGGCGGGCTGGGGTTGATCAGCATATCCGAACCGGGAGCTGCACCCATGTCCAGCCCAAGCACAGGCGAGGACGTGCGCTTGTCCACCTCGCGGATGCGCGATTCGATCTCGTAGCGCAGACCGTAGTTCAGTGTCAGACGATCCGATACCTTCCAGGTGTCTTGCAGGTAGAAGTTGTATGCATCGCGATGGACGGCGGAATCGCCGATGCTGGCTCCTTGCGCGAACGCCGGGGGCGCGACTGCTTGCGTGTAGGTGAACGCACTGGCGCTGAGCAGGCCTGTGAGCGCGTCCGGGAGCGGATCGCCGATGGCGACGTCGTGCATGCCGCTGGCCGAGCGGATGGGCACCGTGGCGTAAGCCGTGCCGCCGCCGAACTGGTAGGCGCCGTTGGGATCGAGGCCGAAAACTGTGGTGTCGCGGTTTCCGCGTACTTCGCCGCCGGCCTTGAGGGTATGCTTGCCACGGATCCATTGGAAGCTTTGGCGAACCTGAAACAGGTTTCCGAAGGCCCCCAGGACAGACCCAGCCGCGGCGTTGAACGCCTCGTACGAGCCGTCGCCAAAGCTCAGCGCCGGGTCCGTGTGATCGAGCGTGGGGAACGACGGCGTGGTGCGGGTGAAACTGATGCCCGACTCCATGGTAAAGGTGGGCGATGGCGTGCGCGTGAAGGCGATGGCGGCGTTGCGCTGGTGGTCGAAAAACCCTACCGCGAACTCGGGATCGATCGCCGTCTGGCTAGGGTTGGTGGTGGGGCCGGTGGTGTTGGCCATGGTGAAACGGCCGAATAACCGCGATTTGGCGGAGAGCTGGTGATCGATGCGCAGCGAAAATTGATCCGAAACGGTGGTGACCTTCGAAGCAGTCGCAAAAGTCCGTGCGCCATAGGGACCGGTAGGGTCGTTCGGCAGCGGATAGCGCGCCAGCAGCTTGGCGATGCGCGGGTCCACCGGAACGATCAAGGTGTCGCCCGGAAACGCGGTGGTATCCAGGCCGGACCGCTCCGCGGCGGTGGGAACAGGGATCACTTCGGTGTCGCTCAGCACCTGGCGGAAACCCTGGTATTCAGCGAAATAGAAGGTGCGATTGCGGCCGTCGTACAGGCCTGGAATTACCACCGGTCCGCCATTGGTCAGGCCGAATTCGTTGCGGATGAATGGCGGGATGCGCTCCGGCTGCGCCAGCGATTGCCGGTCGAAGAAGTTGCGCGCATCGAGCGCGGCATTGCGCAGGAACTCGAACACCGAGCCGTGGACGGCGTTGGTCCCGGAGCGGGTGACGATAGCGGTGAATCCGGCGGCGCCGCGCCCAATTTCGGCGGGCATCCAGCCGGAGCTGGAGCGGATTTCCTCGACCGCATCGACATTGAAGTTGGTGAATGTCGCGCCGCCCATTTCGGGGTCGCTCGAATCGGCGCCATCCATGGCGAATACGGCGGCTGTGCCGCGCTGGCCGTTGACGGCGAATTGCTGGGTGAAATTCGATGCGCCGTTGGTGTCGGTCATGGTGCCTGCGGCGAGCAGCAGCAGTTGGCTGAAATCGCGCTTGTTCAGGGGCAGTTCCGACACAGCTTTGCTCGACAGCTTTTGGCCGCCGGTGGCCTCGGGCGTCTGGGCTTCATCTACGAACGAGAGCGCGTGGGCGGCGGACAATTCGAGGACGTCCGCGGTATCGCGGGGTAGTTGTACCCGTTGCGGGCAGGCGTATGTGACGCCCTGGTAATCGACGGAGACGGCGTACTCAGCCGGCGGTAGCGAGGCGAACGTGAAAGCGCCGTCGGTCGCAGTGGTGGCCGTTTCGCGACGCGAGCCGGATTCCAGCCGTACCACCGCGCCGGCGATGGGCTGGCGATGGTCGTCGCGCAAGATGCCGGTCCAGGGCTTGACACCGCTCTGTGCGGCGCGGGATACGGTGCAGGATAGGATGGCGATGGCGGCGATCGCGGCGAGACGGCTGCAGGTCACACATCAGCATAGCGCGATGCGCCGTTCGGGTTGGCATGCGCCGGGTTCTTTGGTGAGCGATAATAAAATGCGAGGTGCCTTATGGCCGCCGCCGCCGAACCTTTATTGATGACAGTCGACGAGTACCGCCAGTTGCCCGATCGGGAAGATGTCATCCAGGAACTCCATTGGGGGATGGTGGTCACGATGTGTCGACCCAAAATGAAGCATGCCAAGCTCCAGTTCCGGCTGGTGGAACTTTTGCGTCCCAAGGCGGGGCGCCTGGGCATTATCGCCGCCGAAGTGGCCTTCAGGGCGCTTCCTGAATACGATCTGCGCGGGGCCGACGTCGCGTATGTTTCGCGGCAGCGATGGGACGCCACCGACGATGACGACAACTTGCACGGCTCGCCGGAACTGGTGATCGAGGTATTGTCGCCTTCTAACACAAGGGCCGAAATCCGCGAAAAAGCGGTTCTCTGCGTTTCGAGCGGAACACAAGAGTTCTGGGTGGTGGACCCGAAACGAGAAACCGTCAGCGTCACCAGGCAAAGTGGCGCCCCCACGGTCTATCGTAAGGGCGACCGGATTCCGCTTTCGATCTTCGACAGCCACCTGGATGTCTCCGAGATTTTCGGTATTTGAGAGAGCCGCGCTCACAACGGAATGATCGTGATTGCGTTCTGCCAGTTCTCCGGGAATTGTCCGCCCAAACCAAAACGGGCGTATCGACTACCGACCGAAGCGGCGCATCCTGTGGGATTACCAGAAGAACACCTGGGCTGTCGTTTCCTTCGTTCAGGAACGCCGCGAAGTGACGTGGCATTGTACGCTTGTCGTGACTGACCAATATCCGGCCTTCAGAGGCAGCGCGGCGCAATACGCTCACGTCGTCCAGACGATCAAGCTGGGCGCTTTGCGCGGTCTTGAAATCTATGCTCGGCTCCTTGCGAAACGTCGCGGCCACAATGAGCTGGTTAAGGTCGTTGTCGGCCTGATAGCGGATGCTCACTGACTCGCCGTCTGTTCGCGAGCGCGTTGCAACCGGGCATTCGCCTCCGGCTTCCTTTGGCTTAGCGGTGGTACCTGGCGACGTACTTCAGCTTCACCCTGGCGGATATTGGCATCGATCTCAGCTTGCCGCCCCAAGTAGAATGCGATCGCGCCATAGACCTGTTCCAGGGTGAGGGACGGGAAATTCTGTTGGATGATCTCCGGGCTCTCGCCGCCGCGGAAGGCGTAGACAATAGAATCCAAAGACACACGCGCGCCCGCGACGTAGTAACCGCCGTCTCGCTGTTCGACGTAGCCTCCGGTCATTCTAGCTCTGATTATACTGCTTCGTACGCCGTCCGATAAATCGCCAACGCCCCATCGGCGCTGAAGGGGCGCGGATTGAACCGGCCGGTCCACTGACCTGCGGCTTCCTCTGCGAGCGAAGGCAGCGCATCTTCCCGAACGCCCATGTCCCGCAAGCGGGTTTGCAGACCAGCGGCAACGGCCATCTCCGCCAGCCGATCCGCCAGATCCCCGGCGCCCAACTCGCGATACAGCGATTCCGCCGCGGACCAATTCCAGCGCACCACGTGCGGCAGCAGCGCGGCGATCGCTGCGCCGTGCGTTGTACCGTAATGCGCGGTCAGGGGATTTGCGCAGGCATGCGTGGCGCCCAGCATGGAGTTCTCAATGGCGATCCCGGCGTAATGCGCGCCGAGCAGCATGGCGCCGCGTGCTTCCAGGTCGCCAGGGTCGTCGAGCACGCGCGCGAAGTTCGCCGCCAGCAATTGCCACGCCTCCCGCGCGAATACCACGGATGCCGGCGTCCGCCGCGTGGTGACGTAGCTCTCGACCGCGTGCGAAATGGCATCGTATCCTGCTGTGGCGGTCACCGTGCGCGGCTGCGAGCGCGTCAGCAGGGGATCGAGAATCGCCGCGCGAAAGGCAGCTTTCGGATCGCCGCAGGCCATCTTCACGTGCGTCGTAGCGTCCGAGATCAGCGCGTAGCTTTGCGCTTCGCTGCCGGTGCCGGCTGTGGTCGGAATCGCGATCGTCGGCAGCATGGGCCGCGCGGCTTTGCCGAAGCCCCAATAATCGCGCATGTTGCCGCCGTTGGTGAGCACGAAGTTGATGCCCTTTGCGCAGTCGAGCGAACTGCCGCCGCCTAGCGCGACCAGCGAGTCGATGCCGCGCGCCGCCGCAAAGATCCGGCCGGCTTCCACCATTTCGGTGTCTGGGTTGGGCGATAAGTCTTGGAAACGGTGGGCTAAGATGCCGGCTTCGGCGAGCAGCGCGATGGCTTGATCGGGATATCCAGTGGCCTGAATACCCGGATCGGAAACCAGCAGTACGCGCCTGAACGCCAAACTCTTGGCCACCGCGCCCATTTCGCCGAAGCGTCCCTCGCCGAACAGGACTTGCGTGCGCAGATCGAAGCGGAAAGCCATCATTCTGACTTCTGGCTCCTGACTCCTGTCTTCTTGTTTCTTATTTCTCGCTTAACGCCCAAAGCTGGTTCCGATTCATCACGAACAGCGTGCCATTCGCCGGCACCACTGTTGCATACACGGAGCTGCCCATATTGATTGTCGAGATCAGCTTTTTCTCCTTGGCCGCTTCCAGCACCAGCACGTCGCCGTCCTCGTCGCCCAGGTAGACTTTGCCGTTGATCACCATGGGCGATCCCCACACGGCCGACAGCAGATCGTGGGTCCAATATGGCTTGCCGGTATTCACGTCCAGGCAATGCAGGAAGCCGCTGAAATCGGAATAGAACAGCAGCCCATTGTAAATGGCGCCCGTCGAAATCGAGCGGCGGATCTTGTCGTAATGCCACAGGCGCCCGGTTTCCGTGATATCGCCGCGCTTGGTGGCGTCGATGGCATAAAGGTGCCCCACGCCCTCGCCGTGCTCGGGGTCCTGGCCGTTGGCGATGAACACCTTGTTCTCCCAAATCACCGGCGTGGCGATCACCTCGTTGCGCGTCTTGGGCCACACCGCATCCTTGGGGTTCATGTCGAATTCCCACAGCTTCTTGCCGGTCTCCGCTTCATAGCCGCGCACGTAGCCATCGCCCTCGCCCATGACCACCTGCACCGTGTCGCCGATCTTGCCCACCGCGGGCGACGACCACTGGCCATGCAGGATGCGCTCGCCTACGTTATTTACTTCCCAAACTTTCTTGCCCGTGTTCTTGTCCAGCGCGATCATCGAAGGCGCGCGCGGCGAAGGAATGTGGACGTGGCTTTCGTCCTGGCCGTTGGCCGTGCCCGCGAACAACAGGTTGCCGTAGGAAACCGGCGACGAGTTCGACATGTTGTGCGGCGACGATCCCACTTCGTCGATCATGTCGTACTTCCAAATGACCTTCGGGCCGCCGTTGCCGTCGCCGTGCGTGTCCAGGCACATCACTTCGCAGCGATTGGTCACGTAGTACAGGCGCTCGCCTTCCACCAGCGGCGAGGAGCATACGCCCTGGAACGGCCAATCCAACGCGCGCCCCGCGGCCAGCTTCGCGTTGGCTTGCTGCCACAGAAATTTGCCGTCCGATTCGCGGAAGCACATCAGCACGCCGCGGTCGCCGGGCTCCTTGGGATTGCGCACCAGTTCGTTGTTCGTGCCGGCGTAGACCTGGCCGCCCGCGACCACGGGGTTGCCGTAGCTCTGCGATCCGAGCTGCGCCATCCACTTCACGTTCTTCTTGGTGTTGATGTCCCAGGTGATGGGAATGCCCTTCATCGACGACAGCATATTGCGGTCGGGCGTACCGCCCCACATGGGCCAGTCTCCCGTGCCTGGATCGGACGCGAACA
>Ga0187883_10001995_pt1 | contig 12367 bp, 11 predicted proteins | sample June2016WEW_20_1_2_FD_132966 | JGI IMG/M metagenome (GOLD analysis project Ga0187883, IMG submission 132966) | Peatland microbial communities from SPRUCE experiment site at the Marcell Experimental Forest, Minnesota, USA - June2016WEW_20_10 | ecosystem: Environmental > Terrestrial > Soil >...
GCAAAATCTTTCCACGAGTCGGTCAAACATCTGTGCCCCCCACATCCTTGGTGGAGCGACCGACAAGAATCCATCAAGATTCACAAATCGTTAACGAAAATCAAACCCGTAACTCGGGTTATCCCAACATGTTCTTCGTCGTGCCGGAGGCCGAGATCGACGCGTTTTCGGGCGCCGTCGCAGGCCTTAAGTCAGCGGCTGACTGTGAGCGGCTGGTCGACAGCTTCGGCGTGCGGCGGTCAAACGAAAAGTTCTGGTCGGTCTATGACGCGATCAACGCAACCTACCTCGCTAGCGATCCGGTGCGCTCGGGCATCTTGGATCTCACGCGCTATGCGCTCGTTGACAAATAGCGAGGCCACACACACCTGGCCTGCTTCATCTGGCCGAGCGCGTTCCTGTCATCTTTTGGCCCGTGTAGTGGAATCTCCGCTCCACCCCGAAGACCTGACTTTTGCGACGCCGATCCGCGCTTACGGCTCGGGCCATGAGCAGAGATTCAAACAACTACATTCCCGGTCTGCGAGGAGGCTGGTTGCGCTGAATGAGTTAGTCACAATGGATCTCTCTGCATGTGCTTCTAAATCGCGTACGACAATTCGCATATGCGTCAGAACGATGCTCTATTGGCTCGCTTTCGGCATCTCTCCTACAGTAAGGGACTAGATCGTGGATGCACTCCAAATAATGGGTGCATCTGGCCGGGTTAAATCTCTGTTCTGCCAATGACCAAGCTGTCATTATCACCGAGAACGTGCACAAAGACATGACAAGAAGTGCGCGCATTTTTTCTCTCACTTCACATGACCTGGCATTATGAAGCTGCAACCTCGCCAACGAAGCCTGATCAAATTGCCGTCTACCTGTCATTTGAGACCCTGGAGCATGCTCTAGACCGTGATCGCTTCAAAATGAATCGCTCATGGTCTCACTCTCCTTGTTTTGCCGCATGATCTTAATCCAAAAAGTCTGCGACTTTTTGGGATCATGCTCTAGCGCTACGAAGCAGGCGAGCCGCGTCTCAGATTGCGAGCAACCACATAGCGGAGTTTCAGCTCGCGGTCAGGTTTTTGTACAGAAATGCCCGTGCATGTCCGGGCGGAAAATCATCGATCTGGCCAAAGCGCAGAAAACTGCAACGCTCATAGAAGTGTGCCGCCCCCGGATCGAATGTATCGAGGTAGAGGCCGACGCATTGTCGCGCGCGGGCTTCCATCTCGGCATGTTCCAGCAGCCGGCGTCCGACACCTTGGTTTAAATTTTCAAAGTGCTATCGACGGAACAGCACCCTCGCGCCAAGGGCTTTTCATTCTAAGCGAGTCCATGCCATTTCTCGAATAAGTCCCAGCTTAACGAGCTGTTCCGATGATACAAACCTCTGCGTCCCAGGATACCTCAGGTCTAAACATCCATATTTTTTGATCAGATCGGCATACATAACGTACTCGCCTGCATTTCGGTAATGTTCCTTACGTGCCACTTCGACCCTAACGCGACTGTCAAAATCGTGCAGAAATTTGAAATGACATAAAACAACATTTTGTTTGTAGTATTTAGCTCCACTCCCACCATGATTGTTGAAATATTGGAACTCGGTGCCACCCCTAGCAAGAGGGGTCTTGTTTAATGCAGGCATCCATTTGGGTAAACAACGCACAATTGCTGCTATGAAAGGAGCCGGAGCCCAGTGCGCGATACGATCTGTTTGCTCACGGATGAACAGATCTAACCACGAAACGGCCCTTTCATGTTCCATCGTCGATAAAAAGCGAATTCTCGGTCCTCCAATGACTGTAAGATAATTGAGACCAGTAGAGCTCCAAGGTTTCTTCGGCATAAACTTAAACTCGTAATCAGAATCAAAGCAAGGTGCGATTGAAAACAGATTTGTGCACCTCTCACTAGGGGAAGAATCAAGAGGACCATCCGGGTACATATCTAGCATAAAGCCAAAAAACGCGTTACATCCATGCGCTTCCGCTTTAGCGATGATTTCCATTATGGGACGCTCTGGCCATCCTTCATACACTAATAATTCATCGGCGTCGGCAAACAGAACCCACTTGTCTGGTCCTATTATTTTACGAAAGGTATTGAGCCATTCAATGCCGAACTTTGAGTCCCGAAAACTAGCTTGAGTTCTTTTGGCAACCACGTCGTGCTGATTTAAAAGGAATTCATAAGTTCCGTCACTGGATCCGTTGTCTATAATGAAAAAGTGGTGAATTCCAACATTTCGGTAATGCGCTATCCAAGGATCAATTCGAAATCTTTCATTACGCATCACACTAAATACAACAATTTTGTCTTCAAAGCTTTGAATAACCTTCGTGACGTTTTCGGAAAAAAGAGACATGAGAATGCATCCTGGTACTATTATTAAAAATATTTTTGGTTTCAAAGACCTGGCTTAGCATCCGTTTCGAAAATCATGCCGCCCTGGCGATGCGGCGAGCGAGAGAATAAAAAAGGCTGCGTAAAGGTAAGCCTTTGCCGAATGGATTGAGGCTTCGAAATCCGTCGCTAGCCACCGGCTCCGATTGATCCACGCAATGAACCTCTCGACTACCCATCGGTGCGGCCGACCGACGAAGCCTGCCGGGTTGGCGATTTTCCTACGATTTCCACGACAATGTTCGTGGCGTTCGCCCACCACAAACAGGCTGCCGTGATCTTCGATCTTGCCACCTATTTGTCTTCGGGGAACGCAAGTAAACCCCTATTTGAGTATTCCATAGTCCGGATAAGACTTGCAAACCGGATTGGGATAAGCCCATTCACGGTCGGGTATGAGCGAGTGATGTTCAATTTTCCAAGCATCGATCATCGCGGAGGCGCCTTTGAAGACTGACGGGGGTCTAAGCGCAAGCAAACCGCATTCGCGAGAGCGTCGATAGGTTGCCATGGAAGCACACCCAGTCATAATCGATCATCATGCCGGCGACACAGAAGCAAAGCCTCGTCAAATCGGGTGGCATGAACTACGGTACCGGCACAGTTCCTCTGTTAGTGTGGTTTCTTCCACAAAAATCCCAATACTTTTGATCGAGCGTCATTGTATATCAAGGGCGAAAAATAACGGATTCCTAACAAATACGAAAAACCGCCCAAAAGGACAATAACAAGGAGCTGTGCAAGGAGAGAATCATGAAATATTGGAGCAAGTGAAATTACATATGCCACACCGACTGTTATCGAACTCAATATAGCTGGAGTGTAAAAGTAGGATAGAACACGAATTATACTAATACCTTCCTTATAAAACACAAGTGTCGTGAAAAACAGTGAATGAATCGTATAGTAAGTTGCGACGCCTAACGCGACTCCGATTGATGATCCAAGAAAAGCTCCGGGGATAATCAAGGCGAAGAAAATTGGCGCAGAAATTAACTGATACCTGAATGATCTGCTAAATTGCCCTCTGGATGCCAAAAGAGCACCGGCGGCCCAGGATATGGCGTCAAGCGGTAACCCTATACTAAGTATTTGGACGAGAAGAATCGAATCAAGCCACCGCGTTCCAAATAATAATGTCAGTCCTGGTTTAGCCATCGCAGCTTGAAGAAAACAGAGGGGGACAGTAAGCGCCCCAAGCATTTCCGCTGCTCTTAGCGCCGCGTCACGCTGGCGTAACGGTTCGTCGCTCATTGCTATAAGTGTAGGACGCAGCACGCTATTGAAGCTCGACGCCAAGGTTATCATCGGTTGAGCGGCAATCCTATAGGCAAAGAAGTAAATTCCTACAACCTGCGCTGATGCGAGTAGTCCAAGAATCGTATAATCGCCTTGTCCAATAGCAGTTGTTATTAGCACCGAACCGAGTACGCCCGAGCCACGCCTCAACATTTGGACCCAGCCCTTCGAAAGCCGAAGTGGACGTAACGGAATAGGTGCCACGCGCCAAAATATAAAAGCGCGAGTTAAAGCAATGAGAGGACCAGATAATACAAAGCTTATTGCACCCAATCCACTCAGAGCAAGAAGTATTATTAGAATCTGGGAAACGGTTGCTTCTATCGCACCATAGGTGGCAAGAAACTTAAATTTCATCAATGATCGTAATTTAACTCCCGGAACCATTGATAAAGCTGATAATGGTACGCTGAGAGCTATAATCCACACCAGATAAGTGATTTTTTCGTTATGGTATAAATTCGCACCGATCGGAGCAATGACGGCCATTATAATGGCAGCGAGAGTTGAAAGGATTAAGCTGATCCAAAAGGCTTGAGTTGCCCACAGATGCATCCTTGGTCGTCGTTGCATCATGACTTGGTCAATTCCGACATCAGTGAGAACGCTCACAAATGTGGTGATGGTAGTGGCGAGGCCAAGGATGCCAAAATCCTCCGGCACAAGAATTTTGGCGAGGATGAGCTGTCCTATGAATCCTGATGCTCGCCCGCAAATGGTTTGTATTATGATCCAGAAAATTCCAGAGGTAGCGGCCAAGCCAAAGGAAATTGGGTGAGTACTATCGTTGACGGAGTCTCGCGACTTTACCATCGTCTCTCCTAAGAAGCGCCTGCCTTAATTTGTGAAGCTATATGTCTCATTGTAGAGAGCCAGATTGAAACCGCCAAATTTTCATCCGAACGAGCAAGCTAGCATTAACACACGTGCCCGAAATAGCCGCCGTTTCCATCCTGACTCTGCCCCGAGTGAAGCTAAAGCTTTGCTAATGAAGGCTGATACAAATTACCATCTACCTGTCATTTGCTACCGAAAGAATTTGCGGGATGCCACAATGGCGTAACCGCAACGATTCGGGCGCGCCTGCGTGCCGAGGCAATGATGACGGATTGATCAATCGCGCCGAATCCTTCAACGATCACGTTCCAACGGGCCGGTCCCGGCTGGCCTCATGAAATCCGGAGCGTCACTTGAGCCTTACGCTTGTCATTGCCAACAAAGCCTATTCCTCCTGGTCGTTCCGGCCGTGGATTTTGATGCGCCATTTCGGCATCGCGTTCGACGAAATCGTGATTCCCATGGCGCAAGAGGATACACGCACGGAAATGCTGCGCTATTCTCCGGCTGGCAAATGTCCAGCCTTGCGCGATGGCGAAATCGCCGTCTGGGATTCGCTAGCGATTATTGAATATGTCGCCGAGTCCACTCCGGATAAGCCGCTGTGGCCAAAACCGCGCGCGGCACGGGCGCAAGCGCGTTCGCTCGCCGCCGAAATGCATTCTGGCTTCATGGGCTTGCGCGGCCTATTGCCGATGAACATGCGACGCGCGGTCAAGCGGCACGAGCTGACCCCCGAGGCAAGCGCCGATGTCGCGCGCATCGAGGTGGCATTCAAGCAGGCCCGGGACGCGTTTGGCCAGGCCGGCAGCTTCCTTTTCGGCGATTTCTCAGGCGCCGATGCAATGTTCGCGCCCGTGGTCAATCGCCTGCATGTGTATGATGTGGCGGTCACGGCCGCAACGCGCGCCTATATGGATGCCATGATGGCGCTGCCCGCCTGGCAGGACTGGAGCGCGCAAGCACAAGCGGAACCCTGGACCATCGGCAAATACGAAGTCGTTTAACCGACCGCCAGTTTTCCGGTTTTGCGGCAAAATTTCGTGCCGCCACATCTGTAATGAAAATGCTTGCTGTTGCGCCCGGAAAGCACGATTTATAGAGGGCCGGACAAGCTCAACACGCGAGGAGCCAAGTGGGTCAGCCAGGGGACAAAGGCGCGGTCATCGTGCCAAAGTCCAGTACAAAGTCGGATATCGATGGTTTTCTCGAGGCCGCGGCGAAATTGCCCGCGGTGTCCGAATCTTCGCGGGGCCGGCTCATTTTCGCCCTTGATGCCACAATGAGTCGGCAAGCCACCTGGGATGTCGCGCAAAGCGTGCAAGGACGCATGTTTGCGACGGCAGCGGCACATGGCGGGCTCGATGTCCAGCTTGTCTATTACCGGGGATTTTCCGAGTGCAAGGCCTCGCGCTTCGTGGCGGGCGGGCAGAGCTTGGGCTCTCTGATGAGCAAGATCGGGGTCGGCGCCGGCCAGACCCAGATCGAAAAGGTCTTGCGTCATGTTCTTGAAGAAACGCGGAAAACGCCGGTCCGTGCTATGGTCTTCGTTGGCGATGCCATGGAAGAGCGGCTCGACGTTTTGGCCGGGCTCGCCGCCGAACTCGGGCTTTTGGGCGTGAAGGGTTTCCTGTTTCAGGAAGGGCGCGACAGCGTGGCCGAGGCAGCCTTCCGGAAGATCGCACAGCTGACCGGGGGCGCTTATGCGGCCTTTGATTTATCCGCGCCGGAGCGGCTCATCGCGCTGCTGTCGGCCGCGGCCGCTTATGCTGCGGGCGGCCGCCCCGCGCTCGAATTTGAAGCGCGCGCGCGGGGCGCGGTCGCGGCGGACCATCTGTTGTCGCAAATGCGCCAAACGGGCAATACGGAATGATTATTTATCTTCTCGGCGGAATTCTCCTGTTTTTTCTCGTGCTCCGAGCACTCAGGGCATTCGCGGAGGCGGACCCCGCCGCGCTGGCGCTTGTCATCCGGCGTGGCGGCGGCGGCGCGGCACTTCTCGCGGCGGTAGTGTTGTTATTGCGGGGGCGCTTCGACATGGCGATCGGTCTCGGCGGGCTTGGAGCCTGGCTGCTCGGAATGCGCAACGGATCGCTTATGCGGATGTTCAAATCCTTTAGCAGCCCACGAAAGCAGAATGTTTCCTGCGTAAGGTCGGCCATGATCGAGATGGAACTCGATCACGACAGTGGCAAAATGCGGGGAACGGTGCTCGCCGGACCGGACGAAGGCAAATCATTGGACTCGATGACAAGGCCGCAATGCGAAGCCCTCTACGACCTTTGTTGCGCGGACGATCCCGAGGGCGCGAGGCTGATGGAAGCCTATCTCGACCGCCGGTTTACCGGATGGCGTGCTGCAGCGCAGAACCAGGGCAACTCTGGGCGTCGAAACTCGCGCCGCCGCCCCAGCACGATGTCCGAGGATGAGGCGTATGAAGTTTTGGGACTTCAGAAGGGCGCGTCGGAGGAGGACGTTGTTCGGTCGCACCGTTCGCTGATGAAGAAATTGCATCCCGATCACGGGGGGTCTACGGATCTCGCGGCTCGTGTCAACGAAGCCAAGGATGTGCTGATGCGTCGTCATCACTAGGTCCTGAGATAGGTGGCGCGGCGGGTCAGTGAACCGGGCGCGCTGACAGCTTCAGTTTTTTGTTGCGAAACAAGAAAATCCCGAACGTTTAAGGGTTTTGCAGGCGCGTTCCGCGCTATCGGCTTCGAGGCCTGTGAAGCGTGCCCGGTAGAGCGTTTCTGAGCCTTTCTGAACCTTTTCGGTGAAAGCTTGCGCGGTCGTCAGCGTCTTGCCGCTTTCCGATTTGGCGCGGGATAGGAGTTCGACGGCTTTGCCTTGGTCGGGGGTGGCGCCGATCTGAATCATCCAGCCGTTTCGCACTGCCACTGGGCGGCCGTTCGCAATCCTTACGAGGCTGCCATAAGGTGAATCTTCTATCGCGGCCGCGATTTTATCGGGATGGGGGTGCGCCGACGAAGGACCCGTGGTTGCGTGCACCCCGGAAGGGGTCGCGGTCGAGAGGTCGCCGCTTTGCCCCGAACGGTTGCGGGCGGTGGAACCATCGAGGTTTACCTGCTTCCCATGATTTTCGCCTTGGGCTGCGCGCGGCAGGCTGGGCTCTGGTTTGGGCGCGCCGGAGACATAGGCCGGGCGAGGTCTATCGGGAGGAACATCGGCGTTAAGCGAAGCAACCTGGATCGCATCGAGGGCAGGATCAGGATGAGGTGGGCTTGGCGCATAGGCTAGTCTCGAATCGATCCTCGATTGCGACCCGGTACCCTGGGAACCCGTTTCCTGGCTCGCCGCCGCTCCCGCGATATGTGGATTGACGCTCGTTTAGGTGACCGAAGAAGCGGTGCGGACCGTCGCGCCCTTTTCGACCTCCTCTTCGATCAAATCCGCCATGATCTTGTCGCGGCCCCGCGCGCTTGCACCACCGAGGACCACAGCGACAATATAGTGGCCATCGCGTTTGACCGAGGTCAGAAGATTGAAGCCCGAGGCGCGCGTATAGCCGGTCTTGATTCCGTCCATCCCCTCGACGCGATCGAGGAGGTGATTGTGGTTCACGATTGTCTCGCCGTCATAGTAGAAGGCGTGGGTGGAGAAGTAGTGATAATAGCGCGGGAAACGCTCCTGGATCGCGCGCCCGAGAATTGCGAGATCGTGGGCTGTCGTCAGCTGTTCGCCGTTAGGCAGGCCTGAGGCGTTGGCGAAATGTGTGTCGTTCATTCCCAGCGCATGGGCTTTCGCGGTCATGAGCTGCGCGAAACTCCCCTCGTCGCCGCCGATGGATTCGGCGATGGCGACCGCTATGTCATTCGCCGAACGGGTGACGACCGCCTTGATCGCATCTTCGACACCAATCGTTTCACCCGGCCTGAGACCGAGTTTGGTTGGCTTTTGCGCGGCGGCATAAGAGGAGACATGAATCTCGCTGTCGAGCCGCAGGCGCCCTTTTTCGAGCTGTTCGAACAAAAGATAGAGCGTCATCACCTTGGTGATCGAGGCCGGGAAGCGCTGGTCATTTTCGTTAAGAGCGTAAAGCGTCCGGCCGGAATTACCGTCGACGACAATGGCAGCGATATGCGATGGGGCGCCACTTGCGCGGGCGTGGCGGTAGCGGAAGGAGGCTTCATGATGGCGCCGGCCTTCGTGATGCGTTTGCATCCAAGCATGGCGGTGGCCTCGCCAATGGCGGGCCTCGGCCGGCGGCGCCAGGAAGCTTGCCGCTACCAAAATGAGGCCAGCCCCGGCTGCGGTCATTTCACTGCGGCAAAATGTCGCGCAAAGTTTCAGCATCTCCAGCGTCCCCGCTCCCCGGCTGGCGCGCATCTTTGGCTGCCCGCCGAATGATCCTCTTGGGAACGCTAGTCGGACGCGGTTACCGGTTGGTTAAGGCTCCGGTTTAAAGCGGCGGAATTGCCTGGGCCCAAAATATGTTGCAGCGCACAATCACCTTGACGTGATTTGTGCAATGCACTAAATTAACTGTTAGCGAGTCCCACAAACTCGTATCGCGGCCGTCTCGCGTAGCGAGAGCCTGCCGACGATCTTCACGGGAAAGAAAGAGACAAACATGGCCCAGGAATTTGAAGACATCCAAAAGTTCGGCAAAGAGCAATTCGATGCAGCGGCTGCAGCAACGACATCGTTCACTAAGACGCTGCAGGCGATCGCAACTGAAACGGCTGATTATTCCAAGAAATCCTTTGAGAGCAACTCCGCATTCGTAGAAAAATTGCTTGGTGCCAAGTCCTATGAAAGCGCGATACAGATCCAGTCGGAATATTGGAAGAGTGCTTACGCCGGCTTCGTAGCCGAAGCGACGAAACTCAGCGAACTCTATTCGAGCCTTGCCAAGGAAGCTTTCAAGCCGATCGAATCCGCTTTCGCCAAGGTGCAAACCAGTAAGAACTAGTCTTCGCTGGATTTGGGTGGGGCAGAAGGCACTGGTAATAAGCACAAGCTAGTGAAACTTCGAACCGGCTGGAAGCAGCGCGGATTTAACACGCCGAATATAAAAGGCTCGGCTGTGGCCGAGCTTTTTCGCCGCAAAATCGCTGGCGCGCATGGGCCTTTGCTTTCGGGCGCCAGCAAAACATGCCGGGTGTTGTTGCTCGGCACTATTTGTTTGACCTGGTCATTGTCAAGGCGTGGCGGCCGGGGAATCGTCGGCGAAGGAAATTATTATGGCAGAGACAGATGAAAACCCTCAAGACGAGACCGGGAAAGACCCCGCGGTTGCCACCGGGAAATCCTCCGTGGCCAAGACCAAAAGAGCTTCCGCGGGCGGGACGAGGAAGGCTCGCGTGATTGAGACAAGGGAAGATTCCATCACTGAAACCAGTCCTGAATCGAGCGCCAAATTCAGTGCAGACTCCGTCCCTGAGACCGGGGGCGATTTCGTCACCGAGACCGCGGAAGAGTCCGTAGTCGTATCCCATGTTGACCCGGCGGCCGGGATTGTTGAAGCGGCCCTGGCAGAGGATTTCGAAGTTCTGGAGGAACTCGGTACAGAAGTATTGGAGGAGGCGGAGGCTGTTGCAAGTTCTTTTTCCGGCAGCGTCCAGATGTTCGCTACCGAAGCATCCGATTACTCGAAGAATTGTTGCGAAAGCAGTACGGCTTTCGTTGGGGCATTGCTCGGCGCCAAATCTTATGAAAGTGCCGTTCTGCTTCAAGCCAGCTATGCCAAGTCGGTCTATGCCCGTTTCTTGGCGCATCTCATGAAAATGAGTGGGCTCTACTTGAATCTCCTCGGAGAGGCTTCCAAGCCGATCGAAAAAATGACGGCCAGGGCAGACCGCGCGAAGGCTTAGGTGATCGGGGGGCGCCGGCAGCGCGCATTTCGAGGCTACGGCAGGAGGGGGCTCGACCATGGTCGCTTCACGATGAAGCGCTCATGCTCCTTATCTCTTTGTTTTGTCGTATGACCTTGTCCCAAAAGTCTGCAACTTTTTGGGATGATGCACCAAAGCGCGTCCCGATCAATTGGACTCATTTGGTCGCTAAGGACGCAGCTCAGAATCAAAGCGCTAGAGCATGTCCCGAAATAGTTGAACAACTTTTTTGGGACATGCTCTAGGAAGCGCGGAAACTTATGCCGGCTGTCTTTACAAAGCTCGCGTTAACCGCAGTTACCCATTTTACACATGGCACTCCACAAAATTTGATGAGCCCGGCTTTCACCGGGCTTTTTGTCGCACGGTCTCCTCTTTTGCCCCCTGCGGCCGGTGCCTGTTTTTTCGGCGCGGCGGCCTTGTCTTGTGGCAGAAAACGAGCCAACCAGCGTAGTTTGCCCAAAAACTCGTGTGGCTCAGAAGGCGAACCCGGGGTAAGATCAAATTTCCGGTCGAAAGGCGTCGGCCCCTGCGTCAATTCCTTCTTGCCGGCATAGCTCGCGCGTTGTTCACTGAAGTTCCGCCACTTGGCGAATGCGCCAGACGGAATATCTTTGAAGGGCGAGGTTTTGGTAGTGACGGACGACATGGTGTGGCAATTCGATGGTTGGCGGTTGGAGGGTTGGATCGACGGCTTCGCTCGCGCCGGATCCGGCCGGGGAGCGGGGTGTGCCTTTACGGCTGTCGCCTCTCCGGCGCGGGCCGCAAAAGACCCGCGGCAGGGCGGCGAAGGCGGCCCCGGGTCTGGCACGGCGGTAATCGCACGCCCGAAGACGCAGGTCAGACATCCGAACATGTACCGCGTCTTGCTATTGAACGACGATTACACGCCGATGGATTTTGTGGTTTCCGTGTTAAAAAAATATTTCAATAAGGGCCCGGAAGAGGCAACCCGAATCATGCTTCACGTTCATCAACACGGCGTCGGTGAATGTGGGATTTACACTTATGAAATCGCCGAGACAAAAGTAACGCAGGTCATGGATCACGCCCGCAAGCATCAGCACCCCCTGCAGTGCATCATGGAAAAAAAGTGAGAGGTTGGAGCCAATGCCCTCGTTCTCCCGCAATCTCGAACAATCGCTGCACCGGGCCTTGGCAATCGCCAACGAACGGCATCACGAATATGCCACGCTGGAACATCTGCTGTTCAGCTTGACCGAAGACGGGGATGCCGCCGCGGTCCTGCGAGCTTGTTCGGTTGACCTTGATCTTTTGAGGAAAAATCTTCGCGAATATATCGATCAGGAACTTGACAATCTGGTCAGCGACGATCGCGAGGACGCCAAGCCGACGGCGGGATTTCAACGCGTCATCCAGCGGGCGGTCATTCATGTTCAATCCTCGGGGCGGGAGGAAGTCACCGGCGCCAATGTGCTGGTCGCGATTTTCGCCGAGCGCGAAAGCCATGCCGCCTATTTCCTGCAGGAGCAGGACATGACGCGCTACGACGCGGTCAATTATATCAGCCACGGAATCGCCAAGCGGCCAGGCCTTGCGGATTCCTCAAGGACCCCGCGTGGTGCCGAGGACGACGCCGAAGCGCGGGAGGTAAGGGATGCCAAGGAAAGTGGCGATTCGAAGAAAAAGGAAGGCGCGCTCGAGGCATATTGCGTCAATCTCAACAAGAAGGCCCGAGATGGGCGGATCGACCCGCTGATTGGGCGTGAGGCGGAAGTCCAGCGAACCATCCAGGTGTTGTGCCGCCGCCACAAGAACAATCCTTTGCTCGTCGGAGATCCCGGCGTCGGAAAAACCGCGATCGCCGAAGGCCTCGCTCGCAAGATCGTCAAGGGCGAGGTGCCGGAAGTCCTCGCCGAGGCGACGGTTTTTGCGCTCGACATGGGCACTCTTCTCGCCGGCACCCGCTACCGCGGGGACTTCGAGGAACGCTTGAAGCAGGTCATGAAGGAAATCGAAAA
>Ga0187883_10002004_pt1 | contig 12340 bp, 14 predicted proteins | sample June2016WEW_20_1_2_FD_132966 | JGI IMG/M metagenome (GOLD analysis project Ga0187883, IMG submission 132966) | Peatland microbial communities from SPRUCE experiment site at the Marcell Experimental Forest, Minnesota, USA - June2016WEW_20_10 | ecosystem: Environmental > Terrestrial > Soil >...
AAAAACCTTGAGACAGCGGTGGGACCGGCCTTGTCCAGGCGTTAGTCCAGTGCCATTCAGACCCTTCCAGCGGATCGTGCAGAGCATGTGCATGGAGAGAAGAGTTAGCGACCTGGCGCTGGCTATGCCTTTTATTACGAGATCGATGGAGGTTTTTTATGCTGGCCTCGACTCGAACTTGACCGACCGAATCACAACTAACTTCCCGAACTTATAACCCCCAGGAATAACGTTATAACGAGAAGTGATTAGACAGGATGATTGAGTGGGGCTAGTTTTGCGCCACACGCAGCAGATTCCAGCTGCTCCAGGAGGCGCAAATGTCATCACGTTGGTTCCAAATCCACCTCGTCCGCTCCATCCAGCCCGTTCTTCGGTGGAAGTGGGCACGTCCAACCGCCGCCGTTCTTACCCTTATTCTTGTCCTCCCTGTGGCCGCGCTGGCACAGGGTTCACCGTTCGACACCGGCTTTAACGCGATCCAAGCCCTCTTCACCGGCACCATTGCGAAGGTTGCAAGTCTGGTTGCCATCGTGATCGGTGGCTACGGTTTCGCCCACGGTGAACCCGGCGCGAAGAAGGCGCTGGCTGGCGTTGCCGCCGGAACCGGCATTGCCGTTCTCGCCGTGAATGTCCTGAGTTGGCTCTGGGGCGTATAGAGCCCTTCCCGGCCACCTTTCACTCACCTTTAAGCGAGGACGTATGCCAGAACAACCACGACAGAAGCACCGCACAAATCGAGTCTTCAAGAGTCTGCATAAGCCTCTCACCTATTTGGGCGTGGAACGCACGCTCTTCTACTTCGTCTGCGTCGGCGCGGTGGGGGCTTTCAATCTCTTCAACTCTATCCTGGCAGGCATCGCCGTCTTCATTGGCGGTTTTGCCTTCGGGCATTGGGTCACCAACAGCGATCCCGCATTCCTCCGCATCCTCGCAAAGTCCGAACGGTACAGGCTGCGCTATGACGCCGCGAAACAGCAAATCCCCCTTGTGGAGGTGGTCTGATGCTACGCCTCGACAAGGTCATCAAGCCGTGGAAAGAGAGTGCGGCACTCAATGACCACATAAACCTGTACGGCTTCTGGAATGATACGGCCTTTCTTACCAAGAGCGGCGATGTCGGCATGGTTCTCAGTGTTCCCGGCGTGGACTACGAAAGTCTGGACCGCTCGGAACAAGAGTACGCGGTGAAGCGGTTGGAAGCGGCGCTCAAAGCGTTTGGCCAAGGCTTCCACGTTTACCAATACCTCTTCAAATCGAACCGCCCCGACATACCCTTCGCAAAATACGACGACCCTATTGTGGAGGCGGCCATCGACCAGCGGCGAAAGTTCTTTGAAGCGAAGCTCGACCGTCTTTATCAAGTTGAAATCTTCTACTGCATTCTGCTCGAAGGCGCCCGGTCGAAGACTGGCGTGGGCGCGGCAATCGCTCGAATCTTGCGTGATCCCGCGGGCGCCGTTGGCGAACTAAAAGTGCAGTTCACCAACGACAGCATGAAGACGCTGTTGCGCACGCATATTGAACACGATCTTCGACGGCTCCACCACGGCGTGCAGGCATTCGCTCGGCAGCTCGCGGATTTCATGCAAATCGAAGTCTTGAATCAGCAGGGACAGTTCACGTTCTTTCGACGGTTGCTGAATTACGACGATTACCGTGTTGCCGGCAGCCCGCAGTCCACACAGTTTCTCGACTATCAAGTGGTCAACTCCGATATCCAGGCGGAGCGCGACCATCTGCGCGTCGGCGATCACATCGTCCGGGTCTTGACGATGAAAGAGGCCGTCACCGAAACCCGGCCCCTGGTGCTGGACACGCTGCTGAAAATTGCAGCCAACTTCTACGTCGTCACCGAATGGACACCGCTGGCGGCAGACAAGGCGCGGAAAGAAGTAAACAAGCGGCGCCGCCACTTCAATATGTCGAAAACAGGTTTTGTCTCGCAGATGGGCAACGATGCCACGAAGACCAACCCACGCGACGTGCTGGTGGACGAGTCCAAGCAGGCCGACATCGAAAATCTTGGCGATTGCCTACGCGCCCTGGGTGACGGTCAATCACTGGGCGATTTCTCGCTCACAATTGTGCTGTACGGCCGCTCAAAAGCCCAACTGGAGCAGCTCGGGGCCGAGTTCACTGGCCTCTTCACCAACGCGGACGGCAATCTGTTTGCGGAAACCTATAACCAGCTGAACGCGTATTTTGCGACCGTGCCCGGCAACTATGCGCTCAACCTCCGCAAGCTCTATCTGCTGAACACGAATTACGCCGATTTGTCTTTTCTGTTTACGATCCTTTCCGGCGAGAAGACGAACGCACATCTCGGCACCGAGTACCTAGCCGTGCTCGAAACCGACAACAACACGCCCTACTATCTCAACCTACATACCGGCGACGTCGCCCACACCCTGATTCTCGGGATGAGCGGGAGTGGCAAGTCCTATTTGGCCAATTTTCTGCTTCAAAATGCGCAGAAATACAAGCCGCTGACCTTCATCTTCGATATCGGCGGCAGTTTCCAGTCGCTTACGACGATCTTCGGCGGCTCCTACCTCAATGTCGGCCAGGAGGCCCGCGACTTCACGATCAATCCATTCTCACTGCCTCAGACCAAAGAGAACCTGCAATTCCTCTTCAGCTTCTTCCGCGTGCTCATTGAGGGCAACGAACAGCGTTACCGGCTGGACTTCAAAGAGGAACGGCGGTTGTGGGATGCGATCGAGCGCATGTACGTGTTGGAGCCGAACCAGCGCACGATCTCGAACTTCACAAACATAATCGGCGAGTTGAAAGAACGCCTACACCGCTGGACCCGTGGCGGACAGTACGGTTTTCTCTTCGACAACGCTGACGATACGCTCTCCTTCTCCCGCTTCCAGACCTTCAACTTCCACGGCTGGAACAATGCCCCCGAGGTCTTGGAACCGCTGCTGTTTTACGTTTTGCATCGCGCATCGAATGAAATTACCGACGCGGAGAAGCTCGCCACCTTCAAGATCTTCCTGCTCGATGAAGCGTGGCTCTTCATCAAGAACGAGACGATTCGCAATTACGTGGTGCAGGCGCAGAAGACCTGGCGCAAGCACTACGCCGCGATGATCCTGGCTACGCAATCCATCAAGGAGCTTGAGGAGTCGGGGATGCTGGCGATTGTGGCCGAAAGCTGCCCTACGAAGATCTTCCTGGCCAACCCGGACATGAACCGTGGCGTTTACCGGGAAGCGTTTCATCTGAACGACACAGAACTGGATCTTATCGCCGGCCTTATTCCGCCCGGCCAAATGCTCATTCGCAAGGCCCAGACCTCAAAGAAAGTGCATTTGAACGTCGATTCCGTCTCGCACTGGATGGCGACCAACAACGCCCGCGACAACCTCAAGAAGCGGGAGTATTTCGACCGCCACGGTTTTGCGGATGGCCTTCGGCGCCTAGCGGAAGAGTGGCCATTCCAGCCGCGCGCGCTGGCCTTATCAACTTCCAACACGAACCGCTAAGGAGAAATGCTATGCGACATCCGAACTTACTCATCAATTGCGTATTGGTCGTTGCTTCCATCGGCGCTGTGGCGCAGGATTCCGCGCGCACGGTGCAGTATCACTCGCAGGACATCATTGCGATCCGCGCGAAGTTGAAATATACGACCCTGATCGAACTGCCCACGACCGAAAAGATCATGGAAGCCGCCACCGGCGATAAAGACTTCTGGATTGTGGACGTGGTTGGCAACTTTTGTTTTGTGCATCCGGCCAAACAAGGCATCAGCTCGAATCTGAATCTGATTACGGACAAGGGAAACATTTACAGTTTCACCCTCCAGGACGTCTCTGGATCTCCCGCTAGCCCTGACCTAAAGGTCATCATCGAACCCGCCGACCGCTCCGCGATTGTGGCCGCGAGCGGCCCTCCGCAGTTCGTACCCGTCGCGCAATTAGAACAGTCGCGGCAACAACTTGCCGCTCTTCAATCGCACGTTGAGCAGGCCGTGGACGAATACAAGAGCAGCTATCCAACGCAACTCAAGTTCGACTACGTCTACAAGGCCAACGAATCTCCCTTCGACATCCAGTCGATCTACCACGACGACAAGTTCACCTACATCAAGACCAATGCCCCAGAAAAGTTCAGCGTCTATGAGATGAAGGACGGCAAGCCGAATCTCGTTACCTATGACCTCCGGGAAGGGACCTACATCATCCCGAAAGTCATGGACGACGGATACGTGCAACTCGGTAAGAAACGGATGAGCTTCACGCGGAAGGGATAACTGGTCATGACCGACAACGACTTTACTTCTCAGACAGAGGCCCGCACCGACCCGCAAGCAGAACCAACATTGCGCCGCAATCTGGAACTGCCAAAAGGCGTCTTGCAGAAAAACCTCAAGACCTTCGTTTATCTGGGTGCAGCATTGCTGGTGATTGTGGCGGCACTCTTCAGTTCGTCCGGCAAGAAAGCGCCTACGCAACAGGCCGGCGCAAAGGGGCAACCCCCGCAACCAGCCTTGCAGGACAACACCGACAGCAACGTGCAGGAGTTGAAGAACCAGCTTCAAGCCGAACGCCAGAAAGAACAGCAGGCAACCATGTCCGCTGCTGCAATGGCAGATCCGGCGCTTGCGTCTGCGACGGCCCCGCAGCAGGCCGCCGCCGCAGCCTACGGTCCGACTGGCGTTGCCGTTCCCTGTGTTCCGGGCCGGCCCTGCCCACAACTGCAGCAGGGCAACATGCAGATGCAACTTACTCCCGTACAGCAGCAGGCGGAGCTAATCGCCGCGAAAGAACGCGAACGGGCGGACGACGCCCGTTTCGCTTCCAACCTCGTTTATTCCCGTTCCGCCGAACAGCCGCAACAACCGCCGCAGCAAGGTCAGGCGGTGCCTGCCCAGTATGACCATACCGAACGGCAGGCACACCATAGTCCCGTCGCGCCAGAAGTCGAAGGAAAACAGGAGGAAACGTCCGCAGGCTATAAGCGCCCGCTGGAAGCCAATGTCGATTCGGCCACTGGCCAGCCTTATCTCATCTACGAAGGCTCGGTTCTCGACACCGTTCTCATGAATCGTTTGGACGGAGACGCCGTGGGGCCCGTGAAAGTCCTGGTCTCAAATCCGTTGTATTCGCACGATCGTCAGCACGTCATCATTCCCGACGGGACCGTAGTTCTCGGTGAGGCCAAGAAGATTGGCGCAGCGGGTTTCGGACAACAGCGGCGCATGGCCGTCGTTTTTCACCGCCTGATTATGCCGGACGGTTATTCCGTCGATCTCGACCAGTTCCATGGCCTCGACCAGATCGGAGAGGAAGGGCTGAAGGATAAGGTCAACAATCATTACCTTCAGATTTTCGGCACATCCATAGCTTTGGGCGTGATCGCCGGAGCGGGCGAACTCACGCAGGGCGGCGGCACGATTACCACTAGCGGTTCCCAGGCATTCACCAACGGGGCTGCGGCCAGTGTTTCGCAGTCTGCAACCACGATCCTCGATCGCTTCATGCAGATACCGCCCACCATCACCATTCGCGAGGGCCACCGCCTGAAAGTGTATTTCACGCAGGACATGCTTCTTCCTGCGTACTCGAACCACACGATTCCACAAACGTTTTAAGGAGGATTCCGATGCGAACAGTTGCCGTCACCCTTTTGCTCCTATCCACTCTCGCCCTTGCGGGCTGTCAAAGCAAAGCTGAAAAAGTGAAAAAGTTGCAGGACCAATACGACGCCGAGTACCCGGCCTATGCCAAGGACTGCCTCGATGAGACCTCCGGCTCCGCACGAATGCTGACCGGCGAGAAGCTGACCGCGGAGCAGATGGCGACACTCGAAGCGAAGAAGAAGGAACGAGACGCACGATGCAAGCCGGAGGCCGATCGTCTTGCGCAGATCCAAAGAGAAATTCTTGCCGCACAGCAGTAATGCCGTGGCTGCAAAGAAGGAGCACCAGTAAACCATCAACCACAACGAACCATCAGCCCTAAACGAAAGGACAAACGATGAAAAAACTAATGTTTGCCGCACTGGCCATCGGAATTGCCACGGCACTGCAACCCGCAGCGCAGGCGCAATTCGGCTCCGGTATCGTCTACGATCCTACGCAGTCGGTCCACGCCGTCACGCAGATCGAACACGAAGAACAATCCATCTCCAACCAATTCCAGCAGATCGAGCAGGGCCAGCAAATCTTCACGAACACCGTCAAGATTGCGACGACCGCTCTACAGGCATACAACGTCGCCAAGCAGCAGTACCAACTCGTACACCAGATGATCCTCGCGCCGAACATGCTCTATCAGCGCTTTCTGTCTCCCACGACCGATCTGAGGATGCTGCAACAGATCTCGAACACCTATGGCAACTCGATGGGGTGGCTCAATTCGGCCAACACCGGCACCGGGGCCACAGCCTCGTACCAACAGGTCAGCATACCGAATACCAACAACATAATTCCCGGCTACGGCAACGTCAGCGTTCCCGGCCAGATGCAGATCGCCGCGCAAGGAGCCACCGTCGATCTTGGCGATTCCGTCATGACGAACAACCTGCAAATGCTCGGGACCATGCGTGCCAATCAGGCCGCCAGACAAACCGACATCGCCACACTGGAGAGCGCGACACAGAGCCAGGACCCCTCGCAGCAGACCATCATGGCTACGCTCCAGCGCATCAATCAAGCCCTGCTCTTGCAACTGCGCACCCAGCAGGACGCCAACCAAATGAACGCCAATTTCGCCCTGCAGCAGATCGTCGCCCAGAAGCAGCAGCAGGACGCGATGAAATCGGCATTCCGCGACTCATCGGGATACGAAAGCTACTACAACTCGAACGTCGCCACGACCAGCAGCGGCGCGGCCAATCTCCTTACGCAAGCGTACTGAATAACGGCCGGCACCGCATAAGCCGTAGAAAGCCGGAAGGTGAGAAACATGGGTACAGGTCTCTTCGACTTTATCGCTCAGGCGTGCCAGTCGCTCGCAGCCACGGTGGCACCCTCGATTACAGCGATGGGGATTCACATCGTCCTCGCACTAGCAACCATCGTTTTGGTTTGGTTCGGCGTACAAGAGGCGCTCGCATCGGCGCACGGAGAGGCCGGCTTCAGCATGGGGAGGTTCCTCAACCTCTTCATGCTGCTCACCTTCGCTTACGCGATGGTGAATTACTACGACAGCGCCATTCCCGGACTTGGCTTCTCCATCAAGAGCTTCATCGACGGCGGCACCATCAATCTGGTGAACCTCATCGGATCGGATGGCTCGACCACGATGCTGAACGAGATCCATGCAGCATCGTCGAAGACTGGGCCGTCGCTTCTGACCAGCATCATGTCGCCCTATTACTCTATTGTGTACTTTGTCGTGCAGTTCCTTTTAGCACTGCTCGCAGCCATCGTTTCGGCCATCCTCGCCTACGGAGCAATCGCCGCAACCATCATCGGACTGCTAGGCCCGATCTTCATTCCGTTTCTTGTCTTCGACAAGCTCGATTGGCTGTTCTGGGGATGGCTCAAGGCGTATCTCGGATTCAGCTTTTACAAGGTCATCGCCGCCGCCACGATGAATGTTCTATCCCATGTTCTGACGAACTATTACATCCAGCTTGGACAAAGCATTTCGGACCCGTCAACGATCGTTCAGACCCTTCCCCTTCTGATCCTCCTCGTCCTGGTCAATGTCTACATTCTCTTCAAGATTCCATCCATGTCGCACAGCTTATTCGGGGGAAGCGGCGGCGGTCACGGCGGTCTAACCGCGGCCCTAATGGCAGCACGGGCCATCCTGTAAGCCGCGTTACGAGACACGAGAAAAGAGGTCCGAGATGAACGCAGAAACAGCAACGATGAACGAGGGAACCAACGTGACGCCACAAATCACCCGCGCCGCGGAACGGTACTTGGAACAGTATAGCGATCCGCTGGTGATGAACACCTATCTGAAGGTGACCATTCTCGTCCTCGCCGTCGTTTGTTTCACGTTGGCGGCGCTTACCTTCAAGAGCCAGAAGGCGCTCGCCGACATGCACCCAATGATTGTGCGAATCAACGACGTGGGCCACGCCGAAGCCATCGACTATCGCAACTTTCAATACCGGCCGCAGGAGGCCGAAAACAAATACTACCTTTCCCGCTGGGCGGAGCTGTATTTCAGCCGCAACCGTTTCACCATCGAGCGCGATCAAACGCAGTCCCTTTACTTCCTCAATAGCGATGTGCAACGCGCCGTAATCGACCAGGAACGCAAGGACAACAGCATTCAGAACTACGTCAAAGACAGTACCTTGCCGTATGTCGATGTCGAGATCAAGAACGTCATCCTTGACGATCTGCGGCAGTCGCCGTATTCGGCGCGCATTGAGTTCGAGAAGGTGTACAGCAATCCGGCGGATCATACCGAACTCAAGCGGGAGCGATGGACAGCCAGCGTCACCTATGTCTTCCGCGAGAACGTGAAGAACAACGAGCTGGCCGTGAACCCCCTCGGTCTGACTATCGTGCGTTTCCGGGCCGACCAGGCGTTCAGCTAAGGATGAAGGATTCGTCGACATTCACAGAGGCTTATTCATGTCGTTTCTTGCTGCTAATCCGGCTGGCTTTCCCCACCTGTCCCCCCGCCTGGTGGAGCAGGCGAACAACAGCCTTCCGACGTGCAACGGAGGTAGCGGATTGCGCCCTTCTTACGGCGGACATGCCGGCTGGAATCGCACTGTAATTGCGGTGAACTTCCGTAGCCAACGGGCAGATGAAAACTTTGCTCTGGAGCGTGTCTGCCGTTATGTATCCCGTCTTTTGCTCGGTCACAGCTTCGGGGCCTTTCCGGCGCCCGGCGGCACTCGGTCTTCTGCTTCGCATTCTGCGCCCCTTCAGGGTCTCGGTTCCTCCCAAAACAAGTTTGCAAACCACGGCAAAAGGCGCCGCGCAAACTTCTTTCGGGCCCCTCCCAGAAAGCAGCCCTTCGGCACTTGGGAGCCGGGCCCACTCGCTTGGCTCCGCCCAGTGTGACCCGATCAACAACGGGAAATTCAACAACAGGAGACACGACTATGTACCAGAACAAAGTAACCCTCATCGGCTTTCTCGGCAGCAACCCAGAAGTTCGCACCAACGACAATCGCAGCTTTACCACTCTCTCGCTGGCAACGAAGTCCTCCTATAAGAAGGATGACAAGTACATCTCGCACACCGAATGGCACCGTTGCGTAGTCTTCGGAAAGCTCTCGGAGTTCGCCAAGACGCTCACCAAAGGCGCGCATATCCAGGTGGAAGGCGAGCTGCGCAGCCGGGAATACACCAGCAAGAAGACGGACGCGAAGCAGCGCGTCTGGGAAATTCGGGTCGCTTCCATCCTGAAGCTGGACCGCGCCGAGAAGGCCGCTCCGGAAGACCAGGAGCACGATGAATCGTCCCCAGAGGAAGCGGCCGCATAGGCCCTTGCTCTTCACTCTCGGAAGCCCGGCCAACCGCTGGGCTTCCACGCTGTGAGGTTCTCGCTGTGAGTTTTGAATTGATCCTTCCATTCCTTCGGCCCATCGAGCCCCTGCTGCTCGACGAAAACGTCAGCGAGATCATGGGCAATCCGGATGCCTCGTGGTTCTGCGAGCGCGATGGAAAATTGTGCCAGGAACCGAACATCTCCTTCGACGCCGCCAGGCTGCGCACTGGCCTTGAAGTCATCGCCAATCAACTCGGCAAAAGGCTGGACGAAGACAACCCTAGACTACACGCGCAGCTTCCCGACGGAAGCCGGCTTGCGGCGTGGATTCCGCCGCTCGTGAGTCCGGCCCCGGCAATTGCGATACGGAAATTCACCAGCCGCAATTACACGGTCGATGATCTGATTGCTCGCGGCACACTGACGCAGGCGATTGCAGACCTCTTGGCGGAGCAAATTCGCAGTGGCAAAACGCTGCTCATCAGCGGCGGAACGGGGACCGGAAAGACGACGCTCTTGCGGATACTCGCCAACTCAATTCCGGAGAATGAACGCATCCTCGTTATCGAAGACACCCCAGAGCTTCAGATCCGCAAACCGAACATAGTTGCAGTCGGATCCCAGACCAGTACTTTCAAGACCAATGTGTCTTTTGACGACTTATTGAAGGACACGCTTCGCTTCAGACCCGACCGGATCATTCTCGGCGAAGTGCGTGGAATCGAGGCGCGAACGTTGCTCGATTCCTTCAACACTGGGCATGCGGGATCGCTGGCGACGATTCATGCCAACTCGGCAGAGAAAGCCCTTCGCCGTTTCGCCAATCTGGTCATGCGCAGCCACGCACAAACCACCTTCTCCGACACCGAAGCGGAGATCGGCGAAGCTGTTGATTTCGTCGTCCATGTCGAGCGGCAGCCGGGCCGCCGCATAGTCCGCGAGGTGCTGGCGCTTCGCGGATACGACCGCGATGCGAAACGCTTCCTGATTGAACCGGTATTCGAGGTGAAACATGCCACAGCATAGGACACAGTACGCGGCGAATATCGCCGCCGACTTCCTCACCCGTTGCTTCGCTCCGGGTGAGTTCATCGCTCTGCTACTTCGACGCGAGAATCCCGCCGGGGTTCTTCAGCGCATTGCTCCCTTGGAGCGTGTGCTTGCGCCTCGTTACCTCGGCTGGCTGGCCCACGCAAACTCTATCGGCGCGAACATCTATGTGGCTGCCAATCCGGTTCGCCCTGCCAGCCGCAAACGCACCAAAGAGAGCATCGCCGCGGTCCGTCATTTGTACCTTGATTTGGACACCGATGGAAAGGCCCGCCTGGCGTCGCTCCGGGCCTCCGATGCCGTTCCCATATCGAACGCAATCGTCTCAACATCGCTCGGCAAATATCAGATCCTCTGGCGAGTTGACGGCTTCACCCTCGAACAGCAAGAAAGCGCCCTGAAATTGCTCGCAATTACCTTTGGGGGAGATCCCGCCTGCACGGACTGTAACCGGGTTCTCCGCCTGCCGGGATTCCTCAATTGCAAGTACGATCCGGCGTATCCCATCACCGTCGAATACCCCGGCGATTCCGCTTGGAATTCCGATGACTTCCGGCTGGATATCTTAGCGGCGGACGCCGTCCTTTCGTCCCGTTCAATCACACCGCGAAAGCATCCCGATAAGCACACCAATTCCGAGCACGATTGGGCCTGGGTTCTGCATCAACTTGCCCGTGGTAAGGACGCCGCGAAGCTGACGCGGAAGCTGGCTTCGCGCCGCGCCGATAAACCGAATCCGCTGTACTACGCGCAGCGAACCGTGGATGTCGCATCAGCCCGACTTTGGCTCATCGAAGGCGTTCCGATAGAGGACGTTGTGACCATGCTGATAGTCCGCCGCCGCTTCGAGATTCCCGCCGCACTTTGCTCCGCCCGTGCGCGGGAGATTGCACAGACAGCGCAGCGCATGATGACCCGGAGCAAAGTCGCCTGATTACACATCAATAAGGAGCACTATGCCGCTACTCGAAATCAATCTAAGCCACTACATCAATGCCTTGGTTCGACTGGATGAAACCACAGCCGAGCAGGTCGATCAGTACGCCGCCTTCGTCCACGCATCTGCCGACGATGTGGTGGACAAGGCGCTCAACTATGTCTTCTCGAAAGACCGCGACTTTCAGGACTTTCTGAAGACGCCCCAGGCCAAGCAGGTTGCTTCCACGCTGCGCGTACGTAGAGGGCCGAACAAGGACGGGAAAGACGCGCCGGAGCAGCCGACTAAGAAGCAGGCAGCCGGGCTGGAGTCCACGGCTTCTGTGCGGGTGTTGAAGGCATGATTGGCCCTTCAATTTCGTACCGGAGCAAGAACGGTGCTTCGCACCGGAAGAATTTTGACACTCCACCCCTCAAAGGGTCGTGCGGTGAATCCGCACGGATTCGTGAACAGCAACCTGCAAGATCAACATCTTACGAGGAATACGGATTCGTGCGACTTCTCGCGAATCCGTGCGACTTCATTCGTAATGGGAGGGAACAGGCATGGTGCTAGTGAATGACGATTCGATTGCAGACAGGGCGAGAAAGCTTGAGTCGTTGCGGATGACCAACGTCTCTTCAAGACTCACGCGCCGCGAGACGGACCACCTCGACGAGCTGGCAAAAAAGCACCGCCTGCAGCGTGGCGAATTCATCCGACAGCTGATTCTTGACGAGTTGGCGTGCGACTCCGGCGATCCACCCGTAAGCCCAGAGTTGGTCGAAATTATCGGGCTTCGGCTCATGCTCACGAACCTTCTGAAACCACTCACGACAGGGCAGAAGATAACACCCGAAGTCTTCGACGGGATCATAGCCGAGGTCAAAAAGCACAAACGCAGCTTGGCGATCAAGACGCGGACAGACTTGGAGAAAGACTAATGGCA
>Ga0187883_10002015_pt1 | contig 12304 bp, 13 predicted proteins | sample June2016WEW_20_1_2_FD_132966 | JGI IMG/M metagenome (GOLD analysis project Ga0187883, IMG submission 132966) | Peatland microbial communities from SPRUCE experiment site at the Marcell Experimental Forest, Minnesota, USA - June2016WEW_20_10 | ecosystem: Environmental > Terrestrial > Soil >...
AAGGTCGGCCATGCCGAGCTGAAGATAGGCGACTCGCACATCATGCTGGCCGACGAAAACCCCGCCATGGGGCACCGCAGCGCCGAGAGTATCGGCGCGTCTCCGGTGAGCCTGCTGGTGTACCTCCCCGATTGCGACAAGGTCGTCGCCAAGGCGGTCGCGGAGGGAGCGAAGATCCTGAAGCCGGTCGAGGACCAGTTCTACGGAGATCGCTCCGGCTTCATTCAGGACCCCTTCGGACATTTCTGGTCGGTTGCGACTCACAAGGAAGACTTGTCCCCGAAAGAAATAGAAGAACGCGTCAAGAAAGCGATGCAGGCCGCTTGACGGCAGCTCTTGGCTCTTAGCTAGGCCGATGTCGGACGGTTTCCCTGTTACCTCTGTGTCCCCTGTGGTTGAGAATTAGAAGCTTGAACCACAGGGGACACAGAGGTAACAGGGGGAAACCGATTTTGGCTGAAGGCTTAAAAGCTCAGAGATCGGCGATGGTTTGCGCATTCTCCGTCGACCACGTACAACTACACCCGCAAGCTTAGAAAGGAACTCTACCAATGCTCGCTGCTGGCAATCCGTTTCCGAATTTTTCGCTTCCCAACCAGGACGGTAAGATCACCAAGCTCTCCGACTTCGCCGGACACTGGCTGGTTGTCTACTTCTATCCGAAAGACGACACGCCCGTCTGCACCATCCAGGGCAAGTCGTTTACGGCAACCCAGGCTGATTTCGACGCTGCCGGGATCAAAGTGATTGGCGTGAGTGCCGACGACGTTGCCTCACACAAGAACTTCTGCAACAAGTTCGCTTTTACCGTCGAGTTGATCTCTGACACCGATTGCAAGCTGATGAAGACCCTCGGCCTCGGCCAGATTGAATGGAAAGGGATGAAGCTCTGGGAGCGAACCACTTTCGTGGTTGATCCCAAGGGCGTGATCCGCAAGGTTTACGAAAAGGTGAACGCTGAAGGCCACGAGAAAGCGCTGCTCGATGACATCGGGGATCTTTCGGCAAAGGCGGCCTGATGGGCGCCCGCAAAGGGCGACGCTGGCAAGGATTTTTCCGCGTGGCAGTCTGACCGCAGCGGCTAAAGACGGACCTTGGAACGAGCTGGTGATCGCAACGCTAAAGCGTTGCGCCACCCAAAATCCGCCACCCCAAAATCCGCACCTGAAATCAGGCCCGCGCGCGTTTTTTTCGCGGGCTGAGACGGGGCAAGCCGCGTCTCTACGATTCAGGCAATTTTGCGGGCCGCGGAGTCTGTCGCTTGGGAAAGAGGCCCGCCAGCGCGGGCACCCGCATTCCACCGCCGTTCTCGCGAATCTATCCCCGCGGCGGGGGTGGGCAAGGATCACCGCGAATCCGTGAGCTGCCCGTCTATTGCAGCGTGGTGGAGCTGGTCAGTCCCTGATAGATGAACAATCCCGCAATGATCAGGATCATGACTCCCGATAAGGCACCGAGCACCTTGACGATGGGTGTGATCTTTCTCATCTTGGCCAGAACTTCTACTTGATCCTTATGCATCTGCGATTCGCTTTCATTGAGGAAGATCGAATCGTCTTCGTGCATGGTGAGGGTACTTTTATAGATCAGGAGAATGATGAGAACCCCGGTCAGAATACCCCACGCGATTAGCAGCCCAAACATAGGAGACATACGCCACCTCGCAGCTTAGATCGAGCCCATCCCCGACGTTGCCATCCTGGGCCCCAGCGCAAACTGTCCTGCCATCCGCTGGCGTTCGGGTACAAGGCCCCTACTGCGCACGATTATAGACCCCTTGGCAAGAGGGGGCAGCGACTTCTTGCCTACCCGCAGCATCTAACGAGTAAATTCGGGAAAAAGTGCCGGCTGGCGAAAAGCCTTGCCGAGCGGGTTATAACGTTTGTTATAATAAGATAGTTAAGGAGATCAAGCAGATGGCGACCACTTCCGCACCCGATGTACAGCCCAAAACCGCACCAGTTCTGACCCCGGCCGCGGTGGCCAAGGTCAAAGAAATCATGGCTTCGCAGACGCCGCTTCCAGCGGGATTGCGGTTGTCCGTAGTCGGCGGCGGTTGCTCCGGCTTTCAATACTCCATGGCGTTCGAGAACGGCGCCGGCATGATGGACAAGGTTTTTGACTTTGACGGCTTGAAGGTTTACGTGGATGCCACTTCCTTGATGTATCTGGGCGGAGCGCGTGTCGATTACGTCGAGACCCTGGAAGGCGCCGGGTTCAAGTTCGAAAATCCGAACGTGAAGAGCACCTGCGGCTGCGGCTCCTCGTTTAACACTTAAGTATCAAGAGTTTCGCAACAAGGGTTTCGCAACAAGGGTTTCACGACAAGGGTTTCGCACAAGGGTTTCACGACAAGCCCCGCTTTCGATGCGGGGCTTTTCTATGGCCGCTTTTCTGCCGGACGAATGTTGCCCGGCGCGCGAAGTCTACTGCTGGGGCGTTGGCGCTGGGGTCTGCGGAGTTTGCGTTTGAGGACCTTGGCTTTGACCGTTGTTTGGCGTTAATCCCTGTCCGAATCCACCTTGCCCAAATCCACCCTGCCCAAATCCACTTTGTCCCGGCGTAGCTCCAGCCAGCCCGGGAGGAGCGGCGCCGCCTAAGTTCGGAGTGGGCGCACCAGGATTCACAGGCCCGGTCAGTGTGCCGCCCCGGTCGGCCGTCGGCAGGTAAACGAAGAGCCAGTCGTTGTAATGGTTCTTGCCGTAGAACTCGCGGATGGTCTTCGCTTTGCTTGTGCTGGCGACCCCAATGATCGGTCCTCCACCGAACGTCTGCCCGTTTGGGCCAGAACTGGAATTTGGATTGGAATTAGAGGATGACGATCCCGATGAAGTTGAATTCCCCGGCGCACTGCCGGAAGACGGATTGCCGGAATCACCATTCAGATTCTGCACGCCGCCCGTCTGTTGAAGACCGCCTTGCATCGCGCCGAACGCTCCCTGTAGGGCCGCGAGTCCACCTTGTCCCTGCAGTCCACCTTGTCCCGGGAGTCCGCCTTGTCCGGGGAGTCCACTCTGCCCGGGCATTTGTCCCAATGCCGACCCGAGGTTCAGGTTGACGTCGGTCTGATGCAGGAATTTGAAATCCTTCTCCTTGCCCGTGGCTCGGTCAATGTTGAGCGGATCTGTATAGCGCTTGCGAATGAAACGGAGGTTGTTGGTGTTCTCCAGTTCCTCGACGCGGTTTGGGTACCGTCCAAACTTTTTGTAGAAGTGCTGGATGGCGCGCATGTATGCCGTACCCCGATGCACCATCTCCTCTTCGCGGTCGCGCTTGATCTGCTGGCCAATCTCGGGAAGCACGGCGAGCATCGCAATCGTGATGAGCGCCAGGGCCAGCATCAGCGTAATCAGCATGTAGCCGCGCTGGGCCATTTGTAATTTGTGATTTGTAATTTGTGATTTCAAACCACGATGCCGCATAACCGCTCCCTCGCCTTTCAGTTACAAATTACCAATTACAAATCAGCTGGCCTCTACCCTGGAGCTCCTTGCGTTAAGGGCAGGCTCTGCCGGTTATTATTCACCATATCTTCCACATCCACCGCCGTCGCCGAGATGTGCAAGACCCGATAACGGCGGTCCACAATGTCGCCCTCGCCGGCGATAAAAATGTCTTCGCCCTGGGACAAGAACACCTTCTTCGTCTCGCCGGGCCGGTTGGCAAAGCCAAAAAACTTGAGGTTGATCGGCGGCGGCGGCGGAATGGGCGGAGGCATGTGAATGCTGGCCTCCTGTTGGTCCGTGACACCGCGGGCCTTGGGCTTCTCGATCTTTGGCACCGATCCGGCGACGAAAATATTTCTTCCGTTGCCCGCGTATTTGATTTCCTCGCTTTGGCTCAGCAGTCTCAGGTCAAGCGTAGGATCCAGCCGGGGCTCAACCACAGGCACCACTCTTCCGGAAGCCGTGCGTCGCGTGGCGGGCTTGGCCGGGGTTGCTCCCGTTGGCACGGGCGCGGGCGCCGCCGATGGCGATGAGGGCCAGAATTCATAGGCCAGCATCCCCACCGCCAGCCCGCCCAATACAGCCAGCGTGATCACTTGCTTCTGGTTTTCGATTCCCAGTTTCACTCAGGCACCCGACCGCAGATAACTGTGTATGGTGATTCCCAGCTTGACCGGTCCCGCGGCTTCGCCCGCCAGCTCCACGCCATCGACCATAAAAAACATCTTCGACCGTTCCAGCGTATTGATGAAGCGCACCAGTTGCAGGTAGTCTCCGGAAAAACCTCCATGGATTTCGACCGGAATTATGCCGAAGTTTTCCGGATCCTCCTGCTTGTAGGTCGCCTGCTGGATCCGGATCCCATTTTCTGCCGCCAGCTTCCCCAGTTCACTGGCCAACTCGGAATCGGTCGCGGCAAAGCGGTCCTTGTAGAACCCGCCGATCTGATCCTTGGCCAGCACGATCTTCGCGTCCATGCCGCGCAGCGGTGCGACTTCGTGGTTCTTCTTCGTCAGTGCGGCTCTGAGTTCGAGGATTTGAAGCCTCCGCGACTCCACCGAACCCACCAGCGGCGAGAACAGAACTGCCACCGCGATCACATCGGCAGCGAGCATCGCTCCAATCGCAATTTTCAACTTGCGCCGCGATTTCCCCAAGTCCGGCATTACTTTCCGCTCCTGTCGGGCGAGTCAGGCACATAGACTGAGGTCACCGAAGCGATTACAGCCGCTCCAGCCTCTCCCTGCGACTCTTGCGTCAGTTGCGCTCCCTGGAAATGCCTCGACCCTTCCATGCGATGGACCAGTTCGACGGCGGCGGCGCGCGTTTCGCAAACCACCCTGATCTCCAGTTCCATCTGGTTCTGATCATTCAATGCCGGATGCAGCGAGACCACATGCAGGCTCGAGGGCATGACCTGTTCCAGTTCCTCGAAAGCGCGGGTCCACGAGAATGCCTTGCGCTGAATCAGTCCATTCAAGAACTGAGACTGATCCCGCGTGCTGCGGTTGACGGCCATATCGAGGTAGGCTTGCGCCTTGGCGCGTTCGTTGTCGCGTTCCACGATCTGCGCCTGCAATTGCGCGATCTCATGGCGATCTCTGCCGGCGTGAATCCAGCCGCGCACCGCCAGGACCAGCAGAAGCGCCGTCAACAGGCCGAGCAGCCCCACTCCCAATCCCCAGCGCGTCCAGAATTCACGGGCATCCTCATACGGCCGGGTCGCGAGATTGATATCAAGACGCATATTAGCTCTCAGCTCTCAGCTCTCGGCTCTCAGCCCTTGGCCTTTCGCTAAGAGCTTAGAGCTGAGAGCTTGGAGCTGCTCTACGAAATTAAAGCTCCTACCACTCCCGCCATGCGCCAGCGCGGAACCGTGCCGGTGGTGGACGCGATCTGGGACGCTCCCACCAGTTCCTCGACTTGCGCGCCAGACTGATTCTTAAGCGCGGGCGCGGCGCCACCTGTTTCCGGCAGTCCCGCCACATACACGCGCGCAATGTTCAAGTTGTAGGTGTCCTGAAAAAACACCACCGAGGGATAGACTTCCTCCGCCAGTTGATCGCCGGTGATGGTTACGCCCCGCAGATTTTCGAGCGTGCGGAACAGCAGCAACTGCTCCTGATCGAGGATCGCGATACTGATGGTGCGCGCGTCAACCTTGACCACGAGCGTTGGCCGTTCCGAGTCCGCGGCTCCCAGGGCCGCCAGCATCGACGGCATCACCATCCCCGGGCTGTAGCCCGCGTCGCGAAACGCCGACTCATACTCCTGGAGAACCGTGTTCAGCACCACCGCCGCCACCGCCCGCACACCTTTACCCGAGGTTTGCGCGTGATACGAGATGCGGGCATCGTTGAGATCAAAAGGCAGCGACTTCTTCAACCGGAAGCGGACCACGGCTTCGGCCTCATCCCGCTTCGAGGGGAGCGTTTCGAAATCCAGCAGCACCACGCGCACCGAGGTATCGGGCAGAATCGCGATCACGTCGCGGGACCGCGCGCCGACGCTCGCGAGCGCGCTTTCAATTGCCTGCCGGATCGCGCTGCCGTCCCGCAGATTCGCTTCCATCAAATCGGGTACTACTGCGCCCGGCGCCAGTTCCCGCGCCGCCGCCATTTCCACCATCCGCCCCGTATCCGCGGCGCGGCCCACCAGGACGCGGTCAGCCGCGATTTCGCAGGCGAGCGTCGGACGGCGACCGTGTTTGGAATTGGAAGTCATCATCTCGTTGGGCTGATCGAAATCACCTCGGACGGTGGAGCGCCGGGCGTCCCCGCCCGGCCGGACCCTTCGACTCCGCTCAGGGCAGGCTCGCGAGACGCCCCTTCCTCCATCGACTCCAAAACTTGATGATATCCCGCACTTTCATGAAGAGAATAGTTACCTATGGGGATGCCGGGACTAGACTAGCAGATAATAACTAGCCTTTGGCGATCAGCCTCTGCTACCCAGCCTCAGCGCATGGTTTCGATAAAGGTGACCTTGTTGATCTCCTTCAGAGTGGTGACTCCGCCGCGCACTTTGTCCAGCGCCGATTCGCGCAGGAAGCGCATGCCCTCTTCGCGGGCAGCTTTCCGTATCTCCGAGGTCGGTCTCCGCTCCAGAATCATCTCGCGAATACGGTCGGTCAAATCCAGAAGTTCATGAATTGCCGTCCGGCCGCGGAACCCCGTCCCCGCGCACTCGATGCAACCCTGCCCCTCGTACAAAGGAACCTCGGACCACACTTTCGGGTCCAGACCGCTGGCCTCGAGCACGTCGTTTGGATAATGCACGGCTGTCCGGCAGGCATCGCAAATGACTCGCACCAGCCGCTGCGCCAGAATACAGTTCAGCGCCGAGACGAAGTTGTAAGGCTCGACGCCCATGTTCAGGAAGCGCCCGAGCACGTCGACCACGTTGTTGGCGTGGACGGTGGTGAACACGAGGTGCCCCGTCAGGGCCGATTGGATGGCGATCTGGGCGGTTTCGTTGTCGCGAATTTCGCCCACCATGATCTTGTCCGGGTCATGACGCAGGATGGAACGCAGGCCGCGGGCGAAGGTCAGGCCCTTTTTTTCGTTGACCGGAATCTGGGTGATGCCGCGTATTTGATACTCGACCGGGTCTTCAATGGTGATGATCTTGTCTTCGTCGGTCTTGATCTCGTTGACGGCGGCGTAGAGCGTCGTGGTTTTGCCGCTGCCCGTCGGCCCCGTGACCAGCACCATGCCGTAGGGTTCCTTGATGTAGCGGCGAAAGCGGCGCAGGTCGTCATCGTCGAACCCGACCACGTCGAGCGTGAGCTTCTTGAACTTCTCGCTCATCGACTCTTTGTCGAGCACGCGGAGCACGGCGTCTTCGCCGTGGATCGAGGGCATGATGGAAACGCGGAAGTCGATGGCGCGGCCGCTGTACTTCACCCGAAAGCGGCCGTCCTGGGGCACACGCCGCTCGGAAATATCGAGTTCGCTCATGACCTTGATGCGCGAAATGATGGTCGAGTGGTGCTCTTTGCCGATGGGCGGCATGGCGTTGGTCAGCACGCCGTCGATTCGGAACTTGATGCACACCGAATCGTCCCGCGTCTCCACGTGAATGTCGCTCGCCCGCCGCTGCAACGCCGTGAAAATCGTGGTATCGACCAGGCGAATGATCGGGCTCATGTCGGTGCCCGCGGTCGCCGTCAACTTGTCGATGGAGATGGTCTCGTCGTTGCCGGCTTCGTCCTCGCGGATCACGTCGAGCGTGAATCCCTCGCTCGCGTCTTCCAGCACGCGCTTGGACTGCTCGGTTTTCTGCAGGATGTCGGAGATCTGCTTCAGGGTCGAAACTTTGGTGACGATGCGCTTGCCGAGCAACAGGCTGATCTCGTCGATCATCATCAACTGGCTGGGATCGGCAATGGCAATCGCCAGGCGCCCGTCGGGCGTCTCGTCGAGCGGCACGAACTTATAGCGGAACATCAGGTGCACCGGGATCTTCTCGAACAGATCGTGGTGCAGTTGAAAATCGCTGAGATCGATGAATTCGCAGCGATAGCGCCGCGCGATATCGCGCGCGCGTGCCAGTTCGTCGGGAACCGATGCCGGTTCCGGCACCAGCTTTCCGCCATTCGTACCGCTGCTTACCACTACTGTTTTCTTGTCCGCCATTCCTATTCCAGTTTACAGCCTCGCTGGTGTAGTAGCGGGGCTCTGCCCCGCAAACGGGGCGAAGCCCCGTCACCACACGAGTTCTCTATTCAGTAACTGCCTCAGTGCACGTTCGCTCCCAAGGTAAAGATCGGCATATACAAAGAGATCAGGATCCCGCCAACAAAGACCGCCATGATGATCAGGATCAGCGGTTCAATCAGCGCCATGGCTGCGCTCAGAGCCGTCTGCACGTCCTCTTCGTAAAACTCGGCCACCGAACCGAGCATTGCCGGCAGCGCGCCGGTCGATTCGCCGACCTCCAGCATTTCCACTGCGAGATCGGGAAACATCTTCTGAGCCTCCAGGCTATGCGCCAGGCTTTGTCCTTCTTTCACCAGCTCCGCTGCGGCGTTGATCCCGTTTACCATCTGCCGGCTGCTCATCGATTCGCCGGCCGTTTCCATGGCCGGCACCAAAGGCAAGCCGCCCTGCAGCAGCGTGGCCAGAATGCGCGAGAAATTCGCCACCTGATATTTCAGCCGGATTTCCCCGACCAGCGGCAGCGAGAGCAAGAACCGGTCAATGCGTTCGGCCCCGCGATCGCTCTGCTTCCACCGTAATATCAGAACGACTGCCACCGCCCCTACCAACAACACCAGCCAGCCATATTTCTGCGCGTTCAAACCGAGCGACAGCATGAACACCGTGATCGCCGGCAGCTCCGCTCCCAGGTTGTTGAACAGGTCGGCGAACTTTGGCACCACGTAGGTGATTAGAAAAACCAGCATCACCGTCACCACCGAAACCAGCAGCGCCGGATACACCAGTGACACCAGAAGCTTCTTACGGAAGGTCTGCACCATCCGCTGATACGTGATGTAGCGGCTCAGAACTTCTTCCATGTTGCCGCTCTTCTCCCCCGCCATCAGCGTGGTCGTGTACATTTTTGGAAACACCTGCTGGGCGGCGAAGGCATCGGACAGCAACTCGCCGCCTTTTACCCGCTCCCGTACGTTGCCCAGCAACTGCAGCAGATTCTTGTCCCGCTGCCGCTTGATCAAAAGATCCAGCGCCGTCAGGATCGGCAGTCCCGCCTTGATCAGGGTCAGAAACTGCTGGTTGAAGATCAGAAACACAGACTGTCGCAGCTTGCCGCCGCGCCGCCCGAACTGGCCGCCACCCGTGCTGAGGATGGTCCGGGGCTTGACCCAGTACACCAGGTATCCCTGCTGCGTGAACCGGTCGTGGACCTCGGCCTCGGAATACCCGTGCTCCACCTGTTGCCGCAGATGGCCCTGTTCGTCGGCGACTTTGACCAGGAATTGTGCCATTCGCTATCGTCCCTTCCGAGTTCTTGGTTCGGCAGGGTTGAGCGTCTCACACCAAGTGTAACATTCTGTTCCCAAAGCCCTTACCGCAACCTGTCCATGCGTGTGGTACGCAAGTAACCGCATGCAACGCCGGCTGACTAGCCAGATAGCATCCCCGGCTGGACGGGCGAGGCGCCCGTCGCCCCATCGTTCTGGCTACGGCGTTAACTCTCCTTCCACTGTCTCCACCCCCGGGGGAGGGCTGAACTGAAACCGGCTGTCGCTCAACTCCAGATTCTCTTTCCAGCCCGCAAAGCGAAACTCCGTCGTGGCCCCGTCTGCTTCCATCAATACAATGCGGACAATCTGGTCGGAGGGAGTGATCTCCAGTTGTACCTCGCTGACTTGGCCCGCCATGCCCTGCGAAACGATGCTCTGCGGAACCCCGCGCAAAAGGGTGTTAGCGGGGTCCAGGGGGGATTGATCCACAACCTTGGAAAGTCCTTGTAATTCATTCTCCAGCTTGGTCTTACCGAGCAAGAATGCCACCGGGGAGCGCGCGTCGTCGAGCTTCCGCAGTGCCGTCTTCCTGAGTTGCCGTTCTGCCGGCAGGTAGAACCACACTTCCTGGCCGTCGCTGATAAACAGCTTCTCTGTCGGGGAACGGTATTCCCATCGCATCTTGCGCGGCTTTTTCAGCCACAAGGTGCCCGATTCCACACGCTCCGGGCCATCGCCCCGATAGATCTCAGTGAAGTCCGATTGCAGGCTGCGCAGGTGGTTGTAGTGATCATCGACCGCGCGGGCGAGTTGATGGATGTCCTCAGCTTGCGCGGGGATCGTGATCGCCACGAATAGCAGCCAACAAGAAAAGAACCTGAAATTCAACGTTGGTTTACCTTACCCCCATTCTACTTCCGTGCCTTCTTGCCTGCTGTTAATCGCAGATGAATGTTCACCGAGTTTCTTGCGGCTGTCGCCGGCCAGTCGTCCGGTACACCGAATACTGCAGCGTTCCACCCGCTTTCTCCAAGAAGCCCGAGGCGTCGAACGCTCCTTCCAGCAAAGGATTGTGATAGACCACCCATACTGGGCGCGGAGCTCGTTTCAGCGACTTCTCCAGCCGCTGCAGAAAGTCGGATAATGCGCGCTCCGGGAGTGGGTTGAAAAGGTAAAGCACCAAGGGCTCCTCCGGGAGTTCGAACTCGCGCGCGTCCGCAAGCACCGCCTCGATCTGCTTGCACTGCTGTGTTGCGGAATGGTATTCGTGAATATTTTCCTCCGCCGCGCGATGCAGTTCGGCGATCAACTCCACTCCCACAATCCTCCGGAACGGATGCTCCGACGCCATCAGCAGCGTCCGTCCCTTGCCGGAGCCGAGATCGACGAAGGTGAATCGATCGAACTCGAGGGGCAGGCTGGCCATCATCTCCCGAAACAGAGCCGGGTCGGTCGGCTGATACGGGGAATGAAACAATCCCAGCAGCCGCGCCCGCCAGCCCACCGTTCCGGTGGTGGTGTTGACGCGATGCTCCCAGTCGTACTCCATGTCGCCATAGCGCTGCCGCCGACGCTCGGGCGTCGATTCGCTCACAAAGGTCCACAGAGTCCGGATCAGCAGGGAGGCCGCGCTCAAGGCCCCGGTCTCGCGCGCCTGCTCGCGCCACCAACGTCGGAAAGCGCTCCAGAATGGTTGCGGGAAATCTGCGGACACGGGAGAATGCTAACAAATGCAGAACCCGCTATTAGCTGTTAGCCTTTGGCCTTTTAGCTAGAAGCTAAGAGCTAAAAGCCATCAGCGCTTCTCACTTTTTGATTACGGCTGAGTCTGGTGCAGCGGTTGCGGCGGCGCTGCGCCCGGCGGAAGGCCCTTGGTGATGAAGAAAAGGCTCTCGGGATCCTGCACTTCGATCCGCCCATCCGGCGTCAACCTGTACGGTCGTCCCTTCGGATCGGCAGGCGCCCCATGGATAAACCCCGCGCGCTCCAGATCGCCCATGCTGGCCGGTAATCGTCCAGTTTGTTCACGGTACTTTTCGACCGCCTGTTCCAGCCGCGTTACGTCCTCATCCGCCTGTAGAGCGAGCAAATGTAGGACCGCATTTTCGCGGATCTGCGCGTCTTTGGTGCTCTCATAAGTCGTACGCCACAACATGCGCGCCGTGTCAAATTCGCCCGCATGCTGCGCCATCCGCGCCGCCAGGATGGGCATGTATTCACTAGTCACCGGAAGCTTTGCTCCCTGCGCGAAAGCATCCGCCGCCTTGGCGTAGTCCTTGAACTCGGTGTAGTACAGAAATCCCAGGTTGTAGTAGAGCCGCCACTGGTCGGGATTGTGCTCGATTCCGTACTTCGTCAGGAAGAGCGCGGACCCGGGCAATCCCGCGCCGTTGGGTGGTTTTGGAGCCAGGAAGTTGGCTCCGAACTGATACGCTGGCAACAGCTTCGGATCCAGTTCCGTGGTGACTTCGAGCAGCGGCGCCAGCAAGCGGAAATCGCTGGAACCATTGTGATGCCGTTCCCCGAAATACTGCACCGCGCGCGTCCAGTAAATGTCGGCCAGCAGGCCGGTGTAGCCGAGGCTCATGCGCCGCAGTGCCGTGGAAGAGCGCACGTAAAGCGCTTCCTGCGTCACCGATGCCCGAGGCGTGCGGTCGATGGTATGGAGCGTGGCGATTGCGCCCGCCATGGAAAACGCCAGCACCGCGGCCGCCACCAGGTTCGCCCGCCGCGTGGCCGTCATTTCAGATTCCGGCGCTGGAAGATCAACACCGCTCCCGAAATGGCCATCGCCGAATACAGCAGCGCGTAAACGCTGTTGTAGAGAATCAGCCGCCCGGGTACAGGGTCGCCGTGCGCCACCTGGCTGATCACGTTCAAAGCGGAAAAATTCGGCACCAGATAGGCGACGGCGGTCGCGATCCATCCC
>Ga0187883_10002025_pt1 | contig 12275 bp, 17 predicted proteins | sample June2016WEW_20_1_2_FD_132966 | JGI IMG/M metagenome (GOLD analysis project Ga0187883, IMG submission 132966) | Peatland microbial communities from SPRUCE experiment site at the Marcell Experimental Forest, Minnesota, USA - June2016WEW_20_10 | ecosystem: Environmental > Terrestrial > Soil >...
CATGCCCCCGCCATTGCTCTCCTACCACGGATCGGCTCTATCGTCGCCCAAGGACAAATGCCAACACAGTCACGGCAATAAACGCCGCGATGATGGCAATGGTTACGATATTGCCGATCGGCCAGCGGGCTTTCCGGATTGCCCGATCTGCAAGTTGCTCAGCCTGGTCGCAGGTCATTAGCTGGCCCCAAGCCTTTGCGGTCGTCAAAATGCTGGTGATGATTTCTTCCCGTGTTCCGTGCATGTGGAAGTTCAGGTTGCCGTTGGAATCGAGCAGGCCGGTCGCCAAGGCTTTATCGATTGCATAGTTGGCGTCTTCCTTCGTCATCAGCTCACCGCGGGCCTTGGCGGCTTCCTGCAGGCCGTGGCGAAGCTCATAGCGTCGGTAGGATGGCAGGCGCGGGTTCCAATCTTCACAGCCTAGCGATATGCCGGGACGGACCAAGCCGCAAAGGATTCTCGGGCCTGATAGCCAGAGTCTCATTTCAATTTCTCCTTCCCCTATAGCGCCGCCCTCGTGAATGGAGCCTCAGACGCGGGTGTCCCCGCAAGCCTGTGCCGCTTATTTCGAACGGACGTTCTTGATCCGTTTGCGGTGGGTTTTGAGCTTCGCCAGATCGTTCTTAGCGACAGCTTTCCTCATTATGTTCATGCCGGCTTCTGGGCTTGGCTTCGTTGGCGTCGGTATAGAAGAAATTTTGTCTTCGAGCGTGTCGATTTCCTGCGTGAGTTCCTTGATGCCTTTCGCGGTCTTTTTAAGCCGAACGCCAGCGCCGCCGCCATTCTCGGCGATGAACTCGATGCCAGCCTTTTCGAGGGCAGTGCACAAAGCGTCGATTGTCGTGCCGTATGCCGACAGCGCACCAGGCTTCGTTTCGAGCCTCTTGATCGTTTGAAGTGGAATAGACGCTGCCTCGGATAGACGCTTCTGCTCCCACCGCAAAAGCGCCCGCGCCGCTCGTATCTGTTCGCTCGATAATTTTTTGCCCAAGATGATACCTCAGGTATTGACTTCATTGGCAAATAAGATGATACCTAAGGTATTGAGTTTTAGCAAGGCCCGCGCCCATGTCCTCAACTCCCTTCGACCGCCAAGAAATCATGCGAGCCGCGCACTTCACGGCGAAATGGCGCGTTCTCACGGTCGGCGGCGCCTATCGCGACTGGTTTGCCAAGGCGCTTAGGCACGCGACGCCAAGGCCTGGCGGGAACGGAACACCGGCGCGGTGATACTCCCCTTCCCGCCTAGCCGTCAGCAAGCCCGCCTCAACATGCGTAACGCCAACATCGCATATCTGGTCGCCAGTTGATCCATCCAATCAAGACGACACGAAAATCACCGCATGTCCGTTGTCCACCTTGAAAAGCCCAAGCCGCGCCGCGCCCGGAAGCCCGTCGCGCCAAAGGCGCCAGGGCCGCGCATAACAAGGCGTGGGCGCCCTTCGCATGCAGTGGCCGCGGTTAGCGTCCTGGCGGTCGCGCTGGCCTTGCTGGGCCTGTCCTTGTCGCATCTCGCAAGTGGCGTTGCCATTGTCACCGCATGCGGCGAGCCGGACGGCTGGTTGATGGCTATCGGTATCGACATGGGCTTCGTCGCCCTGGAACTGGCCCTGCTTGTCGCACCTGCCGCCGTAAGGCCAGCCATGGGCCGCTATGCCTCTCCCGCGATCGTTAGGACCTTAGCGACCTCGGCGGCGATGAATGCCTTTGCCTTCGCCTCGCATGCGCAAGGCTTGATGATCTACCAGGCCATCGGACTTGGCTTTGCCGTACCGGCATTGGTTTACGCCCTGACAAAAACAGGCGCGGTCATGTTTTTCGAGGGGGTTCAGAATGATTGAGTCAATAGCGCCAGAGGCCGAACTCTTCGCTCTCGCCGAGCAAGTCGATCTGGCTGAGAAAGCTTTTCACGATGCCCTTGCACGACACAACCAGGCGCACATCGCATATTTGCGCGACCCAAGCGCCATGACCCGCGAGACGCTGGACGCGGCAAAAGTGGGCGAGGCGGTCGCACTGAAAATTCTCGACGCCGTGGTTCGCAAGCTGGCCGGTACGCGTGCAACCACTGTCATCGGCCTCAAACTGAAGGCCTCATACGCTGCCACGGAAGGCAAGCTCGCCGACAGCATCGTTGAAGATATCTTGCAGCTTGGATAGCAAAGAGAGGATGCACAGATGTATTTCGAGTTTTACCTAATGGGCGAGGGTAGCGGCCATGCGATCCAATCAGACAACTGGCCGGACGCGATTTCCGAGTGCCAATATTACAACCGTGTGCTTGGAATCCGGTGGACCGGACTGATTGCCTTATCAAACAAAGGTGGGATTGTTGGATTTGTTCAAGTGGCCCGGTTCGACCCAAACGCTTGACGGGCCTGGAGGGGCTTGCAGCTCTGGTAAGGCCGTGGATTGGATGTTGCAGATCCCTGGTGGGCTGCAAACATTTGGCTCCGAAATGACGCCTTGCTGCCACTCGTTTCAATGACTGTCATGGTTGAATTGGCCAGCCTAAACTCGTTCCTGAATTTGGCCGTGAACCCATAAAGCTGGGCCGACAGCGGCCTGCCAATTTCCGCTCCTGGGCCGAAAGCGGCCATTGCATTCCCATCGCGGCATGTCGCAAAAGCGCCATTAGCGGACATGCGCCGAGATTTTGCACCTAACTTCTGCGTCGCCTATCCATTGATTTTATTGGGCTCGGTTTCGATACAAAAATTTTGACCTCGACGCACACGACGCAGCTTTACGACCGCCGCGCCGACGAGGTCACGCTCGACGAGGTGGAGCGCGTGCTGATTGAAATTTCGCTCGGCGTGGGTAAATTTCAGGCTCAGCCTGACGATCCCGCTGACCGCTGCAGGTCCACCGTGACGAATTCCGCCGGCTTCAGCGGCGCAAAGCCGACGACGATGTTGACGATCCCCTGATCGATGTCGGCTTGTGTGGTCGTCTGCGCATCGCATTGCACGAAGAACGCCTCGGCGGCCGTCGCGCCCTGCAGCGCGCCCTGCTTGAAGAGGCCGAGCATAAAGGCGCCAACGCTGTCGCGCATCTGGCTCCACAGCGCCGGGCCGTTAGGTTCGAAGATCACCCATTGCAGACCGCGATCGAGGCTGGCTTCGATGTACAGTGCGAGCCGCCGGACCGGGACATAGGCCCATTGCTCATTGGCACTCGCGCCCTGCAGCGTGCGGGCGCCCCAAATCACAGGGCCGGTCGCAGAAAAGCTGCGCAGACCATTCACGGCGGCGTCGTTAAGCTGATCGCTCTCAGCATCTGTCAACGCAAGGCTCAGCCCTTCCACGCCGGAGAATGCCGCGCCGGTGCCGGCCGCCGCCTTCCAGACCCCTCGCAACGCGTCGGTGCGCGCGGTGACGCCCGCAATGGCGCCACCGGGCGCAAAGCCTTGCGGCGCGCCTATCTGTAGCGGATCGAATTCGACGAGTTGCGGGAAAAAGACCGCGGCGTTGGCGCTCGTCGTCCCCAGCGCCGCGACGCCGGCGATCGCCGCCGAAGCGCTCGTCCAGGCGCTGGGCGGATCGATGAGCAGCATTGCCCGCCGTTTTTCGCAATAGCTGGCCGCGGCACCGATGACAGCGGCGTCGACGTCGACGAGTCCCGACGCCAGATACGGCGGGATCGTCAGTAGGTTGAAGAGATCGGCGTCATCGAGTGCATAGAGCCCGCCTTTCGCCGCCTCCAAACCAGGGCTAATGAAATCCGCCGCGACCAGCGCGCCGCCATCCGCGCCCGAACCCGGCGTCGCCGCCGTATGCGCGTTCGGATCGTTCCAGATGGTCAGCCCGGCGCCCGGCGGTGGATTGGACCTCGGCGGTTGTGGCGGCAGAGCGCCGAGCACACGGACGAGCTGCGAAGCGGTTGCGAGCACCGTGTCGACGCGGCGCGCGCTGTCCTTGACGGAGAGGTTCTGATGTTGCTCGATCGCGCCCGTGGTAGCATCGCGTAGCGTCAGATTGAACAGATCGCTCGTCGTGAGACCCAGCTGCGCGGCGACCGCAGCGGACACTTGATCGTCTACGACCGCGGCGAGCGCGTCGCCCCAGGCGCCTGGACTGACGGCGGCAAGCGTCAGCGCGCCTCCGGACAGCGATATCGCTGCGGCCCTCGCATCGGGATGAACGAGCCGCACCACGAGGGCGCTTGTCCCGCCGTTGGCAAAAAAATCCCGCACCGCATAGCCGAGACGGCTGGCCGTCCAGAGGCCGCCGAAACTCTGAGTAAACGCCGCGAAGCTCGACACTGCGATCGGCGCATTGGTCACGCCACGCGGCGCGCGACCGACGAAGGCGGTGATCGAGGTCACGACGCCCGTAATGATATGGGTCGGGGCGGACGTCGTCGTCACGCGAACGCCAAGAGATTTAACGGGCAGCGACATTTCCCGCTTCCAATTCAGTAAGCATTCGACGGCTAAACGCGCGCGAGGGCTCTGCAATTCCCTCTAACTCATCTGTGTGACAGGCTCAATGCGATTTTCTGTTTGTGAACATCGAGACCGATGAACCGCGGCGACCACGCTTACCAATCCACAAAAAGGATGTTCCCTCATCTGTGTTTCGAGAGATATTCGGACGATGCAATTGTCCACTGCCGGAGCGAGAGCAAAGCTCGGTCTGTCGTGGAGGCGATCCGGCAACGCCTTGCCGAGTGCGGTCTGGAGCGGTTTTTCGATATCGCAACCGCTTGTATTTGCGTCTCGCCCATCGGGCGAGAGCCGGGTTGATGTGGTGCAGGACCGCGATGCACTTCGTACGGTAGTAACGCCCGTAATAGTTCATCCATCTCCGCACCACGGGATCGATCAGCTTTGAGTTAGTCCCCCAAAGCGCAGCTCCCGCCGCTGCTCCAGGCAACGTCGTGCGCTTGCGGTTGCGTGACGGGCGTCTTGCATGACAGCGGGTGAGACCATTCGTGTCGGCGGTCCGCTTGGTCGCGTTTCTATGCAACCGTTCGCCAGACTCGGCATGAGCGTCCGCTCGGGGTCACGGAGAGAAGAACTCGCAGCGAGCATATCTCGTCAGTATCGCCTCAATAAGCGGTATTCCTAAATGCAGCCGAGCGGGTCCGAGTCGCGCCATTAGCGGGCTTCCTGTGTCGATCAATGTCTCCTGTGAGGCTTCTGCACTCGGCGCAAGCTATATATTGAAGCCTCGTTGCTGGCCTTTCCTTTGGTATTGTCTGGCTTTTCAGCAATGATATAAATCGCTCGCCCTTCAATTGTACGATTGGCGCCTGTGGGAGCGCGACGTCAGATTCCAGGAGTCGCGGCAAAATTAAGAAGCTCCTGCCGAATTTCAGAGGGGATATCGCGTCCGTAGTCCGGGTGATCAAAACACGCGAGGAGCGCCTGGATGAAATCAGCCGGGCGGTTGGCCGCATCCAGTTGTTCCAAGAACGCCCGCCAACCTTGCTCTGCGACGCCCAATGTTTTGACGCGCAACCGGGCGACCAAGTGTTCTGCTATCGGGTCTGGCGCAACGCGGACCAAATCCTCATTTTCGGAAAGCGCCTCCAGCAGACGGCTCTTTTGCAGCAGAGCGAAACGGTCGTTCGGCGACGGACGATCACACGTTCCGTCGATCGTCAAAGTCTCTATAACGCTCGCTCGCGTGATTTGTCCCGGCGCGAAACGGACGCCAAGTTCCCGCTCGGCGACCCGCATCAGATCGTCCTGCAACCAGTCAACAAGTTGCTCGTTGTGATTGGCTGCCGGCAAGAGCAACCGTCTGATGTAGCGGTCCTTGAGGTCGGCGACTCCTTTAACATCTCCGTCGCCGGCCCCAATCTGATCCGCCCATAGCGTCGCAAGCAGAGCGGTGCACGGCGTATTGCGCAGTAGCCGGGTTAGATCGGCGCAGCCGCGATGAATCGCCTCCGCCGACATGGGCGTCTTCTTGCCTCTCAAATAGCCCGCAATGAAATCATAGAGGACGCCAGCCGGAATGGTCTTCGTTTGTATGACGTCGGTGGCGCCGTGCAGAGCGTTATCGCGCGTGGTGATGACGAGCCACGCGGCTGGAAAATCCTGCCGTTGGCGATCGTAGGCAGCTCGCGTCTCCGCCGACCGTTCCGAAAGACCATCGACGATCGGCATCAATCGTCCCTGCCGCAGCAGGGCAAGTGTCAAGCGAGCGCTGCAAGCTCGATTCTGTTGCACGGCGACACGCAACAAGCCGGCGTGATACCGGGCGAAATCGTTGGCCTTGACAGTCTCCGCCGGCACATCCTGCTCAATTAGCAATGGAATGACCCTGTATCCCGCGAGCGGCGCGCCGCCATCCTCGACGAGCGCCCGGCGGCCAATCTGGCAAGCTAGCGTGGTCTTGCCGCTGCCCCCCGGCCCGGTGATGAGCAGGGCCATGGGAACCTGTCGCATCAGGCAACGCAAGGCGGCCTGAGAATTGCTAACGTCCTCCCCATTCACCGTGACCGGCAGATCGACGGCGTTGGCGCGGTCGCTGACCGTATTGGTCCGCTTGGTAAAATAATCGAACGCCTTGTCCGCTCGTTCAATTACCCAAGAGTTGGTTGCGCGCGGCGATGTCGAGAGGCAAAGCAAGATAGACTTGGCGGACCAAAGCAACAGGCTGCCGGCGTTTGCAAGGAAGCGCTCGACGAGGCCAGCTGCCTCATTCGGCGCCTCGTTTTCCGGCAATAATTCGTGCAGCGCGACGAGGCTCTGCGGTGCAAACGCATACAGCAGCAACAGTATCGAAGACCATCCAATTATTGCCACCGTAGCCAAAAGCCAGGCCGGATGCTGGAGGCCATTCTCCCACAAGGTTTTCCATATGGGCTCCGGCGGATTCCAAATTTGCGCCAGCTCAACTGGGAGCTCTTGCCGCCACGTCAGATACAGGTCCAGGTCCGTGCAAGTGAAAGCATAGTGGATGGGCGTTCCCGCAGCCAAATATGTGGGGCGCCAGAGGACGCGGTAAGTCTGCCGGTCGCCCTCCAAAGCGCCAACTAGATTTTCTTCGATACGGTTCCATGTTGCGACGCCTTCAAGCCTGTACTCTGCGTCGGAGCAATTTACTCGGCGTCCCGATGGATACCGCCAGGCAATTCCGAACACCCCCTGCCCGAGCCCGAAGGGAATATCGAATTCCGACGCTGCGCTGGCCGTACGGACGTTAATTGCGCTAAGCTGCTGGATTTCGCCGTAATCTCCGACCGCGACGAGATCCGGGCGGACGCCGCCAACTGTCCAGACGAGCCCTCTGATCGTCGTCTTCGTATTTGTAATATCGCGGAACCAGGTTCTTCCGGCGTCCCGGCTACGCAGCACGACGCCCTCGCCTCCCACAGCGATCAGCGGACCAGCGTTGGGCAACGCGGCAACCGCGAAAAGAGTTTGGCGCGTCGGCACGCCTTCAACCTGAATCCAACTCGCGCCCTTATCTTCGCTACGCAGCACGGCTCCCTCGCCTCCCACAGCGATCAGCGGTCCGGTGTTGGGTAATGCGACGATGGCCCGAATGTCTTGGTTGGTGGGCACACCCTCGACCTGGTTCCAGTGCGCGCCGCTGTCATCGCTGCGCAGCACAGTGCCTCCGTCCCCCACAGCGACCAGGAGGTTGTAATCCGGTACTGCGACGACAGAATAAAGAATTCGGCTTGTGGGCGTGCCTTCGACCCGAATCCAATGCGCGCCTCTATCTTTGCTGCGAAGTATTGCGCCGCCAGCTCCGATAGCAATCAGCTCGTCAGAGTTTGGTATCGCCGCAACAGCCAAAAGGCCCCGGTCTTGAGGCACGCCCTCAAGCTGCTTCCAATGCACCCCCCTGTCCTCGCTGCGCAGAATGACGCCCCCCAGTCCCATGGCGACCAGCAGGTCAGTGTTTGGAACTGCGCCGACCGCTTAGAGGTGTTGGCCTATCGACACGCCCTGAACCTGCTTCCAGCGCGCGCCTCTGTCCTCGCTGCGCAGTACTGTGCCCCCTTGTCCAATGGCGAGCAGTAGGTCGGTGTTTGGCACTGAAGCGACCGCAACAATGGCTTGCCTGGCCGTCGCGCCCTCGACCGGACTCCAGTGCGCACCCTTGTCCTCTCTACGTAGTATAACCCCACCGCTTCCCACAGCGATCAACAGGTCAGTGTTGTTCGCCGCCGCAACGGCGAGAAAATTTCGGTCTTGAGGCGCTCCCTGAATCTGCTTCCAGTGCGCGCCTCTGTCATCACTGCGCAGCACGGTTCCTGCATCTCCCATGGCGATAAGCAGGTTCGTGTTCGGTATCGCGGCGACAGCTCGAAGGGTTTGTTTGGTGGGTACGCCCTCGATCTTATTCCAGTGCGCGCCCTTATCCTCACTGCGAAGTATGACGCCACCGGCTCCCACAGCGATAAGCTGGCCGGTGTTCTTCACTGCTGCGACTGCGTATAAGGGGTTGCCCGTCGTCCCGCCCTCGGCTTGTTTCCAATGTGCGCCGCTGTCCTCACTGCGAAGCACGATGCCATTGCCTCCAACGGCAACCAGCACGTCCGCGTTCTCCAATGCGACGACGGCGAGAAGGGATAGACCGGTCGTCGCATTCTCAATCCGGCTCCAGTGTGCACCCTTGTCGTCGCTACGCAGCACGGCGCCCGAGTCTCCCACCGCAACGAGGAGGTCGCGGTTCGGCATAGCAACAACTGAGTGAATATGTAGTTTGGTTGGTGCGCCGTCGATCGGCTTCCAGTGTAAGCCCCTATCCTCGCTGCGCAGTATGGCGCCGAGCTCTCCCAGGGCGACAATCACGTCGGTGTTTGGTACGGCGGCAAGCGTCAAAAGGACTGGGGTGGTGTTCGTCCACTCGCCCCTCTCAGGAGGCTGCTGCGTGCTCGACGATTGCGGAATGGTTTGCCAACTAGGCGTCCAATCGGACGTGGCACCGGCTGAGACCGCCATCATCAGCCCGGCCGAAATGATCGACCAGCCCCATCTCATCGCCTTGTCCTTCCGCACAAGACACAATGCTATTTTCTAATATGAACGCGAACAGTAATCTTCTGCCATAAACGGGCTATGAACTCCACCCCAAGACCCGCGCTAACGGTGGAAAGAGGGCCCGCCCCGCAAGCGGCCACTCCCTCGGTCGATGCCTAGGCTGCCTCCTGCAAATCCTCGGCTGGCGCTGTGTCGGCTTCGGTTGTAGCCCGTGGAGATAATCGGCAGCCTTCTGCGCGCAACGGCGTAGTGAAGGCCGATAGTCGGAATGTCGCCAAGGTCTTCGGAAAAGAGGACCACATCACAGAGACATCGATAATCTATTGAAATCATTGGTCTTCCAAAATTGGCGGACCGACGGTTTTATGGAAAGGAAAGAGTTCAGCCAAGAAGCGAACCGTATTGTTCGTTTTTTGAACTTGATCGAGACGCCTTCACGCTTCTTGTGATGGGATTCACAGGCGCCGAGGCGCTCAATTGGAAACTAAAATACATCGCCATGTTCAACGCGATGGAGACGGCTATCCACGAAGACAAGGCGGCCGGCGGCATCACTTACGACCGCGCGTTTGAATTGCTCGCCAGTGATGCGACCAAAACTAAAATTCGGGAGCCTCCCGTGAGCAAGACCCAGCGACAGACCCGGCGAAGGCATCCACAACGGATTTTATAAACTTTAATTGATGCCCAGCATCTTCGCGCGCATCGCATCGAATTTTTCTTTGATTGCGCGATCGCGTTCAGTGGCCGCATCGTCATTGTCCACAACCCCGGTCGAAGGCGTGACGTCCTTTGCCGTGGCAGCCCGATGCTGATCAAGGCGTATTTCGCAACTTTCCGCTGTCTCCCTGTCCTTGACGAGCTTTTCAAAGAGCTTGAAAGCTTCGGCAACTGTGAGGTCTTTCCTGCATGTGCCATCCAGCCAGTCGTCGAGCAACTTGCGCATCTTCAGGTGTGATCGGCGATGACCTTCCCCGAGTTCCTGGGCGACCTCCGGCGAGGGAGTGTCCTCATAGGTGAGTAAGTGCTCGTCTATCGCGTAACTCCGCAGCACCGGGCTCAGATCGGGGCCATGATCGGCTGCCCATGCTCCGGCTTTCCGCCATTGGGCCACCCTAGCCACCGTGTACCCGAACCCTTCATGGGCCAGCGCCTCGACAACCTTTCGATCTGTAGGCGCCTTGCCGTTGGCCGCTTTGGTCAGGCTGTCGTAGATCGCACGGGCACGCGCCATTGCTTTGAGGCTGCGGGTTGTTCTCCTATCGGCATTCGCCACCGCAACCTCCTATTTGAAATTATAATAACGACCCGGCCACAGTTGTGTAATCAATGACTTACTCGCGAAAGAGGATCAAATCAGATTTGAACTATTTAAAAGCCAGTCCTGGATCGCTGCTTGAGCGCGCATACCTCATCAATGGTGAAATTACCGGCCTCCAGGCGATCATGTATCGTGATGAGCAGTTGTTTCGACTTTGCTGCAAGCTGAGTGGGTGCGGTTGAGTCAGCGGCCACGCTACATGCGCCTGACATGAGCTCTTCGCGAAACTTTGATGCCATTTGAGTGAGTCTCCGTTGTGCGTTGATCAACCAGCGAATACCGGAGCATTTCAAAAAGTTCTTGTTGTCGCTATTTGTCGGGAATAGGCCCCGCAGAATATTCCGACACGACCTGATTGCGGGCCTTGCGAACGGTGTCCCGCGAGGCGTCATAGTTCCCGGCCAACGTCTTTTCGATCATCTCTTGCAAGCCAGCTAGCGTAAGCCGCCCATCACTATCCGCTCCACTCTTTTCCTGAAGTCTCTCGGTCAACCAGTCATGCTCGGACACGGAGCGGACGCTCTCCGTATTCCCGCTAATCTCGGGTAATTCGTCCGTTATCGATTCCCACAAGCATACGTGCGGGATTTTCTCGGCTCTAGTGCCTTCTACCATGCCAGAATTGAAGTCAGCCAAACTCACGGCAAAGATAGCCTGCCTCAGCGGCATCCAATTGGGCTCGGGCTCAGCCCATTGATTGTTGACCAAAGCTAGCACCCGCGCGCATCAGAGGAACACAGGGAAACCGAGTGATGCGCCTCGGCTTGTCGGCTGGCCGGCCTATCCCCACGCGTTCATGGTTGCGCGCGGACGCTCGGTTTTCCACCGATTCTTTGAATCGGCATCGGGAAATCCACCATCAAATGCTGGCGCCGGGTAAGCGAGGACGCCGATTTTCGTCAACGGCGCAGGGTGATCACGTCACCCCCACGGCGCAGTTCGTCGCAGCGATCTGCCCACCATGTCATCATTCGAACGCGTGCATCCCAAAAGTCGGCGCGCGCATAAGCCTTGCGGATCGGGTCGCTATCGACGTGGGCAAGCTGGCGTTCGATGGCGTCTGCGTGCCATTGGCCGCTTTCGTTCAGCATCGATGATGCTGCCGCTCTGAACCCGTGGGCTGACATTTCATCTTTCTCGAATCCCAGCCGGCGCAGCGTTGCGTTCAGGGTGTTTTCGCTCATGCAGCGCGATGATGAGCGGATAGAAGGAAAGAGGTATTTCCCGTGTCCAGTGATCGAATGGAGCTCTTGCAAGATGATGACGGTTTTCGGAGCAAGAGGAACTTGGTGAGGTCGCTTCATTTTCATTTTTGAGGCAGGGATAGACCAAACGGCCGCATCGAGGTCAAATTCGCCCCATTCGGCGGCGCGCAATTCGCCGGGACGGACAAATCACAAGGCGAGCAATTCTAGAGCAGCGCGCGTTTCTGGCGCGCCCTCATAGGTTTGGATCGAGCGGAGTAGCCCCCCGAACGCTCTCGGTTCGACGATGGCGGCGCGGTGCTGGACAGTGGGCATGGCTATTGCGCCTTTTAGAGCGCTTGTCGGATCGGCCTCGGCACGCCCGGTTGAGACGGCAAAGCGGAAAACTTGGCTGATGCTCGCACGAAGCCTGCGCGCGGTTTCAAGTTTCCCCTGAGACTCGACGCCTCGGAGAACCGCGAGAACAGCGGGAGCGGTAATCTCAGCCACCGGACGCGCGCCGATCGCAGGACGCGCGAGGCTCAACAGCCATTCAAACTTTTCGAGGGTTACTTCGCATTTTTTCTCTTTGCGCTTTTTCTCGAGAAGTTCGGCGGAGATGGCATCGAACGTGTTGGCGGATGCAACGGCACTAGCGATCCTCTCTAATTTCTTTGCGGTCGATGGATCTTTAGCATCCGCCAGGAGCCGCCTAGTGCCCTGAGTCATTCAAACCGCGGGTACAGCCTCTTCAGTTTCACGCGGGCGTCCGCGGTTGTGAATTGCCAGTCGGCCTTGGTGTGATGTTTGTTGCGTTTGC
>Ga0187883_10002029_pt1 | contig 12269 bp, 14 predicted proteins | sample June2016WEW_20_1_2_FD_132966 | JGI IMG/M metagenome (GOLD analysis project Ga0187883, IMG submission 132966) | Peatland microbial communities from SPRUCE experiment site at the Marcell Experimental Forest, Minnesota, USA - June2016WEW_20_10 | ecosystem: Environmental > Terrestrial > Soil >...
CCCTGAGCGGGGAGTGGCTTGCTACCAGGATGACCTCTTGAATCCATTGAAATCCCCGGTGGGGTGAACACCCCATAGTGCTGCGCACGGTTGTCATGGCTATTATTCTCTGTGAAACACAAACATTCGCACCACAATGAGAAGCCCGTCAGCGCGAGACTGTCGGTACCGGCCGCGGACTCAAACCAAACCGGAATTGATTTTGTGCCGTCGCCAGACGAGGTGGCCAGGAAGGCATACTTCACCTATGTGAACGAAGGCTCCCCGTTGGGGCGCGACGTACAGCATTGGTTGGATGCAGAAGCCCAATTGATTGCGGAGCGCAACCTGGTCCGTGTTCATGGGTTTCGCAACTGAGTACCGTATTCGTAAATTTGACTGGGGAAGCCGTCGAGCAAAGTCATGCTCACCATCTAGTTTCGGCGGTGCGCGATCGACCTCCGGCGAGCCGAATGCAGCCGTGAGGCAACAATTGGAGGATACATGAACGAGCCATCAGAATCTGCGACATCAATCAGCCGCGTCGCCACGCTCCTCGTAGACCTCGGCAGCGACTCGGCCGTGGCCCGTAACCGCGCTTATCAGGAGTTAGTCTTCCTGGGGGAGGCGGCAGTCGAACCGCTGATTGGTGCGCTGTGCACGTCTACCGAATACGGTCGTGGACAGGCTGCCAAAGCCCTGGGTGAGATCGGTGATTCCAGTGCCGCGCCGGCACTCGCGGAGGCTCTCGCAGACGACAAATTCGATGTACGCTGGCTGGCCACGCGGGCGGTGGTATTGCTGGGCCGAGCAGGTCTGACCGCACTCTTGCAGGCGTTGATCGAACATCCCTATTCGACCCTTTTGCGCGAAAGCGCCCACAACGTGCTGCACGACGAGGCCCAAGAGAAATGGAGCCGGCAACTCGATCCGGTGACTCGGGCACTGGAAAGCCTTGACTCCGAGGCGGAGTTACCGATGGCGGCGACGAATGCTCTCCAAGCGATCAGGAGCCTCCCAATTCAAAGCTGATCAGTCGTTCCTTGGAACTGTGGGTATTGCAAGGGATGGAAGGGGCGATGCTGATCAACCATGTGGCGGAGCGATTCGTGCGGGTAGAAGCCAAGCTGTCTCGGGGTGTTGAGTTCGGCTGGGGCATCCTCGGCCGCATCAGTCGCGGAGGCAGTTTCTTGTTGGAACAGTAAGGCGTCGAGAGTGAATCGCACACGCCTAGAGGGGTGGGAATTTAGCCACATGCTAAAGCCAGACGTGCGGTCGAGGATCTCAAGCGGTACGGGGCACGGCAGTGGAGTGGTTCGCCAAGATGGCGGCGTCTGAACAGACGGGGCGTTCTGCTGTGAATCGCCGCATAGTCAAGCAACTTCAACCGGAAGTAGTCGTGTAAGTTCTTCGAGAAAGACGAAATTTAGCGTCGACCTGCCATAATCGGCTCGTGGTGATTCGAAAGCGAATCGGAGTCAGTCGATGGAGTCAACCCACGGCCCTGGCTGATCTGGTCAAGCACGCGCGCCACGCGCTGGCCGGACAGCGAGGTGTCCACCTCAATGGCCAGACACTCGCGGGTGAAGTCATCGACCACCGTCAGCAGCCGAAACCGCCGACCATTGGCCAATTGATCGCTGACGAAATCCAGCGACCACCGCTGGTTGGCCCGCTCGGCCGGTGCGGGCTTCTCCCCGCGCCACCGGGCCGTCCGCTTTCGTTTGCGCACGCTCACCTGTAAGTGTTCCTCCTGATAGACGCGTAACACGCGTTTGTGGTTGTCGCGCCAGCCCTCGCGGCGTAACAGCACCAGCAACCGTCGATACCCGAAGCGTCGTCGTTGCGCCGCGCGTTGGCGCAGCCACTGCCGCAAGGGTTCATCGTGATCCGGTTGGGCCACATAGTAATAGCTGCTCCGGGGGAGTTGCATCAGCCCGCACGCCCGTCGCCGACTCACCGCGTGGTGCTCCCGCACGGTGGCAATCGCTTGGCGTTTGGCGGCGGGCGTCAGTACTTTCCCGAGTTCACCTCCTTGAGGATCTGGATGTCCAAGGCCTGTTCGGCCACCAGCCGCTTCAGCCGCCGATTCTCGTCCTCCAACTGCTTCAGACGCTTGGCGTCGCTGAGTTCCATCCCGCCGAATTTGCTCTTCCAGCGGTAGTAGGTTTGCTCGCTGATGGCGTACTTGCGGACCAGCTCGGCCACCGCCAGACCGGCTTCGGCCTCCTTCAAGATCGCGATAATCTGCTCTTCACGGAATCGCTTCCCTTTCATCTTGGCTCCTTCCTGGCTCCCGCCAGATTACCCGCCAAGACTCACACTGGAAATGGTCCAGTTTCAGGGGAGCAGGTCACCCACAGCCCGATTTTTTCAAACAATTGTTTGCCCAATTTCCCACCCCAATATCCCGCTCCACCACTGTTCAAAGAACGGGTCACCCGACCCCATTCCACGCATCTATTTATGTTTCCGCTTTGCCTTTTCGCTCGGTCTCCGTTTCCCCCTTTTTCCGGTCAGCTCCCGTTTTGCCTTTTCGGCCAGTCCCCGTATTGCCTCTTTTGTCTCTTGGGCCAGTTCCCGTTTCGCTTTTTCGAACAATTCCCGCCATTGAGTATGATCAAAACTCTTGTTGTCGATGATAATAGAATCCTTTGCGGACAAATATGTGTACTCTCTAACAAGGTTGATCTGCACAAGCAGAAGTCGAAGCAAAACTGCATCGTCGTTTGGTATTTTATCTCTAGAGTTTGTGAGTCTCCAATATGTTCGTCTGACGCCGATATTAATACAGACGCCGAAGTTAGATTCGTCCCACGCCATGTTGCGAAACTCAATGCGTTCGATGTAGACGTTGCTCATTTTTGTCTTTTCCTTTCGTTGCATCCAACTTGTTGACCCTGACAATAGGCCGATTAGCGGAGCATGGCAGACCAATCTTCTCGATCCTCCGCCGATCATCATGGTGACAATAAACGCCAGAACCAAAACGTACTGTAAACTCGCAGCCGCTGGAGTTTTCCACGAGCCATTTGATTGCTGACTGTTTTGTTCATGCAACCGATTCCGATTGATTTACATGAATGGACAACCCGGGCAGGCAACAGCTTTCATTTCCTTGCCTTCGCCCCCTTGGTCTTCGCCCGTCTAGCCCGCTGGGCGGCGGCACCCCTGACTCGTCCCGCCTTCGAAACCTTCGGCTTGCAACGTTTCGCTTTACTTCGTCGCAGCCGTAGCGGCTTCTTCTTTACGGTCTTTGCGGCTTTTGCTTTACGGCCCCGGGATTTTTGGACCGCCCCAATGGCCTTCCGTTTGGTCTTGCCCTTCGCCTTGGGCTTAGCCGTTGCCGGGGCGTTCCTCGCCGGGGCTTCTGACGGTTTAATCGGGTGCTCTGCCTCACGCTTCTCAAGCTCGTTCTTTACCTTCCCCAGATGGCTTGGACTGGCAAAGAAAACCAAAAGCCGGTGGGCACTGTTGGTCTTAAGGAACGGCAACTTGCTGTCTTTATTTAATTCGGCATGGGTACAGGCACTGCGGCAACTGCGTGAACGACACTGACAACCCCTAAAACGAAAATGATGACGAGGAATACAATCGCTACAATATTTCTTCTTTTCATCGCCGTCGTCCATTGCTTGAAGGAATGACTTGGCTCAATTGACAGGTACGGGCTCTGCGGGTACCCACCGTCGCAGCAAAACCCGTCACCCGCCCTCGGAAACTTGTATTACCCGTCCGGACAACTCCTTGCCGTTGAGTTGGTCGATTGCTCTTCGTGCCTCCTGCACCGTCGCCATCTCCACGAATCCGATGGCCTTCGACATGCGTGTGGTTCCGTCCGTGACCACGTCGCAGTTGATGACCCGCCCGACTCCCTCGAACAGTCTCTGCAATTCAGAGTCCGTTGTGCTGATGGGCAGGCGGTGGACATGTAGTTTCGTTGTCATGCTGGTCCTCCTTTCATTCCGGGGACAATGGCGGATGGGGCGTTTCTTCGCCATGGGGTGTTCACCCCATTGTGCGTGGATGACGTGCCACCTAGTCTCTTGAATTATGAGAACAGGAGTTGTTGCTCAATGCTGGGGTGTCTTCACCCCCACCTCGCTGAGAGCAAATCCTGTTCATGGTGGGCAGTGGGTGCCCGTGAACAATCCACAATGGTGGCTACGCTTCTCTAGCCTTACCTGGCCTCACCCAGGATGCCACCATTTGGTTTGCGGGCATCCCCCCATTAGGTAAGGCCTGCAAGTATCGTGGTGCTTCCGCAAGTGCAATCGGTTCCTTGGAGCGGTTTGGCGAGAAGGCTGGCGAAATGGCTACAAACGATCTGCCACCGCCTCCGCCTGACTCCCTCAAGCCAATCTGCGATCACGGGAGACCTCTTGCTCTCCTTACTTGCTTCCGCCTTTCACCGCGAGCCTGTGAACCCATTGGACTATCATGTGCTTGATGTCCCAGCCAGGGGTTACCAACCGCTCAGGCGAGTGTTGCACGGGGTTTCACACGGTGGTAGACTGACGTCGTGAGGAAGAAGAATCAAGACGACCAGGTCCGTCGCTTTGTGAAGGACTCCAAGCGCAAGGGCGCAACCGTCGATTCCCACCGGTGGTTTGCCAGCGCGGAATTCAAGGATGGCAGGCACGCTGAGATTTTTGCGCCCGAGGAGAAACGCAAACGTGGCTGATTCTCCGTGGGTGGAGGCTTCGCATTGACCGGACGGTGCCACTGCGGCGGGTATTGACCCGTGGCGCGAAACAGAATTCGTCACTCCCAAAGAACCAAAGCGACTGTGGCACACCGGCGCTCTGTCTTCAATGTGGGGCGCACCAGGGCAGGTACACACCATCGTGCCGAAATCCCGTTACGCGCCCTTGGAAACCTGGATGACTCGTCCGGACAACTCCTTGCCGTTGAGTTGGTCAATCGCTCTCAGGGCTTCTGCTTCCGTGGCCATCTCCACGAATCCGATGGCCCTTGATGCGCGCGTGGTTCCATCCGTAACCACGTCGCAGTTGACGACTCGCCCCACTCCCTCGAACAGTTTCTGCAACTCAGCATCCGTTGTGCTGACGGGCAACCGGTGCACATGTAGCAAAGCTGTCATATTCGTTCTCCTTCGTTCGGTGGGCAATGCCGAATCGGTCGGTTCTTCGCTATGGGGTGTTCACCCCACCGGTTGCCGGGACCATCACCTGACGGTGCGAGCAAGCAACAGTGGCGTCCCCACCAGGTGACCACGCTGACTTCCATGCGGCCTTGTATCTTTGGGGAGACGGCTCGTTACCGCGGTCTGGCCAACCGTGGCGTTCAAGGAATGGCCGCAGTCGTTCTCTGCGAAACGTCCCAGCCGCCACCCAGCGCTTTGATCAACTGGACGTTCGCCGTCATCTGTTGCATCCGCAGGTTCATCGCCGCCTCCTGATTGTTCAACAGGGTGGTTTGCGCGGTGATCACGTTAAGGTAACTGTCCAGGCCGGATTGGTAGCGGGCCCCCTCGATCGTCAGGTCGTGCTGCGACGATTCGACGGCGCCATTCTGTTGTTGAAATTCCTGTGACAGGATTCGCAGCGTCGACAGGTTGTCTTCGACTTCTTGAAAAGCGGTGAGTACGGTCTGACGATAGTTCGCGACCGTGCCCCGGTAGATCGCCCGCGCCTGTTCGGTGACGGCCTGGCGTTTCCCGCCGTCGAAAAGTGTTTGCGCCAGTGTCGAGCCCACGGCCCACGCCAGGCTTGGCCCGGACACCAGATTCCCCAGCGACGTGCTCTGATATCCCACCGAGCCGCTCAAGGTAATCGTGGGAAAATACGCCGCGCGCGCCACGCCGATTTGCGCGTTCGCTTCCGCAACGCGGCGTTCGGCGGCGGCGATGTCGGGACGCCGTTCAAGCAGTTGCGACGGAACGCCCGAGGGAATGGCGATGGGGTTCACGGCCAGCGGATTTGTTGCAATGGAAAACAGGGACGCCGGTTTCCCGAGGAGCATTGCGATGGCGTGTTCGAGTTGCGCGCGCTGGATGCCGAGGTCGGTGGCCTGAGCGCGCGCGATGTCGAGTTGCGTTTCGGCTTGCGCGACGTCCTGGCCGGAAGCAAGGCCCGCCTGATGCTGGACCTGCGTCAGCCTCAGTGACCCCTCATCAGCGACCGCCGCCGCATCCAACACCTGCCTCTGCGCGTCGAGCACGCGAACCTGAAAATAATCCGCCGCCACTTCCGCCTGCATGGTCAGCCGCACGTTTTCGAGATCGGCAAACGTGGCTTGCGCTTCCAACGAACTCGCCTTCACCGTGTTGCGAATCCGGCCCCAGAAATCCAACTCCCAGGAGGCATCAAACGGCAGCGCGTATTCCGTGACGGTAAACGGAGTCGGCGACGAGCCCGATTGAGCGAGCAGTGATGATTGCCGCGATCTCGTGACCGAAGGACTGGCGGTCACGGTGGGGAAATACTGCGACCGGCTTTGCTTCACCACCGCTCGCGCCGCGAGGAAATTGGCGAGCGCCGCAGCGACGGTCTGGTTGGAAACAACCACCTGGTCTTCGAGCGCGTTCAACTCCGGCTCGTGGAACATCTCCCACCACTTGCCGCGAAGCATGTTGTCCTTTGGCTCCGCCGCCTTCCAGGCTTCGGCTTCTTGGAACTGCTCCGGAGGCAGCTCCTTGAAGGCTGCGGGCGTTTGGACTGACGGCGTGACGTACTTCGGCGCGAAGCTGCATCCGCCGAACAGGACCAGGCATGCCAGTGCGACGAACGTCATTTCGGTTTCCGTTTTGAGCTGTAAGATTATAGTTTTCATTGGATGGCTCACGGCTACCCCCTGAAGATGTCGAAGGGCTCGATTTTGAGGACTTTGCGTACCCCGATGTAACTTGATATTCCGGCGATCAGTACGACCATGCCGAACGCCAGCCCCAGGTTCCAGTAGGTGATCGTGGCGGCGTAGTTGGGCAGACGGGATCGGGCGATCATGATCATCAGCGTCACGAAACCGACGCCCAGGCCATAGCCGGTCAGCGCCGTAAAAGTCGCCATGAACAGGATCATGTAGATCAGCTCACGCCCCTTGGCGCCGATGGCCTTCAGCGCGCCGAATTTTTCCATGTTTTCGAGGATGAACGTGTAAAAGGTCTGGCCGGAGATGGACAGCCCAACGATAAAGGCGATGGACACCATCAAGAGAATGTTGGTGCCAACACCCGTCTTGTACGTGTAGTAGTCGGCAATGCCGCTTTTGAATTCATCCTTGGTCAGGGCGACATAGCCGAGCCTGGCAACTTTCTGTTTGATGACGGCCGCGGTCGCCGCGCTCTTGGGCTGCACGAGCACGTAGGACAAGGTGAAGCGCGTCGACGGGATGTATTCGATCGCTCGGTTGTAGGTGGTATAGAGCGTCGGCACGCCGTTCAGTCCGTTGACGGCGACCTTGGCAATCCCCACAATTGTGCAGCGGTGATCATTGAGTTCAAATGAGGTGCCGATCTTGGCGTGCTCCAGCTTCGGGAATTCGGCGTCATCGACTGCCAGGACCGTGTTGTCGTTATAGATGTCGAGAATACTGCCCTGTTCGAGTTCGGGACGGCCAAACAGGCTGTTGTCGTCCAGGCCGACGACCGTGACGGATTGATAGTCACCGTTTTGGAGCTTGACCAGGGCGCCACCGATAAAGAGTGGCACCGCGTAGCTGACCTCATCCATGCTGCGCACAACGTCCAGCACGTAATCGGGCATGGGGATCGGGCCGGTGGGAGTATTGACCGACGGGTCCATGACCCACATGTTGGCCCCGATATTGGTGACCGTCGAATACGAGTGGTTGAGGATGCCGGCGAACATTGCGGTCATCATCATCATCAGGAACACCGAGAAGGTAATGCCGATCAACAGCGCGGTGAACTTGGGCTTGTCATTGACCAGCAGCTTGAAACCGATCCGCAGGATGCCACCGTACTTCATGGCGCCTTCCGTTTGCCCGCCGGGCGTTGCCGCTCTGATCGAGATTTGTTCATCGCGTTCGCACTAACTTCGGTCGGGCCGGGCCGCTATTGCTGCCCGATATAGACATCCACCTGTTGTCCCGGATAGACCGGAGCGTCCTTTTTCTCGAACCGGAAAATCACCGGCAGCACCCGCAGGTCGACTTGCTCTTGCTTCTCATTGGACAGCTCGATCTTGGGCGAGACATACGGCTGCACCCGGACGAACTCGAGCGGTACCTTGATGTCGGTCCCGCGGATCGACATCTGCGCCTGAATATGCCAATGAGATGGCAGCCGTGAGACCAGGATCTCGTCGACAAAGCAGCGCACGGCCAGATAGTCTTGAGGCGTTCCCATCACGACGAGCGGGTCGAACAACTCCGTGTACGTGTCGTAGGCGCCCTGCGACGACGCATAGCCACCGACCGCTGCGTTGACGGCCAGCACGACTCCGTCGACCGGTGCTTTGACCGAGTAATATTGCAGCAGCGCGTTGGCGGCCTTCAGCGCGGCTGCCGCCTGATTGACCGCGTCTTCTGAAGTATCCAGCACGTCCTTGCTGATCGATTCCGGATCGATCTCGTAGGCGGCGCGGCGCTTGTCGTACTGGTCGCGGGCCGCTTTCAGGTTGGATTCGTCCAACTCCACGGTGGCTTGCTGCACGGAATCTTCGATGGTGAACAGTGGCGCGCCGGCGGACACCTGTTGGCCCTCATGCACGAACACCTGGATGATTGGGCCAGACACTTCTGGAAAGATATCGATGTTTTCACCGCTCGACTGGTCACTCTCGATCATGCCATTGGCATAGATAGCCGAGGCGTACGGGTTGCTGACCGGCTGAAACACGGGGGGCTGGGCCTTCCTCTGCATGGCAAAGAGGTAGGCGGCGACCAGCGCGGCCAGCACGCCCACGATCGAGAGAGTAAAGATGATCTTGTTTCTGAATTCCGGCTTGGGCTTGGACGGTTTGGCTTCTGGCTTGGGCTCCGCTGCCTTGGCTTCCGACTTCGGCTCAGCTGCTTTGGCCTCGGACTTGGGTTCTGCCGCCTTCGCTTCCGGCTTGGGCTCCGCGGCTTTGTCTCCGGGTTTGGGCTCGTCTGCACTCATTAGGCACCCTTGTCCGTCGCGGTAAGACGTCCATCTTCCATATGGAGGATCCGGTCCGCGTACTCGTTAATGCGCGCATCATGGGTGACGATCAGGATGCAGCGATGTTCGTTGAGAATTGTCTCTTTTACGAAAGCGATGATCATCCTCCCGGTGTCACCATCCAGGGAGGCAGTCGGTTCGTCGAGAATCAGGATCTCTGGACTGCTGATGATCGCGCGCGCGATGGCCACGCGCTGCTGCTCGCCGCCTGAGAGCTTCACGGGCAGAATCTCACCCCGGTCTTTCAGGCCGACGATCTCGAGGGTTTTTCTCGCCTCGGTGATGGATTCGTCCCAGTTGCGCTGCTTCAGGATCAATGGGATCGCGACATTCTCAGCCGTGGTTAACCGCGGGAAAAGATGGTAATCTTGGAACACGAAGCCAATTGTGTTCAGACGAAAATCAGCCAACTGATCATTGTTCAGAGTCCAGATATCGGCTCCTTTGACTGTCACCGTGCCGGCGTTGGGACGCAGGATGCCGGAAATCATGCTGAGCATCGTGGTTTTGCCGCTGCCGGAGGGGCCGACGATGAACAGCATCTCGCCAAAGTGAGCGACCAGCCCGACACGATTCACGGCCGTCATCCTGGCGCTGCCTTCGCCAAACCACTTAGTCAGATCGGTCGCGATGATCGCCTGATTGTCTGTTGGTTTTACGCTGTCGGCGGTCATTGGTTTATCCGTCGGACCCTTCCTCAAAAAGCCGGTCCTCCCGCTCTTGGCCGCGCGACTGTATGTCGGAAGTCCGTCGGAGGCGATGGAGTGTTATCGGTACTTCTCCGACCGAAACCCATGAACTCGGGTGAGATTGCGCTCGGCAATCAACTGGGTTTCTGCATTCAACCAATGCTGTACGTCGCGCCCGAGCGGGGAACCCTCGTTCACATAGGTAAAGTACGCCTTTCTGGCCACCTCATCTGGCGACGGCGCAAAATCGGTTTGATCTGAGTCTGCGGCCGGTACTGGCAATGTTGGGCTGGCTGGATTTTCATTTGCATGGGAACGCTTGTGTTTCATTGAAAATAATAACCACGAAAACCGTGCGCGGTACTATGGGGTGTTTACCCCATCCGGTGGCCGTGGGACCAATGCCTGGCGGTTGGCGCGGGCCACTGCGGCACCCAGGTCGATGACATTCCCCTGCGCCATGCTCCCACGCTATTATTGCGTGACAGGCAGGGGTGCGGCCGTCGGCAACTGATTTGTGGATGTTGGCAGCGAAGTCACAGGCAGCGGTGTCCCAGCCGACGTGGAGTCCGGCGAGTTATTGGTGGAAGATGGCGCTGTCGCGGAGTCCGTCGGGTTACTCGGGGGCGCCGGTGCCGGCGTCGGTTGGGCAGTCGTCTGGTGGCTCGTTGATGGCGTGCTGGTTGTCTGCCCCTGTTGGCTGCATCCGTATAGCAACAACCCTACAAGCATACTGGCGGCGGCGATCTGGACTTCTGGTATCGATTTCACTTTCATCATTCCTTTGTTTGAGCGGTCCCTTACGGATGGGCGCTTCTGAGCCAGGATGCAGTCGGCCCACGCTTTTCAGTTGAAACGCACGGCGTTAGGGAACCTTGAGGCCTAGAATGGAAATCCGGTGTGCGACGTGAGTATCCCCATCGTCGGTGTACTCCACCTGAATTCCGTCGCTGAGCTTGAGATCGCCGAGTGTGCCTCTTGGTTTGTCCTTTACGATAATCTCTGCGTCTGTCGGGACTATAAACTTTTGCGGAACAGCTGACCCATCGACCGTAATTATTCGCGCCTCCAGATCCACCGCCCGAAGGATGCCGCTGTAGATGGTAAGCTGGTGCGTCGGCTCCGGCTCGTCTGCGACGACACGAATCGCCACCGCGACCGCGACGATGGTGAACATCGTCCATACTGCGAATGCAGAATTCCGTCTCATGATAAACACTCCCTTTTCTTGTGTTACGAAGCGAGATGCTCGATTACTTCCTCACAAAACAGACGCAGTTCCGTTTCGAGGCCGTCTCGTTTCAGATTCTCGACGTCCCACCGTTTATCCCACCCTTCCCGCTTGTGTAATTCGGACCGGCCAACCGTCTTGGCGTTGAATAGAATCAATCCGCTTTCTTCATCGCAATCGATGAGAACCTTTGGTTCTCCAGGGTACTCAAAACCGAAACGATACACCGGTCGAGTTGGCTGAGACATCTCCTTGTCCAATCCAGCTTCGACTCGAAATCCCTGGCGTTTTAGGTAGTCGGCGCGTTCCCTCAGCACCGGCTCCACAATTCTCTTCATTGCGTCGGCACAGGTACCCAGTTTCTTTTTCAGTTCTTCACGTTGCTTGCCGCAATCTTCTTCCTCCACTTTGGTCTTGGCTTTCCATTTTGCGATGAGCTCGGGTAGTCGTCCATCATCAGTCATATCGAACCTCCCACAACAAACATAGCCGACATCATTTCTCGGACACGGCGCTCACGACTCCCTGATCCGTCACCAGCGTCCAGTCGCTGTCCGGATTGTATTCCTTGAACGCCGCCGCCAGCCGCGAAGTCTTTTCGCCGAGATTCCGCTGATAAACTTTGCCATCCTGATTGACGATAAACGTCATGATGCCTGACTGGTCCCAACGCTCCGGATAAGCCACCAGCGCGAATCCCTTCGTTAGATTTCCGTGGTCCATGTAATCCATCTTCCCGCCGGGCGCCGCCTTGCCTTGGCGTGTCAGAATTCGGAAATAATAACCGTGAAACGGGTGCGGACCCTTGCTCGTGTTCCCGACATAACCCTCGGCGTGGGCTTCCGCCACCAACGGCCCGAATGGACTGGCGGGCTCACCCTCCGCTGATGCCCAGTAGAGGCCATCCATCTTTCCAGGGGTGCTCTTGAATTTCAGTGCGTATTTCGGCTTTCCGTCCGCGTCCGTGTTCAATTTGGCGAACTGCTGTTGCGCGGACACGTAAGCCTGGCAAACGCCGATGGCGTGGAGTTCATCCTTCCCGATGTGACGGTTGATGATCTCCTCCTTGCCCGCTGCCGTGTCGAAATGCCATTGCCCGTCCGCTTTCACCAGTGGAATGGGCATCGGCCAATCGTTCGTGCCAACCTCCAGGGTGATCTTGTCGTCCGCCTCGTTCACGGGTTTGCAACTCTGCGCCATGGCGGCGGCGAACTTCTGCGCATTGTTCGCGTCCTGTACTTCG
>Ga0187883_10002032_pt1 | contig 12260 bp, 8 predicted proteins | sample June2016WEW_20_1_2_FD_132966 | JGI IMG/M metagenome (GOLD analysis project Ga0187883, IMG submission 132966) | Peatland microbial communities from SPRUCE experiment site at the Marcell Experimental Forest, Minnesota, USA - June2016WEW_20_10 | ecosystem: Environmental > Terrestrial > Soil >...
CTACCAGCCCATCTCGGCGCTGGTATACGAACGCATCCAGGGGCTGCGACGGGAGGCCTACGACAGCAGTGACTATCTCGAGGGCCTCAAGGCCTTTTCCGAGAAACGCCCGCCGATCTTCCGGGGTGCCTGACGCAGCCAAACCGGAGCGGTTCCAGACCGCCAGGGACAACGCAGAACCGCCCGGAGCGGAGGGCCCGCTCTTGGCCCCGGGCTCAGGCCGACTGATCGCAAATGCGGTAGCCGACGCTGGGCCTGGTCGCGATCACGGGCGGGTCGCCGAGCTTGCGGCGCAACCGGCCGATCGTCACCGTGACGGTGTTGGTAAACGGATCGGCCTGCTCGTCCCAGACCTGCTCGAGCAGATCCTCGGCGCGCAGGAACGCAGGTGAGGCGACCACCAGCGCCTCCAGCACGCCGAACTCCTTGACCGAGAGGTCGAGCTGCCGACCGTCCCGCGTCACGGTCCGCCGCATCGGATCGAGCTCGATCCCGGCGGCGCGCAGCGTGCGGGCTCGGGCGGATGGCTGCCGACGGGCCAGCGCCCGGACCCGAAGGACGAGCTCCGGGAAGTGGAACGGCTTGCCCAGGTAGTCGTCGGCGCCCAGGCCCAGACCGGTCACCCGGTCGCCGGGCGCCCCGGCCGCGGTCAGCATGATGACCATCGCGCGGTCGTCGCGATCGGTGATCATCTGGCACAGGGCGTCGCCGTGGATGCCAGGCAGGTCGCGGTCGAGCACGACGACGTCGTAGGAGTTGAGGTCGAGCTTCGCGGCTGCCGCTAGCCCGTCGTGAGCGGCGTCCACGGCCATGCCCTGGTCCCGCAGGCCCTCCACCAGGACGTCGGCCAGCGACCGCGAGTCCTCGACGACCAGCACTCTCATGCCGGCACTCCCGCGGGGACGGCTGCCGATGTCGTCGCCGCAGCCGCGGGCAGGTCGACGCAGACGCGCAGCCCGCCGCCGGGCCTGGCCCGCAGATCCAGCGTGCCGCCATGGGCCTCCGTGATCGCCGCGACTATTGACAGGCCGAGGCCGGAGCCTTTGTCCGTGCCGATCCGGTCCGCCTCCAGCCGCCGGAACGGCTGGGAGAGCTCGGCTACCTGCTGCTGGTCGAGGACCGGGCCTCCGTTCTCGACGACCAGCCGGGCGCCTCCGCCGCGAGCCCTGGTCGTGATGGCGATCCAGCCGCCCGGGGTGTTGTGGCAGACCGCGTTGTCGATCACGTTCTCCACCATGCGGCTCAGCAGAGCCTGGCTCCCGGCCACCCAGGCGCCGCCCTGGCTGCTGGTGTCCTGCACGGTCAGATCCATGGCCCTGATGGCGGCTGCCTGATCGGCCAGCGCGGAGCCCACGACGTAGTCGAGCGGCAGGACGGCCTGGCCAGGCATCGACCGGTGCTGGGCCCGTGCCAGCACGAGGAATGCCTCCAGCAGCCTCTCGATCTGGTCAAGCTCGGTGCGCAGCCGCCCCGCCAGCGCGACCGTCTGCGGCGGAGCGGGCTCGGGCTTGGCCAGCGCCACGTCGATGGCCGCGCGCATCGTGGTCAGCGGGGTGCGCAGCTCGTGCGAGGCGTTGGCGACGAACCGGCGCTGGGCGTTGAAGGCGACCTCTAGCCGCTCCAGCAGGCCGTCGATGGTGTCACCGAGTTCCTTGAGCTCGTCCTTCGGGCCGTGGAGGGCAAGCCGCTCGTGCAGGCTGTCCTCGGAGATGCGCTGGGCCGCCGCGGTCATCTCCCGGACCGGCCGCAGCGCCCGCCCGGCCACCAGCCAGCCGAGCGCGACCGATATCACGGTCATGATGGCCAGGGCGATCAGCGAGGCGATCAGCAGCTGATGCGTGAGCCTGTCCTGGCCCGGCGGGCTTGCGGGCTGCGACTGCAGGTTCTGGAGCTGGGCCTGCAACACCTGGATGCGGGCCTGGGCCCGGGCCAGCGTGGAACCCGGCATGGCCTGATTCGGGGCCGGGACGGCTTGGCTCGACGACGAGCGCTCCACGGCTACGCCGCTGGCGATCGCCAGCAGCACCGCGCCGGATACGAAGAACAAGATCCCGTACAGGGCGGTCAGCCGTACTCGCACGGTACGGCCGGGCAACCGCAGCCTGGTCGGCAGCACGGGCAGGCGCTGGGCCCGCATACGCCTCTCCCTCCCGTCGGCAATGCCCTGATCAGGGGGCTTCGGCCGCCATCCCACTTCAGCATGCCTTGCCGGGCCTAACAACGGGATAACAGCTTGCGTGCGGCCCATGTTATGGCCGTTCCCGTAGAACCAGGTCACGCCAGTTCCGCCCCGACCACGAAGGAAACAGAAATGCAAGCCACGATCGAAGTGTCCGGACTGCGGAAGCGGTTCGGTCCGACCCTGGCGCTGGACGGCATGTCGTTCACCGTCCAGCCCGGCCAGGTGACCGGCTTCGTCGGCCCGAACGGGGCCGGCAAGTCGACCACGATGCGGGTCATCCTCGGCCTGGATGCGGCCGACGAGGGCAAGGCGACCGTCGGCGGCACGTCATACGCGAGCCTGCGGCAGCCGATGCGGGTGATCGGATCGTTGCTCGACGCGGGGGCACTGCAGCCGAGCCGGTCCGCCCGCAACCACCTGCTCTGGCTCGCGCACTCGCAGGGCCTGGACGCCAAGCGGGTGGACGAGGTCATCGAGCAGGCTGGCCTGCGGGGCGTGGCCAGGAGGCGGGCGGGCGGCTATTCGCTCGGCATGCGGCAGCGGCTGGGCATCGCCGCCGCGATGCTGGGCAACCCGGCCGCGATCATGCTGGACGAGCCGTTCAACGGGATGGACCCGGAGGGCATCGTGTGGATGCGCGGGTTCTTGCGCTCGCTGGCCGCGGGCGGCCGGGCGGTGCTGGTGTCGAGCCACCTCATGAGCGAGCTGCAGGACGCCGCCGATCACCTGGTGGTCGTGGGCCGGGGCAAGGTCATCGCCGACACCACGGTGGCGAGCCTGCTGGCGGCCACGTCCGGGGATCGGGTGACGCTGCGCACGTCCGCCCGGCCGCGGGCGAAGGCGGTGCTGGAGAACGCGGGGGCCACCGTCGTGGCCAGCGGCCAGGACGTGCTCACGATCTCCGGGCTGGCGGCCGAGCGGGTGGTCGCGCTGCTCAGCGCGCTGGCAGTGCCGTTCTCCGAGGTCTCCGCGCACCGGGCCACCCTGGAGCAGGCCTATCTGGAGCTCACCAAGCAGGCTGTCGAGTTCCGCCCGGCCGGCTTCGACGCCGATGCGGCACAGGAGGTGCCACGATGACGACCCAGGCCATCTCTGTGCCGAGGCCCGAGGCAGGGCTCGGCGACGGACCCCGCTGCGGTGGCTTCGGTTCCCTGCTGCGGGCCGAGTGGATCAAGTTCCGCAGCGTGCGCGGCTGGGTGGCCGGCATGATCCTGGCCGCGCTGCTGACCGTCTTCCTCGGCGTGTTTGCGGCCGCTAACGCGGGCATCGGCTGCCAGATCAACGGCGGTCCGGCGAAATCCGGCAAGGCCTGCCTGCCCTACGTCCCGCACGGGCCGGGCGGCGAGGTCGTGACCGACAGCTTCTCCTTCGCGCGCCAGCCGCTGACCGGGAACGGCACCATCACCGCACGCATTACCTCGCTCACCGGCGAGCACGCGAACCTCAGCTCGGGGCCAGGGCCTGTGCAGGCCGGGAACGGCAAAATGGTGCCCGGCCTGACGGAGTGGGCCAAGGCGGGGATCATCATCAAGCAGAGCACCCGACAGGGCTCGGCTTATGCGGCGATGATGGTCGCGGGCGGTCACGGCGTCCGGATGCAGTACAACTTCACCGGGGATACCGCCGGGCTGCCTGGTGCCGTCTCGGCAGCGCATCCGCGCTGGCTGCGGCTGACTCGCTCGGGCGACACGATCACCGGCTACGACTCCGCCGACGGCACGCGCTGGACTCATGTGGGCACGGTCCAGCTGACCGGGCTGCCGTCGACCGTCCAGGTCGGCATGTTCGCTACCTCGCCGGGCTACACGGTGACCCAGAATTCATTCGGCGGCGGGAACAGCAATAACAGCGGCCCCGCCCAGGCCACCGGTGTCTTCGATCACGTCAGCCTGGCCGGCACTGCGCCCGGCACCTGGACCGGCACCACAGTCGGTGGCGGGGGCCCGGCGGGGGGACCGGGGCTAGGCGGCGGCGCGGGCTCCGCGCCATTTACCCGGGACGGCGGCACGTTCACGATGACGGGCTCCGGCGACATCGCGCCGGTTACGCCGGGGCCGGGCGGCGGGCTCCCGACGGTGACGATAGGGCAGAGCCTGGTGGGCGCGTTCCTCGGATTGCTCGTGATCCTCGTAGTGGCGGCGATGTTCTTCAGCACCGAATACCGCCGCGGCCTGATCCGGACCACGCTGGCTGCCACCCCGCGCCGCGGCGCGGTGCTGGCCGCCAAGGCCGTGGTGATCGGCGCGGTGGCCTTCGTCACCGGGCTGGTGGCCGCGGCGGTCTCGATCGCCGTCGGCGTACCGAAGGAGGAAAACCAGGGTCAGGTGCTGCTGACCGCGCCCGCGCTGACCGAGGTGCGGGTCATCGTCGGCACGGCGGCCGTGCTGGCCGTGGCCGCGGTCTTCGCCGTCGCCCTGGGCGCCATCCTGCGGCGCAGCGCGGCCGCGATCACAGCTGCGGTAGTAGTCGTCGTCATGCCGTTCCTGCTTACCGCACTCAATGTCGTGCCCGCCGGGGCCGGCGACTGGCTGCTGCGGGTGACCCCGGCCGCGGGCCTGGCGATCGAGCAGAGCATCCCGCGGTACTCGCAGGTCACCACCGTCACCTCACCCGTGCAGGGCTACTACCCGCTGTCGCCCTACGCCGGGTTTGCCGTGCTGTGCCTGTGGGCGGCGGCGGCCCTTGCCCTCGCGCTGGTCATGCTGCGGCGGCGGGACGCATGAGCACCGCCGTGCAGCGGCAGCCAGCGCCGGCGATGGCCACGGCGGCAGCGCGCGGGGCGAGCCTGCGCTACGCGCTGCACGCCGAGTGGACCAAGCTGCGCACGGTCTCCGGACCCGCCTGGCTGCTGCTCGGGGTCGCGGCGCTGACCATTGCGGTCAGCGCCGCGGCCGTCGGGGCCACTGGATGCCCGCAGAACCTGAGCTGCCCGGTCGACACGACCAAGCTCAGCCTGACCGGGATTCAGTTTGGCCAGGCGTTGGTCGCGATCCTGGCCGTGCTGATGGTCAGCAACGAGTACAGCTCGGGCATGATGCGCATCACGCTCGCCGCGATGCCCAGACGGCAGGCAGTGCTGGCGGCCAAGGCGATCCTGCTGGCCGCGCTGGTGCTGGCGGCCGGCGCGGTGGCGGTGTTCGGCTCGGTGCTGGCCGGGCACCTGATCCTGCCCGGCCACGGCTTTACCGCCGCGCGCGGCTTCCACCCGGTCTGGCTGAGCTACGGGCCAACGCTGCGAGCCGCCGGCGGGTCGGTCCTGTACCTGGGATTGATCGCGCTGCTGAGCCTCGGCGTCGCGGTGATCGTGCGGGACTCGGCCGTGTCCATCGGCGTCGTCCTCGCGCTGCTCTACCTGTGCCCGATCATTGCGTCCTTTATCGGGAACGAGCCCTGGCAGCACCGGCTCGAGCGGTGGACACCCACGGTCGCGGGGCTGACCATCCAGGACACCACCGGCCTGCAGCGCCTGGTGATCACGCCGTGGGCCGGGCTGGGGGTGCTGGCGATCTGGGCTGCAGCCGCGATGCTGGCCGGCGGCCTGGTGTTCTGGTTCCGCGACGTCTAGCCGGGCACGAAACGCTAGCTCGGCGAGTGCTGTCACCGCGCGGGATCGAGCCTTGACGGCGGCCGCGAGTTCCTAATGCCCGTTGACAGAGCCCTGCGCGCTTGCCCGGCCGCGTCAGGAAACCGAGTGCGTGATTGTCGCGGAGTAGGCACCCGCGACCGCTCCGCTGGGCACCGACACCTGGATCAGCGGATTCCAGGTGGCAGAGTTGTCACCGTGCACGTCCGTGGCGGTGACAACGGACTGGGCCACCCCGGACAGGTCGGTCACAGGCGTTCGCGTGAAGGTGGCTGAGCCCGTTGTTGAGGCGAAACCGCTGATCAGGTACAGGACGTCATGAATGGGGATGGTCTCGGCAGTCGTGCCACCACCGGTGGTGAAATCGGTCGCATAGGTCGTGGCGGTCCACCCGGCGACGCCGGCCCGATCATCGGTCACCTGGACAACGCCGAGGCGGGCGCTGAGCGTTCCGCCCGGGGCCGCCGCGCCGAGATAGGCGCTGGCCGGTGCGGTGATCGAGAGCACGCCGAGAACGACTGGGATGCTGGTGCTGCACCGCGGGTCAGAGCTTCCGAGCGGGCAGTTGCTGCCGGAATCGGCTGAGCTGACGGCGCTGGCTAGAGTGAGGTCGCCGGTGTCAGGGTCATTGACGGTGACTGAATAGGTGATGGTCACGGTCGCGCCGACGGAGAGGTCGCCTGTCCAGGTCAGGTCCGGGGATGTGAACAAGACGGCGCCGGCGGTGGCCGTGGCGTCGTTATCGTAGGTAGCGTCGTCAAGCACGCCCGTGAGTGAGTCGGTGAGGGTAGCTCCTGTATATGCTGTCTGTCCGGTGTCAGCAATGGTAATCGCGTAGTGCACGGTGTCGCCTGGGGCTGTGCTGCTGGTCGTTGCGGTCATGCTGATCGTCAGCGCCGGGGCGAGGGCGGTGATCGTGTTGGTATCGAGGGTGACCGCACCATTACGGGCGAGTGCCCGGCCGTTGATCGTGGTACCGGTTGTCACCGTGATTGACGTGAGGGCCAGGATGTTTCCCTGGAGGGCGGAACTGACTCCGAGGGTCGCCGAACTGCCGACCACCCAGAAGACATTCGATGCCTGCGCGCCGTTGATGAGTAGTACGTTGCTTGCGGACGCCGTGATGAGCGTAGACGCCGCCTTGAAGATGAACACGGCGTTCGGGTTGCCCTGCGCGTCAAGGGTCAGTGTCCCGGTGATCCCGAACGTGCCCGCAGCGGAGTCATACACACCCGGGGTCTGGGTAGTCCCGCCGAGTTCCACTGGGATAGTGGCCGAGACGGGGAGTGCCGTAGCGTCGTTGTAGGCGGTCGTCAGGTCGGCTTGGGCCTGCTGCGCGACACTGTCAGCCGCGTGGATGGTACCGTTCACCTGGCCTGGGGGGAACCCTGTCACAGATGTGCCAGGGCTCAGACCGAGATCGCCGTTGATCGTGGTGGGACCCGTGTTCGTGATCGTGGACCCGGCCAGCACTGCGAAGCTCGCGGCGGTACCCAGCGGCACTGGCGGCGTGGCGGCGCTCGCAGCGGACTGGATACCGACGAGCGCAGCCGCGGCGACCGCTGCTGCTAAGGTCCGCACCAGCCAGCAGAACCGGGGCGCCATGCCCGTACCGCGAGTAGAGGCGGCCTTCACCTGAACGGACCCTTTCTTGTGCTGTCGCTTCCGCAGGCGGCCCATGGCGCCCGGCGGCACATCTTGTCGTAAGATCCGAGCCCGTGATCTCATCCGGGGGCGCCGGTGACCAGCCTCGCCGCTTGGGGCGGCGCCGATGCGGTTGATCGCGCCGGTTCCGTTACCATTTATGCTGCCGCCCGAGACATGGCCATTGCCCCAGGCAGCGAACCGGCCGACAGCACCCGTAGGAGTCGGTCGCGTTTCGTCGATCCCCATCCATTCCAGCGCAGCTTCGGGCACCAGCCCGGCTCCGCGCAACCCCTTTGACCTTCCGGGTCGCAGTCCCCCGACCGCCGACGCGGCGAACGATCCGCCGAGCGCCTACTGTAATCCTGGCTTGGGATTCCAGCCAGCTCTTTCGACGGCAAAGCCGCCGAGTTTCCAGCCGAAAGCGAGAGCTCGGCATTCGGTGGGAATGGCCTGGGTCGTAGCTATTGATCCGGCTCGTGTTCTGGTGGCGGCGCGGCGGGAGTGGGTGAGCGGAGCCCGTCTCCTGGCCGCCAGATGCCGCCCCAGTGACGTGTTCCAGCTCCCTCTGGCGGATGAGCTGCTCTACCTCGGCCTCGCCTAGCTGCCATCCCTGCGGCGAATGCGGGCAGGCCTTCCGGCGGAGCCGTACTCGCGGAAGGAACCGTTGCGCTGCCCCACTGCGTTAACAGGCATCTGACAGTACCGTGAGCAGACTTGTCCCGGGGCCTGCGGGTGCACAGCCGGTGGCCTGGATGCGACAAGGCGGAGCGCGACCGCGCTATGTCCGCCAGCTTGAGAAGGCAGGCCTCGTGCTGCGTAGCCGGGACGAGGGTACTTCAGGCCGCCCGCCGGGCAGCCGCGTGAGGTACATATCCACGTCTGCGCTGCGGGCAGCGAGTGGGAGAACGACCACCTGCTGTTCGGCGAGTTTCTCCGGGCCGACGCGGCGGCCTGCCGCCGCTAAGCCGAGGCTAAGCGGGCCAACGTCGGAAGGTGGAGCGACGACGGCTGGGCCTACACCGAGGCCAAGACCAGTGTCGTCCCCGACATCCTGGAACAGGCCACGAACTGGGCACGGGTCACGGGCTGGGTCCCGCCGCCCTACTCACCATCTTCCTGGTAGGGGCCTCCGGCGAAGGTGCCCCGTATGAGTCAGCGCATCGCTGGTGTCACCCGTACGGCGTCGAAGCCGAACTGGTTTGTACAGCCTGGCCACTAGTGCCGCTGCCCGACCTCGGCATGCGCCTCGATCGTTGCCTCCACGCCCACCATCGCCGCCAGCAGGTGAACCGCTTGCCCTCAGCGCCCTTGGCTCCTCGGGCGGTCTTGCCGTCCACCCTGACCTGCGCAAGCGTCTCCGGCCGCCCGGCGAGATCATCGCCGTCCCGCGCTCGATCCGCGGCAGGTGATCAGGTGGTGCGGAACTGAAGAGGGGCGGTTACCCTGCACGCAGCTGGGCCGTCCTTTGAGCGCTGGCGGCTGACGTCCTGGGCTGGAGAGGCATGTCCGGCAAGCTAGGTTATGCCGATGCCGTCAAGCTGCCCGGTGGGTCGGTGCTGTTGGTCGGGAGGTGCTGGCGCCGCCTGGTTGCGCGGGGTGTCACGAGACGTACTCGTGCGGCAGCTTCTCGCCCGCCTCGACCGCGATCGGCAGGTGATTCTCCGCAGGCGGCAGCGGGCAGGTGGCGAACTCGGTGTACGCGCACGGCAGGTTCACCGCCCTGTTGAAGTCGAGCGTCACCGCGCCGTCCGTGTCGGGCTCTGCCACCTGCAGCGCACGGTTGGCCGGGTAGGTGGTGACGCCCGAGGTGGCGTCGGTGAACAGGATGTTCAGGCTGCCCGGCGAATGGCCGTTGAACGCCGTGAGTCGGAATTGCTGGCCATCGCGCTCGAACTCGACATAGCCGGGTGCGGCGTAGACGTGCTGGAGACCCTCGGCGACTGAGCCCACCGTGGTCGGGCGCGGCTCGGTGAAGGGTACGAATCTGGCCGGGATGACCCACCGGAGGTCGGGCTCGTAGGCAGGCACTCCGGCGAAGCGCACGCGCAGCGGATGCTCGGGATGCCGCGGGCGCACGATGTCGTAGCCGCCGCGCCTGGCTACCTCGATGACGGCGTCACCGGCCACGGCGTTGATACCGCCGCGCTCCGGGATCGGGCCGAAGGCGTACTGCCCGGTCACGTGGGCGTCGCCGATAATCAGTTCCTCCGCCTCACCGAGCTCGACCGTGACACCGTCGGCGTCACTACGCCAGGTCCCCGGCGCATCGGGGAAATGCTGCGGCTCAGCGGTCAGCCAGTTCAGGCTCGTGATCGCGAGAAAGCCGTGCTCACCCGCCAGCACGGCCTCGTGCTGGCGGCGCCAGTCAGCCCAGTCCTGTTCGAAGGTGGTTCTGTCAATGTCCTGCACGGTCATGGCTGCCCTGCCTCTCGCTGGCCGTCTCGCAATGTCCTGCAATGGCCGCTGGAATAGTAGGGGTAAGAAGGGGGACACGCGCCTTATTCCCGTCGGCTGTCCTGGCAGCATGCGGTTGCCGGAGGCGGCCGGGCCGGCGTTTGATCCGCTGCAGGGAGAGGTCTGGCGACGGGGTGGTCGGGCCGGGGCGGGCGGAGTTCCCGGCTGCGGTTGGGTCGTCGTCCGTTGTATTGGGCCTCGTACTCGGTCATCACGATGCGCAGGTGTCGTTCACCGAGGATCAGCATCCGGTCGGTGACTTCGGTCGGGTGGTGAGCACGAGCCTTTCGGCATAGGCGTTGGCACCCCACAGGGGATCCATGCCGCGCGATAAAGACTAGTAATCCGACCTAATAGATTGACATTGTGCCAGATCACGCAGGAAACTCATGGTGAGTCTTGCCCTGCCTGGCTCGCCGCCTGCAGCGCACCAGAGAGTAGGTCCGCATGGCTGCTCCTGATATCCCAATCCCAACGCGCCCTGACGCCCGGCCGCCTGGCCGAAGCGGCCTCGCGCGGCACACGGTCGGCCTGCCCGGGGTGCTGTTCCAGTCGGTCACGTTCATGGCTCCCGGTGCTGCGGTCGCCACCTCGCTGGCTGTCGCGGCGGGCTTCGCTGGCGGGGCGTTGCCGCTCTCCATTGTCCTGACCATGATCGCCGCGCTCATCGTCGCCAGCTCGATCGGGCAGCTTGCCAAGCACCTGCCGTCTGCGGGCAGCATCTACACTTACCCGGCGCAGGGCCTGCACCCGGTCGTGGGCTATCTGGTCGGCTGGGGATACGCGATGATCACCGGCCTCGTCGGGCCGATCGTGAACCTGCTGATCGGATACTTCGTCGGCACCATCTTGAACACCGAGTTCGGCTGGAACTTCAAGGCCATGTGGATCACGTTCATGCTGGTATCGGCGGCCCTGACGGCGCTGCTGGGCTACCGCGGCGTCAAGCTCGGCACCCGGTTCGGCGTGGTACTCGGCGCTTTCGAGATCGTCGTGTTCGTCGCGCTGTCGATCTGGATGATCGTGAAGGCAGGTTCTAGCGCGCAGACGCTCAGCGTGTTCACGCTGAAGTTCGCGACGGTCAAGGGCTTCACCGGGGTGTCCGGGCTGGTCGCCGGCTCGGTCTTCGTCATGCTGGCTTTCATCGGGTTCGAGGCTGCCGCACCGCTCGCAGAGGAGGCGCGAGCGCCGCGCCGGACCGTGCCGCGAGCCGTGATCGGATCGTGCGCGCTGGTCGGCATCTTCTTTCTGTTCACGACGTACGCGGCGGACGTCTACATCGGGCCCGCGCATATGAGCACTCTCGGCTCACTCGGCGGCGGCAGTCCCTGGATCCTGTTCGCGAGGCAACTCTGGGGAGTCGGCTGGGTGGTCGTCTTCCTCGCCGTGGTCAACTCCTTCTTCGCCAACGGCAACTCGGCTCAGATAGCCGCGACCCGCACCTGGTACGCGATGGGGCGGATCAGGCTACTGCCCGCGGCGTTCGAGCGGACCAGCCCAAGGTACGAGTCTCCGGTGCTGGGGATCGTGGTGCAGACCCTGGCAACAGTGGTGATCGCGTTCCCGCTCGCCCTCGGCTACGGGCCCGTGATCGCGTTCGAGCTGCTCGCGACGATCCTCACAGCCGTGATGCTCTGCATCTACATCGTGATCAACATCTCCACCATCGGCTACTATCTGCGTAAAGCCAGGGACGAGTTCAACCTGCTGCTGCATCTCGTCCTCCCGGCCATCGGCACCGTGATCCTCATCCCTGTGCTGGCCGCCGCGGTCGGCGTCGGCTCGTCGGTGCTGAAGTTCGTCTCGCCGCTGCCTTATCCGATCAGCGAAGCCGGACTCGTCGTCGGCATCTGGTTCCTGGTCGGCGTGATCTACCTGGCGTACCTGCTGCGGCTGCATCCGGAACGGGTCCGCGACATGGACAAGATCTTCGACTGAAGAGCTGGGACTAGCAAGCTGCGTCGGTCGCTGATACGGTCGGCGCGCGGCCCACGGGACGCAGGCAGCTGCGCTGCTCGGCCGGGCGCATGTAGTCGCTGAAGGTCAGGAAGGTGCCGCTCGGTGCGTCATTATCCCGCTCCCGGCCGTCGTGTTTAGGTCGCCCTTTCGGGCGATCGCATGCGATCGGCTGCGCCGAACCCCCGGCCGCCACTCGCCAGGGTCGCCGCGCCTACGAGGAGGCGGGAAGGTGAACGGCCTGTCAGTGCTCCAGGTGGAAGGTCAGTATCCCTATCCCCTCGGTTGCCGAGACCAGCTGGACGCGAAGCTCACCCTTCGCGCCCTCATACTTGCCGGAGCCGCCAGTGATGGGCGCAACATACGGCGCCGTTGAGCCAAGGATAACCAGCGCCTGGGCGGTGATCTGCCCGCCGGGGAACGAGTACGTAGCGATGC
>Ga0187883_10002035_pt1 | contig 12249 bp, 6 predicted proteins | sample June2016WEW_20_1_2_FD_132966 | JGI IMG/M metagenome (GOLD analysis project Ga0187883, IMG submission 132966) | Peatland microbial communities from SPRUCE experiment site at the Marcell Experimental Forest, Minnesota, USA - June2016WEW_20_10 | ecosystem: Environmental > Terrestrial > Soil >...
CCGAGGAAGGCCGGGCCGTGGCTCCTCGGCGAAATCCGGACCAATGTCTTGAAGGTTGATGCAAACAGGGACCTTTGCCTTGATGTCGTCTTCGAGCTTTGCCGATGTCAAGGCAATCTTGACGTCGGCCTCGCTGATGATCGCGTTGATGCGCGTGGGCGGATAGATTGGATCCAGCGGGACATAGGCGCCTCCCGCTTTGAGCACTGCAAGCATGGCGATGACGTACTCGACGGACCTGTCGAGATAAATCGCGACCGGAGTTTCTGGCGCAACACCGGTGCCGATGAGCCGCTGGGCCAGTCTGTCCGCGCGCGCCACGAGTTCCCGATAGGTGACGGTAGTGTCCTCGAAGCGGACCGCGACAGCCTCTGGACTGGTTGCCGCCTGCAGATCAACCAACTCATGAATCGCGAGTTCGGGGATGGGAGTAACCGGTCCAGTGAAGGCTGCATGCAGCGCATTCTCCTCCGCTTGCGTCAAGATCGGCAGCCGCAAGGCTTCCCGGTCCATATCGCTGGCGATGGCTTCGAGCAGTGTCCGGTAATGGCCGATCCAGCGCTGGACAGTTGCCGCATCGAACAGGTCAGTGCTGTAGTCGCAATCAATGATAAGCTGGGTGTCTTCCGCGATGACATTGAAAAACAGATCAAAATTCACAAAGCGCTTGGGATTGGCGTCGGTCGAGACAGTAAGATCCTCGAAGTGAAGATTTTGCTCGATCCGCTCCAAATTGAACTGTGCTTCGATCAAAGGAAGCCGGTTGATCTCGCGTGGCAGGTCAAGCGCCCGGACGAGAGACCCAAAAGTGTAACTCTGATGGTCTGCTGCATCGAGAAGCAACTGCTTGGTTTTGCGCGCCGCCTCGCTGAAAGTAACGCCCTCGGCGAACTGGCTTCGCAAGGGCAGGAAGTTGACGCAATGGCCGACCAGAGGGCCTTCGCCATGCAAGCTCTGTCCGGCCGTCGGAATTCCGGCGACGATATCGTTTTGTGAGCTCAAGCGGGCAAGCAGCAGCTGATAGGCAGTGAGCAGCACCGCGAACAAGGTGCAGCCGTTGCGTGCGGCGGTCTTTTTCACGCGCTCGAACAAGGAGCCTTCAATCGTTCCACGCAGCGTATCGCCACGGAAACTTTTGAGCATTGGACGCGGACGATCGAGCGGCAGAGCGAGGGGCTCAGGCGGTTGCGCGAATTGTTGCAACCAATAGGTCTCCGCCTCCGGCTGCAGCGTCCCATACCGCGCCGCGTAATCGACAAATGCATGCGGCCGCGGCAGATTGGCCGTAGCTCCGTTGAGGCGGGCCGAGTAAAGGATTCCCAATTCTTCCAAAAGAATGTTCATCGACCAGCCATCGCAGACGATGTGATGGGCGGTGATGATCAGTTTATGGCGGTCTTCTCGCGTGTCCGGCAACAAGGTGAAGCGGATCAGAGGTCCATCCACCAGATTGAAGGGAGTCGCCGCCTCGCTGTCGATGATCTCGGCAAGACGGGCATCGAGAGTCGCCGCCTCTCCATCCGTGACAACAGTAAAAGCTAGCGGTGCCACCGGCAGCACGGTAAAGCCCGTGCCCGTCGGAGCGAAACGGATGCGCAGCGCCTCGTGGCGTTGCACCAGGTCGTGCGCAGCTTTCCGCAGCGCTTGTTTGTCGAGCGGCCCGCGCAAATCGAGTGTGACCGATTCATTGAAGGCACAGGAAGCGGCATCGCCGAGTTGGGCGCTGAGCCAAATTTCCATTTGGCTTTCGGTAAGCTGTCCTTGACGTTCTCGCGATCCCTCCGGCGGCCGTCCAAACAGGCCCGCCTCCGTCATTTGTGCTGAGGCAGCATCGAATGCCTCGACGATTTTCGCAAGATCGGCATTGTCATGGGCGGTCGTCAGGAAACAAGGGAAGCCTTCCTGAATATGAATGCCCTGTTCACGCATCAGGTAATAGAAGAGCGACGCGAAATGATATTCGGGAGGGAATTTGAGGTAGAAGAGCGATCCAAAATTATGAATCTCGGTCGGCACGCCATGCCGCTCGAAGACGCTGTTAATATCGTCCACGAGACTCTCGGTACGCTTGGACAATCTTTCCTGGAGGCTTGGTCCGGCCGCTTTTAAGTGCTTCAACACCGCGCTCGTCGCGGCAAGCGCGAGCGGGTGGCGTACAAAAGTACCGGCGAAGAAGGTGACACCGGCGGCCGGATAGGAGTCATCGCCATATTGCCAGAACCCGCCATCGAGAGCATCCATGAACGCGGCGTTGCCGGCCAGGATGCCAATCGGCATGCCACCACCGACCACCTTGCCGTAAGTGACAAGATCGGCGCGGATGCCGAACAAGGCCTGCGCGCCGCCCGGATGGACGCGGAAACCCGTGACGATTTCATCGAAGATGAATGCGGTTCCGGCTTTTGCGGTCAGCTCGCGCACCGCCTCCAAGAACTGCCGGGGACGGAAGTCCGGCCGCCGGCTCTGCACGGGCTCGACCATTACCGCCGCCAACTCATGGATGTGCTGTTCGAGCCAGGCAAGACTCTCTTTTGTCCCATAGTCCAATATAGAGATGTTGGCGATGGATTCGGCCGGAATACCGGGAGCGATCGGAAACACCCGTGTAACCCCGTCGCGAACCGCCCCTCGTGCCAAAACTTCGTCGAACTGGCCATGATAATCGCCGGCGAAATAGACGATCCGGTTGCGTCCTGTCACCGTTCGCGCGATGCGCATGGCCGCCATCACCGCTTCCGAACCGGTGTTGCAAAACGTCATCCGCTCGTTGCCCGTGAGATCGCAAAAGAGCTTTGCAACCTCGCCCGCGAGAGGCGTTTGCGGACCTAATTCAAAGCCCTGATGGATTTGCGCGATAAGCGCGTCACGGACGAAATCGGGCGCGTGACCGAAGGCGGTCGGGCCAAAGCCGTTCAACAGATCAATATAGACATTGCCATCGACGTCCCAAAGCTTCGAGCCCTCGGAGCGGATGGTGACAATCGGATAGACGATTTCCTTCCATTCCGGATGAAATCCCGCGGCGACACGGGGATCGGCGAGTACGGCACGCGAGGCTTGAGTCATTTCCTTGGAACCGCGTGTGCGGCTTGTGTAGCGCTCAATCAGATCGGCAAGGAAACGGCGTTGTCTGGCGTCGAGACCAGCGTCGCCTGAACGCGAAAAGGGTTTGAATGGGCCGAAAGCCTCGGAGGGTTTTTTTTCGGCAAGCAGCTTTTCTGGAAGAAGCGGTTTCTCTGGAAGAGGTGCCGGTGCTGGTTGCCGGACCGGCGCCGTCCCTGTGACAGCCGTCCCGGCCAAAGGTGCGGCGCCGCCAAGCTGCCGCAAGGTTTCGAGCTGGCGATTTATGAGATCTGTCATGCTGGCGAGCTGCGCCACCATGACTTGTTCGATACCTTGTCCAGGCCCGGAAATAGAGGGGAGGCCGGTTGCGGGGCTTGCGGCTAGAAGCTGGATGGCAGGGCTGTCCACGCTCTGGCTCTGCACGATTGGCGCGACCTCGACCGCGAAGTTTTCTGCCGTAAGGTTCAAATGGTCGGCCACAGCATCGAGCGTCGCAAGGTCGCCCATCATTTGGCGAAAGCTCACGGCGATATTGAAGCGGCTCTTAATGGCTTGGCTCGCCTGCGTGAGGAACAAGGAATCGAAGCCGAGCTCAAGGAAACTTGTGCCCCTCGGTGCATTGGCGACATCAATACCCGAAAGATTCTCAAGCAAAGCCGCGAGTTCTGCCCTAATCGCTGCTTGACGGTTGGGCGTCTCGGAGTGTTGCCCAATTTGGACAGCGGGGGCCGGTTGCAATGTTTCGTTCGCCATGGCGCTAATATTATTTCCTTCAAAAGAGATGGCCGCAACAGAGTTGGCGCTTGGGGCATCGATAAAATAGCGCTTCCGCTGGAATGGGTAAGTCGGCAGGCTGACGCGCCGCCGCGGTGTGGTGACGTGGAGGGCGCGCCAATCCGGCGCCATTCCAGCGGCCCACAAACGTCCGAGCGTATCAAGGAAGACCACGTCCCCATCATTTTTCTTGGCGGGATCTGGCAGCGACGCTGTGATCAACGGCACTGCGCGCGAAATTTTGCTTTGGCGTGCGAGGCTTGAGAGCGTCCGCCCAGGTCCAACTTCCAGCAAAATTGGAGATTCGGTTTCGCAAAGGCTTTCGAGCGCTGCCGCGTAACGCACAGTCTCGCGGCAATGCCGCGCCCAATAAAGCGGATCCGTCGCCTGATCGGCCGTTATCCAGCGTCCCGTCATGGTGGAAACGTAAGGGACACGGGGGACACTGAGTGGAATTTGCCTCAGGATTTCCGCCAGGGGTTCGATCACCGGATCGACCATGGCTGAATGAAAGGCATGGGACGTCCGCAAACGCCGCGAACCAGTCCCGCGCGCCGTTAACGCCTCCTCGTAAGCGCCGATCGCGGTGTGGGGCCCTGCGACAACACAAATGGCTTCGGCATTGACGGCCGCGATCGAAAGGTCAGCGGGCAGTTCTGCTTTTACTTCGGATTCTGCCAGCATGACAGCGAGCATCGCTCCTTCCGGCAGTTTCTGCATCAGGGCTCCCCGCGTAGCGACTACCTTCAAGGCGTCTTCGAGCGTCATCACGCCCGCAAGGACCGCCGCGACGAATTCGCCAATGCTGTGGCCAAGCATGGCGGCGGGCTCGATTCCAAGGCTGCGCCACAAGGCCGCGACGGCGTAGCTGACACTGAACAAAGCGGGTTGCGCGAGCGCAGTTGCCTGAAGCCGTGATCCGGCCTCCTCCGGGTCGCCGTAAAGCACCGTGCGCAGATCGAGGCTAAGCAAAGGCTCCAGAATCGATGAGCAGCGGTCGATCGTTTGCGTGACGATCGGATAGCGTCGGTAAAGACCTTGACCCATGCCAGCATATTGCGCGCCTTGGCCAGGAAAGAGGAATGCCACCTTCGGTGGAGACCCGGCAGCCGCCTCACTTTTGCCGGCGCCGCCTAGCTTTTCGATGACGCCGCGCCTGCCCCTGGCGCTAAAGGCGAAACGCTGGCTGAAAGCGCGCCTGCCAGTCTGCAAAGTAAACGCAATGTTGCCGAGGCTCTGTTCTGGATGCGTTTCAATATGCGCCGCGAGACGGCTGCGGGCTTCCGCCAAGGCAATGTCATCGCGGGCCGATAGGACAATGAGATGCGCGGCGTCTTCATCCGGACCGGCCGCGGCGGCCGGGATCAACGGCGCTTCCTCGACGATCACATGGACATTGGTGCCGCCGACGCCAGCGGCATTAACCCCTGCGATGCGCGGTTTCTCGCCGCGCGGCCAAGCTTTGAGCTCCGCATTGACGAAGAACGGGCTGTCCTCGAGGCCAAGTTTCGGATTTGGGGTTTTGAAATGCAGCGTTGCGGGCAGGCTTTCATGTTCGAGTGCAAGAATGGTTTTGATGAGCGCTACGGCACCAGAGGCAATGTCGAGGTGTCCGATGTTTGTTTTCGCCGTGCCGATCGCGCAAAATTCCTTGCGATCGGTCGTCGCGCGAAACGCCTTGGTCAATCCACCGATTTCGATAGGATCGCCAAGAGGCGTGGCTGTGCCGTGGCACTCGACATAGGAAATGGCGTCGGCGGTCACGCCCGCCAAGGCTTGGGCGAGGGCGGTGGCTTTCGCCTGACCATCGCTACTCGGCGCCGTGTAGCCGACCTTCCTGGCCCCGTCATTGTTGACCGCGCTGCCGCGAATGACCGCGCGGATGGGATCGCCATCAGCCAAGGCGGCGTCGAGACGCTTCAACAGGACTGCGCCCGCGCCGCTGCCAAACACCGTCCCGGCGGCTCGCGCATCGAAGCTGCGGCAATGCCCGTCCGGGGAGACCATGCCGCCTTCCTGATAGAGATAGCCGCGCTTCTGCGGGAATGTAATCGAGACGCCGCCCGCGATCGCCATGTCAGCGCGATAATCAAGAAGGCATTGACAGGCTTCGGCGACCGCGAGGAGCGAGGTGGAACAGGCCGATTGCACGGTTAAGGCCGGTCCTCGCAGATCGAGCTTGTACGCGGTGCGCGTCGCGATGAAATCGGCTCCGTTTCCGACCAGAGTCGGATATTCCGCAACTTGATAGTTGCCGGTGAAACATTCGACCCGCTGCCGGTCGCTCAGCACATTATAAAGAAGGTAAGTATCGATGCTGCTTCCCGCATAGACGGCGATATCACCTGGAAAAGCAACTGGGTCGTAGCCGGCGTTTTCCAGCGCCTCCCAGGCGATTTCCAGAAAGATCCTTTGCTGAGGGTCAGTCAGCTCCGCCTCTCTAGGCAGGAAATTGAAGAAGCCCGCGTCAAAAAGCTCCACGCCGTCCAAAATGGACCTGGCGCACACATAGCCAGGCTGGCTTTGCACCGAGCGTCCGAAGGCGTCTTCCAGCTCTTCCGGGGGGAAATGGGTGATGGATTCCACGCCGCGACGGAGATTGTCCCAAAAAGCCTCGATCGTCGGCGCGCCAGGGAAGCGGCCGGCCATCCCGATCACGGCGATGGCGGGAAGCATATCTTGGGTGGACATTAGTCACCTCTGGCCGAGGATGCGGGGACTGTTGACAAAGGAACGCGGCCCTGGCGCGCCCGCCGCTGCAACGCGGCTTGCGTCGCGGCGCGAGTGGTGACGTCCGCCGTTTCCCCACCCGTTAGCCGGGTTTCGAGGTGCCGGATCGTCGGGAGGTCGAACATATCCCGGATGGAAAGCTGTCCAGGAAAAAGCAGCTCGATCTCGGCATGCACGCCAAGCAGCTGAAGGGAGGTACCGCCAAGGTCGAAAAAATTTTGATCGACGTCGACGGTTTCCAAACGAAGCTGGCGCCGCCAAAAATCTGCCAGCGTGGCCGCGATCGGAGTGGCATAATGAGGGCTCGAAGATTTTTGGGCCCTTGCATTTGCCGCGAGACGGCGTAGGGCGAGGCGGTCGATCTTGCCCGTCTTCGTGAGAGGAAATTCGTCGATGATCTCAAGCCGCGCCGGGATCATATGCGGCGGCAAATGGTTCTTTGCAGCCTCGCGGAAAACCACTTCGGAAAGGCTAACACCTGGGTCCGGAATGACGAAGGCGACGAGGTGTTTGGCGCCATTCGGCAAGCTGCAAGCGACAACGACGATGTCCTTGAGCGGAAGATGCCGCCGCAATACGATTTCCACGTGTTCGGGCTCGATTCTACAGCCATTGAGCTTAATCTGATTATCCATGCGGCCCAGAAAATGTAGCATACCGGTTTCATCGCGCCGCACGAGATCCCCGGTGCGGTAAAGCCATTGCCCAGGGTCTTGTTCGGAAACTTGCGCGAACGGGTCCGCAATAAATCTTTGTTGCGTAAGCTCTGGGGCGTTCAGATAGCCGAGCGCGAGCCCGCTGCCGCCAACATAGAGTTGCCCCGCCGAACCTTCGGGGACCGGGCGCATATCCTCATCGAGAATCCGCAAAACCGTCCCGGCGACGGGCCAGCCGATTGGCACCGGCGCGTCAGCAGGAAAATCTGGGGGCGCGGTAAAGCAGGTGGTGAAGGTCGTGTTCTCGGTTGGCCCATAAACCGAGATAAACTGGCCTGATTCGAGAAGCCGCGCTGCCTTGGCGACATGCGTGGGCGACATGACGTCACCGCCGGAGACGAGATAACGGAGCTTACGTAGTGGGGCAGGGCACTGATCGATCATAAGGTTGAAAAGGCCGCTGGTTAGAAACAGGGTTGTAACGTCATATTCCTCGACGGCGGCGGTGATTGTATCGAGGCTGAGCAATCCTGCGCCTGGAATCGCCAGCTGGGCACCGTTGAGCAGAGCGCCCCAAATTTCAAAAATCGATGCATCGAACGTCAAGGACGAAGCTTGTAGATAAATTTGATCGTCCGAAAACTGCATATAACCAGGATTTCTGACAAGCCGGACAATGGCTTGATGCGGGATAACAACGCCTTTCGGCTCTCCCGTCGAACCTGATGTGAACATGACACAAGCTGGGTCCGAGCCAGAAATTCTTGCGGCTTGTACAGTCCCCCTGATGCCTCCGGTCAACGGCATTGCGTCAACATCGATTATTCGCGGAATCGTCACTGCAAGTTGGGGCACGCGCCGTAACGTCGCGGCGTTTGAAACGACATATGGCAATTTGTGCCGCTGGACGATATCGAGAATGTTTTGTGGCGGGCTGCCTGGGTCGAGAAGTACGAAGGCCCCGCCGGCTTTCATCACCGCGAGGAATGACGTGATGGCCGATACGGACCGGTCGAGGAATATGCCAACGAGGGCGCCTTGCAGGACTCCAGCGGACACGAGCCGATCGCGGAGCGCTTCGGCCCGAGTGTCGAGTTCCGCATAACTTAACCGTTCCGTGGCACTTCGAACAGCGATGCGATTTGGCTTTTCCGTCGCCATAATTTGAAAACACTGGGGCACGTTGTCAAAATCGTTGCCTCGCATCAAATCGCCCCAAAAATCATCCGCCAAAAAACAGGTGCCATATTATTTTCGAATGCTACTCCAGAAAGAAAACATTTTGTATGCCCAAATGAGTTATATATTAACATCAAAAACTGTTTTTTGCGGATGAATGTATAATAAATTTTAACTAATATTAATATCTAATAATCTTAATACATATTAGCTCTTGATAAACTTTATAATATATCTTATAATTATAATAGTCTTTATTGTTTCATGTTATAGAAATAACAAATAAGTTACATATTAATGTATGAATAATAATCATTGTTGTTTTTGCATTCCGGCATATGTATGTAGATAATTAGCAAAATATAGCGAGTTTAGCAAGCTGAGCCATTTTCGAATGCGGAACCGTGAGTCCTTGCCCCGCTTCTGCCTGAGCCCCGTTAATCTATTATGGATTGTCGCGTTTAAACTCGCATAATTCGGATATTATTCTAAATCTGGACCAAGGCAATCATGCAGAATCCAACGTCTGAATCAACCGATTTACCCATGGCCGCTACGGACTCTTCCTGTTGGACGAGGTCGCGATCTGACGCCATTTTTTGACTGACATATTGCGGCTGATCGCAGAACTGCGGGCGTCGCCTAATCCAACTCCGGCGCAAAGTGTTCAATCGTCAGATGTTACAAAACCGTAGGAGACCCACGTCGATAACCTCTCGGTTGTTTTCGCCACGCAGCTGAACATTGTGGATCGCAGATATATTTCGCTGAGCGGTCAGTGCCCTGCGACGATTGGCACGGCCACCGGGACCTATCATAGGTGTCAATTCCCGGCTATGTAGAGAGTATCAAATTATATGATGGCAAGCTACGGTGCCGCGAAGCATGACGAATCTTCCACAACACCCGCATTTATGGTAAAATAAGGTAATTTTTTCTAGTCAGCAATAGTTGTTCAACAATGACCGAAGCCTTTGCCGAAACACCGTTTTTAGAAGTTGATCGTGCCCTGTTCGAACGCGAGTTCGACCGGCATTGCTTTGCTTTCACACATCGGTTGTCGGATCATCCCCTATTTCAGCCAGCCCGGCTTCGCAGACTCGCACGCTATCTCGCCCGGGATCCGAATGACGTATACTTCGACGCTGGAGACGTCCGGGTCGGTCAGCGTTGGGATCAGGTGCCGGGTCGCGACATTCCACTCGATGAGGTCGTTCAGCAGCTTGATATGGCGCAGGCCTGGATTGTCCTGCGTTTTGCGCAAAAAGATCCTGAATATGCACAGCTGCTTGATGCCTGCATGAACGAGATTGTCGCCATGTCCGGGAAGGACCTTGGCAAAGTGATGAAGGAGCGTAATGCCATCATTTTCTTAAATTCGCCTAACCGGGTAACCCCCTACCACATCGACCGTGAATGTAGTTTGCTTTTTCAAATTCAAGGCCGCAAGACGATTAGCATATTCGACCAGACTGACCGCGAGGTGCTGCCTGAAACGGAGATCGAACGGTTCTGGGCCGTGGATAACAACGCCGCGATTTACAAGCCCCAATACCAAAGCCGCGCCAACGTTTTCGAACTCTTGCCCGGACAGGGCGTCCACATACCGGTTGGCGCACCCCACTGGGTGCAGAACGGGCCCGAGGCGTCCGTGTCTCTCAACCTTAACTTTCACTATCGCGACGCGATCGCGGCGGATATTTACCGGGCCAATTATTGGCTCCGCCGGATCGGCCTGACACCAACCCCGCCGCACCATTCGGCGTTCCGCGATTCGATCAAACGAAGCTTTTTTCCGCCTGCCCGGAAAGCGTGGGCGGCGTGGCGAGGCGCAGCGCGGAAAGCGTGACGAATCGGCTGACCATCGTGACGGCGAATAGCCATGACCTATCCCGAGCGTAAACTCGCACGGCAAGCGTATAGCCACCGCATAGCCGAGCATACTCGAACCCCAAAGATGCAGGATCGGCCAGATGGCGCTCCCTCGGGGAGCGCAATGGCACCGATCCTGAAGAGCAACAATAGCAGTGGCAATTCTCTCGGTCAAGAAACCGCCGCGATTTGGCGGTTAACCAAGCTCTTCCTCGCTCAAGCGATTCCGATAATTTTTTGCCTAAAACAAACATTTTACAACTCTTTACCCTTCCTTTTTGTGCCTCAAACCAAGGACGCCGACAATTTCGCAACTTAGTCGCAAGCGCCACCATAGAAAAGCCGTGTGGCAGTTCACAACCGGTGCCGCACGAATTAAACTCAAGCATTGCAATCCTTCGTCCTCAATGAATCGGGCGATGAGCGGTTCAATGCCGAATTAGATAGGAACCATCCGTGGCGCGGGCGATCGAATTCATGAACACAAGGGGAGTATGGCACCTTTTCGGGCTGGCGCTTACCGGTCTTTGGCTCTTGGCGAGCATGTCAGGCGCTCATTGTCAAGGCGTCGTGAAATCCAAACATGGGGATTGGGAACTGCGGTGCGAGACACCGCCCGGCGCCGCGAAGGAGCAATGCGCTCTTTTGCAAAGTGTCGCCGCGGAAGACAAGCCCAATATCAACCTTGTTGTCATCGTTCTTAAGACGGCAGATGGAAAAAATTACCTTTTGCGGGTCATTGCCCCGCTTGGGGTGCTGCTTCCTTCCGGACTGGGTCTTAAGATCGATGATATCGATGTCGGACGGGCCGGTTTTGTGCGTTGTCTTCCGACCGGATGCGTGGCCGAGGTCGTCATGGAAGAAAAACTGATCGGCCAAATGAAAAGCGGCCAAAAGGCCACCTTCATCATTTTTCAGACCCCGGAAGAAGGAATTGGCATACCGCTCACAATCGCTGGATTTAAGGAAGGCTTCGATGCTTTGCCGTAATTCGGGCCAGACGTCGAAGGGGCTACGGCGGTTGATCCGCGTGAGAAAATCCATCCTGGCCGCGGCCGCGGCTTTGGGCCTCGCTGGCTGCGGCGGCCATGTTGGAAATTTCGACACGCCTAACGAAACCGGCTTCTCCACTCTCGCGCATCAACTGGGTTTCAAGAGCAACGACACGCCAGCGACCAACGACACGCCAGCCGCGCCTGGAAAACAGGTTCGCCATATCGTGTGCCCCGAAGTCCTGATTCTCGAAGGCACGGCGGCGAGCCAGGCTTATGCCGGCACACCACCCTCGAGCGCCAATCTACGGCATCAGTATTCACTCACCGATACCGCGCGGGAATGCACGCTTGATGGCGATCAACTCGCCATCAAAATTGGTGTTGCGGGCAAAGTGCTGCTCGGACCCGCCGGAAGCCCTGGCAGCTTTAACGTGCCTGTGCGTATGGCCGTTCTCGGCGCACATAACAACGAACCTATTACAAGTAAGCTTTATCATGCCGCGGTGACAGTGCCAGCCGGTGAGACCCAAGCGGATTTCACCATCGTCTCCGAGCTGCTCCACGTGCCATTTATCCAGGACCACGCCGAGGATGATTATTCGATCAAGGTCGGCATCGACGAAGGCACGGGCGCGGACAAGCCTGCTAGTAAAGCTGCCAAACATTAATATTGTCCGATTCCGCCGGAGAATCGTACCAAAATGTTTCACGTGAAACGATTTGGTACGATTGGGGCCGAAAACCTTACAAAGCCTCATACAGCGAGCCGCCTTTCCACGTGTGCGATTGCGCCGAAAACCCGTCCTTTCGGTGGGGAACAGGCGAATAGCAAGTCCTGTTGGAAATCCCGGCTTCGTTGATGAGTTTGAACCTTGAATCATTGGTCTGTGCGAACGCACGCTCACCGCATTGACAAAAAGGCATCATACGCTAAGTCTTAAAGCGTCAGATCAAAAGACCCCAGCGGAAGAGACCAGCTC
>Ga0187883_10002036_pt1 | contig 12248 bp, 12 predicted proteins | sample June2016WEW_20_1_2_FD_132966 | JGI IMG/M metagenome (GOLD analysis project Ga0187883, IMG submission 132966) | Peatland microbial communities from SPRUCE experiment site at the Marcell Experimental Forest, Minnesota, USA - June2016WEW_20_10 | ecosystem: Environmental > Terrestrial > Soil >...
ATGATCTTGTCCGGCTTGTCGCTGGTGCTGTGCGGCTCGGTGACCGGCCCGTCGGCCCGGACCAGCACCGCCCCGTCGATCTCGTAACGCTGGCCGAGCGCGCCGGCCACCTTGTCACCGGCCACCACCCGCGCCGCCAGCGAGCCCAGCTGGGCCAGGTTCGCGGACAGATCCGCGTCGGTGTAGCAGACCACATGCCGGCCGGTGCCGTTCGCCCGGGTCGGATCGGTCCCGACCGCGGCGGCCAGCCCGGCCAGTATCGATCCGCCCTTGCGGGACTGCTCGGTCGAGATCAGCTGGTCGAATGCGGGGCTGACCGGGATGTCACCCCCGATCACCTCCGCCAACCTGAGCACTGTCACGCTGCGATGACCTTTCCTCGGGTAGCCCTCGGCCCCCGCGATGTCGGTCATCAGGTCGGCACTCGAGGGCCGGTCCGGACATCCGTCGTCGCAGGCGATGATGCTCCACGTAACGCCGGGCAGGCCGCCGGTCAGCCAGTCGAGCTGGCGGACCTTGGCCCGTACGAAGTCCTCCCCGTGCGGGTGCGCTGCACGGGGGAGCATGCGGCCCGTCTCTCCGTACATGGCCCACACCACGGTCAGGTGGATAGGCCCGGTGAGCTCGGCCAGCCGCCGCCGCGAACGAGCCGCGGCAATCGCTTCGGCCGCCACCGCCGGACCGTGGCTGCCCGCGGCACGCCCCGCCGCCGCGCGGCCCTCGACCAGGGCGGAGGCCACGTCGAGCACCGCCTGGTTCTGACCAGAGTCCGTGAGGTCGCGCACCGGCACCAACGTCTTGTCCATAGCCCGAGCATGCCAGGGCTCCCGGCTCCCGGCTCCCAAGCCCCCGGGCCCAGCCGCCAGCGTGACGAGCCCGGCGAAACGTTTCCCGGAATGGCTGCGTGCGGTCTCGGCGGGGTGTCACGGTCGCCGCCGCGGGTTTGCTAGGTGTCCGCACCGGGATCCGGTGAGTCCCGCGGAACCCGCGATGGCAGGCGCGCGATGACGAGGATGGCGCCGCCGAGGGCGACGGCGGCGCCGACGGCCAGCGCCACCTCGTTGCCGCTCATGAACGCGGCGCGGGCGGTGTGGGCCAGCAGGGCGCCGGCGGCACCCCCGGCGTGGGCAGCGACGGCGAGGGCGCCGCCGAGTGAGCCGAGGATGGTCTGCGCGGCGGCGGCCGGCACGGGCCGGCCGGCCAGCGCCGTGCTCAGGTGATCCTGGTATCGGGTCGACAGCACGCTCCCGATCACGGCGACGCCGAGCGCGCCGCCGACCTGCAGGGCGACGGCGTTGGAGGCTGATCCGATCCCGGAGTCGCCCTGGGGGACCGAGCCCACGACGGAGTTCGTCGCTGTCGGCAGCAGCAGGCCGGCCCCCAGGCCGATCAGCAGCAGGCCGGGAACCACTTCCCCGTAGGTCGTGGTAACCGCGGACACGTCGGAGATCTGCCACAGGCCGCCGGCGATCGCCGTCAGGCCGGCGGCAACGGTGAACTTGAGCCCGATGACGCGAGCCAGGATCGGGGACAGCGGCGCGCTCGCGCCGAGCACGGCGGCCATGGGCAGGATGCGCAGCCCGGCCTGCAGCGGCGAGAAGCCGAGGTCGAACTGCAGGAACTGCGTCTGGACGAACAGCGCCCCCAGCAGCCCGAAGACCCCGAGGGTCTCGGCCGCCGCGGCTACCGAGAACCGGCGGTCAGAGAAGAAGGCCAGGTTCAGCATCGGATGGCTGCTGCGGGCCTCCCAGCCGACGAAGGCGCCGAGAACGACAAGGCTGGCCAGCCCGACTCCGATTACCTCCGCTGAGGCCCAGCCCCTGGCCGGAGCTTCGATGATCGCCCACAGCAGCAAGCCAAGGCCGGTGATCGACAGCACCGCCCCCCCAGGATCGGGCCGGGCGGCGGCCGGGTTCTTCGAGTCGGGCACCAGCACCAGGGCTCCCGCGAACGCGGCGACCACGATCGGGACGTTGACCAGAAACACTGAGCCCCACCAGAACCGGGCGAGCAGCAGGCCGCCGGCGATCGGGCCGATCGCGATACCCAGGCCGATGGTCCCGGCCCACACGCCGATGGCCCGGGCCCGCTCCGCCTGGTCGCGGAACACGTCGTTGATGATCGACAGCGACGGGGGGATCGTCAGCGCCGCACCGGCGCCCATCACCGCCCGCCACCCGATCAGCAGGTCCACCGAACCTGACAGCGCCGCGCCGACCGATGCTGCGGCGAAGACGGTCAGGCCGATCAGAAAGAACCGCTTGCGCCCGAACCGGTCGGCCAGGCTGCCGCCGACGAGCAGCAGGCCCGCGAACACCATCGCATAGGAGTCGACGATCCACTGTAGTTCGCTTGAGGTAGCGGCCAGCTTCCGGACCAGGGTCGGCAGGGCCACATTGAGTATCGTGTTGTCCACATTGACTATCAGCGCAGACGCGCACACCACCACCAGCACGGCCCACCGGTGGCCGCCTCGTTTCCCATCCCGCGTGGCTGCAAGCCGCGTCAGCATGCCGGTAAGCCCCTAGGTCGGTCATCGGGACGACGCGCAAGTCCGGAACGGCGCCGGGCGCCTCGCGAATCTCGTGTGGGTCCGCTCTGCGCGTCGGCGCGGGGGGTGAGCGCCATCAGCTCCCTCGATACTGAAGAGTATTGAATACTCGCGAGTATGCTCTTGGGCATGGGCGATGTCAACGGCATGGCGGCCCGGGGCCCGGCGGGCGCGGCAAGCCCGCCCGCCCTGCCCCCCGTGCGAGCCCGGCGGCCGGGGCGTGCGGCGGTGCGCCGCCGGTTGCTGGACGCGGCGCTGGAAGTGTTCGCTGAATACGGCTTCGCCAGCGCGAACCTGGATCAGGTCGCGGCGGCTGCTGGCCTGACGAAGGGCGCGATCTATTCCAATTTCACAAGCAAGGACGACCTCTTCTTCGCCATGATGAAAGACCAGGCGCTGAACCGGGTCGAGGCCGTCCGGACCGTCCTAGGCGGCACGTCACCCGGCACTCACGGAGAGCAGACCCTGCACGACATCGGGCGCCTTCTCACCGGGGCGTTCACCGAACAGCAGGAATGGCAGCTGGTCTTCCTGGACTTCTGGCAGCGGGCCGTCCGGGACGACGATGTGCGCGCCCAGTTCGTCGCTCACCGGCGAGCCTTGCGCGCTGCGATAGCCGACCCCGTCGAACAGATCCTCGGGCAGGCTCATGCCCTGGGCGAGCTCACCGTTGACGATGTCGTCACCGTGGTGCTGGCACTCAACAACGGCCTGGCCATCGAGCAATACGTCGATCCTGACCTCGTCAGTGATGATCTGTTCGGGCGAGTCCTCGCACAGTTGCTGCGCTAGGCCGGAACGCCAGGCCGGAACGCCAGGCACCCGGAGCGTCCCGCTGCCGGGCTGAGCAGGGCAGGGGGCCCGGCCCTCATAGGGTCAGAACAATACGTCGGATGATTTGATCAACTGATTGACGGTAATTGCTTCGAATTTATACTGATGGAATTGCGGGAACGTTCGGATGTCAGGACATGGCGAACTCCCACCAGGTCCGAGGCCGCCGCTAACTGCTGGGGAGCGGCGTGGTGCAGCGGATTTGCGGGTTCGCGCCCAAGTAGTTGAGGGGGCCGGCAAGGATCGTCACAGCAGTCGTGCTGGCCTTGCTGCAGCTGCCGATGGTGCCGTGGTAATCGCCACGCTGCCCGGCCGCGAAGGCGCCGATGACCAGCCAGATGATAAGAAGCGCCGATCCGATGTGCATGTGGCCTCCCTCGGCGTTATTAGCGACCTTAAATCAAAGAGACAGCCAGTAACAGCTGCCGATCTTTACCCGGGCCCTGGAGTGAAGCCTACCCAGGCGCGGCGATGCCGAGTCCGGTATGCGCCGAGCGTCGTGCTTTTCCAGAAATCTGGAAGCTGGCGTAGTCTTTCTGGAAGATGGGCGGGCTCTTCATGGTGGGATGTCACGCGCAGGGCGCGTTCTGCGGTCAGGACGTCCAGCCGGAGGCTAGGTCGATCAGGGTCAGCTCGTTGGCGTGAACGCGCTCCTGGCCGACTCCGAAGTGCGGCGGGTAGAGCAGCGCCCAGTCAACGATCTCGGCGTAGCGCCGCAACTGGCGGGCGACGTCTTCTGATGTGCCGAACACCGCACGTTCGTCGACCATCGCCTCTCCGGCAGCGATCACGCCGGGCACGTCGCCGCGTGCGAGAGCAGCCCGGGCCGCTGCGCGCTCTGCGGTGAACTGGCCGTTAGGGAACAGCGCGTCGTAGCCCTTGGGCGTGGAGTAGAAACCGACCTGGGCCGCGGCGTCCCGGCGCGCGGCGCGCGGGTCGGTGCTGGCCGAGGCGACGATCTGCGTGGTCATCCGCAACTGTGTCACGTCCCGGTTCGCTCGGGCAGCGCCCTTCGCCAGGGCCGGGCGGGCGATGTCGCGCAGGTAGGCGGCCGAGGCGACGGTGTGTCCGACGAACCCGTCCGCGCATTCTCCGGCGACGCCGACCATATGCTCACCCACGCCCGCCGCCATGATCGTGACGCTGTCGGGCAGCGCGGTGCGGTCGTAGTGCGCCAGCGAGATGTGGTCGAACCTGCCCGCATACTGGAACGGGCCGCTGCGATGCGCGATCAGCCGCCGGATCAGTTCGATCCGCTCCCGGACCTGTGGCGCGGGGTGCTGCAGCGCGGTCCCGTACCAGTCCTGGTTCATCCGGCGGGTGCTGCTGCCCACACCCAGCACGAAGCGGCCATCGGCGATCGCCTGGACGTCGGCAGCAGCCGATGCAAGCGCCAGCGGCGAGCGGGCGAACAGCGGAGTGACGCTGGTGCCGACAATCGAATTCTCAGAGACTGCCGCGAACGCCGCGGCGCGGGTGAGACTGCTCCTGTTGTAGTAGTCGATCGTCCACAGCGAGTGCACGCCAGCCCGGTCGGCCGCCCGGACCACCCGCAGAGCGTCGGCCGGGTTCTCGTCCATGACCACGAGCCCGACCTTCATTGTGTTCTCCCTCCGCCGCAGCTGCGCCGGGGCCGCGGCGCCGGCACCGGCACCGGCACAGCACGAGAGTACCGGTCAGGATCGCCCGCGTGGATCACCGTCCGCGCCCGAATCTCAGTCAGCGCGGCGCCGGTAGTGCACCGGGCCCGGCCGCGCGGCGCCTGGCCTGCGGCCGGAGCTTGGCCGGCGGCGGGGATCACTTCAGACGGCTCGATCACTGCGGTGCCCTGCCTGCGTACGGCCGGGGAAGGCTTCGTTTGACTGTTCCGCCCCGCGATGAACATAGATGCGTCCCCGAACCGGCGCTAGCTGGCGTGAACGCGCCAGATATCGCGGGCTGCAGCCGCATCTGCGTTAGAGTCGCGGGATGCCGACGTTCCGGATCAAGGAAGCAGCGAACCTGCTCGGGGTCAGCGCTGACACCGTGCGCCGCTGGGCCGATGGGGGCCGGATCGAAACGACCACTGACGCCACTGGGCGGCTGGCCGTGGACGGAGTGGCGCTGGCCAGGTTCGCGCAGGAGCTAGCCGAGTCGGCCGATCACGGGGAGAGCAGGCTGGTGGTGGCGCATTCGGTGCGGAACAGGTTCAGCGGCCTGGTCAGCCGTGTTGTCCGCGACAGCGTGATGGCTCAGGTAGAGATCCAGGCCGGGCCGCACCGGTTCGTGTCGCTGCTCAGCCGTGAGGCCGCGGACGAGCTGGGCCTGGAGCCGGGAATGCTCACGGTCGCCGCCGTCAAGGCCACCAGCGTCTTCGTCGAGATCCCTAAGGTCAGCTGATCCCAGCTCGCCAATAGTCAAACCGGGGGGTAACAATGCGCCGTTTCATTCTCACCATAGCCGGGCTGTCCTTAGTCGCCGTTGCGGGCTGCTCCAGCGGTGGTTCAAGCTCGACTTCCACCGCGAGCAGTTCCGCGTCCGCGTCGGCGTCGACTGGGACGATAACCGTATTTGCCGCGGCATCGCTGACCGGGACCTTCACCCAGCTCGGAAAGCAATTCGAGGCCGCCCATCCGGGGGATACGGTGAAGTTCAGCTTCGGGCCGAGTTCCGGCCTGGCGACCCAGATCACCAGCGGCGCGCCGGCTGACGTGTTCGCGTCGGCAGCCCCGGCGAACATGGACCAGGTCGTCTCTGCGGGGGACGCGTCCAGCCCGCAGGATTTCGCCAAGAACATCATGGAAGTCGCCGTCCCCCCGAATAACCCCGCGAAAGTGACATCCGTCAGCGACCTGGCGAAGACGTCTGTCAAGGTGGCGCTGTGCCAACCGCAGGTGCCATGCGGGGTGGTGGCAGCCGAGGTGTTCAAGAACGTCGGGATCACCGTCACGCCGGTGACGCTCCAAACGGACGTGAAGTCGGTGCTGACCCAGGTCGAACTCGGCAACGTCGATGCGGGCATGGTCTACGTGACCGACGCGAAGGCGGCCGGCACCAAGGTCAAGGGAATCACGATCCCGGCCAGCGAGAACGCCTCGACGCTCTACCCGATCGCTACCATCAGCAGCAGCAAGCACAAGTCCGAAGCCCAGGCCTTTGTCGCCTACGTGTTGTCACCTACAGGCCAGAATGTGCTCGCAGCCGCCGGGTTCGAGAAGCCCTGACCTAGTATCCGGAGCCGCCATGGTGACCCGTACCGCGCGGTCGCACCTGACAGCCCGTGAACGAGCCAGGCGGACCGCGCGGGGTGGTGTTTCGCGATCAGTGCCGGCGCCCTTGCTGGCGCCGGCACTGATCGCCATCGCTTTCCTGGTGCTGCCGTTGGCCGGGCTGCTGATCCGCGCCCCCTGGCGCCATCTCGGAGCGGCCCTCAGCGGGGCCGATGCGACCCAGGCCCTCGTTCTTTCGCTGTGGACAGCATCCGTGACCACGGGGATCTCCCTGGTGATCGGGGTGCCGCTGGCGTGGGTGCTGGCCCGGAGCAGTTTCCCGGGACAACGGCTGCTACGTGCGCTGGTGACCCTGCCGCTGGTGCTTCCGCCGGTGGTCGGCGGGGTCGCGTTGCTGCTGGCCTTCAGCCGGGTCGGGTTTGTCGGCCGGTACCTGGACTACTGGTTCGGGCTGACGATTCCGTTCACGCCGCTGGCTGTGGTCATGGCCGAGACCTTCGTGGCCATGCCTTTCCTGATCATCACTGTCGAGGGGGCGCTGCGGTCCGCGGATCAGGGCTTCGAGGAAGCTGCGGCCACACTGGGCGCGAAACGGATGACCGTGTTCCGGCGAGTCACCGTGCCGCTCGTCGCCCCCTCCCTGGGGGCGGGCGCCGTGTTGTGCTGGGCGCGGGCCCTGGGCGAGTTCGGGGCGACGATCACCTTCGCCGGCAGCTTCCCCGGCCAGACCGAGACGATGCCCATCGCCGTGTACTACGCGCTTCAGACTGACCCTGATGCGGCGATCGCTCTCAGCCTGGTGCTGCTGGTGGTTTCCGTCGTGGTTCTGGTCTCCCTCCGCGACCGCTGGCTGCGGGGCGGCTCAGCCTCATGACGCCCGAGGGCAGCGACGGCCTCATCGTCGATGCCGAGGTTAGCCGCGGTAGCTTCACCCTCGCGGTCAGCCTCGCCGCGGCACCAGGCCAGGTCCTCGGCCTGCTGGGGCCGAACGGGGCCGGGAAGTCCACGCTGCTCAGCGCGGTGGCCGGCCTGGTGCCCGTCTCCGCCGGGCGCATCACGCTCGCGGGGCAGGTCATGGACGACGCCGATACCGGGGCCTTTGTCGAGGCCGCCGGGCGGCCGGTCGGCTTCGTGTTCCAGAACTACCGGCTCTTCCCGCACCTGACCGTGGCTGACAATGTGGCATTCTCGCCGCGTGCCCGGGGCCTGGGGAGGCGGGCTGCCAGGTCAGCTGCCAGTCACTGGATCGAGCGGCTCAGACTGGCCGACCTCGCCGACCGCAAGCCTGACCAGCTGTCCGGCGGGCAGGCGCAACGGGTGGCGCTGGCTCGCGCGCTGGCCGGGCAGCCAGCCCTGCTGCTGCTAGATGAACCCCTGTCTGCCCTGGACGCCGGCACCCGCCTTGACGTGCAGGCCGAGCTCAAGCGCCACCTGGCAGAGTTCACCGGGCCGTGCCTGCTGGTCACCCACGACCCGCTCGAAGCGCTCGTGCTAGCTGACCAGCTCATCGTCCTCGAGGACGGGCGCATCGTCCAGGAAGGCACCCCCGCGCAGATTGCCAGCAAGCCCGCCACCGGCTATGTCGCCAAGCTCGTCGGCCTGAACCTGTACGCCGGCCACGCCGACGGCTCCCAGGTGGCACTCACCGGAGGCGGGGTCTTCGTCGTCCCCGACCGGGGCCAGCACGGTGACGTGCTCGTCGCGATGCGCCCCTCCGCCGTGGTCGTCAGCAGTCAGCACCCACAGCCCAGCAGCGCCCGCAACACCTGGTCCGCGAAGGTCGCAGGGCTCACGCTGCTGGCCGACCGCGTCAGGCTCGACCTCGACGGGCAGCCGCCCGCTCTGGTAGACGTCACGCCGGCGGCGGTCGCCGAACTGTCGCTCGGCCCTGGCATGCAGGTATGGCTTACCGTCAAAGCCACCGACCTTGAGGTTTACGCTCACGCCGACAGGCAGCCGGCCTGAGCCCGGCTTGACCACCTTGTAGCCGCGTTACCGCCTCGACCTCACCGTCGAGGCCCACGTGGAGGTCGAAGATTTCTCGCCGATCTCCTTCGCCGCCAACGACACCGACGTGCTCACCGTGGTCCGGTTCCGCGCCAGGTCACGCAGCACCGGCAAGACCGCAGCGATGGACCTGCACCACTACTTCAAGTTCCATGAAGGCAAAATCGCCTACTACCGCGGCACCGAGGACACCGCCCAGACCGAGGCGGTCCTGCGGTCCTGACCTGGCAGCCTGCGACCGGCCTTCCGCATGAGAGGCCCCGGACGCTGCCGACAGCCAGCGCAGAAAGGAGCCGCCGTGCCGAGCGCGAGCCACCACTTCGTCGCGGACCGCCCGATCGATGCCGTGTTCGACGTCGTCACCACGGCACGGTTCTGGCCCGCGTGGCATCCCGCCACGCGCGGCGTTGAAGGAGATGTTGATCACCCAGCCCAGCTGGGCGACCAGATCATCGAGCACGTGACGATCGCGGGGGTCGACGGCTCGGGCACGTGGACGGTTGTCGAGTACGACCGGCCGTACCACCTGGCCCTTGAGACTTGTCTCGCGGTGGTCACCTGCGGATCAGCTACCAGCTGGCTGCCGTGGACGGCGGAGGTACACGGTTCCAGCGCGACCTGGACTTCCCCGAACTGGGGCCACAGGTCAGTGCCGCCATGCAGGCGCAGTCTGCGGAAGGGATCGCCAGCCTCGCCCGCCTCGTGGAACGCGAGATCCCGGTCCCGTGCTAGCCCGCACGGCCAAGGCCTGAGGAGGCCCGCGCCCGGGAAGGCACCGGCCAAACCGCCAACGCGGCGGTGCGTGCCTGGTCCGAGACCGGCGGGACCTCGCCAACGGTCAGTCAAGGTTGGGCGTGGACCCCAACGGCAGCGTTGTTGTCACGGCCGCTCGCCGGCTTGTGACTCCAGTCGCCGGGCTTGCGCTGGTGTGGTGCCCGGGCCGGGCGCTGCTGCGCGGGCCGGTGAGGTTCCCAGCGGAAAGCGACCCGGGTGACCTGCGCCTGGTGGCCGGTGCAGTACGGCCACCATCGTGATCAGATCAGCCCCGCCGTCATCGGCCGCTGACGCGAACTCGGCGAAGCCGCAGCAGCGGATGCTCACCTGCGGGCAGCTGGCCAAGTACGCGCTTGCTGTGGACAGCGGAGTGGCGGTCTAGCTGGGCATTTCGCGAAGCGCGAGGCGGACCGCGCGGGCCTGCTGAGACATGGCCTCGAGCTCGGCGATGCCGTGCTCGTCGGCGGCGGTGCGGGCGAGCATGTCCAGGTGCTCGCCGCTGAATTCGGCCAGCGCAGCTGCCTGCTGCCAGTCTCGGTAGGCGGCATCTGCCTCGCGGGCCTCTGCGGCATAGCGCTCCAGCGCCGCGACCCGGCCGGCGATGCTGGAGTCGGCGAGCTCGGCGGCCTGGAGCTGGCAGGCGGGCTGCGTGCCGGTGCCGACTGCGGACAGTTCTGCCCGCATGGCGCGAAGCCGGGCCTGCTCGCGCAGTGCCACGGCGATATCCCATTCCTGCCAGGCGAGGGCGGTGCTCGCGGCGGGCTGATCCAGCAGGCCGGCCCTGCAGATCTCCGACCAAGTGACGGCGTCGATGGCATCTTGCGCACGCCGCAGCAGCACCCTGGACCGGGCGTCGAAGTCTGCGTCGGTCAGATAGCGGCCGTGGTAGGTGCGCGCGGCCATCTCGGCTGGCACATTGCCGCTAGGCTGCCCGAAGCGGGCGATCCGGACGCCCAAGACCACCGTGGTGACCACCGCGATGATCTCCGCGACAAGGAGCGCATAACGGTTCGAAGCGGATTCCCAGCCAGCCGGCCCCTGGAAGATCAGCACCCCGATGGCCAAGGGGGTTGCGCCGAAGACCGCGATGAACATGGCGGTTGTCATGCCCATGACCGCCCCGTCGACCGTCGCCATCCGCTTGCCGGGATCCGTGGGCAGGAAGTCGCGGCGCCGGGCGGGCCGGTGCCGGCCCGCCGCAGTGAGAAGCGTGCCAGGGGCAGTCAGCAAGGCACGATCAGAACGCGGGATGCCGGGATCGACCACAGGACGCCGCAGCATGGCATCAGCCCAGGCGGCTTCGTGCTGACCACCCATCGGCCGGCTCCTGTCCCGCTCACCATGACAGCGAAACCCGAGAGGAAAGGCAGGTGAATCCATTCGAGGATATCGCCACCGGGCCGGTGCGGCACAACCGCGCACCGGCCGTTCCCGGGGCTGGCACCAGGCTCTCGACGCCCAGGGCCAGCTTTCTCGATCGGCGAGGCGGTCACCGATCGGGACGTCCGGCGGGGATGCCAACCGCTCCGGCGCGCGGAGCGTCAAGCAACCATCACCCAAATGGAGGACCAGATGAAACGCAGCGTGATCAGCATCTCCGCCCTCGCCGCTGGGGCGGGTATCACCGTTGCCCTGGCCGGGCCCGCGCTGGCGGGCCCGGCCGTGACGGCGGTATTGCAGTCCTGTACGGCATCGGTGAGCAACAGCCACCCGGCCGACTACACCACCACCGATGTGAAGGTCCGCGCCGCGGTCGGCGCCGAGGTGTTCACGGTGGCTCACTACAAGACCGTCAACCGTGCCTACTTCCGCGTCGCAGGCTCTGGAGGGCGCGCCACCGCCGCTTACTACGTGAGCGGCGCGACGCCCGGTTACAGGGTTGTCGTGCACGTCACGGTTGTCCGCGGGCATCAGGCAAACAGCTGCTCTACATGGTTCACGCCCAAGAGCTGAGGAGTGATCACGAGCGGCGCACGGCGGGGATGCAGGCACCCTGGTTATAAGGCGGAAGCGGACCTGAGCGTGCTCGCCATGGATGGGTGGGTGGCCGAGGCGCCCATCGCGCCGCCGTTCGGTGTCTTGAGGGCCTGGGTGACCGTTGCCCGAAGGGTCAGCAACTCGCACGCCTGCCTGTGACCGGCGGCGCCGACCGGTCTGGGTACCCTGAGGATCAGTGCGGAGGGGCCCGCCATTAACCGCGGCGCTGCCGCCAATGGCCCCTGCCTGATGAAGGTGGGAGGCCGCGTGCGCGCATACGATGACCATGACCCGCTGCTGGCGGCGCTGGCTGAGTTGTCTGCGCTGGGCGGGCCGGACGACCGCGCCAGCCTGGACGCTCTTCGCGGCCGGCTGTGTGAGCAGCGGCTGCGGGTGCTGTTCGTTGGGGAGGCCAAGCGGGGCAAGAGCACGGTGGTGAACGCGCTGCTCGGCCGGGCGGTGCTGCCGGCCGGGGTGACGCCGCTGACCGCGCTGGCTACGACCGTGCGGTATGGCCGGGACGAGGGCGTCACCGCGGTGTTCCGGGACGGTCACGTGGACAGGTTCCCGCTGTCGGCACTTGAGGACCTGGTGACCGAACGGGGGAATCCCGGCAACCGGCGCGGCCTCGCGTCGGTCACCGTCGTGGTGGACGCGCCGGTGCTGGCGCGCGGTGTGGAGCTGGTGGACACCCCGGGGGCGGGCTCGGTGTACGCGCATAACACCGCGGAGGCAGAGCTGGCCCTGGACACGATGGACGCGGCGGTGTTCGTGCTCACCGCCGATCCGCCGGTGTCAGCGAGCGAGCGTGACCTGATGACCCAGGTGGTGGGTCTGTCGGCCAGCATGTTCGTTGTCCTGAACAAGGCCGACTACCTCGCGGCACCGGCGGGACC
>Ga0187883_10002037_pt1 | contig 12247 bp, 12 predicted proteins | sample June2016WEW_20_1_2_FD_132966 | JGI IMG/M metagenome (GOLD analysis project Ga0187883, IMG submission 132966) | Peatland microbial communities from SPRUCE experiment site at the Marcell Experimental Forest, Minnesota, USA - June2016WEW_20_10 | ecosystem: Environmental > Terrestrial > Soil >...
AGCTTGCCGCCGCCGACGGACGGATCATCCAACAGGTTGACGAACGTGAATTCGAATGGCACCGGCTCCCCGGTCTCATGGCGCGTGAGGCGAATCCGAGCTCTGAGCGGCTTCGACGCCGTGGCGCCCCGCGAGGCCTTGTGGAGCGAAGCGAAGAAGATCTGATGGTCCTCTTCGATCACGAACCCAACGAGTGGTCGACCTTCGATCAACTCTGGGTCGTGCCCGAGGGTCCGGCTGAGTGCTCCTGAGACCGAATCCACGTCGCCAGACGCGGACAACAGGATCGTCATGTCGGGGGAGTTCTGAACCACGGTCCTGAAGGTCGCGTCCCTGCTGCGTGCCACCTCGAATCGCCGTCGCTCGGTCAGGTCCCTCATGGAGAACAGCACCGCGCCTGGCTCACCCGGCCAGCTGATGGGAGCACCGAGCACCTCCAGCAGGCGCCAGCCTGAGGGGGTCTTCGCACGCACCTCAATGAGAGTCCCCACTTCTTTCCGCTGGACACTCTCCAACGAACGAAGGACGAGCTCCAGGTCGTCGGGATGAACAAGGTCGAGCGCCGGAAACCCGATGGAGTCGTGCAGCGACCGGCCGAAGAGTCGTTCGGCCGCTCTGTTCCCCCACTGGACGTGGCCCGATCCGTTGAGGACGAGCACGCAGTCGGGGATCTCGGTCAGAAGCTCGTTCGTGTTCACGTCGGCAACCTCGGCCCGCGATGGCCGCTCGTCATCGTGACACGTGCAGGACGCGCGAGTGGTGCACGGATTACGTAGAAATATTCCGTAGATACGTATGCAAGACCCGTACGTGATGCCGTCAAGGGGTGGTGCGAGACGACCGAATCCTGAGGTGGGAAGTGATCGAGGAGGTTGTGAACGTGCCCATCCGCTGGCCAAGGTCCGGACGAAGCGAGAGATCAGGGGAGGAGCTGTCCAGGTTGAAGAAGAACGCTCCGGTCCATGCCAAAGTGAGTCTGCATCGGGCATCGAGGCTGAAGGTCGTCTCAGTTGCCTGCGGCATTCTCTTGGCCGGGGTGGCAGCGTACGCAGCTACCAACTGGGTGGTCGGTCTTAACGGGGGTTCGTCCGGTGAGGGCCAGTCGGGCACCATCTCGAACGTGACCATCACCGCCGTGGCGTCGCCGTCGGCGACCAGCTTGCTCTACCCAGGGGGAAGCGGCGACGTCGTCGTCACCATCTCCAACCCCAACCCCTACCCGGTCACGATCACCGCGGTTCAGCTGCCGACGAACACGACCTATGCCACCGGCTACACGACGAGCGCCCTGACCACGACCCAGGCCGGGTGCCTCGCCGCCACACCGAGCGACGTCATCTGGAACTTCTCCACCGCGACGAGCGGGAGCTCGCACACCCTCACCACGGCACTGACCGTCGGAGCCAGCGGCCAGGCGAACAACCCGCTTGCGGTCACATTGACCAACGACGCCTCGATGACGGTTGCGTCACCGGCGGCGTGCGCCAATACCTACTTCTCCCTACCGTCGCTGACCGGCATCACGGCAACCGGTGGGGCGGCCACCTCGACGACCACTCCGGCCACCGACGCCTGGACCAGCTGACCTCGATCGGTCTCCAGCCCGGTGGACCAATCGGACGAGGGGCGGGGGAGCGAGACGCACTGGGTTTCTCGCTCCCTCGTCCTCTTGCTTGTGACGGGGCCGTGCATCCTCATGAGCGATCCGGTGGCGGACGCTGCGTCCAACTGGGTGGTGCACGTGGCGGCGGGCAGCAAGGCGGAGGGCCAAGCAACGGTCCTGCCTGCCGCGCCCACCGGCATCGCCGCCAGCTGTGCGGCCCCCACGACGTCCAAGACGGTGAAAGTCACGTGGAACGCCGTCGCGCACGCAACGACGTACTCCGTCTACGACTCGACGACCACGGCCGGCGGCATCTACAGCCTCATCGCGAGTGGCGTGGCGACGACGTCGTGGACCAGCGGCGCACTGACCAGCGGGACCAACTACTGGTTCGAAGTAGTCGCGATCGTGGGCAACAACTGGGCCAGTCCAAAATCCCCGGCATCCGTGGAGAGCACGATCAACAGTGCCACCCCCTTCTGTATCCAGCCCTGACAAACCCGAGGCAAGTCAGCGGCCACAGCCGAGGTTGCGGGGAGCTGGCCCCTGAGGTGCCGTTGGTGCCCAGCCCAAACGGGTTTCTCGCGAGTGTCGCAAAGGCGTGAGAATCCCTCCGGCACTGCCCGAGCCCGTTGGGTCTGCCGTTCGGTAAGTATTACTCAAGCTTCGTGCCCACAGCGTGCCCACACGAGCGCGTAACAAGGCCGAAGAATGTGCGTCAGTTGATAACGAAAGCAATGGTGAATCTTGCTGCTTGACTAGGCCTTTCTTGTGATTTCGCCGGTGCAGCAATCCCCCCAGGAATTCGTGCTGATCCGATCTGAAAAGCGTGAGGTCACCGGATCGACGCCGGTCCCGACCACCAGATCCCCGTACGGGGCGACCTGGACCAGCGGTCCACCCGAGTCAGACTCACCCGCCCGTCACATGCCCTGATCGGGACAGGTCTGACCGCCTGACCCGTCTGCATTCACTCGTCGCCCGACCCGCTCTCTGAAACCGGTGACGGCTCCAGTGGGTCGTAGTCCGCGTCCGGCGTGAACTCGACCTGAACTTCGACCTCGCCCCGACGGACCTCCATCCGCGCCAGGCGCTCAAAGACAGCCCTGTCCGCAGCGGTGAGGGGTGGTTGGGTGATGGACCTCGGCCAGAGGCGGTACCGCTTGACCACGTTGATCTCCGCGGCGAGAAGAAAGAACTGAGCCCCCAGGTAGATCCAGGCCAGCAGGACGATGACGATGCCGAAGAAGCCGTACGTCTCGGTCGCGTGCCGGAGCTCTCGACCTACGTACCAGCTCCCGACGATCTGCAGCGCCTGCCAGAACACCGTGGCCAACGCCGCGCCGAGGACAATCTCACGCCACGTGAACTTCACGGCGGTCATCACCATGTACGCGATGAGAATGAGACCGAAGTTCACGGCGAGAGACCCCACCAACAAGAGCGCGGTGGAGACCGCACCGTGTTGCGCCAGGGTTGCGAACCCCGTCAGCACGGTCGATCCAACGGTGGAGACGGCGAGCAGGGCGAGGACGGCAAACCCTCGGAGATAGCGCATGGGGAGGGACGGCCAGCGCACGTAGGGGATGTTCCACACTTTGTTCATTGCGCTCTGCGTCGCCAGTCCGAGGCCGATGGCCCCATACAAGAGGAGCAGGCTGCCGATGACGACGGCGAGCGCGCTCCCGGTCAGACCGTGGACCTGCGATTGCAACTGAGAGCCGATGATCGGGAAGCTCCCGAGAGCGCTGTCAACGAGGTCCTTGTGCAGTTGGGCGTTGTCGTGCAGGACATAGCCGAGGATTGTTGTGAAAAGCATCAAAAGCGGGAATATGGCGAAGAGGCCGTAGTACGCGATGAGCGCGGCCTTGCTGCCAGCCTGGTCGTTGCCGAACTTCTGCAGGACCGCAAAGGGAAACCCGAGCACATCGTGTCTTTGCTGGAACTTGTCCGTCCGGCGGACGAAGGCCTCCATCGGGCCCGGCCTTTGCCTCGCGCCCACATCCGTGGTGGTCTCGAGGCCCTGATCCTGAGAGCGAGTCGACGCATGTTCGGGAATGGTCACGGTGCCCAACGATAGATCCGAGGACTTCCCAGGCTCACAGATCGAACACGGACCGGTGCCATGACCGCCGTGATCTGAGTGGTCGCTGAGAAGAGCCGGCGCTCGGGGCCCCTTGAGTACCATCTGTGGTTCGTGAAAAGAGCGTGCCCACACGAGCGCAGATCAGCGCTCAAGCAGGGAGCGAAGCGGTCTGCCGGGGCGCGGGCGCGTTGCGCGGTACGCCGACAAGACTGCTCCTGATGAGCACTGCCCGTCCCACGGCACGGCACCGCGGTGTCGAGCCGAGCCGTCGGTGACCGGAGGAGGCGGAGAGCCGGGAACTCCGACGTACCCCGTCGACCCCGATGCGCCTCGTCAGGGACCGAACCTCTCGTACATCCCAGCACTCGACGGGATCCGGGGCGTCGCCATCGTCGTCATCATGGGGTACCACGGCGGCGTCTTCCTGACGTCGGGGGGGTTCTACTCCCTCGACACGTTCTTCGCCCTCTCGGGCTTCCTCATCACCTCGCTGCTGATCTCCGAATGGCAGCGATCGGCGACGATCCGGCTCGGGCGCTTCTGGGCCCGACGCGCCCGCCGGCTTCTTCCCGCCCTGTTGGTCATGCTACTCGGCGTCGCCCTCTTCGCCGCCTTCCTGGTTCCGGCGGGCACGTACCCCACCCTGCGCGGTGACGCCTTCTCTGCGCTCTTCTACTTCGCCAACTGGCACTTCATCGCCAACGGCTCGAACTACTTCAACCAAACCGCGCTCACCTCACCGCTGACCCACACCTGGTCGCTCGCGGTCGAGGAGCAGTTCTACCTGGTCTGGCCCTTGGTCGTCCTCGGCCTGTTCAAGCTCTGGAAGAGCACACGGGCCCTGCTCGTGGTGTGCATCGTGGGGGCGCTGGCATCGTCGATCGAGATGGCCGTTCTCTACTCCCCCGGTGATGTCGATCGCCTCTATTACGGCACCGATACCCGCGCCCAGTCCCTGCTCGTCGGCGCCGCGCTGGCGGCGTCGCTCTCGCTCTGGGCAGACCATCGCCGCCGGATGGGCCCCCTCCCGGCACTCACCGACCAGGTACGCCGTCGACTCGGCGGCGATCCGGCATGGGCCGTGCAGACGGTACGCGGGCGAGCTACCGCACACGCGGTGGGAGTGGCCGGCGTTGCCGTGAGTGCGGTGCTGTGGACCGTCGTCTCCTACAACGACTCCTTTGCATACCGCGGTGGCTTCCTACTGGCGGCCCTCGCCACCACGGCCGTGCTGTTCAGCGTGGTGTGCTCCCAGCGTTCCCTCCTGGCGCGGTGTCTGTCAGTCGCGCCGCTGCGCTACGTGGGTCGCATCTCCTACGGCATGTACCTCTGGCACTTCCCGCTGTTCATCTACATCGACAATGCCCGCACTGGCCTCACCGGTTACCCGCTGTTCGCCGTGCGGGTCGCCGTCACACTGGTGGTCGCCACGGGCTCCTTCTACGTGGTCGAACGGCCGATCCGACAGGGCAACCTGCTGCGCGGCTGGCGGACGTGGGCCGTCACGCCGGCGGCCGTACTGGTCACGGTCGTCGCGCTCGTGGCGGCGACGAACATCCCCGCGGTGGCGGCGCCGCCGGCACCGAAGACGACCTCGGCTTCCGCCACCGGCACCCCCGTCAAGGCACTGGTGGTGGGCGACTCCACCGCCCTGACCCTCGACATCGGCCTCAACGAGCACGCCCGTGACTATGGCATCGAGCCGTTCAACGGCGGCATCCTGGGCTGCGGGGTCACGAGCGGTGCCGAGTATCAGGAAAAGGGTGTGGATGCCCCCATGGCCGTCCAGTGCCTAGGGGCCCCGGCGCAGACCCAGTGGCCCGCTCTGTGGAAGGCGGACGTCGTCAAGGACGATCCGAACGTCGTGATGATCCTGGCCGGGCGTTGGGAAGTCTCGAACCGCACCTACGACGGTCACTGGACCAACATCGAGGATCCCACCTACGCCACCTACGTCCGGCGCGAGCTCACGGACGCGGTGCACCTGGCCGGATCCGGTGGGGCCGCGGTCGTCCTGCTGACGGCCCCCTGCTACGACACCGGCGAGCAGCCCGACGGCCAGTCCTGGCCCGAGGACTCACGGGCCCGCCTGGCCATCTACAACCACATCGTCCGCGACGTGGCCGCCTCCATCCCGGGCACGTCACTCCTTGACTTCAACGCGATGGCCTGCCCGGGTGGGCGGTACGAGGAGTACATGGACGGCCAGCAGGTACGCCTAGCGGACGGCATCCACTTCACCTTCACCGGAGGTGACGTCTTCGCCTCCAGGATCTGGCCGTTCATCGTGCGACTCGGGCAGCAGCAGATGGCCCGAACGGGGACCCACTGACGCCCCGCCGCGAAGCCACGGCCCGGGCTCAGCCCACTCGGCGCAGGGTGTTGTGGTCGGTGTGGGGGAACGGCTCGTCGAACTCCTTCATCTTCAGGACGGTGACCTCGTCGTAGGACCAGCTGTCCTCACCGAGGGTGATCGTCACCTGGTAGCTCACGGTGCTGGCGTTCTCAGCCAGGTACGTGTTCTCGCCGATGCCGTACTGGGCCTCGCCCATCGCGGCCTTCAGGGTGAACTCGGTCGCGGCGGCGGCGGCGGTGCCTCCGGCCAGGGTCGTGATGCCGCGAGGGACGACGAAGCCCTTCATGATCTCGCCGGTGGCGGCGTCCCAGAGCCAGTAGCCCACTTCGGTGTGGAACGGGTTCTCCTCGTCACCACGCCACATGGCGCTCTTGTAATCGAGGCCGTAGAGGTGCTGGTTCCCGTTGTCGACCGGGCCGAACGGCTTCATCGAGCACTTCTCCAGGTAGGGGCTGCCCAGCACCTTCCCCTGGGAGTGCGAGAAGGCGGTGTCGAGTCCACCCTTGTCGCTCTCCCATTCGCCCACAAGCGCTCCCAGCGGTCCCCATTCATTGGCCATGGTTCATTCCTATCTCTCGACGCGTCGTCGACGAGGAGCCTAGGCCGAACCGCGGGGGTCGATCTCCGTCGGGCGCGCTGCCGCCTTCACCGAATGGGCGTCAGACCTTGGCCCACTCGGATCCCGACTTCCCGAGCACGAAGGTGGTCACACCGACGACCACCAGCACGACCAGGGCGATCACCAGGGCAAGCACGATGTGGATGTGCAGGACGCACGCCGCACCCACGAGGGCACCGACGAGCATCGCGGCGATCGCAATGAGGCGCCGTCCCGATCTCGACCCCTTTCCGCCGACAATCGTGCTGTCGGCGACGATGCCGGTGATGGTCAAGGTGAGGACCGTGGTGGTCAGATCGGGGACCGCGACTTGGCGGGCGGCGGCGTTCTGGACACCCATGGCGGTGGCGAGGACGAAGATGAGCGCGTAGCGAAAGCCGGCCGTGACGGGAGTTCCGCTCAGCGACGCCAGGACGACCGAGGCGCCGAGCAGGACCGCTTCGACGGCAGTCGCCGTGCTGAGCAGCCGGCCCCGATGCGCTCCAAATCTCTTCCCAGCCTGCCCGCCGACGAGGGCGCCGAGGCAGAACGACGCCAAGGCGACCACCGATGCGCCGATGGAGAAGCCCGGTGCGCCCGCCAGGGCGAAGCCCAAGAAGACGACGTTTCCCGTCATGTTGGCCACGAAGACATGCCCGAGGACCAGGTAGCTGAACGCATCGACCAGACCGGTGACGAGCGTCATGGCCACCAGCAACGGCGGCAGTGGGCCGTCCTTGCCGGTCCGGCTCGGGATGAGCGTCTGGCGGACCTCTGTGATGAAGGTGTGCATGATGAATTCCTTGTCGTGAGGGGTCTGACAACGCGGCGCAGAGGTGCCTGCCCGCCCTGCAAGTCTCGTACGAGTCAGTGGGGATTTCACGCGGAGACTCCTGGCACGCCCACGCAAAGGCCCTATGCATTCGGGCGGGCCCGATACGGGTGCGGAGCCACCGGATCGGGCCCTCGAAGGTGCCCGCGGGAGACCGTCCACCCGGCCGTGCCGATGGCCCGGGCCGCCCGGGATTCAGATCGCCCGATGACCTACCATTTCCCTCGTGCCCCCCTGGGGCGTCCGGAGAGGGGGGGGGCCTCCCACGGCGCCGAACCATGGGCGCTCGACGCGATCGAGTCGGCTCTCCTGACGCGCCTCGAGCGCCATCCCTCCTGGGCCAGCTGACGGAGACCGTCCCGGTGGGTCTCTTCCATGCGGACCTCGCCGGCAACCTTCTGTTCGCCAACCGTCGGCTCTCCGAGATGATGGGATCGGCACTCGGGCCGAAATTGGTCGACCAGCTTGCACGGGTCGAACCGGAAGACCGCTCGGATCTAGAGGCCGCGCTCGGCGCCGCCGCGGACGGGGCCGACTTCGACACCGTCGTTCGCATCCCCGAAGAGGGCCGGACCCGCCACTGCTCAGTCTGCGTTCGGCCCCTTCGTGACGACTACGGCACGGTCACGGGGTTGACCGGTTGCGTCGAGGACGTCACGGCCAGCGTCCAGAGCCGCAGCGATCTCGAGGTGAAGGCCATCAGCGACCCGCTGACCGGATGCCTGAACCGCGCCGGGACGCTGGCGGTGCTGCAGGACACGCTGGATCGCGCGCCAGCCACCTTGACCGACCCCGTCGGAACGGCTGCCATCTTCGTCGACCTCGACCGCTTCAAGCCGGTGAACGACGAGTTCGGTCACGCCACCGGCGACGAGGTGCTCCTCCGTGTAGCGGAACGGATCCGCACGTCCGTGCGCTCGGGCGCCTCGGCGGGGATGAATTCCTCGTGGTCTGCCCGCAAGTGTCCGACCCCGAGACCGCCTTGGCGATCGCGCGCTCGTTGATGGCTCGTGCCTTCGGATCACCGATCGATCTGGGCACCACCATCATGGAGGTTCGGGCCAGTCTCGGGGTCGCGTGGTCCGACGATCGGGGTGCCCATGCCACGGCGTTGGTCGCCCAGGCCGACGCCGCCATGTACCGGTCAAAACGCGATGGACGATCCGAACCGGTGATGTTCGTCGACCCAGCGGTCTGAGGCACGGTCGATCCGACAGGTCCGGCTCCCGCCTCGCTCCTCACAGGCCGGTGCAGCGGAGTCAATCGGTGAAGCCGATGGAGGCGTGGCTCGCGTCACAGAACGGCTTGTTCTTCGAGGCGCCACAGCGGCAGAGCGTGACGCGGTTGCGCACTTCGTAGGGCTCGCCGTCCGCGGCGACGACGGGGATCCCGCCTCTCACCCACAGCGGTCCCGCCACACCTTCTGCCGGGTCTTCGACGATGCCGATCGACGGATCGAACTTGGGCTCCAACGGAGCATTCGTCTCACGATCCCAGACCACCAGGCGTCCGGACGGGCAGAGCGCGGCTTCTTGCGCAGTCAGGGCGGCCGCGTCCGGACCGGGCTGCTCGACCAGGTTCCATATCTGGCCGGCGACGTCGCAGAACCGGGCGAAGGCGCAGAGGGGCTGGGCATCGCTGAGGATCAAGGTCGGGCCCTCCTGCACGTCGGCCTGCCGGACGTACGGCTCGCGGCTCGCAGTCTCGGCCCCTTGGAAACCGACCCGCGCGTGCGATCCGTCACAGAAGGGCTTGTTCGCGGACTGGCCGCAGCGACAGAGCGCGCAGTTGTCCTTCGTCTCGTAGGTCTGACCCTGCCGCCAGCCGATGGAGTTGCCCTCGGCATCGGCGACGATCGTCTGCTGGGCGATCGGCACGGCACCGGAGACCAGATACGGCCCGTTCTCGGTCACCCTGATCTGCATCGTCTCATCGGGTTCCATGGGCGCCTCCCGGAGCAGACAGCGTCCGCTCTCTCGTGAGATTCCGGAGTCCCTCCATTCCTATCCTTTCCGGGCGCCGCTGCCAACGCCCGGATCGTTGAACGGGCGTTTGGCCTGCGGTTTGGGGACCCGCCCCAGCCCCCGACCTGCCGGACCGTCCGTGACGGAGAGGTGAACCTTCCGCGAACAGAAGGTGAACTGACCACTGCGACCTGGGTATGTTCATGGGCCGTGGCGCCACCAATGGAGCAATCCGTCCTGAATCTGTTCGCCCTCGTGAGGGAAGCGATGGCCCGGGCGACCTGGGCCCTGCTGAACGGGGATATGGAGTTGGGCCAGGCGGTGGTCGACGGAGATCAAGAGGTTGACGACATGACCGCCGAGCTGGAGCTCCTGGTCTGGTCGCGCATCGAGGCCGACGATCTCGACCCCGTCGCTCTGCGGCAACTCGTGGGGATACTCCTCATCCTCCCAGAGCTCGAACGCAGCGCCGACCTCGCCGAGCACATCGCCCAGAGGGCGCTCTCGAACATCGGTGCGGACATGACACCGGTTGCCCGCGGCATCGTGCAGCGGATGTCCGAGGTGGCGGCCGAGATGTGGCAGTCCACGGCCGCCGCCTACACGGGGAACGATGCGGGGGAACTCGAGCTCCACGAGGCGGACGAGGAGTTGGACATCCTCCACGATCGTCTGACGGCCGAGATCGCCAAGGGAGAGATGCCCACCACGATCACCGCCCAGGTGACGCTGATCTCTCGCTTCTACGAACGGCTCGGAGACCACGCCGTCAACCTCAGCCGGCGGATCGCCGCCCTGCAGGGGTAGCAGCGCACCGTCGGTTCGGACTCACCCCGGCGCGGAGCCCTGTTCGAGCGGCCCGGAACCGGCACACCCGGATCGGGGCGTCCCGGAACTTCCTCGGCGGACCGGCGGTGCTGGAACCGGCGCCGCGTACGGTCTCTGTCGCGGGAGGACTCCCCGGTCCCGGGCCGGTGCGACGATGGATCGCGGGCCGGGAAGGAGTCGCCGAGCTCCCCGTCCAGCTCTTCTCCGTCGATCACGGACTTCTCGACGACATCCTCCTGGAGCTCACCATTATCCGTCTCGAGCACCGCGTGATCGTGCGTCGTCGAGGGTTCGCGCTCCACACTTCATCAATATCCGCCACGAGGTGGCTGAAAACGATCGCTGAGCCGAGCTGACGCCCCGGACCTGCGACGAATCGACCCGTCGCAGCGTTCCGGCGGACCGTCCGAACAGCGGACCCGGGAGTTCCCGGCCGTCGACCCGCGAGTGGGGAAAGATGGGCCGATGTCGACCGGCTCCGAGCCCCGTCCGGAGCAGCAGAAGGCCGGGCCGGGCGAGCCCCGCTGGCCGATGGCGCTCGCCGTCATCGCGACGGGCGTGCTCCGGGCGACACTGCCCCACCAGCTGCGCAACGGCGACACCGCCTGGCTCTTCCTGGCCCTCCTCGTCGTGCTGCTGGCCGCGCTCATCATCGGCGACCCCGGACGCATCGACCGCGACCGCCCGTGGCTCCACAACCTGACCAGCGTGCTCATCGGGCTGATCACCCTCGCCAACGCGGATGCGGCCGTCCGGCTCGTAGTGGGCATCGTCGACGTGTCCAACTTCACCCAGGATGCCAAGGTGTTGCTGGCCAGTGGCGCCGCCATCTGGCTCACCAACATCATCGCCTTCGCGCTGTGGTTCTGGAACCTCGACCGGGGCGGCCCGGCGGCGCGCTCCATGGGCAAGGGCCCCAGCCCTGCCCTGATCTTCCCCGAGATGCTGCACCCGCAGCACGTAGGAGAGGGGTGGTACCCCACATTCGTCGACTACTTCCACTTCGCGTTCGCCACCGCCGCCGCCTTCAGCCCGACCGACGTGTCGGCGGTCAAGACTTGGGCCAAGCTCATGATGATGGTCGAGTCGGCCGTCTCCCTCGTTGTCGGGATCCTCGTCGTCGCGCGCGCCGTCAACATCTTGAAGTGACACACGACCCGGCCCGCCCGAGCGGGCGACGGGACGGGTCAGAGGCCATCATGGTCGCATGAGCGCATGGGCCGGCTCACGGCAACGGGAACCGTCGACCTCGTCGCGGCGAGCGTGTTCTCGTCGTTCAGTTACTCGCCGACCGCCAGCCAGAAGGCGGCGGTCCAGGGATTCCTCACCACCACGACGACCTCCTCGACGTCGGCCTCCACGACCCGGCCCGGGGTCACAGTGCCGAATGTGATCGGCCTCAAGATCGCTGCGACTCGAGCCGCCATGCGCGCCGTCGGCCTGGCATGGGCCTGCTACTCGGTGGGCACGACGACCAAGCCGCCGCCGTCCACCGTGCTGAACCAGAACCCGCCCCCGGGCGGCGTGCTCAAGCCCGGCACTCCGGTCGCCATGACCATGCCCCCCTGCCCCCAGTGAGCAGGGGGGCGGACGCCGGCGGCCCGCCCCCCGCGGGCACGGTGGCCGACCCGCTCGCCCTCTCGAGCGGGCGGGGTCGCTGGGTGCTGGCCGCCACGGTGCTCGGCTCGGGAATCGCCATGCTCGATTCGACCGTCGTCGGCATCGCGCTGCCCTCCATCGGCCGCGACTTCCACGGGGGCGTCGGGACACTGCAGTGGGTCGTCACCGGCTACGCCCTGACATTGGCCGCCTTCCTCCTCCTCGGTGGGTCACTCGGGGACCGCTACGGCCGCAAACGGGTCTTCTCGGTCGGAGTCGTCTGGTTCGCCGCCGCGTCGGCGTGCTGCGGCCTCGCCCCGGGCGCCGGGCTGCTCGTCGCCGCCCGGGTGGTCCAGGGCGTCGGCGGCGCGCTGCTGGCCC
>Ga0187883_10002038_pt1 | contig 12243 bp, 11 predicted proteins | sample June2016WEW_20_1_2_FD_132966 | JGI IMG/M metagenome (GOLD analysis project Ga0187883, IMG submission 132966) | Peatland microbial communities from SPRUCE experiment site at the Marcell Experimental Forest, Minnesota, USA - June2016WEW_20_10 | ecosystem: Environmental > Terrestrial > Soil >...
AAGTGCACGCCCACCCTCGCCCTGGCCGCGCCGGTGATCTCACCGACAATCCGCGCCACGTCGTCGGGCAGCGTCCCGCCGTTGGTGTCGCAGAGCACGAGCGTGTCGGCGCCCGCGTCCACGGCGGCGTCAAGCACCGCGAGGGCGTAACCGCGGTCGGCGCGGTAGCCATCAAAGAAGTGCTCAGCGTCGAAGACCACCCGGCGCCCGGCCGCCGCCATGACGGCGACCGAGTCCGCCACCATGGCGAGGTTCTCCTCATAGGTGGTGCGCAGCGCCTCGTCGACGTGCAGCGTCCAGGCCTTGCCGACCAGCGTCACGATCGGTGTCTCCGCCGCGAGCAGGGCAGCCAGGTTGGCATCGTCGTCGACGCCGCGGCGCGGCAGCCTGGTGGCGCCGAACGCGGCCAGCTGAGCGTTCTTGAAGTTCAGCTCGCCGGCCCTGGCGAAGAACTCGGCGTCCTTGGGGTTGGACCCCGGCCAGCCGCCCTCGACCACGTCCACGCCGAGCGCGTCGAGCGCCGCTGCCACGTGCAGCTTGTCGGCGACGGTGAGGTCAAGCCCGACCTGCTGGGAGCCGTCCCGGAGCGTGGTGTCGTAGATCTCCACCTTGGCGTTCATGCGGCGCCTCCTGTTCGCCCGTCGAGCGCCGCGCACAGCGCCGCTTCCCAGTCAGTGGTGGTCGCGGGCGGCCCCGCGGCAAGCACCGCGGACACCGCGGCGTCGAGGTCGGCACCCGCAGCCTGCTCGCCGAGGTGGTCGAGCATCAGGGCCGCCGACAGCACCGCGCCGGCCGGGTTGGCGCGCCCGGTGCCCGCGATGTCCGGCGCCGAGCCGTGCACCGGCTCGAACACCGACGGGCCGGTCCGGTCCGGATTGAGGTTACCGCTAGGGGCCAGCCCGAGGCCGCCGGTGAGGGCCGCGCCGAGGTCGCTCAGGATGTCACCGAACAGGTTGTCGGTGACGATCACGTCGAACCGCGCCGGGTCGTCGACGAGGTACAGGCAGGCGGCGTCGACGTGCGCGTAGTCGAGAGCCACCCCGGCCTCGGCAGCCACCTGCTCGGCGGTGCGCCGCCACAGGTCCCCGGCGTGCACGAGCACATTGGTCTTGTGCACCAGGGTCAGCTTCCCGCGGCGGCGCCCGGCCAGCCCCGCCGCGTACCTGATGCACCGCTCCACGCCGGCCCTGGTGTTCAGTGACTCCTCGGTCGCGCTCTCGAACGCGGTGCCGCGGTGCACGGTGCCACCTGCCCCCGCATACAGGCCCTCGGTGTTCTCGCGCACGATCACCAGATCGAGATCGCCCGGGCCGAGCCTGGCGACCGCGCCGGCCACGCCGGGCCGCAGCTTGGACGGCCGGAGGTTGATATAGAGGTCGAGCTCGGCGCGCAGCCGTAGCAGCAGGCCGCGCTCCAGCACCCCGGGTGGCACGTCCGGGCTGCCGACGGCGCCGAGCAGGATGGCGTCAGTCTTCCTGAGCTCGTCGAGGACCCCGTCCGGCAGTACCTCGCCGGTCGCGAGGAAGTGCCGGGCGCCGAGCGGGTAACCCTGCCAGTCCACGGCGAAGCCATGCCGGCCGGCTACCTCGTCGACGCACCGCCTGGCTACCTCGGTCACCTCGGGGCCGACGCCGTCGCCGGGAAGGTGCGCTATCGCGTATGTCATGGCAGCGCCACCCCGCGGGTGCCGGCGCCGCCGCTGCGTACGTGGTCGCCCATCAGCTCGCGCCTTCCTGGTCGGACGGCGCGTTCAGCCAGCTCATCATCTGCCGCAGCGGACGGCCCACCCGCTCGATCTCGCTGTCGGCGGCGGCCTTGCGCAGCCGCTCGAAGTTCGGGCGGCCGCTGTCGTCCTCGGCGATCCACTCCCTGGCGAACTCACCGGACCTGATGTCGGCGAGCAGCTTGGCCATGGCCTGCCTGGCCGGCTCCCCGATCACCCGCGGCCCCCTGGTCAGGTCGCCGTACTCTGCGGTGTCGCTGACCGAGTACCGCATCCAGCCGATGCCGCCCTCATACATCAGGTCGACGATCAGCTTGAGCTCGTGCAGGCACTCGAAGTAGGCGACCTCCGGCTGGTAGCCGGCCGACACGAGGGTCTCGAACCCGGCGTTCACCAGGGCGGTCACCCCGCCGCACAGGACCGCCTGCTCGCCGAACAGATCGCTTTCTGTCTCCTCCTGGAAGGTGGTGACCAGGGCGCCCGCCTTGGTCCCGCCGATCGCCCTGGCATAGGAGCGGGCCAGATCCCAGGCCTTACCGGTGGCATCCTCCGCCACCGCCACCAGCACCGGGGTGCCCTGGCCTGCCTCATACTGCCTGCGCACCAGGTGCCCTGGCGCCTTCGGCGCGACCATGGCGACGTCGATCTCGTCCGGCGGGGTGATGTAGCCGAAGTGGATGTTGAATCCGTGCGCGAAGAACAGCGCGTCGCCCGGGCGCAGGTTCGGCCCGATCGCATCCGCGTACAACGCCCGCTGGGTGGTGTCCGGCGTGAGCACCATGATGACGTCCGCCCAGGCGCAGACGTCGGCAGGGGTGTCCACGGTGAGCCCGGCCGCCTCGGCGCGGGCCCGGGACCTGGACTGCTCGGGCAGGCCCACCCGGACCTCGCAGCCCGAATCGCGCAGGCTCAGGGCGTGGGCGTGGCCCTGCGAGCCGTAACCAAGGACAGCGATCTTGCGGCCCTGGATGAGGCTGAGATCAGCGTCGTCGTCGTAGTAGATGGTGGCCATCTTCGGAGCGTCCTTTCGGGTCAGGTTCAGGTCAGGTTCGGGTCGGGGCCGGGTCAGGTTCGGGTTGGGCCGGGTCAGCTTCAGGCGGCGGATTCGGCCGGGCCGGCCTGCCCGGCGTCAGCGCTGGCCGGCTGGACGGAGTCGGTGATCGTGCCGCTGCCACGCTCCAGCGCGATCCGGCCGGTGCGCACGAGCTCGCAGGTCCCGTACGCCTCCAGCATCGCCAGCAGCGCGTCGAGCTTGGCCGGGCTGCTGGTCGCCTCGAGCACCAGCGTCGTCGGGCTCATGTCGACGACATTGGCCCGGAACACGGCGGCGACCTCGAGCAGCTGGCTGCGGAGCGCGGGCTCCGCGCCCACCTTGATCAGCGCCAGCTCGCGCTCGACCGCGCGGTCCTCGTCGAGCTCGACGACCTTGAGCACCCGGACCAGCTTGTCCAGCTGCCTGGCGACCTGCTCGACCGGGGTGGAGTCGCCATCGACGACAATCGTGATGCGGCTCACGCTCTGGTCCTCGGTCGGGCCGACGGCAAGTGAGGAGATATTGAACGCGCGCCTGGAGAACAGCCCGGCAACATGGGAAAGCACTCCGGGCTTGTTCTCCACGAGCACCGACAGGGTGTGCGTGCTCATCGGGTAGTCACCTCTCTGCGCGTGGCCGCGCGCTGCTCGTCGGCGCTGAACTCGGGGCCGAGGACGATCTCGTCGTTGGGACGCCCGGCGGGCACCATCGGGAACACGCCCTCACGGTCGTGCACCCTGAAGTCCACCACCGTGGGCACGCCGGTCACCGCCAGCGCCTTGTCCAGCACCGCGTCGACCTCGTCGGCGCGGTCGCAGCGCAGCCCGACGCACCCGTAGGCCTCGGCGAGCTTGACGTAGTCGGGGATGGCGGTGCCGAGCTCCACCTGGGAGTAGCGCTCCTCGTAGAACAGCTCCTGCCACTGGCGCACCATGCCAAGGAAACCGTTGTTGAAGATCAGGACCTTGATCGGCAGCTGCTCGATCGCGCAGGTCGCCAGTTCCTGGCAGGTCATCTGGAAACAGCCGTCGCCGTCGATCGCCACGACAAGCTCGCCGGGCCGGCCGGCCTGGGCGCCCATGGCGGCCGGGACAGCGAAGCCCATCGTGCCGAGACCGCCGGAGTTGATCCAGGTACGCGGCCTGGTGAAGGAGTAATGCTGGGCCGCGTGCATCTGATGCTGGCCGACGCCTGCCACCACCACCGCGTCACCGCCGGTCATCATGGACAGCCGCTCGACCACGTACTGCGGCTTGAGCGGGCCGTCTGCGGCCTGGCTGTAACGCAGCGGGAAGCGCTGCTTCCACTCATTGGTGGCCCCGATCCAGCCCTCGGTGTCGGGCGGCCCGCCCTCGCGCACCAGCGCGGCGAGGCAGCCGGTCAGCTCGCTGAGCACGGCCTTCACGTCGCCGACGATCGGCACGTCGGGGATGCGGTTCTTGCCGATCTCGGCCGGATCGATGTCGACGTGCACCACCTTGGCCCGCGGCGCGAAATCCGCCAGCCTGCCGGTCACCCGGTCGTCGAACCGCGCCCCGAGCGCCACCAGCAGGTCGGCTTCCTGGAGCGCCGCGACCGCCGGATAGCAGCCGTGCATGCCCGGCATGCCCAGGGCAAGCGGGTGCGCGTCAGGGAACGCGCCGCGCGCCATCAGGGTGGTCGTCACCGGGGCGCGCGCGAGCTCGGCCAGCCGCATGAGCTCGTCGTGGGCACCGGATTTGATCACGCCGCCGCCGACATAGAGCACCGGGCGGCGGGCGGCGTACAGCAATGCCGCTGCCGCCGCGATGGCGGCCGAGTCCGGCTTGCCCGGCAGCCGGTAGCCGGGCAGCGCCATCGTGGGCGGCCAGGACCAGGTCATCTGGGCCTGCTGGAGGTCCTTGGGGATGTCAACGAGGACCGGTCCCGGGCGGCCGGTCGAGGCGATATGGAACGCCTCGGCGATCGCGGCCGGGATCCGCTCGGCATCGGTCACCAGCTCGTTGTGCTTGGTGATCGGCAGCGTGATCCCGGTGATGTCGGCCTCCTGGAAGGCGTCCGTGCCGACCATGGCGCTGGCCACCTGGCCGGTGATAGCGACGATCGGCACCGAGTCCATGTACGCGTCGGCCAGCGCGGTGACCAGGTTGGTCGCGCCCGGGCCGCTGGTGGCGATGCAGACGCCGACCCGCCCGGTAGCCCATGCGTAGCCTTCGGCGGCGTGCCCTGCGCCCTGTTCGTGCCGGACCAGGATGTGCCGGACGGAGGACGAAAGCAACGGGTCATAGGTGGGCAGGATCGTGCCTCCGGGCAGGCCGAAGACCACGTCGACGCCCTGCTGCTCGAGGCTGCGCACTAGCGCCTGCGCTCCGGTCAGCTGCACGGGATGCTCCTTTGTTCGGGGTGACTTGCCAACAAAAAACCTCCTCGCCGTCTGCGGCGTAGGAGGTTAGCGCGAGCCCTGCGTTCGGGCTCGCGCTAAGTGATGAGGAGTACCTGTACCTGATCGATGCGCATCATCGCGTATCTCCGTCTGTGTAGCGGCATTACTCGTTACCGAACTATAGCGGAGTCGCCAGCTTAACGCACGCCAGCCCGGACAACCGCCGGCAGCCAGGCCGGCCGGCCCGCCTCGAAGCTGGCGATCGCGTCGGCGTGCCGCATCGTCAGCGCCACGTCGTCGAGCCCTTCGAGCAGCCGCCAGCGGGCGAAGTCCGGCAGCGGGAACGGCGCATCGATACCCGCCGAAGGGACCGCCAGGCTGCGCGTCGCGACGTCCACGACGACCTCCGCGTCCGGGTCGGCGGCCAGCGCGGCGAACACCTGCCCGACGGTCTGCTCGTCGGCCTCCACCGGCACCAGCCCGGCGCTCACGCAGTTGCCGCGGAAGATGTCAGCGAAGCGCGGCGACACCACAGCGGCAAAGCCGAAGTCCTGCAGGGCCCATACGGCGTGCTCCCGCGACGATCCGCAGCCGAAGTTGACGCCCGCGACGAGCACCTTGGCCTGTGCGGCTCCCGGCAGGTTCAGCGGGAAGCCAGGGTCGGCCCGCAACGCTCCGAACAGCCCGTCCGCGAACCCGGTGCGCCCGACGTGCTTGAGCCACTCCGCCGGGATGATCTGGTCGGTGTCGACGTCCGCTCGGTCCAGCGCGACCGCGCGCCCAGCGATGCGAGTTACCCCGGCCATCAGAGGTCTCCTGGCAGTGTGAAGTGACCGGCGACAGCGGTTGCCGCCGCCACGGCGGGCGAGACGAGGTGGGTGCGCGAGCCAGGGCCCTGGCGGCCCTGGAAGTTCCTGTTGCTTGTCGAGGCGCAGCGCTGGCCGGGCGCGACGGTGTCGCCGTTCATGGCCAGGCACATCGAGCAGCCGGCCGACCGCCACTCGAAACCGGCCGCGGTGAACTGGCGGTCCAGCCCCTCGGCCTCGGCCTCGGCCTTCACCCGCGCGGATCCGGGCACCACAAGCGCCCGTACCCCGGGGTGGACCTGCTTGCCCCGGATGACCTCGGCCGCGGCGCGCAGGTCACCGAGGCGCCCGTTCGTGCACGAGCCGATGAATACCGTGTCAACGGACACATCGCGGATCGCCGTTCCCGGCTCCAGGCCCATGTAGGCGAGCGCCCGGCTGGCCGCCTGCTGCTGGGCCGGGCTGCCGAACGAGGCAGGGTCGGGGATGATGTCGTCGATCGACACCGACTGCGCGGGCGTGGTTCCCCAGGTCACGGCCGGGCGTAGCGCCGTAGCGTCGACGCGGACCTCGCGATCGAAGATCGCGCCGTCGTCGCTGACCAGGCCGCGCCAGTCGTCAAGCGCCTGCTCCCAGAGCCTGCCTGCCGGGCTGTGCCTGCGCCCTTCCAGCCAGCCGAACGTGGTGTCGTCGGGGCCGATCAGGCCGGCCCTGGCGCCGGCCTCGATGGACATGTTGCAGACCGTCATCCGGCCTTCCATCGATAGGGCACGGATCGCGTCGCCCCGGTACTCGATGACCGAGCCGGTGCCGCCGCCAGGCCCCAGTGCCCTGATGATGCCGAGCACGAGGTCCTTGGCGGCGAGGCCGGGCGGCAGCTCGCCGTCGACCGTCACGGCCATCGCGGCGGGCTTGACCTGCCGGAGCGTCTGGGTGGCCAGGACGTGCTCGACTTCGGTGGTGCCGATCCCGAACGCCAGCGCCCCGAATGCCCCGTGCGTTGAGGTGTGGCTGTCGCCGCAGACCACCGTCATGCCGGGCTGGGTGAGGCCGAGCTGCGGCCCGATGACATGCACGATGCCCTGGTCCATGCTGCCGAGGCCGTGCAGGGTCACGCCGTGGACGTCGCAGTTGCGCCGCAGCCTCGCGATCTGCGCCGCCGCAAGCTCGTCGGCAATCGGCAGGTCCTGCCCGATCGTCGGCACGTCGTGGTCCATGGTGGCGACGGTCAGGTCAGGCCGGCGCACCGGCCGGCCAGCCAGCTCGAGGCCCTCGAAGGCCTGCGGCGAGGTGACCTCATGCACCAGGTGCAGGTCGATGTAGAGCAGCGGCGGCTCGCCCTCGGGGCTCGCTACCACATGCCGGTCCCAGACCTTGTCGAAGAGGCGTCCGGTCACGGTTATCGGATCCTGTCTGACGTCAGCTGGTTAGTGTTTGTCTCAAATAATGAGATACACTGTCCACGATATGAGCACACTACGCCCGTCAGCCCCGGACCGCAAACCGGGCGCGGGCACCCCTGGATCCGCAGCGGACCCAGGCCATGCGGAGCCGGTTACGCCGGTGCCGTCCGGGGCTGGCCCGTCAGCCCCGGACCGCGAACCGGGCGCGGGACCGGGCGCGGGCACCCCAGGATCCGCTGCGGGTCCGGACCCGGGCCCGGCTGGCCGCAGAACGGCCGTTGGCGTCCTCGACCGGTCAGTGGCCCTGCTCGAGCTGCTCGCGGACGGCCCGCAGCCGCTGCGGCCGCTCGCGCAAGCGAGCGGCCTGCCACGGCCGACCGTGCACCGGCTGCTGGTCGCGCTGGAAGCGCACGGCCTGGTCGCCAGGACCTCCGGCGGCGCGTTCCGGCTCGGCCCCCGGCTGGCCGAACTGGCAGCCAGGGCCGATCCTGGCATTGACCTCGGCGCGGCCGCCGACGGCGTGCTCGCCCGGCTGCACGACGCGACCGGTGAGAGCGTCCAGCTTTACCTGCGCTCCGGTGACCGCCGGCTGTGCGTAGCCGCCAGGGACGCTGGCACCGGCCTGCGCGACAGCGTGCCGGTCGGCGCGCTGCTGCCGCTGGACGCGGGATCTGGCGGGAAGGTGCTGCTGGCGTGGTCGGCCGACGCGGAGCGGTTTCCCGTCGTGCCCGCAGCCGAACTCGCTGCAATCCGGCGGCGCGGCTGGGCCGCCAGCGTCGCCGAGCGCGAGCCGGGGGTGGCCAGCGTCAGCGCTCCCGTGCTAGCGAGCGGCCAGCTGCTGGGCGCGGTCTGCGTATCCGGGCCGGCCAGCCGGATCGGCCATGCGCCCGGCCGCCGTCTCGCTCCGGTGGTCGCCGCCGCCGCACGCGACCTCGCCCTGCTGGCCGACCGGCGAGAGACTCCTCCCGGCGCCGCTAGCGGCGAATAGCGTGGCTGCCGCCGTGATCCGCCGCAGCGTGCCTGCAGCCGTTGGTGCGGGTCCTGGTGCGCGGGTGCGGGTGCGCCTCGCACCGAGGGAGAATCTATGCTTATACCGGATTTCGTGGCCGCATAACGACCATATCGGGTCACCTAGGTCGTCTAATCCGGGATAAGTGCCAGCAGCACAGGTTTAGGCGGAACTCGGATCTGGTTGTGGTCGGCCGGATGCCGGGCTGCGCGCTTCGATCGCTCATAGCCGACGACATCCCGGCACCTGCGAGTCCTGGAGCGGGCCGGGCTGGTCACCGTTGAACTCCGCGGCCGGGAACAGCTCTACCGGCTGGACGCTGACTGGCTCCGCCGCGTCGCCGGTTCCCGGCTTGACCGGCTCGGCTCATGGCCGCGGCACGCTGACGGCCGGGTGACCCAGGCCTCAGCACAACGGATGCATCCATCCGTACGGATCCGGGCGGCGGCCGTACTGGATTCCGACCAGCTCGTCGCGGAGCCGCATCGTCACGGGGCCCGGCGTGCCGTCGCCGACAGTCCATTCCTTCCCGACTCCGCGGACCGCGCCGACCGGGGTGATTACCGCGGCTGTCCCGCACGCGAACACCTCGGTGATATCGCCTGACTCGCAGCCAGCCCGCCATCCCGCCACCGAGATCGGGCCCTCCGAGACCGGAACGCCGAGATCCGGCCCGAGCTTGAGCAGTGAATCCCTGGTCACTCCGGGCAGCAACGTGCCGGTCAGGGCCGGGGTTATCATCCGGGCATCCGGCCCCGACCCGTAGACGAAGAACAGGTTCATGCCGCCCATTTCCTCGACCCACTGATGCTCGGCCGCGTCCAGCCAGACCACCTGGTCACAGCCATTGCGCCGGGCCTCGAGCTGGCCGGCGAACGCCGCTGCATAGTTGCCGCCGCACTTGGCCTCCCCGGTGCCGCCGGGGGCGGCACGGGTGTAGTCCTCCGACAGCCACACCGATACGGGCTGCACGCCGTTGCTGAAGTACGCTGCGACCGGCGAGCCGATCACCGTGAACCGGTACTCCGACGATGGCCTGTTGACGCCGAGGCCGCGCTGCGTGGCGATCATGAAGGGCCGCAGGTAGAGGCTCTCCCCATCGGCGGCGGGAACCCAGTCGCGGTCCTGGCTCACCAGCAGCCTTACCGCATCGACGAACGCCGCCTCAGGCAGCGCTGGCATGGCAACCCGGGCCGCCGACCGGTTGAACCTGGCCGCGTTGGCATCCGGCCTGAACGCGGCGATCGTCCCGGCCGCGTGCCGGTAGGCCTTCAGCCCCTCGAAGATCTCCTGCCCGTAATGGAAGACAGCCGACGCCGGGTCAAGCGTGATCGGGCCGTACGGCTCGAGCTTGCCATCGTGCCAGCCCCGCTCCGCCGACCAGGCCATCGTGATCATGTGGTCGGTGAATACCCTGCCGAAGCCAGGTACCGCCATCAGCCGCGCCCGCTCCGCGGCGGGAACGGGCTGGTCGGTGACGCGGATCTCGAAGCCGATGCTGGCACCCTGGCTTGTTGTCATCGCTGGTTCCTCTTTGCTTCCGGTCTTGCTGGTCATGCCCGGGTCTAGTCGGCGCGCTCAGCGGCGGATTCGCCGCCATTGTCGCGACGGTCCAGCGCGACCTGGATGGCTTGCTGCGCGCGCCGCGCGGCCTCGCCGTGGTCGGCTGGCTCGCTGCCTGGATACGTCTGATACACGGATTCTCCTGACGCCGAGTTCCAGTTGATTGTCAGGCTGCAGCTCGAGGCGACACCGCCGCCTTGACGACTCCGGCTAAGGCTCGTAACGTCCCTGGCACGCATCGCCGCCAATGACCCGCTGATTGCGGCGGCACTGATTGCAGCGACACTGCCAGAGGACGGCTGTCGAGGGGAAACCTCAAGGCTCACGGCCAGCGCCTCATCCCGTAGCGGGTCGCTGGCCTGACGTGATCAGGTTCCGCTACGGCTGCTAGTGAATACGAAGCACCGCATGATGCCAGCGATTTTAGCCCATCCGACGGCGCATGTCGCGGGAGCCCGCCGACTTGTGCCGAGGGAGCCCGCGGGCGATCGGCGCGGAGCCCGGCCGCAAGTGTTGCCGGAGCCGGCCGGGCCGGCCGCGCTACTCTGCGCCGTCGGTTTTTTTGGCGGCGGGAGCCGGGCGATCGGCGGCGCCGCCGTTGTCACGGCGGTCCAGAGCCGCCTGCACCGCTTGCAGGGCGCTCGGCGCGCTCTCCGTGCTGTCGGCTGTCTTGTTGGCTTCGGGGCGTGGCTTGTCGGACACGACACTTACTCCTGACCCTGATCGTGAAAACTGGCTTGCCAGGCTCCCCAGCTTGGGGCGGAGCCTGGCCTCAGACGTCCAGGCCACGTCCGCTGCGGCGTCCTGGAAGAGCGGCTCACGGCCAGCGCCACATCCCGTAGCGGGCCGCCGGCCTGCCCTGATCAGGTCCCGCTACGGCAGCTAAGGATGACTACGAAGCGCCGCATGATGTCCCTAACTGTAGCTCACGTTACGATGCGGGAGTGTCCGGCGGGGGCGATGCACGGTGGCAGTTGCCCGACGCCGAGCTGCAGCGGATCGGGCAGCAGGTCACGGACCTGATAGCCACCCAGCTCAGCGGCATCCCCGGCCAGCCGGCTGCCGCAGGCCGGCTCAGCCTGCGGCCTCGGCCAGGCCAACCGCCGCCTCGCTGGTGTGCATCAGGAAGGTCATCGTCTCCTGGAGGTAGAGCTGCACCTCCGCTGCGGAATGAGACTGGTAGCCGATCGCGACATCCTGGCCGAGCTGCAGGTCGAAGTCGCCGCCGCGGGTGGTCAGGACGATGGCGCCGCTAATGGCCGGGGCCCACACGATCTCACCGCGTAGCAGCCTCTTGATGTGCTCGAGCAGCGGATAGCCGTGATCGCTTGTCTCGCTCACGGCCGTGTACGCCTCCGCGCTGAGCAATACCGAATAGGGCCCGGTGACCCCGGCCACTCGGAGCTGGCTGAGTGCTTGGGCGACTGCCTCGGGATACTCACGAGCGTCCCCGGGCAGCGTGGCCGGCGGGTTGCTTGATCCCGGGCGGATGCCGGTGATGCCGGCCGCCGGGTAGCCCTCGAAGATGGCCTGGTCCTCGGCGAATGCGAGCTGACGTGCCGCGTCCTTGACCGGCTGCCAGTTGGCGTCCTGGGCGCCGCGCGCCACGTCGTCGATCTGCTCACGGTCAAGCGCGAACGGGACGCGCAGCTCCACGATCGCTGCCACCTGGCGCTGCCGGGCGAGCACGCCCTCGCCCGGCGCGTCGATGTCGCGTAGGTGGCCGGTGCCCACCGCGGACAACGCCTCCCCGGCCGGCCCGTGCACTTCCACCACCCGTCGGCCCGCGACGTGCCGCCTGAACGTGCGCGCCGCCTCCTCCTCGATCTGAGTCCAGGCCTCAGCAGAGACCGGCGCGAGCTCGCGATGCAGGTTATTCATCCTGGGGTGCTCCTCTCAGACTGCCGATCTCCAGCGCGCCACCGCTCGCTGGCCGGGGCACCGCTGGCGCGCGGGTGCTGGCCGCCGGTTCTCCCAGCCCGGTTCCGGCCGGTGGCGGCCCGTCAGCCAGGCTCTCAAGCAATGGCACCGACGGCACGAAGAACAAGACGCCCGTCACCGCCCGGCTGACATCAAGCAACCGGTCATAGTTGCCTTCCGGCGCGCCGACAAACATGTTCACCAACATCTGCTCGATGACGTCTGGCGAGCGCGCGTAGCCGATGAAATAGGTGCCGTACTCCCCGGTGCCCACCGAGCCGAACGGCATGTTGTCCCGGACTATCTTCACCTCCTCGCCGCCAGAGATGATCGTCGTCAGGGCGTTGTGCGCGTATCTCGGCTTCACCGAGTCGTCCAGCTCGATGTCGGCCAGCTTGGTCCGCCCGACGATCCGTTCCTGCTG
>Ga0187883_10002041_pt1 | contig 12234 bp, 6 predicted proteins | sample June2016WEW_20_1_2_FD_132966 | JGI IMG/M metagenome (GOLD analysis project Ga0187883, IMG submission 132966) | Peatland microbial communities from SPRUCE experiment site at the Marcell Experimental Forest, Minnesota, USA - June2016WEW_20_10 | ecosystem: Environmental > Terrestrial > Soil >...
GCAATTGCACCTGACTGAATCAACATCACGATCAGCATGACCTCCGCGACTGGCTGGACGACGGGACTGCCCGAGACCCCTGAGTGAAAGATATGATAAAAGTCGACGGGCCTCAGCCCTCCCCATCTGAGGATCTGATTGAAGAATGGCCGATCATCGGTTGCCGGCCTGAACTCCTCTCGATGCGCGGCGTAAAACACGCTGAGATTTGGCGCAGCCAAAACTTCTCCGAGGACAGGCGACCAGAACTTCCCAAGCATTCCGATCACCGGTCTGGGCGCGCCGAGCGGCGAATAATAGATCTCAGGCGACCGTCCATACCAGAGTTCCGGGTGACCGACACCGAGACGCGTCGTCACCATTTGCAGCTCATCTGCCGTGAATGGGGATTTCTTGAACAGCAAGCCTTCATTAAATAACTGGTGCCCGTACGGTGCCAGCGGCCCCCCGAATGCTAGCAGGTGAGTTGCAGGATTTCCGAGATTGCGCTCCTTGAACACTTCCCGAGCGGTGGCGAACAGTTTAACGATTTGGTCTAACCCTCGGGTCACCAGAATAACCCCGTCGGGTGTCAGATGGTCGAGGTAGTCGGCGAAGGCCTCGCGGGTAAACATGTAACTCTCAGAGAGGGCCATGGCGCCCGAGGTAACGGCAGCAGCAGTCATCGTCTGGATCGAGATGATGACATCGTATTTTTCTTTCGAACGCCGCAGGAAATTGCGCCCCTCCTCAGTAACGAGTCTGACTTCGGGTTGTTCAAATAGTCCTCCCCACTGAGCGCGCATCTGTCGCGTCACAATATCATTGATGATCGGGTTGATCTCGACAGCCGTAATCGACTGAGCGCCAAAATCGAGCGCTTCCAGCACCTCACGGCCGCTCCCAGAGCCGAGTATCAAAACCTTTGGATGCATCTTCCCGACATAGGCAATTCCGGTGGGACGATAATCAGGGCGCGCGAGATAGTTGCGCACACCACTGCTGAGATCGCCAATTCCCGTGCCGGCCGCGCCTCCGTCGATGATGATGCTGAACCCAGCATCCGGCCAGCCGTTCTCTGGCGCTGCCGGTAGATCATACACATCGACGCGCGAGAATGTGTTCCACGCTGTATATAGCGGAGCGCGATTCTTCGGCTGCAATGGATGATGCTTGGCCAAGGTTACCGAGACTGGGATCAATCGATTCGCCGCGAACGCGAACGGAACGGCAATGATAGCCAGCACTACGCCGGCGACTGCTAACCCTCGCGCTTCGGTAAAGCCGAAGACTGAGGCTGCAAGAAAGCCAAGCGCTGCTGCAACCACAATAGAGCCAGAACCGCCAAATACCGGCATGACAACTGCAATCGCAGCGCAGCCGACACCGGCACCGAGCAGATCAGCTGCATAAAGCCGGTCTGCGCGGTCTCTGCCGCGAAACAAAAGAAGCCCGATTGCCAGCCCAGAGCCGAAGAATGGTGCAGCAACTACTACATAATAAAGCGGCATGAAAATGAGTTGCCCGCGATCCACAAGCAGCTCGAACGGATCAAACGGAATTTGCTGCATCAGCCAGTAGCTGACAATAGCGACGACGCCGAACCCAATCGATAGCGCCGCCAGCGCGTGGTCCATCGACGCTGTCTCACGTAGCCATTTCCAGAGCGTAAGAACGACACCGGAGGTGCCGAAGCCGAGCAGCGCCATGGAAATGACCAGAAAACCGAAATGGTACCAATTAGCGACCGCCAGAACTCGGGTAAGCGCGAGTTCGAGTAGAAGCGTCGCTAAAGAGAGACAAAAGATGCCCCAGTAATGTCTTCGACCCATGTTCTGTTTTCCTATTCGCTCATCCCAAGACTACCGCCCAAGTAACCACGACAAATTCGCGCGTCCTAGCTAGATAAGCCGATCAAATATCAATTCCTATTGTAAATTTAGTCGCGCTTGCGCGGTTTAATGCGCCACTGTAGCCCTCATCAACGTAGGTGTGATACGGTTCGGGCTGGAAGCCATCGGCAGCGATAAGCTCCCGAAGCACCGTGCACGGGAACCTGATGTCTGAGCACTATAAGCCAAACAGAACCATTGCCCGTCCCGCGTACACGGCGATCACCTGCTGTCCTTCCAATGTGAACGAGATCGGCGGAGCGATAGTAATTCCTCCGAGATGCACTGACCAAAGCTCTTTCCCAGTTACCGCGTCCAGCGCGATGAGCCGGCCTGCGGAGGCCCCAAATACCAGCCCTCCCGCGGTCGTGAGCATGCCACCGACCTCAAACCCTTTCCCGGGCTGCGAGTAATACTCCCATCGTTTAACGCCCGTAGCGGCGTCCAGTGCCCGTACCACATTGGTAACTGGGCCGACTATCGATCCGCCGCTGCCCACAGCGTATCCATGTTCGCCGCGGGTAATACGATCTGCTTTCGTAAAGGCCGATGCCCCCTCGATGGCCTCTATAAAAATTAAACCCAGCGTGGGATTGAAGGCAGCAGGCTGCCAATTCGTTCCGCCTCCGACGCTGGGTTTCGTAATGCGACCACCCTCATTAACTGTGTTTGCATTTGCCGGAATGGGTCTCCCCCCGGACGTGAGGCCCTGAGCCCAGTTTACTTCTACAAAAGGCGTGCCGGTCAGGAATTGGCCAGTGATCCTGTCGAGCACATAATAGAATCCGTTCCTATTAGGCCAACAAATGACCTTTCGCTCCAAGCCATCGATGAGCAAATCAGCAAGTATTGGAGTTTGGGCTGAGTCCCAGTCGTGTTCGTCGTGGGGTGTAAATTGGAAATACCAAGCAAGTTTCCCGGAGCTCGCATGCAACGCGACCGCACTATTGGTGAAAAGGTTGTCGCCGGGGCGTCCATCACCGTTAAAATCCGGGGCGGGGTTACCGACCCCCCAGTAAAGAAGATCAAGCGACGGGTCATAACTTCCCGTAACCCAAGTCGAACCGCCACCTGTTTTCCAAGCTTCGCTCTGCCACGTCTCGTGGCCCGCTTCGCCCGGCCCCGGAATGGTGTCGAACTTCCATTTCTGCTGGCCCGTCGTGACGTCGTATGCGGCAAGAAAGCCGCGGGTGCCATACTCCGCGCCACCTACCCCCACGACGACAGAATGGTTTACGACGAGTGGTGCTCCAGTCATCGAAAAACCATCGGATGGGCTCGCCACTCGAGTTCGCCAATTTTCTTTCCCCGTGTTCGCATTAATGGCGATCAAATACCCATCCAGGCTACCAAAAAAAAGCGAATTATCTAGGATAGCAAGTCCCCTATTCTGAACACCGCAGCAGACCGGCACATTGACAGTAATGGGTCGTTGGTATTGCCAGATCACTTCGCCCGTCTTCGCATCAAGAGCTAGGACCGTCGCAGGCGGTTCAGTAACGAAAATAGTGTCACCGACTACGAGTGGGGTTGACTCGAACTTCGGCTCGCTCGAGCCGGATTGATGAATCCAATGAACGTGAAGCTGCGATACATTTGCGGGAGTGATTTCAGATAATGGAGAATAGCGCCAGCCGTTGAGGGAACCCGAATACGTTAGCCATTCACCAGGACGGTCGTCAGCCCCCCTAATTTGCTCGCTACTAACTTCAATATTTAGTGGACGTACTTCATCATTATTAGAACGGAATTGCAAAGTTCTCAAATAACCGATCAGTTGCCAGCGTTCCACGAACGAAAAATACGACGATACCATCGCGGTACCGGGGATGCCATCAGTCAAAACTCTGTAAATCGATAGGTCGCTGTCACCGTGTTTGTATCCAAATTGAGCCAGTGACGGCCCGAGGGCACCTTTACCATCCATACCATGACATCTTGCACAATGGTCATTGAATATGTGACTGCCGGCTTCCTGATCCTCGCGGCTGTTATATGGATTAGAGAGTGACCCACTCACGCTTTGGCCGTTGAGAATTACGTTTTGTAAAGAAAAGCCCCCTTCATGCTTGGTGATTTTCAAAATCTCAGGCCAGGATAACTCGGGAACCCGTCCGGAGGCTTTCCTCAAATAGATTTGTGCCCGCCAGGAGATAGAAGGCCACATCTCTGAAATAGGTTTGGGGGAATTGACCTTTAAATAATAATAGGCACCTCCAACAATTCCAATAAGCGCGACAGTCGTCGCGGCCGCTGCTTTCCAGTGGGTTCGTTTCATTTTTTGAAATTCCTGGTATAGAGTAAAATAAACAAACAAGGGCCGAACGTGATGCACGGCAGCTACGAAAGCCGGACGAATGACCCGTGCCGCCGGTTGCATCCGTTTCAGCTTGGCGACCCTGCCGCCTATGCGTGCCCCGCGAGGAGCCTGCAAGTGCAGACTGCCTAAAACCTTAACCGGATCCTAGATGAGCCCCCATTGCGCGGATGTTCGCAATTTTGAGGCTTTCCTGCAAGACACAGGCGCGGTGCGACCGGATGCCGTCACGTCCCAGCCCTGAATGATAGCAGTGGAGAAATCAAATCGGGCTATTTTTCCTAGCAGCGCACTTCTCTCGTCGATTGCTGTTGCCACATGTGTCGAATGTCTCACGCCGCCGGTGGTTGTGGCCGCAGTTCTGCGATGAGGGAGCTCTATATCGATGATATCCGACAGCCGACATCCTCGGCGAATATCTGATCACGCCGGTGCAAACCCTCAGCGCGAAGGTTTTGAACTGAACTTCGCTACAATGCCTAAGTTTTAACTGACCCTGCATTGGAGACTCTAAATGCACCGAACCGAGATGCTGCGCGTCCTGATCATCGCGCCGACACTAATCGCCGCTGTCTACTAACATCTCGGCAACACTCACCATTGCCGACATCAACGCGACAAGTGTGAATTGATTACCACGCGATCATCTACACCACGACCTAAAAAAGATCTGCCGACATAAGGTGCCGAGTAGTCGCCCTTGCGTGCTAGGCAACATGATTCACTTGCCGTCCCGTCGAGAGATCCCGGGCTCAATCCGCGCGTGAAAATCAACCCCATTGCGCCCGTAGCTCGATGGTTCTTTGCCGACCGTTGACAAAGAAACGAGAGATCGAGTAGAGCGCGGATCCTGACTTGGCCTGGCAAACATACTACGGCTCCGGACTCACCAGCGGCTTGATTGAAGCTCGAAGACCCGGCTACCCGCCGAGCTGCGGATACGGGTCGGGACTTTAAAAGGGCGCTAACCTCGGATTTGGTATAAGGCGCTTTCGAAGAATGCACTGCCCCGAAATGCTCACACTTCGGAGGTCGATATTGCGCAAGGCGGCGGCAAGTGTTTTCCTTGTGCTGGTAATCTGTTTTGTACTTTACAGACTTTATAGTCTTCATCTCGGAATCAGGCATGACATCGGTATTACCGTGGCTCACCTCATGGAGTGGTCGAGCCAAAAAATTGAAGTTTGGCTCGACAAAACTCCCCCGACCGCACCGCAGAACTTGAGCGGCGGCCGCGCGCCCACGATTCAGCGCGTCGCAAGTTACTACTGGGCCGAGCCTCATGTCACCACGCATACAATGGCGCCCTTTGATAGTACGGGTGGCGATGTACTCATCGTGTTCGCGGGGACGCACGAGGATGTTTCGCTGACGCCTTCAGACAACTTCCATAACGCCTGGATTTCCCTGGCTGGACCTACGAGCTTCGAACCCATGAATTCAAGCGGTGGAATCAACCTCAGGGGGCAGATGTGGTATGCGAAGAATCCGAAGGTCGGCCCGAATCATGTTTTCACAATGACGCTATCGGGGAAACAAGCGCTAGTGCTTTCCATGTTTGTGGTCAGAGGCGCGAACGTTTCGGATCCCATCGATGCAGTTTCGCCCATCGGCAATGACGCTGATACGCGATCTTTGACTCCGACCAGTCCAACAATTGCTACAACGCATTCCAACGATCTTTTGATCGGCTTCGGCAAAAGTCTGCTTGGCGAAATGTGGGTTGCTGGCGGCGGGTTTGCATTTCAGCAGGGTGCGTCTTCGAATTTTCTTGTTGCCGAGACCGGCCTGGCGCCTGCCCTCGGCAATTACAATTCGACCTTCGTTCTTAGCGGCCCCACCAATTGGCAGGCGGCGATCGTCGCGGTTAAGCCGGCAGAGTCTCTTCCCAACACGGCGCAGATAACACTCTCTTGGCAGCCTGCGAATGATAACGTCGGCGTGGTTGGTTACCAGGTGGAACGTTGCGGTGGTACCGACTGTGAAGACTTTGCGCCGATTGGAATGTCGAAAGATACCTCGTTTGTCGACTCAACGCTGCCGACGCCGGCTGCGTACCGATATCGCGTGCGCGCGATCGACGCGGCGGGCAACGAGAGCAAATATTCCAATACGATTATTGCAAACGTCGGTTCGGCCACAAATTAGCTGCCGCGACTCCGGGCTGACGTGCTTATGCTTGACCACACCGGCGTGGCAATTAGAGAGTAGTTGGGATGATTTTTGCTCTCCGTCTATGCAGACTTTGAGGGCCTCTCGGGTCGGTGAGCAGGCCTGAACTAAATTAACGTTAGCGGGTAATCGAATGAAATCCCCTTAACGGATCTCACGGTACGGGGGAGACCCATGCCTGGCGGATGCAACCGCAGTTAATGAGCGTGGTCGCATTACGATATCCAGCGTCAGAGGCTGAAAGAACTGGCAGCCCGCCACCCTTGTCACCACCTTCACCTTCCGTCCCGGAGGGTCGCTGCGCTTGGATTGCAGCCTTGTCCGTCTCAACCATCGTGCGAGCCGAGCGTAGGCCTCGATCAGGTGCTGTACGCCGAACTCGCAGTCGCGGTCAGTCAAAGAGATTGGGCGTCAAGAAATGCCGCGCAACGTAACTATCCGGTAGGTCTAACCCTATGATACGGCGAGCCCTGATGCACGGGCTCGCTCCCCTTATATGCAGTCAAATAGGCTATCCCGTTAGAGGAGGAGCCGGGCGTCGCTCCCCCAGCTTCCTCCAAGGCACTGGCTAACGGCCATGCCGCCCAATCCGATTTCCGGACAAACTAACCGAAGTGACGATTCACTTTAAACGCAACTCCAACCAGCGGTTATGCCCCGATAGCTTTGGTATCTCTGTTGCCGGGTATTGGGCTGTGCTAAGCAATTCCTAAAGGAATCCGAGATCGTTGGGTTCTACACCGCCACTTCAATTCTTATTTTTGCCATAATTCCGTTGGGTTTGCTATGGCAAGTAACTCCAAGTAGGTCAAGTGCTCATGCACACAGCCCTTTCGACTGCCGACGTTTCACGGTATTTACGGTATGCGGCTTTGTCCACGGCAGGCTTGCTGATCTACGGATTCCTTTGATCTAAAGATGCGCAATGCTTCAGATCTATAAGTCGTCATCGGTTCAAGGTGGGGAAGGCGAGGCGGCGCCTAGCTTTTTGCGCGCAGCGGAGCCGTCTCTGGCCGAGCAGTTCGCTGCGGTCATTGGATTTATTCGTCGGCAATTCCTCGTCGTTCTAGCGTTCATTCCGCTGACGATCGGACTTGCTGCCGCCTATCTTTTCACGACGCCGCCGGTTTATTTAGGTCGAGCAACTATGATCTTTATTGACACAGGGAAGGCACAGACTTTCCAGCAGTCGATCCTTGGTTTCGATCCCATCAATGCGGTGATGGTGGATACCCAGATCGAGATCATGAGGTCCGAGAATTTCGCCCTGTCGATCGTTAAAGACCTGAATCTCACCCACGATCCCGAATTTGTCGTGCCCGGCGGGATTTGTACTGCAATTAACCTGCTATTTCACCCAACGTGGCTGAGTTGCCTCTTTAAGTCGACCGAACCGAAATCCGAATCTGATTTCACGCGCCGTGCCGTGGACACATTTGAGAAACGGCTGAAAGTCAACCGCGTGGGTATGACTGACGCTGTCGAGATCACATTCCCTTCCGGCAATCCAGAGCGTGCCGCGCAGCTAACCAATGCAGTGGCAGACGAGTTTATAACTCATCAACTCGAAGCTAAATACCAGACCATAGGGCAGGCCACTGCCTGGTTGCAGGACCGGCTAAACGAACTGCTCGCCCAAGCTTCGGCTGCCGATCGCGCCGTTGTCGAATACAAGACGAAGAACAATATAGTTGATACCGGGGGCCGCCTCATCAACGAACAGCAGCTTAGTGAACTCAACACTGCGCTTGTTAAGGCCCGTGCGGATTCAGTGGAGGCGAAGGCGCGGCTCGATCGCCTCTCGCAGATCCTTCGCAACGACGATCTGGACCCGGCGTCTAAGGAGCTAGCAGCTGTCACGGACTCACTGAAGAGCGATATTATCTCCAAATTACGAGGCCAATATCTCGAACTCGCGCAACGTGTGGCCCTTTATTTACCACGGTTAGGAAATGAACATTTAGCTGTCGTCAATCTCCGAAACCAGATGCGCGAAATTCGTCACAGCATTGTGGATCAGATGAGGCAGATCGCCGAGGCCTACAAGAGTGACTACGACATTGCGAAGGCACGCGAAGATTCCCTCGAAGGGAGCATGGCTGCGAGCGTTGCCGGATCGCAAATGACGAACAGAGCGCAGATTGAATTACGTCAACTTGAGAGTGCAGCGAAAAGCTATCGTACGCTTTACGACAGCTTTCAACAACACTACATGGATTCCGTACAGCAGCAATCGTTTCCGATGAGTGAAGCCCGCATTATTACACGGGCTTCCCCCCCGTTGTACAAGAATTCCCCTAAGTCCTTTCTCGTCCTGGGGGTTGCGGTCTTCGGCGGCTTAGTGCTTGGCCTCGGACTAGCGATATTGCGAGAAATCGCCGATCGCGTGTTCCGGACGAGTAGTCAGGTCGAAGCTAAGCTAAAAACCGTTTGTCTTGCTCTGGTCCCGGCGATTAAGCCCAGCGCAAAGGCTAAATCTCTGGGCATTAAAGCGGCTACAAAAATTGGCGCCCCAAGAATCATTGCAGCAAACGCGGGTCTGCCTTGGTACGTAGTTAATTCACCACTTTCGCGGTTTGCTGAATCGATACGTGCTGTGAAAGTGGGTGCCGACGTTACCAATGCGGCCAAACCTAACAGGGTCATCGGCATAACGTCATCGCTCCCCAATGAAGGGAAATCCACAATTTCGGCGTCTTTAGCACTGCTGAGCGCCCATGCCGGCGCCCGCGTGATTTTGGTCGACTGTGATCTGCGCAATCCCTCTCTAAGTAGAGATCTCGTGCCAATCGCCGCCCCTGGACTTATCGATGTTCTCACCGAATCGGCTAGTCTCAACGAGGTCATCTGGTCAGTGCCATCGACCAAACTTTCCTTTTTGCCAGCGGGCGCGAAGCCGCATCTGATCCACACCAATGAAATTCTCGCCTCGGATGCTGTGAGGCGACTTTTTGATCTACTGCGCGAAAGCTACGATTATGTAATTGTCGACCTCTCGCCGATCGCTCCGGTGGTGGACGTCCGTTCGACCGGTCACTTTGTTGATTCCTATGTGTTTGTTGTTGAATGGGGAAAGACCACGATCGGCGTAGTGGAGCACGCCCTTACTTCTGCCCGCGGCGTCTACGAGAATCTTTTGGGAGTTGTTCTGAATAAGGTCAACCTTAAGCAAATGATTAGTTATGATCGTCATCGGAGCAATTACTATTATAACAGCCACTACGGCAAGTACGGTTACACGGAGTGATGCCGTCGGAACTAACTCGACCTGGGCTCGATTGTGCCACGCCTTCAAACGCTATGCACCTAGTCGAAAGTGACTTTCCACACCAACGAGCTAACGGTCACCAACCAGTATGCGTCCGATGAGGGCACAGGGCGCCGCGGTGATGGCAGGGCCGTCATTTGCAAATCTACTGGGTGTTCTGTCTTGCTGTCTTGGGAGTCACGATAGCCGAAAGGCCGATGCCCAGACCCGCTTTGTCGGAGGTAGTGATGGGTGGACGCCCGCGATGTGCCCGCCTGCGGCTTCGTCGAGATTTAAGCAATAATGATGTAGGCTCGCCGCTCGCTCGCCTGTGACCATCACCGCCGTTTGCCCGCTTCTGAAGGACCATTCGGCGTTTGCCGCTTCGCCACCTCCTGCAACAACGCAACAACAATTGTTGATCCGCTTATGGGAGCCGCTCGCAGGCCCCCAAATGCGCAGTCAAATAGGCGAGCAGCCATTCGATGGTCCACTTCTTCTCCAATGGATCGTTTGCGGTCAGCCACTGGAACGCCACTAAACGGTGACTTACACCAACTTTCGGAGACGCTGACTGATCTTGCGTCACGGCTAGAGCTCACAGCGCACAGGCAACTAATTGAAATCAATAATGATTTCGCGTCAGATCCCCTGCGCAATGGCCAAGCTCGAAGAGTCGCCAACTCCGAGATTTGGTATTAGTCTTCACGCAGGCTGGAGGATCTTGTAGCATGTTTGGTCGCGTTATCGGCGGATCGCCTGAAGCACGCCCCGCAAAGGCCGGAGTCCTAAGCGCAGCGAGGCACGCAACGCTTGGGCCCAAGGCAGGGTCAGGAGTAGGACGAAGACGCGGTACCCAACAAAAACTCGAGCATGTTGCCTTCCAACATTCCAGCGCGCTTTGAGATTAAGGTTACGCCGGGCAGCCCGGCGCTGCCCCGCTACTTCTTCAAAAAGAACGGGCAGCTTGGCGAACTTGACCGTCGTGCGCGCGCTTCGTCACGGCACGGGTGGTCGCTTATGCCCCGCGCCTCATGTCCGAGATTGCCCGCTAAACAGACCTACCGCGATATGGCAAAATTGACGCGGCCCGAAGCGACATTAACCGCGCGCTCAACGACCTATTGTCGGCAAGGCGGCGAAGTGCGAGTATTTTTTGAACTGCGTCTTCCGGGAATGCTGGCCAAATTACGCTGGATAGATGGGCATCTGCGGCATTAAACGAAACTCACAATGGGGAAGGATAGGACATCATGAATCCGCTGAATTGGCGTCGCGAGCACCAAGTCGCGCTACTTCTTGGGGGTGTTATTGGAATCGCCATGGGGCTGCTTATCGGATACATGTACGACACCCTCTGGTCTATGTACGACGGCATCCTCACCGCAATGGGAAACATGCTAGCAACGGGAAAAAGCGCAGCAACGGCAAACGCGCCCGTCAACCCCCCTAACCTTCCAAGAGCGGCCGGGCAATGGCTCGGGAGCGGAAGTAGTTTTCGATGGGGTGTTTGTGGCGCGTTGGTCGGCGGTGCCATCCTTTATACGAGGCAGCTCTTGCACGCGTAGGCAGCTTGCACGCGTAGATTGAGCTACCACTCAGAATGAACCGCGAGCGAGATCGGCCTTTCGATGATTTTCGGACAGGCGCGACGTCCGCGTCGAGTCCGAGATGCGCTGCATAACGGACATCGACCTAATACCCGTTTTTCTGCGCAGGTGAGTCATGATTCAAGATCGGGATGATTCCCAAAGCGAGAGAGGTCCGGCTTAAGCCGAAGGTACGCCAAGTGCTTGAGGCGCGCTGCCGGGCAATGACTACAGCGCAGCGCGACGTGAAGCGGGCACGGATAGCTGTGGGTCGCAGCACCCGTTCGATCGCCGAACGGCGGCGATTTGCCGAGCACGGCCTTGGCCGGCTGACGGATCGTCCGCGGGCCGGCAAGAAGCGCCAGGGCCGCCGCGTTGTTGCTGCCTCACCGCCAGCAAGCAATCGCGAGCGGTCGCCGATCAGTTACGCTCCAGGGGCGCACTCCAATCGGGGGTCCCGTTCCAATGCCGATTGACATTGCTGGTGGCGATTGGGGCGAATAGCAAAGGGGTCACGTCCCCTCGACGACGAGCGAACACATCGCAGCGCCGCGCGCGAACAGCCAATGATTGCGCACGCAACATAGTTGCCGTTTGGCAGTACCCATCCGGTGAAGACCGCAGTCCGGGGTCTGTCTTCGTTGCGGTGTCGGCCGACGGACGCCTTGAGCCGTAGAGTGGTCCGGTGGCATGGCTTTTCACGTAAATATTTTTTACGCGTGTACACCGGCGACCAACCGCGAACGTTGCTCACCTTGATTTTGCTGACGCATCCCCCTAGCTCAGTGTCATGCTGACTTCTTCGATGATGTTGCGCGGTAAGCCCCCTTGGCACCCAAGGGGCTGAGCGGCGTCGGCCCCTCGGCGCCAACCAGTGATGGTGGCGTAACAACGCCGAGGGAAACTTAGCAATGATAAACAAACTACCGCCCGATGTTGCGGGCCGGCTTGCGCTTTCCATCAAGGAGGCGTGCAAGCTTATTGGTCTTGGACGGACAAACTTCTACAAACTTCTGAAGAGCGGCAAGATCACGGCGC
>Ga0187883_10002042_pt1 | contig 12232 bp, 11 predicted proteins | sample June2016WEW_20_1_2_FD_132966 | JGI IMG/M metagenome (GOLD analysis project Ga0187883, IMG submission 132966) | Peatland microbial communities from SPRUCE experiment site at the Marcell Experimental Forest, Minnesota, USA - June2016WEW_20_10 | ecosystem: Environmental > Terrestrial > Soil >...
AAGATGACTCCCTCGACGCCGTTGCCCGGGGTCAGCATGGTGGCGACGGCGCTGCGCAGGAGCGAGGTGTAGCGGGCCGGCTGGTGCAGGGCGTTGGGGGTGGTCGGGCCGTACTGGTCCCAACTCCACGAGGCGACGATGAGCTGGGCCCGGGTCTGGCGGATGAGGTTGGGGATCGACGTGGGCCAGTCCGTCGCCGTCGTCAACCCGAAGCCGTCGATGGTCCGGGTGGCGACGGTGGCGTCACCGGTCGCCTGCAGCGCCGCGGTGATGCCGTAGGAGGCATCGTGCATGACCGAGTCCCCGAGGATCATGACGCGCAGCGGATCGGCCGGCGACGGCGTCGGCGTCAGCCTGATCGGCTTCTGGCCCGCGTAGCCGCCCGAGTCCGGCACGGTGGTTGCTGCTGCGCCGCCGGCGGCGGGGAGGCGCGTGGTCCCGACGACGGTCGACGGGTCGGCGATGGCCGGGATGGTGGCGACCACGATGACCACGGCGGTCGCCACACCGACGAGTGGCGCACCCCACCAGCGGACCCAGCCGCGCAGGTGGGCTTGGCGGATCGGCCGCTCGACCAGGTAGTAGCTCGCCGTCGAGACCGCCAGCGTCACCGCGATGCGCAGGAGGTCGAGCGGCCAGGCAGAGAGGCCTGTGCGCGACCCGTTGAGGTAGACGATGACCGGCCAGTGCCAGAGGTAGATGCCGTAGGAGATGGTCCCGATGAAGTGGAGCGGCCGCCAGGCGAGCGCGCGGGAGAACGCGCCCGGCTCGGTCAGGCGGGCATCGGCGACCACGAGCGCGGCGAGCGCGGCGCAGATCAGGAAGCCCCCCTCGAACATGAAGTTCGTCGGCAGGCCACCTGGTGTGCCGGCCGTGACCCAGAACACGGCGAGGGCCGCGGCGGCCAGCGGGGCCACCACGTGGAGTGCCCGACGCGCTTGCAGGCCAGGCTGCGGGCGCGATGCGGCAACGAAGGCCACCGTGGCGCCCGCCATGAGGTCGAAGAGCCGGGTGTCGGTCCCGTAGTAGACGCGCGTGGGATCGGCCCCCGGGTGGAACAGGATCGCCATCAGGATCGACGACAGCACCCCAAGGCTGACGGTGAGGAGCATGCCCGCCCGCCGCCAGCCCCGCCGCGCGAGGCGGAGCAGGAGAAGGAGCACGAGGGGCCAGACCAGGTAGAACTGCTCCTCGATCGCCAGCGACCAGGTGTGCTGCAACGGTGAGGGCGTCGAGAACTGGGCGAAGTACGACTGGTGGGCGAAGATCGAATGCCAGTTGTTGACGTACAGCAGCGTCGAGATCGCGTCACCGCGCAGGTCCGAGAGGTCGACGAGGCCGTTGGCGCCCGGACCTCCCCACACGGCGTTGGTGATGAGGTACAGGCCGAGGGCGCCCACGACGAGGAACAGGGCGGGCAGCAGGCGACGGGCCCGGCGCCCCCAGAAGGCGCCCAGGCTGATACGGCCCGATCCCCCCCACTCTTCGAGCAGCAGGGTCGTGATGAGGAACCCCGACAGCACGAAGAACAGGTCGACCCCGAGGTAGCCGCCGGAGGCCCAGCCGAGCTGGAGGTGGTACGCCACCACGCCGATGACCGCCACCGCCCGCAGGCCGTTCAGGGCGGGCAGATGGTGACCGGTGACGGCCGTCGTCTTTGCCTCCGTGCCCGGGAGCTCGTGCACGAGGGTCGCGTCCGTCACGTGCGCTCCACGCGGCACACGGCCGCATCGTCGGTCGGGTGAAGGAGCAGGTCGGCCGCGCCGGCGAGGAGGCCCGGCAGCTCGTCTCCCCCGGTGAGGTCCAGGGCGATCAGCGGGCTCCCCGCACCGGCCGGGCGGGGAAGGTTCACGGCGTGCTCCACCGGGAAGTGGGGGCCCTCGCTCTCGGCCTCCCCGTCCCGCCACAGGGCATGGCAGAGGGCGATGGCCTCGGCGAGCCGATCGTCAAAGGGGGGCGTGAAGCACAGGACGCTCCGGCCGCCGCAGACCAGGTCGAGGCTCGTGAGCTCCCGGGCCAGCATGGCGGGGTGGCGACCGTCCGGTGCCAGGGCGAGTCGGGCACCCAGCAGCACGTCGGGGACCGATGGGCTCAGCCCGGCAGCCAGCACGATCGGGTCGCCGAGCGGCCCCTCACCCAGGAAGATCGCGCCGGCGCCGGCCTCCTGGGCCCTGGCTGCCTGTGCCCTGAGACCGGCCACGTCGTCCGCCTGGAGGAACCGTCCTTCCACGGCGTCGCAGGTTAGGGCGCCCGGGGCCGTTCCCGTCGTCACACCCGTTCCCACCAACCCCCGACGCCGATGGCGAGGCCGGCGTGGGCGAGCCGCTCCAAGGCGCCGCAGAGGGCGGACAGGTCGAGGCCTGTCACCCGGGCCAGGTCGTCGAGCGAGACGGGGTCCGGGGACAGCGCCGCGTAGACCCGCACGTCCGTGCCCGACGTGGGGCCCGGACGGGGTCGCCGGGGCGGCGTCGAGGCGGACGCGGGGACAGGCACCGTCGCGCCCTCCAGCGACAGCGCGACCAGGATGTCGCCCGCCGAGCACACCGGGAAGGCACCGTCGGCGAGCAGCGCGTTGGGGCCCTCAGAGGTCGCGCTGCGGATGGAGCCCGGCACGGCGCCCACCGGGATGCCCCGGGCCACGGCGGCGTCGACGGTGTGGCGAGAGCCGCCGTGGTGGCGGCTCTCGACGACCACCACCACGTCGCTCATGGCCGCGAGGAGGCGGTTGCGCACCGGGAACCGCCACTTCTCCGTGCGCACCCCGGCCGGCGACTCCGACACGATGGCGCCGTGCTCGGCCACCCGCTCCCAGAGCCGGGCGTGCCGCCGCGGGTACGGGTCATCCAGCCCGCCGGCCACGACGCCGATGGGAGGCGCGCCCGCGCCGCAGGCGCCTTCGTGCGCCGCCCCGTCGATCCCCAGCGCAAGGCCGGACACGACGCTCACGCCGGCTCCGGACAGATCGGCGCCCAGCTGGGCGGCCACGCCGATGCCGTAGCGGGTCGGGGCCCGCGTGCCCACGAGCGCCACGGTGGGGGCCTTGCGGAGAGCCGAGGGGTCGCCCAAGCAGAAGAGGACCGCCGGCGACTGGGGGTCGTCGGCGAGACGCGCCGGCCACGATGCCTGCCCGGGCATGAGCACGCTGATCCCGAGCTCGGAGTGCTGCGCCCAGATGCGTGCCACGTCATGCACTGATCCCCCCGACGCGCCGCGGGTGCGCGCCCAGGCCACCGAGGGCGGGTCCGGCCCCAGCAGGCCGCGCAGAGTGGCGGGACCGATGGACGGCATCGAGGCCAATGCGATGGCGTAAGCCTCCTCGGGCAGGCTCATCTGCGTCACGCCACCACCGCCGCTCGCCCGGCGCGCAAGAACAGCGCCTCTGAGACGTGGGCGAACGACACCATGTCCTCGTCCGCCAGGTCGGCGACGGTCCGGGCCACCCTCGACACTTTGTGCAGGCCCCGGGCACTCAGGTCGCCCGACCGGAGCTTCGAGGCGAGCAACGCCTCGGCGTCGGGCGCCAGCTCCGGCCTGGAGGCGGGCCCGGGCGCGACCCGTGCCGTCGCGCGGACCCGGGCGGCGGCGACACGGGCGGCCACCGCGGCGGACGGCTCGCCCGGCGTCCCCGCGAGCAGCTCGTCGGGGTCCGGGCGGCTCAGAGGGACCACGAGGTCGAAGCGGTCCAGGAGCGGCGCTGAGATGCGGCGCCGGTAGCGGGCGCGGGAGGCGGGGGTGCACGTGCAGGCGCCCTCGTAGACGCCCTCACCACAGGGGCAGGGGTTCATGGCGGCCACGAGGAGGAAGGCGGCGGGGAAGGTGACGGTCCCACCGGCGCGGCTGACCCGGATCACCCGCTCCTCGAGCGGCTGGCGCAGCGCCTCGAGGGCGGCGACGGGGAACTCGCCGAGCTCGTCGAGGAAGAGGACGCCGTGGGTGGCCATGCTGACCTCACCTGGGCGCAGGGACCAGCTCCCCCGCCGACGAGGGAGACGATGGACGCCTGGTGGTGCGGCGCCCGGAACGGCGGGCGCTCGAGCAGAGCGCCGTCGGGCAGCGTGCCGCCGGCCGCCGAGTGGATGCGGGTGACCGCGAGCGCCTCCTCGGCGGTGAGGGGCGGGAGCAGGCCCGTCAGCCGCTCGGCCAGCATGGTCTTGCCGGATCCGGGCGGGCCGATCATGAGGAGATGGTGACGCCCCGCCGCGGCCACTTCGACCGCCCGGCGCCCGACCACCTGGCCCCGCACGTCGGCCAGATCCGGGACGCCCGCGGCGGCAGGGGCGGCCGAGGTGGGCGGCGGCTCGGGCCACCCCGCCTGGCCCCGCAGGGCGCGGGTCAGTTCCCGCAGCGTCGCCGCGCCGCGCACCTCCCCGCAGCGGACCAGCGCGGCCTCGCGCACGTCGCCCAGCGGGACCACCAACCCGAGCGGTGCGGTGGCGTCGGCGAGCGCGATCATGCCCGGGACGTGGCGCAACGAGCCGTTCAGCCCGAGCTCGCCGCAGAAGGCCAGGCCCTCGGTGCAACCCGGGGGCAGTTCACCCGTGGCGACGAGCAGGCCGACGGCGATCGGCAGGTCGAGCCCCGCTCCCCCTTTGCGCACGCCGGACGGCGCCAGGTTCACCGTTACGCGCCGCAGGGGCCAGGCCAGGCCGCTCGACAGCAGGGCGGCGCGGACACGGTCGCGCGCCTCGCGCACCGCGGCGTCGGGCAGGCCGACGATGGTGAAGCCGGGCAATCCGTTGGAGACGTGGACCTCGACCGACACGGGGCGCCCGACGGCACCGCTCAGCGTGGCGGAGGCGACCGAGGCGAGCACGCAGGTGAACGGTCGCACCAATGACGCAAGCGGGGGACTCAGTCGTCGTGCCGCGATAGGGCCTTTGACGCTCCCCCAGAAACTTCGGGGCGAGCGGGTCAAGGGGCAAGAGCGCGGTGCGCCCGGACCGCATCACCTCGATCAGCGCCCGGTTCGATCTGTATCCGGGGGCCATGGGCGAGGCTGCTCGCAACTTCACCGCAGACGAACTCGCCATCGCCGCCCGCTATTGGGACCATCTGGGTCGCACGGTCGAGCGCAGACAGTCGGACACACCAACGCAGGATGCCCGCCGCCGAGCTACAGGGCGGTGCTCGGGAGTACCTCCAAGCCGAAGGTCGCCGCCGTCTCGTCAATGAGCGCTTGGGGGATCGGCTCGTCAGAGTAACGAAGGAGGGCGTCGGGCTGATGCCCGGGCTTGCCGAACAGCGCCAGGCTGTGCAGCCCGCCGTGGACGTCGTGTGCGGCGGAGTACCAGATGCCGGCGAAGCCGGCTTGGTGGAGTCGATGGGCCCAGCGTTGCGAACCCTCGTAGTCGTCACCAGCCCACAGCTCGGCCGACAGATGCCACCGCCCGAGGATGGTCCGGTCAGTCGCGTCGGCGACGCGGACGGGTGACGCCAGGCGAAGGCTCGCCAAGGAATGCTGGTCAACCAGTGATCGCGGTATTACCTGGAGGCGGCCGAACTTCTCAATGAACGCACCGAGCGGATGGCCAGAGAGGTAGCACGTGCCGAACCCGGTCCCCGGCGGTGGATCGAACCGGCAGTCCCCCTTGTCGCAGAACCACTCGGCCTCGTGTCGGTCGTGATGGATGCGGGAATACGGATAGTCGGCTGGGACTGTCCGGGCCGGGAAATCGACCAGCTCTGCCGGATCGTCCGGAGGCGACGCCAGACTCAACGGCCAAGCTCGCTCGCGGTCCGTCGGGCGATCCGCGCGACCTCCGTCGGATCCTTGCGAGCGGCGAGCCACTCCTCGGGCGACATGGCCAACTCAGGCTGATCGGTCGTTGCCCACGACGCGATCACGAGTGGTTCGACCGCACCGAGCTCGTCGCGGAACGCGGCGATGATCTCGGCCACCACCGAGCGAACCTCATGGACGTCGAGGTCGAACTGCCAAACCGGGAACCACGTGGTCCCCCGGCCAGGCACACCGAGAGCGGTGCCCTTCACCACCCGCTTGTGTAGCGCCTGGCGGGTGACATGCAAGAACTCGGCCACAGTGGTCGTCGACCACCGCTCCCCGACTGCGGCGGCCCAGATGAGCGGGGCCACGGCGGCTTCCGCGCCCTGCGCGCCGAGCTGGCGCGCCTCGTCGTAGGTCAACTCCGAAATGACTTGCTCGTGGCGGCCGAGGAGCGCGCCGAGACGCTCACCGAAGCCTTCGTGCAGCCCTGCAACGGCATCACCCATAGGATCAGCGTAAACCCGTCAACCTCATACGTCAACCCGTCAACTTCACCGGCGTGACCGCCTCAATCTGTTAGAAACGAATTCAGCCTGCTGACCAGCGCTGTCGTCGCTTGGAGCGTCATGCGGATGCCCGCCGGGTGACATGGAAGGGCTCGGAATCCTCGGAGTTCAGCAGTGCCACCTGTTGCCGTCACAGGTGTTGCGATCAGGCGAGGCGCAACCGGTCACCGAGGACGAGTTGAGCTCTCAGCTACGAGCTTGTGTTCGACCGACTCCACTTTTCGGCGGATAGTGCCGCTCGGTTCGCCCGGGCGGTAGTCCAGCTTCACCACGACCGAAACGCGGGGCGCGACTTGAGCCATCGTGTCGACGCATGTCTTGATCACGGCCATGATCTCGTCCCACTCGCCCTCGACGTTGGTGAACATGGCGTTGGTCTCGTTGGGAAGGCCACTTGCGCGCACGATGCGGACTGTCTCGGCGACCAGATCGCCGACAGATTCGCCGGTGCCCATCGGGGTGATGGAGAACGCAGCCAGCATGCCCAATATTGTCCCACCCGAAGACCTGGGCCGCCCAGCGGCCACGATGTTGGCTCCGGAACCCAGGGACAGGAGTCGTGGAGTCGAAGCGCCTAGTCCCGCATGGCGCCGCCGTTTGGAGCTGCCGTTCGTCCTTGAGGTCGCAGCGGCCTAGCCCCACACGCAACAACGGGGATGCTCGACCAAGGCCGATGGGGACTGATCGGTAGAGCCATCGACTGACCGTTCCCTGCAAGGATCGACAAGCACAGATTCCGCCAGGCGACACCTGTAGGGGACCCTTGCACTGACAAACCGGCGCGTTGACGGTGATGCGCTCCCGTCCCGCTCCGCCTCTACGACCGCCAGTGCCACATAATGTCCAACTGCTCGCCGCCCCAGAGTGCCACCGTTCCACATCAACGCCGGGACAGTGGCAGCCCAACGGAGCGTGTCGGTCACGTACCGGGCCTGTTCGCACAAGCGTGGATTCTTTCCCCAGAGCTTTCGGCCTACCGATGGTCGTCGACGGGGCTGCATTCCCTTCGACGTGCGGGTCGATGGGCAGCGTGAGACGAGCCGCATCGTTCTCTCGTTCTTCGCTGGACCGTGCAGAACCTCGTCCTGATCCGTCGGCAGTGCGTGGCCCGGGGCATGGCTTGAGTGGCAGCAATCACCACCAACGATCACTCCCTGGGAGTGCCCCCGTGCGCACCGGGACGGTGGCACTCGGCAGGCGGCGGGAGCCCGGACGGCACTCACGATCTCCAGGGACATTCCATCACCCCGGGAGTAGCGAAGGTGGATCCTCAGGCACGGGTTTGGCACGGCGGGGATGTCCCCCGCCCCGGTGGTGGTGGCACCAGGCAGAACCGACGGCTACCCCCCTTGGCCCTCCGAGTGCCCTGGGCCAGACTGCCAACGGAGGGATCAGACGGCACGCATGCGATTGGCGACGAGGTGAGGCTCCACCGGCCCCGAGGTGCAGGTCCGTGACCGGGCAGCGTCTCCGGGTCTCGGGCTACCGCTTCCGGGCGACGTTCCGGCGCCGCTGGGGCGCGTACCTGTCGCTGGTGCTCCTGATCGGGCTGGTCGGCGGCGTGGCCATGGGGGCGATCGCGGCAGCGCGGCGCACGCAGGGGTCGTTCGCGACGTATCTCGCCAGCACCAACCCGTCGAACCTGAGCCTCGGCACGGCGCTCTACGCCCCGCCTCTTGGATTCACGACCGGCTACGACGCTCCCCTGGTGCAGAAGATCTCGCATCTGCCCCACGTCACGCACGCCGAGAGCTATTCCTCTCTCTACACCGTCCCCATTCAGACCAACGGGCAACCCACGGCGGCTGCCCTCAAGGCCAATTTCAGCGTCTACGGCAGCGACGACGGTGAGTTCTTCAACCAGGACCGGGCGAGCGTGGTGCAGGGGCGCATGGCCGACCCACACAAGGCGAACGAGATCGTCATGACCGTCGCCGCAGCCCAGGCCCTTGGGCTCCGTGTCGGGCAGACCACCGAGTGGGGCACGTATTCCAACTCCCAGCCCAGCTCGGGGGGCGGGCCACCCTCGCAGCCCTACCTCCGCCAGAGGCTCACCCTGGTGGGCACCGTCGTCCTCAACAACGCCGTCGTGCAGGACGACATCGATGCCGGTGCGGCCACCACCGTCGTCGCCACCCCCGCCTTGACGCGCCAGCTCATCGACTGCTGCTCGAACTTCTCGTTCACCTACCTGCAGCTCCAGCACGGGAGCCGCGACGTGCCGGCCGTCGAGGCCGAGGTCGAGCGCGTCGTGCCGGCGGTCCTGCCCTACGACTTCTACGACTCGTCGATCGACGTCACCAAGGCCCAGAACGCCATCGAGCCGGAGGCCATCGCTCTCGCGGTGTTCGGGCTCATCGCCGGGTTGGCCGCCATCCTGATCGCCGGCCAGCTGATCGCGCGCCAGCTGGGCTTCTGGGCCCAGGAGGAGCGCACGATGCGCGCGCTAGGGGCCGACCCGGGCATGACCGTGGGCGACGGGCTGCTCGGGATCGGCGGCGCGGTGGTTGTGGGTGCGCTCCTGGCCGGCGCGGTGGCGGTGGCGCTCTCCCCGCTGTCTCCACTCGGACCCGTGCGTCCCGTCTATCCCCATCCGGGTGTCGCCGCGGACTGGGCCGTGCTCGGCCTCGGCGTGCTGGCGTTCGTCGTCGTTCTCGGCGCGCTGGCCGTCGTGCTGGCCGTCCAGCGCGCCCCGCACCGGTCCGCCGGGGGCTGGCGGCGGAGCACCCATCGGCCCTCGCCCATTGCGACAGCCGCGGCCAACAGCGGCCTTCCCGTTTCCGCCGTGGCCGGGATCCGCTTCGCCGTGGAGCCCGGGGCCGGGGCCCATGCCGTGCCGGTGCGCTCGGCCATCCTCGGCGCCGTGCTGGCGGTCATCGTCATCGTCGCCACCGTGGTGTTCGGCTCGAGCCTCAACTCCCTGGTGTCCCACCCCAGCCTCTACGGATGGAACTGGGACGACGCGCTGATCGCGGGCGGCGGCGTTGGCGATGTCCCCGCCACCCAGACGGCGAGGCTCCTCGACCACGACCCCCAGGTGGCGGCGTGGTCCGGTTACTGGTTCGGCACGCTGCAGATCGACGGCCTCGCCGTGCCCGTCATCGGTGGGACACCGAAGGAAGCGGTGGGGCCGCCGGTCCTGACCGGGCACCGCTTCGACGCGTCCGGCCAGATCGTGCTCGGGCCCGGGACCCTGGCCCAGTTGCACAAGCGCGTGGGGAACACCGTCACCGTTCGCTACGGGACGACCGCGCCGCATTCTCTCCGGATCGTCGGGACCGCGACGATGCCCTCCGTGGGAATCGGAGGGGTGACGGGCCACCCGTCCATGGGGACGGGTGCGGTGGTGCCCTACCAGCTCATCCCCGAGTCCGTCCGCAACCAGTTCGCCCTGACCCCGCCGGGGCCCAACGCCGTCTTCGTGCGTCTCAAGCCAGGGACGAACACCGCGCTCGCGGTGCGGTCGCTCAACCGAATAGCGACCGAGGTCTCGCTCCCCACCAACTACCCCACCGCGGTGGTGGCGGTGCAGCGCCCCGCCGAGATCGTCAACTACAGGTCGATGGGCTCCACCCCGTTGATCCTCGGCCTCGGGCTGACGGTGGGGGCGGTGACGGCGCTCGGGCTAACCCTGGTCGCGTCGGTCCGGCGCCGACGCCGATCCATGGCCATGCTCCGGACGCTCGGCTTCACCGGCCGGCAGCTTGCGGCGACCCTGGCCTGGCAGGCGACCGTTGCAGTGAGCATCGGGCTGTTGCTCGGGGTGCCGCTCGGGATCGTGGTCGGCCGGCTGCTGTGGGACCTCTTCGCCAGCCGGATCTACGTGGTGCCCAGCCCGACTGTGCCGGCGCTCGCGATCGGCGCCATCGCGGTCGGCGCCCTCGTGCTCGGCAACCTGGTCGCCGCCATACCGGGGCGCATGGCGGCCCGCACGCCGGCTGCCTTGCTGCTGCGGACCGAGTAGGCCGCCTTCCTACGACGGCATCCAGTTGGTGCGCGGCGAGGCGAGCCAGTCCAGGACCTGGCGCCGAGTCGTCGGCCCGTGCGGCTGCCACGGCGAGGGCAGCGCGCCCTCGGTGCGCAGCTGGGCGGCCTCCTGGATGTTCGCCGTCAGCGGATCTGTCGACAGCCCGCACGGGGTGGCGGTCGGAGTTACCGGCATCGCTTCTTCGACGTCGAAAGTACCCGAGCGGACGACCCGGTCCGCCGCCATACTGGGGGAGTCAGGCGCCAGCGCACCGAATCCGGCTCTATTCGGCCCTCCCGGATAGATGGACCGCCACAAGGTGCCCCAGTTCGCTGCCGGGAAGGCGGCACCCGGCGAGCCCGGAACCGAGACCGCTGACAGTGACCTCTAGGGACATTCCATCACCCTGGGGGTGGCCAGGCTCACCTCGCCGGGCCGGAGCGACCAGCTGCCGCCGCCGACGAGCGAGACGACGGAGGCCTGGTGGTGGGGGGCGCGGAACGGCGGACGATCGAGCAGCGCGCCGTCGGGCAGGGCGCAGCCGGCCGCCGAGTGGATGCGGGTCACGGTGAGCGCGTCGGCCGGCGGGAGCGGTGGGAGGAGCCCGGCCAGGCGCTCGGCCAGCATGGTCTTGCCCGACCCCGGCGGGCCGATCATGAGGAGGTGATGGCGCCCGGCGGCGGCGACCTCGAGGGCACGGCGCCCGACCGCCTGCCCCCGCACGTCGGAGAGGTCGGGGGCGCTCGGGGCACGGGGGACGACGGACTGGGCCGGCACCTCGGGCCACCCCGACTGGCCGCGCAGGATGCGCGTCAGGTCCCCGAGGGTCGCCGCGCCGTGGACCGCATCGCCACGCACGAGCGCGGCCTCCCGCACGTCGCCCAGCGGCACCACCAGCCCGAGCGGGGACGTCGCGTCGGCCAGGGCGATCATGCCCGGAACGTGGCGCAGCGAGCCGTTCAGGCCCAGCTCGCCGCAGAAGGCCAGGCCCTCGGTGCGGTCCTGGCTCAGCTCGCCGGCGGCCACGAGGAGGCCGATGGCGATGGGCAGATCGAGCCCGGCACCACCCTTGCGCACGCCCGAAGGCGCCAGGTTGACCGTGACCCTTCTCAGTGGCCACGACAGGCCGCTGGAGAGGACCGCTGCGCGCACCCGATCTCGAGCCTCTCGCACGGCGGCGTCGGGCAACCCGACGATCGTGAAGCCAGGCAGCCCATTGGACACGTGGACCTCGACCGAGACGGGGCGCCCGACGGCGCCGCTCAGCGTGGCGGAGGCGATCGTGGCGAGCACGGTCAGAGAACGGTCGGTCCCATTCGACCCTCGCTGGCGTCCCCTATCACTAGCTCGGTGCCACGTATCGCTACCGAAGTGCTTCAGGGATCGCAACACAGACGAGGCCCAGCGGAGACAGAACCTCCTGCCTGGAGAGTCACCCCTGGGGAGTGAACCAACACGCTGTCTGGATCAGGTAACGAGTGTGTTCTGGTCAGCCTTCGGAGGATCCAAGGGACTCGATGTATAACTCGACCTCGTTCCCGTCTGGATCGAGGACGTGCACGCTCTTGGCAAAGGCCCGATCGGCCTCGTAGAGGACCTTCGTCCCTGAGGCGTCGAACACGCTCCGCGCCTGGCGAAGCTCCTCGGCCGAACGACCGATCTTGAAGGCCACATGCGCCAGACCGATGGCGTTCTGGTCTGGTGATGATCGCGCGTGTGGACTCAGCTCCATCAGGGCGAAGTCATGGTGGTTTTCCGAGGTCGCAAACCTGAAGAACGTCATAGGCGGGTCAGAGATCCGCGAGATGACCCGCATGCCCAACACGCCCGCGTAGAATCCCTCGGACCGCTCTAGGAGCGTGGGTCAGAACCCGCCAGTGACGCCTTCAGGCTGAAGCGGACCGGGAGAACGATCCGAGCAGTCTCGATTCGCGATTCTCCCGGGGGTTTGGGAGAATTTGCCCATGACAGATG
>Ga0187883_10002044_pt1 | contig 12229 bp, 17 predicted proteins | sample June2016WEW_20_1_2_FD_132966 | JGI IMG/M metagenome (GOLD analysis project Ga0187883, IMG submission 132966) | Peatland microbial communities from SPRUCE experiment site at the Marcell Experimental Forest, Minnesota, USA - June2016WEW_20_10 | ecosystem: Environmental > Terrestrial > Soil >...
CCAATTGCCAATTGCCGATTGAGTTTACATTCATACGATGGAGAATTTCCCGCCACAACATGCTACTATTTATGAATGGCCGGCGTCATCACGATCAACCCTAAGATTCTTGGCGTAACGCCCGTCTTGACCGGCACGCGCGTTCCGGTGGAATCGTTGTTCGACTATTTGAAGCGTGGCCGAACCATCGACTACTTTCTTGAGCAGTTTCCCACAGTGAAACGGGAACAAGTTGAAAAGCTTTTGGACGACGCAAAAGCAAAGACTCTTCCGCAAGCCGTCCCGGCATGACGCAGCTTCACCCCCGGCAGATTACACGCGTTTGACAAGCATGCGCCCTGTCTGACGTGACTTGGGGAAAGCCCAGCGCACCGCAAGCCGTTGTGCCAAAATCATGATTGCCCTACAATTTCATTGTCTCGAACGCGCGGAAAGTCCTGAATTTTCAGGCTCGGGCGATTAACTCAGCGGCTAGAGTGCCACCCTTACAAGGTGGAAGTCAGGGGTTCGAATCCCTTATCGCCCACTTGACGTAAGAAATGCCGAACGCATGAATTGGCGTACCCGTCCAGCGTAGGGCGGCGCAGCCGAAGACACGCGGTAAACCTGTAGATTACAGGTTTGCCCTTCGGAGCGCCCTATGCCAAATCTCATAAATCGTATTCCAAGGTATTGTCGCCACAGGTCTTCGGGCCAAGCCTATGTTTGCATCGAAGGCAGGATGATCTATCTCGGAATTTTCGGCACTTCCGCCAGCAAAGCGGAGTACAGCCGGATCATCGCCGAATGGCTTGCCGCCGGCCGCCGCCGGCCCACCGACCCCCAGGCGATCACCATTGCCGAGGTCGTTGCCGCCTTCCGGCGCCATGCGCTCGTGTATTACGGACCCGCCAGCCAGTCGCCCGCAAATATCGACGGAGCCCTGCGGCCGGTGGTGCGGCTTTACGCCAAGACGCCAGCGGTAGAATTCGGACCCCTACGGCTCAAGACGGTTCGGGACTCCATGATTGCGGCTGGGCGCGTAAGGTCAAACATCAACCATCAAATTAGCCGGATTAGAAGCGTGTTCAAATGGGCCGCGGAAAATGAACTGATTCCCGCGAAGTTCTAACCTTTAGTTTACCCTGCCGCAGATTCGGCCCATCGGCCCGTCAGCGGGATGGTTGCGGTGCGGGCGCCGACGCGCCGATTCACGCGGCTGACCAACGCAATTTTCGTGAGCGGCGCATCAATGGCATCCTAGCGTAAGAAATGTAGTTGGTGGAACACGAATTAATTAAGCCGGCCCCGCCATCTGGCGCCGAGGGCGATCAGGCTGCCCAAGACCAGCGAGCACGCCAACGGGCTGGGTTCGGGCAGGGAAGCGATCGCGGACACCTCCTGATCCCAGTAGGACGGCAACTGGGCGTAGGGGTTTGACGCCGTCTGGTCGGTTATATAGACGTGGCCGGCGTTCAATTGAGCTGCCTGGCTGAGGTCGGCGAGCATCGCCGAGGTGGTCGGCGCATCATATATTGTGTTTGAGAACCGGTCGCTTGGGTAACTCTGGAACCAGTTCTGGCCGTAGGGGTAGTTGTTGAATCCAGGGTCGCCGGCAGGGGCAGTGTTCGGCCCTTCGAAGATGTCGAAGACGTCGGCGGTCGACAAATACTGAGAGGGCGAAACCCCGTTCAGGTACGGTTGGCCGGGATTGCCGATGACGGTGTAAGAAGAGTTCAGACCCTTGATATAACTATCCAGGCTCTGATAGTACGAAAGTGTGCTCGGAGTAACCGACATCCCATCGAGGAAGAAGCCGTCGATCAAGCTTCCGTACTGGCTGATATAAGTGGACACTTGGCCCTCGACAGAGGCGAGGGGCGCACTGCCATTGTCTGTGTAAACATAGCCGACGGCCTTGCCGCTGGCGTTCTCAAGGTTCGTCATGGCGGTGACGTAATTCGGGTCCGGAGGTCCAGGCAGTGGCCCGCTGTCAGGATTGAAGACGGCGGTGACCTGGATTTGCCCGGCCGCCGCGGCCATTGCCGCCCAGCCATCGCCGACCCCGCCTGGGCCGCCAGTACCGGGGTAGAAGTATGCCGGAACGATAGTCCCCAATCCATCCGCCCGGCAAGATCTGGGCGATTGCAGAACTACGGCCAGAGCGACCGTCATCGAAACGAACACCGAGCATGCGACTTCGCTGGATCGACACATGGCATTTCTCCCGAGAGCAAATAATCCGGTCCCACTTTGAATGATCTAAAACCATCCGTCGCACCGGATAAACGCGCCTAAAGGCTCCGGCCGCGTGGTTGCGGGCACATTCTACTAATCCAGATTGACAGTTTCAAAGACTGCGAGCGATGCACGCGCCTCACCGCTAGCCTTACGGTGCTGGATTCCGCCGCTTCCACTGGTCGGGCAGCCGATCGGGCCATTCGCTGATCTGCGTGGCCGGCAAATTCGTCGGCGGTTGCGTAAGGTAATGCTGGGGATCGATACCGTGCCGGCGGCATGTGCTGGTCAGGCCGGAAAAGATCGCCGCAGAACTGGATGTTTGCCGGGCACGACGGATCCGCCCAAGCCCAATGACGCGATTGCTCAGGTGCGTCACGAGAAAGAGCCGTAGAAAGGCATTGCCAGGAGAAATTTATACAGGACTTTTACGATTCCATTCATGGGAAGGCCATGGAATCTTAAACCCAGTTTTTGGGGAGCACTTCAATTGGCTGAAGCAGGGCCTGCCGTGCAGAAGTCGGCTGAGGGCAAACCACGTTGCCGAGCGGCGGTTGCCTTTCCAGCAATGGGCCATGAATGATTCTTTTCCGGTCCAGGGGAACGGGTCGTGCAGGAAAGTCTGGATCGTGCTGTCGGAAAGAGCGCCGGCGTGTTGGATTTCTTCCAGAAAGCCGCCGAGAACCGTGTCTTTGAAGACGTTTGGCACTCTGGAATAAAAGTGTATGACCTTCGGGCGGCAGGCCGCTCGCGCCGACCCGAGAATCTGGGCATTGCAGGAACCGGGGAGAACCCGGACTTTGGCGCCGGATTCGACGATTGCGTGATTCAACGCCGGTTGATCAAGGTATCGTCCGGTGGCGCAGGAGGTTTTCCAGAGTTCATGCCATCGCGAGGACATTGCCCTTGCTCTGGGCGTGTCGCGCAGAAGGGCCACTCCCTTGTTGAAATAGCCGCAGGCGGGAACCGTCCATCCCATGGCTCTTAGTTGGGGCCAAAGCGCGGAATGGCCCAGTTTTCTGGATTTCTCGCGGAAGCGAATATTGAGATCGCGCGTAAGGCCAACGTCGAAAGATTCGTGCCGGCACAGGTTCGAGAGGAAATCAAGTCTTCGAATGCAGATCGTATCCGAGTCCAGATAGATGAAATCGCCGTCGACGAAGTCGCGCACTTGGGTGCTGATCCACCGGTTTTTCTTTGTCAGATTTGATTCGGGCACATCGAGTTCGACGATAAAGTCGACAAGAGAGAGGAGCGGATGGCGGCAATCGCGGATTGCGGTCGCTGAATCTCGGTCCATCAAACAGGTGATGCGGGCTTCGGGGTGCTGGACGCGCAGGAATCGAGCCGACAGGTAAGCCATGTCGGTGTGGACGTCTCCACCTGTTCCGTTGACGACGTAGCAGAAATGGATCATGCGATGGCCCCCGTGCCTATCGACCGAAAAGCACATCAGCAAAGGCTTCGTGTGAGAATTAAAGAGACACGGTGAGGTTATATCGGCCGGCCAGCTGGCATTTTATTGCGCAAAGGGCGGGAATTCGGTTTATGAGTGGGGTAGCACGTGCGGCATGGTGCCGTGGACCTATTTATCACGCCCCATATGCAACAGCGTGGCTGTATCGCGTCCAGTTGCGGCGACGGCAATCTGAACGGCTTGGTCAACGGCTCGGACTTCAACGTCCTGGTGGCGAACTTCAACCAGGGCGTCAGCGGTGCGGACGTGTCGGGCGGCGACATTTTGGCCTTGGACGCCTTCGCTGCGGCCAACGGATTAAAAGTCCGTTGCTCTACCTGCTGAGCTACGTGCTCGGAACAATCTGAATTGCTCGGAAATTCAGGGTTTCGCCGCATATTACCGATTGATTCTGAATCTTCAACCGCGCCGGTCAAATGGACGCATCCGGGCGCATCTGGACGCGGAAAGTCGCCGCCAGGTGACAAGGGTACTGACAAGTGAATTTCGCCCCCGTCCGTTCCCGTCGCCACGGTAACTTGCCGCGTGCTGGACAGGTCCGGCAGGGTGTCCAGCGCCCCCGCCAAATCTTCACGCCGAAGGTGCGTGTAGCGGTCCATTGTCAGCGTGATTGTGGAATGCCGGGCCAGCCGTTGCGCCGTCTTTGGATGCACGCCCCCCGCCGCAAGGTTGCTGATAAACGTGTGCCGCAAAGCATGGAAATCAGCGCAGCGGCGGGCGTCGTCACGATATGCCAGGAATGTACTCCCCTTGCGTTCGTCGCGTTCCTCTTGCGTGCCAGCGTCGGCAATCCACTTGTCGCGGGCGGCGGCAAGGTCGGCTTGCATCATGTCGATGATGGTGTCACGGCGGGGCATGTTGAACGCGGGCGCGGCCGGCATCTTGCCGGCAAAGTGCCGGGCCAGCATCGCCGCCGTGTCCGGTTTCAGCGGCAAGGTGTCTTGCCGGCGATTCTTCGCGTAGGCGGCGGCAATCTCCACGGTCGGGGCATCGCCCGCCAGATTGAAGCTCCCCCGCGTCAAGCTGCGAAGCTCGGCGGATCGCAAGCCGGTTTCGACGGCCAGCCGATACAACATCGCCCGATCCGCTCCGGTCATGCTGTACCGATCCGGCCCGGCGGTGGTGGTGTCCAACAGCCGGTGAAGCTCATCGACGGCCAGCGCCCGGCGTTCATGCCGCTTGTCCGTGCGGGCGTTGACACCTTGCAAGTGTTCCAGCGGGTTTGCAAACGCCCGGCCGTCGCGGACCATCCATCGGAAGAAACCGCGGGCATCGCGCAGGTAGTAATTGAAGCTCGCCGCCCCGATGCCGTGGTGGGTTTCCCCCTTGGCGTCTTTCCGGTCCTGCCGAAGCCCGGCAAGGAATGTTTGCACGCGGCTCGCGGACACGTCGCCAACCGTTGCCAAGCCCAGGCCCGTCACGATGCGCAGCACGCGGCTTGCCGAAAGCTCGGCATATTGCGGGGTGTTCCCCTTGGCCAGTAACGCGGCTTTCCAGTCATCGACGTGCATCGTCAGCGGCTTTGTCGATGCGGCCTTTTCCGGGCGCACGATGTTCCATTCCGCCAGTTTGGCCAGAATGCCGGCGGGCATTTCGTCCACGGCCCGCGCCAGGTCCGGCGGCAGGGTGTCATTGCTCGAGCGCAGGCTATTCAGCCGGTCGATAATGCGGGCCATCGCATCGGACGCCCGCCGATCTTCAAACAGCGGCAACCGGCGCAACACGCCGGCAAAATCCATGAAAACCGCGTACAGCTTGGCCGATTTCTTGCTGGCCTTACTGCCGTCCGCGGCCGTTTCGCTGTATCCCATGCGTCGAAGTTTCATACGTCACCGTCCTTTGTTCTTTCGCGGCCTGCCGGTCGGCCGGTATTTCACCTTTGCCAGTTCCCGCACGTCAATCAACATCATCCGGCTTGTGAGATAGCGGGCCTTGATTCGCCCGGCGGTAATCAGTTGCCGGACACGCATCGGCGTCACGCCCAGCTTGTCCGCGGCTTGATGTACCGTTATCTCCATGCCCATAAGTCTATCGACGTGAAAAAGGTTTGTCAAGCTCTATTCACCGTCCAACAATCCCGGCAGCGCCCGCTTGCCGCCAGGCCCGAAGGATTCACGCCGATGCCGCATCAAAGATTCTCGGCAATTGCAGCTTTGCTTGCCGTACGCGCTCGCGCGTTTTTTCAATTTGGAAATTGTCGGCGGAAATCTGCCGCTCGATTTCGGCGCGGAATGACTCGGCGGTAAACCGCCGCATATCCAGCACAGTTTGATCGCTGATGGTTTTCCCCAGCGCCAGCCCAACGGATTTATCCGCGGTGGTTGGCATCGCGCCAATTTCAGCAATGACGCCGGCAAGCCGTTCGTTCAGCCGCGTCAATTCGCCTTGCAGCTTGGAAATCACCCCTTCGCCGGCACGGATTTCCTGCATCGCCACGATGTCGGATCGCACAAGGGTTTCGTCAAGCGCGATTTCTCGCATCAGGTCTGCCAACTTCGCGGCGTCGTCACCGTGCGGCCCGTCGAATCGTTGCAAAATTTCCGAGTAAGTCCGCAGGCTCGCGTTGCGGCGTTTTGCCGCCAAGCTAATCGCCTCTGCCAAAACGTGTCCCATGTTCTCTCACATTCTCCGGCAGTTGCCGGCGTTAGTGTTCACGGCTCAAACGCGCCCGGATGCGTTCGATAATCTCCGGCGTGTAAACGTCGGTCCTTCTGATTTCTAGCGGCTTGATTGCCGGCTCGATTTCGCCTGCCGCCACGGTCACAGTCGCATATTTCATGTATTCAACTCGCCGCCACGGGACGCCAAGCATTTCGGCGACTTCGGCGAGAAAATAAAACTCGCTGGGCGGGTCCACGTCGCCACGGGCGATTGCGCCCAGCGCAGACAGTCGGTCAAACTCGCCAACTGCCAGGCCATCAACTCCCCCGCGAGTGAGTTTTTCCATCAACTCTCGAAGCTCTTGCCGGCGGCGCGCCGGCAGGCGGTCAAACGAAAGCTCAGAAAGCTCCGGCTCCGGCTCCGGCTCCGGTCGCCACTTCTCGGCGGTTTCGAGCGCGGCAATACGTTTTGAGATTGAACCGTTCATCGTTAATCCCCCGCGCGGATCAGCCGGCCCTCGTCTATCAACCGTTCGATTGTTTCCGCCGCATTTTGCTCGTCATCCCGTTCCATCCGTCGCCGGAATAGCGCGGCGTATTCATCGAAATCGAACGGGTGCGCGGCGCTTTTCGCATTCAGCCGCGCCAACTCTCCGGCGTCGTCGCAAAGCCGGCCGCAATGTGGGCAGGCCACGCCGGCCGCGCTTTCCAGCTTCGCAAGTCTTGTTTCAATTCCCATTGACTGCCTGCCTTTCGTTTTGCGCCGCCTCGAGCGCTTCAATCCGTTGCAGAATTTCCGACTCCGCGGCCGATGCCGGACGGCCCACGGCTCTATCCAAAATTTCCCGCGCCGCCGCGATCCGGTCGCCGGGCCGGGCGTCGGCATCGTCCAGCAAGCTCCGCAACAGCTTCACGGCCTTGTCGATGTCGCGGGCCTTGATTGCCTTTGCCAACCGTGCGCGGTGTTTGTTCGCCGGCGCGCCAGGGCCGGGCAAGCCGGCGAATCGCCCGCGGGCGTCACGTCCGTTTCCACCGTTTAATAACGGTTCGGTCATCGGCTTCCCCATTCTTCCGCGTTACACGCAAGATGTTCGATGGTTTCGTGCAGGGCGTGTATCCGTTTCTCAATTGGTGACAGTTCTTCCCGATGCCGCTGGCACAACCGCTCACGTTTCGCGGTTAGTGCGTCCAATTCGCTTCGCGCGCTTTGATATTCAGTTTTTTCGGTGTTCGCGGCTTCCCCGCGTAGAAGCTCGCCCAGGTGCATTTCCGCCGATGCAAGCTCTTCGGCCAAACTGGCGCAGGGGTGATACGCCACGTCGCCACGTTTAATCTGCTCGCGCAGTTCGATTACAACCTTGCAGGTGTAGGCAATCTCTTCGCCCGTGCCGGCTGGGTCGATTTTCGCCGCCCGCGCGGCCCGTTTCGCCCGCACGTCTTTTACCACTTGGTTCCAATCGTCGATTTTCAGCTTCTTCCCCCAGCGCTTAACTTCTTCAACGTTCATTCTGGCGGAAGCGTCCGCCATCCTGTCAATCATCTCGGCATACTCTTGACCATTGTTCGCGTTCACAGTTCACCGTCCTTCCGGCATTGCCGGGTAAATGTTTTAGTTGCCCCGCCAGGCCCGCCAGCCGCAACGCCGCGGCGTTCAAACGGCAGCGGCCTGCCGTCACTCGCCGGGCCTGCCGACGTGCTGTAATCCACGCAACGCAAGCCGAAGCTCCGCAAGGCGCGCTTCAACAGCGCCCGCACGCGAAGCGCCGGCGGCGGATCGCCAGGCGATGCGGCCTTGAAGCTCAAATGCCAGATTCCCGGCGAAATGGATTCCGTATCCATCGCCCGGCGTTCACAAGCTCCGACACTTGCGACACTTGGCGCGCCGATGGTTTCCCGCTTGTCACCCCGCTTGTCACTGGCGGGAAAATCCGGCCCGTTTTGCCATGCGTGCCAACCTTCCCTTGACACACTTTTACTGTCACTGTTGGCACAGTAGGTTTTTTGCGTGTCATTCATGGGTTGGTTGTTCCTTCCCTATCGTGCCAATCGTGCCAACCGTGCCATGCGTTTTATGTGGGGTGGTGCTGTCACCCTGTCCGGGCTTCGGCAACCGCCAAATGAATTTCCCGCCGAATGATGCCCGATGGACGATTGCCCCGATGTCTTCGCGGGCGCGTTGAACCCGTCGCCAATTGAATCCGGCTTGCCCGGCGGCGGTGCGGACGTCTTCAACCGAATGCTCGCCCAGGTCCGCCAGTTCATCCCGCAACCACGTTTGCACGTCTTCGCGGAATTCGGATGGTCGGCCATTCTCCGCGCTCATCGCTTCGTCGGCGGTCATTTCCACGGCATCGGATTCCCACACTATCCGGGCCGGATCGCCTTCGATGGTGAACGCCAGGCCGGTCGGCTCGGCGGCAAGGTTGCACTTGCCCGGCAATAGCAGCCGGCGTGCGCGGTTTTCCCGGTCCCGGCTCAAGTGCCAAATCATTCGACATATCCCGGTGAACGCCCGCGAACCTAGTGCCGTATCGTCCGCGTGATTCGATTGTGCTTTGCGGCGGTGTGCGATGATTAAGCCCGCGACGTTGAATCGTTCCGCCAGCTTGGCCAGCGGCGTCAAGATGCCCCGCACTTCGTTGTCCCGGTGCATGTCCACTTCGCCGCCGAGAAAACTGCCGATCGGGTCCACAACCACAAGCCGGCAATTCGGGATTCGTTGCAGCGCGATTTCCAGCGCCGCCACGTCGGCCAGGGTAAACATCACTTCAAACGGCTTGCCGTCTTCGCCAAGTCGCCGGACCATCGACAGCAAATGGACGCGGGAAACGTCAGCGCCGCAAGCGTCAAGGCGCGGCCTTATTTGGTCGTGCGGATCATCTTCCCCGGAAATCATTAGCACGTCGCCCGGTTCGCACGGCTCGCCGTCTGGAAAGTCGATGCCGCGTGTTATCCGGGCCGAAATGTCCGCTACGCTAAAACTTTTGCCGTCGCCGGGCATTCCAACAATCATCGACAGCCGGCCTTGCGGGATTCGCTTCGGCCAAATCCAGCGAACGTGCCGCGTTTCCACGTCGGCCATGTTCACCAAAACCGGCTCGGACGGCGTTGTTGGCTCGGCGTCATCGCGGGTTGTCATCCCCAGTTCTTTCGCGGCCGCTTTCACCGCGGCGCTTGCGTTGCCGGCGTGTTCAAAATGCGCCCACACGTCGAAAGAATCATGCACGCCGATACCCTTAACTCTGCCGTCATTCAGTGGGTCATTGCTGGAAAAGTGACAGCTTTTTCCGTCTTTCACGGACACCGATGCACTTGCCCCGCCGGGCCGTTTGAATCGCCCTTCCCCCGCCCGCGTGTAGCCGTGCCGCTCTAACATCGCGTCAAGCGCGTTCTTGGCATTGAATGCGTCAATCACGGACGCTTGGCCGTTGCGGGTTGCGTGCCGGCGTCGATATTCGGTTTGGGCTTGCGGTTCCAGCCGTTGCAATTCTTGCCGGGTGTGCGGCGCTTCGTCCAGCTTGCGGGCCGCGTCCACAAGCTCATCGACAAGGGTTTGGGACACGGCGGGAATATCGGTCAGACTTCCCACCAGCATTTTGTATCGGTCCCCCGACGGATGCAGGCTTGGCGGTGCAACCGCGTAGCCGCCTTCGCCCCGCGTTTCAATCGCAACTTTCCTTCCGGCGTCCTCATTCTCATCGGGCGTCCACGCCAGCTTGTCATTGCGTCCGGGGTTTTCACAAAACATGAATGCGTGATAGCCGCCGGGCGTCCGTTGGATCGGGATTCCATCGGCGCGCTTGCCCACGGCGGCTTGCCAAGCGTCATAAAATTCCGGCTTATCAAAATCCAATACCAGCAATCCGCCGGACACGTTGCCGCACACAAGCGCGAACGCTTTGCATCCACGCTTGAACCAGCTTCGCACGGTTGCTTCGTCGGGAATTTCGGATTGATACGGTTCCCACGTCGGCTTGCCGTCGTCACCCTTCGGCAACAGGTGCATCGCCGGGCGCTTGGTCCGATGGTCAATCGGCACGATGGAAAGCCCGGCCCGGATGCACGCCAGCGCCGCGGCTTCGGTGTCGGTGGTTTCGGTTGTGATTGTCATCCGGCCCGCCTTCCGCTTGCCGCGGCGTTCAATTCCCGAACCATCGACCATCGGCTTGCCGGCGGCATTCCGGCCGCGATCCATTCCGTCAATTCAACGCGAGAAAACAGCCGCTTGCGGCACAACCGAAAGCGCTTCAGCGGCAACCGGCCGGTGCGAATCAACTTCTTGATTGTGGTTTGGCCGACGGCCAGTTGCCGGGCCAGTTCGCGGGCGTCGATTAACAGCGGGGCATCGGCGGGTGATTCAACCGGCATTTGCGGCCTCCGGTTTGTCAGCCCCAGCGCGTTCGGTAAGCGCGCGCTCCACCATTGCAACGCTAAAGAGCATTCGGCCCGCGGCGCGGACGCACGGAATGCGCCCGGCTTCTGCCTCAGACTTTACCCACGTTTTGGGCAGCCCCAGCCGCGCGGCAACGGACGATGCAGACATGAATGTAGGCTCACGCTCCATGCCCGAATCGTACCGCCGGTTTTTACGTCCATCCGCCGTTCGCCGGGCATGTCACGGATTGTCACGCTTTCGTCACGAATAAATCACGATATGGCCCCGTTATTCCGCCAGAAATTTCTTGACTAGCCCCGCTGCTTTGCTGGGGAAAGCACGCTCAACGTCTTGCAAGCAATATTCGGGGTGACTGCGAGCGCTCTTCTTTCGCGTGCGGATGTCTTTGTTGCGTTCTACCCGTTTGCGAAGATTCTCCGGATTAACCGTGCATTTAGCATCAATCCAGCGCGCGTTTGCCCAAAGTAGGTCGGCATCGTCCGGCGATTTGGCGGCAATAATCGCCAGCAATTCCTGTCTGAATTGCGCGGGCGATCCTTCAATCTCAAAACATTTCGTGCCACCTACGGCCAAGGCATGAAGGCATGGGGACGGCACGCCGCGTTTTTCGGCATGGGGGATCAGTTCAATGGCTCGATTTTGTACGTCCGCGGACATTTCGGCCAGCCGTCCGGCCCGCCTTGTAGTCTGCCGCCTTGCTTCATCGGCCCGTCGCATGGCATGTAGGGGGTTGGTTTGCTCCCTCAGCGTTGCGGCGGCCATATCCAACGGGCGGTCTTCAAGTTCAATAAGCGCCGCGACTCTATCGGCCAAAACGCCGCATTTAATTCCAACAAGGTCCATGTTCACCGTCCTTTCGGGCCGACGCCCCGCGGCATGACGGACGGTGAATCGCGGATCATGCCGGGGGTGTCGCTTGGCAGGTTGCAAGCCCGCCGTCCCGATGGTTCATTTTACTTCCGGGCCTTGCTCGCCTCCATCGTCGATTTCACAACGCCCGCGATCATCTTCCGAACGTCCGCCGGCAGCGTCGGCCAGGCGGCAACTATCGCGGCCAAGTCGGCGTCATTTTGTGGGTTTACTGACAAGCCGGGTGACAAGGAAACCGGACACCCTTTGGAAGTGGCGGCGGTTTCGGTGGTTGTGGAATTATCAAACGGATTAAAAGTCCGTTGCTCTACCTACTGAGCTACGTGCTCGGCTTGTTCGCCGGGGATTTGCGCCGCCGGGGCACACATGCCACTTTCAGAACCAACCACGGTTTTAACCGCAGCGGCGGCGGCGGGCAAACCGGCGGCGACGTCCGTCGGGATTTTCGACAACCGCGGCATCGCCCTTGCCGTTATAATCGTTGCATTGGCATTCGTTCGGCCTCGAATTCAAGGAGCATCGCCATGAAGGCAATTCGCGTTCATTCCTTTGGTGAGCCGGAGGTGTTGATGGCCCAGGACGTGCCGGAGCCGGTCGTTGGGGCGGGGCAGGTTCGCGTGACGGTGAAGGCTGCCGGCGTGAATCCGGTGGAGGCGTATATCCGAACCG
>Ga0187883_10002053_pt1 | contig 12208 bp, 10 predicted proteins | sample June2016WEW_20_1_2_FD_132966 | JGI IMG/M metagenome (GOLD analysis project Ga0187883, IMG submission 132966) | Peatland microbial communities from SPRUCE experiment site at the Marcell Experimental Forest, Minnesota, USA - June2016WEW_20_10 | ecosystem: Environmental > Terrestrial > Soil >...
AGCCGAAGCCTGCAGTTCATCCACACGCCCCGGAACCGCTTGCGTAGCGACAGCCGCCCCCGTGAGCCTGCCCTGAGCGGAGTCGAAGGGTCCACCCGCGAATTCAGCAGAGGAGGAAGAAAGAGAAGACGGCGACGAAGTTCGCGGTTCCTGAGAACTGAGAACTGGGAACTGAGAACTCGCAGCATCGGGTGCCCCATCCTTCCGCGCACTTTGCGGAAGGGTGGGAGATGCCACCACACCCCGCGGCCCCGGCAACAAGGACTCCAGTCCGCGCCCCAAAGCCCGCCGTTTCTCCGCCAGCTTCTCGTGAGCCTTATCAGTCTTCTCCGTAGTCCTATCGACCGCCGCATTGGATGTAGTCATCAAGTATTTCCTTTCTCCCAATCTCAAAAAATTGTCATCCTGAGCGCAGCCCCGTCATCCGCGAAGCGGATGGCGCGGCGAAGTCGAAGAGCCTGCCCTGAGCTTGCCGAAGGGACCCCTACACCCTCCGCTGCAGCCAGCTCTCGCGACAATCCGACTTACATTGACATACATAAATATTTATGTGCATCGATCTATGCCGCTTCCCCTGGCCCCGTCGCCGCTCTCGCCTGCCGGTCCAGGATCTCTTTCGCCAGCCGTATGTAGCTCTCCGCTCCCCGCGACCGCACGTCATACATCAGCGCCGGCAGCCCATGGCTTGGAGCCTCTGCCAGCCGTATGTTCCGCGGGATCGCAGTTGTGCACAGCTTGTCGCCGAAATATTTCTTAAGCTCCTCGGCCACCTGCTGTGCCAGGTTCGTGCGCTCGTCGAACATGGTCAGCACCACGCCCTCGACCACCAGCCCAGGATTCAGCTCCGCGCGTATCCTCTCGATGGTGTCAAGCAGCTCCGATACACCCTCGAGCGCAAAGTACTCCGCCTGCATCGGAATCAAAACTCCATCGGCCGCGACCAGCGCGTTCAAGGTCAGCAGATCAAGTGCCGGCGGACAGTCCAGCACGATGAAGTGAAAACGATCGAGCAAACTTGCGAGCGCATCGCGCAGACGATACTCGCGCCGCTCCGCCCCCACCAGCTCGATGTTGGCGCCGATCAAATTCTTGTGCGATGGAATCAGCCAAAGCTGTTCGAGAGCGGTGAGCTGCAGCGCCTCCTCGGCGGAGGCCACGCCCATGATCACGTCGTAGATGCTGATGCGTTCTGGATTTTTTACCAAGCCCAGGCCGCTGGTTGAGTTCGACTGCGGATCGCAATCGACCAGCAGTGTGTTGACCTCGGCGGCGGCGAGTGAAGCGGCAAGGTTGATGGCAGTCGTAGTCTTGCCGACGCCACCCTTCTGGTTGGCAACCGCGATGACACGTCCCATGATTTTATTGTCTTTTCTGGTGTTGCGCGACAGGATATGCCCGAAGTGGTTGTGGAAGCAATGCCTATTATTGTGCAGATGGGGGACTTGTGTTTCACGTGAAACACATCTTTAATTTTCGCGAGTTTGAAAAATTTGGTGGCTGGGCCACGAGTGGAGATGGCGAGTGTTTCACGTGGAACACTTTTTCGTGTATTGTCTCATTGTGAGATATGTTTATAGTATGGCCACTCTGTGTGTCATGTAGGGATAAATTAGGTATTTTATTTCCACTTTATCGTTATTTATTGACGGTTGCTTACCACTTTACTTATGTATACCAATTGATAACATTCTTGAATGTGACTTGGGGACATTGATTGGCTGACGCCATTGTACGGATTTCAGTCCTGCCAGATGTGGGATCTGGGCGGTTCCTATTAGTAAAGCCAGGCATCCGCCGGGAGCTAGGAAGGCTGCGGCTTGGGGGAGGATGGTTGCGAAGTGCTCCACGGCTCGGAGGGTTACTACGTCGGCGCGAGGGAAATCGGAACGGGCGAGCAGGGTTTCGGTTCGGTCGGTGATTACATTGATGTTGGTCAATGTAAGTGCGCGGGCTACTTCGCGGAGGAAAGCGGCTTTCTTGTGATTCGATTCGATCAGCGTGAGGTGGATTTGTGGAGTCCAGATTTTCAGGGGAAGTGCGGGGAATCCGGCGCCGGAACCTATGTCGAGGACGCGGGAAATGCAGTGGTTGGTGGTCAGTGGGCAGTGGTCAGCACCTCCCTGCGGTCGCCCGGGCGGATGATGGGTCGTGTAGGGGTCCTTCGACTCCGCCGCGCCATCCGCGTCGCGGATGGCGTGGCTGCGCTCAGGATGACACCGGTGGTTGGGGGATTGTGTGATAGGCGGCTCTTGGGTGGTGTCGGCGTTCGCGGACAGGAGTGTCCGCGCTACAGGGTCTGCGGGGAAGAGGTGGCTTGCCATAAAGAAGGACTCGCCGAAGTGGCGGGTTACTATTTCTTCTTCTTTGCGGATGGCGGTCAGATTGATGCGGGCGTTCCAGCGAAGTAATAGATCGATGTATATCGATACTTGATCGAGCTGGGCCGGGGAGAGCGACTGCTCGAGAAAAGGTTCGAGGAGAGCGGCGATGCGGGCGGTGTCCATGGAGAGAAGTGGGCGGTGGTTAGTGGTCGGTGGGCAGTGGTCAGTCCTTGTCCCTAGCAGGTTGCGGAAAAAGTCATTTCTGATCGAGAACCGCGCCCTCAGCGGCTAAAGCCGCATTCAAAACAGGGCGGTTACCGCAGCGGTAAACCGCTGCGCCACCCAAAATCAAGTGCAACACCCCAACCTCCTAGAGATTGTAGCGGGAGTGGCTGCGGAAGTGTGGTTTCGCGGTTACTTTTCCAGGGCTTGCGCATCTCTACTCGTATGGCTATGACGACGACACGGCTTGTTCTGGCTCTGCTGGTTCTGGTCACGCCGATGGGGTTCAGTCGCGCGGTTGCTTCGGATGCTCCTGAACGCGATGCTGGCTCGCCGGTTCTGATCGAGTTGTTCACCTCCGAAGGGTGTTCGAGTTGCCCTCCCGCCGATGCCTTACTGATGAAGCTGGATGGGTCGCAGCCGATTGCGGGAGCGCAGGCGATTGTTCTTAGCGAACACGTGGACTACTGGAACCACGATGGCTGGAAAGACGCTTACTCGTCGAGTTTTTTTACGGATCGGCAGGAGGAGTATGTGCGCCGGCTGGGAGTGAGAGAGCCATACACTCCGCAGATGGTGATCGATGGAGCGGCGCAAATGAATGGGAGTGATGCTGGGGCGGTGGGTCGGGCGATTGAAAGTGCGCGCAGCCATGCCAAGATTCCAGTGCGGATTTCTTCGGTTGATTTGGCGGATCCGAAGACGATTCGCGTTCACCTGGCGGTGGACGCTTTGCCAGCGGACTTCAAGGCGGGCAAGGCCGAGATCTTCGTCGCGGTTGCGCTCAATCACGCGGAATCGCATGTTTCGGCGGGCGAGAACAAGGGGCGCGACATTCGTCATGTCGCGGTGGCTGAGAGTATCAGTAAAGTTGGGACGGTGGAAAAGGGAAAGAACTTTGATCGCGATGTTGTGGTTAAGGTCAAATCTCCGCTGGATCGGGGGAATTTGCGGTTGATTGCTTTCGTTCAGGAAGCGGATGCCGGGGAAGTGCTGGGGGCGGCGCTGCAGAGTTCGCCGATTCCTTAGCAGCCGCCTGCCGTCAAGGCGGTCGGAGCCTGTCCACAAGCTGTGACATAAAAATCCTATGTGATTACTGTGTCACATGCAACTAATATGGCCCCCTAAACCGTGTTTCCAGTATGGGACGGATTGCGAACCCATGGCCACCGCTATTTTGCGATTTTGGACAAATTCTGGTCTCGTGCTAGGAGCCGATGGCCTGAAATATGATGTGGTGGACCAGCGAGCAATCGGTACCGACGCACAAAAAGTTTTTGAAATCCCTGGCCTGCCTGCAGCCTACGCTATGTATGGCGAGATTGGAATCGGGGACAACAATCCAGATACGCCAATACTCCTTGATCTTTCCCAAGAAATCAGAAAGCTATTGGATTGTGACTACTCATCGTCATTTGATTTCTTTGCCTATGCGAATCGGATCGCAGCAGGCTTACACCAATCAATAGCCGCCACAAAGGACAGAGGTGCGATCTGGGGCGGAAATCAGGAATCCATTGCGCCCGGACAGGTTCTTGCGAGAATCATCCTTTGCGGATGTTTTGACGGAACACCGATGGAGGTCAATATCAAGTTTGGGCATCTCAATCAGAGATTACTGCCGCCGCGTGTATTTCCGGTTGATCTGCAGCGTTCAAATCCGGAAGTTTTTGGGTCGCTTCCCGTTACGCAACGCCTTTTTCTTAGGCAACCTGAATCTGCCGATTTAAGCCTATTGGAAGCAGCAAAGAAGATTGAACGGTACATTCAATTCTGCGATAGCGAAAAGGGCAGGAAATTAGACCCGCTCATGTGTCGAACAATCGGTGGCCATATTCATATTGCAGCGATTACGTCAAAGGGCTTTCAATGGCTCAAACCGCCCATTGGGGCGCAGCAGTAATCCCAACGCACATTTCAGACACTAGCCTGAAACACACGTTCACGCTCTCTTAACAATCCTTCCGTATAGTTTCGCAACATTTGAAGTGGGCTCTTAGGGGATTGTCTGATTGAGTCTTCGCCGGCAGACGCTTTGAGGGGCGACCCTCATCGGCTAGATAGATTGCTGAAGGACTCGTGGCGCACGCGGCAGTCAACCTCAGCGGCTAAAGCCGTCGCTGAAGATAAGCTGCAGCTCTCTCAGGCGGGGCAGTATATTTCGGTCGATTATGGACGGCAGGACGTGCTGGTGTCTCGGTTGGGCCGGTGGCGAAGGATCCCACTCTAACGTCGCAAAAAACGCGACGTTAGAATGGGGCACCCAGCTTAAGCCAGTAATCGCAGCGGTGAACCGCTGCGCCACCCAAAAGCAACAACAAAGCTAAGGACAAGGCAAGAGCAAAAGAACAAAGACGAACAAAGCAAGAACAAAGACGAACAAAGCAAGCACAAAGTAAGAACAGAGCAAGCACAAAGTGAGAACAGAGCAAGAACAAAGACGAGCTTAATCAGAGGTTGCTTCGGCTCTGCACCTGAAATTTATCGAGGAGATGTTTGCATATGGCCACTGCACCGAATCCTGAGACTACTGGCGAAGATGTGGGATTGTTGAGCGTGGCTCCGGCTCGGCCTGCGATTCACGACAAGCTGGGCAAGAGTCCGGGAATGATTGGGATGGTGGGCTTTGGGATCGTGCTTGTCATCGGCGTCATCTACTCGGCGTATCACCTCCTGACGGATCTCTCCACCGTGCACAACACGTCGATCCTGCCTTACGTTTTGTTGGGCATCGCTTTGCTGGTGGCTTTGGGATTTGAGTTTGTCAACGGATTTCACGACACGGCGAATGCGGTGGCTACCGTCATCTACACGCACTCCCTGGAGCCGCATATTGCGGTGGTGTGGTCGGGATTCTGGAATTTTCTGGGTGTGTTGACTTCGAGCGGGTTGGTCGCATTCGGAATTATATCTTTGTTGCCGGTGGAATTGATTTTGCAGGTGGGGAGCAAGGCTGGGTTCGCGATGGTGTTTGCTTTGCTGGTCGCGGCCATTATCTGGAATCTGGGGACTTGGTATTTTGGCTTGCCGGCTTCCAGTTCGCACACTTTGATCGGGTCGATTATTGGCGTGGGGATTGCGAATCAGTTGATGTCCCCGAAAACGGGCACCAGCGGCGTGGATTGGGGGCAAGCTACGAACATTGGAAAGTCGCTGCTGTTGTCGCCTGTGGTCGGATTCGTCTGCGCCTTTCTCCTGTTGTATTTGATGAAGGCGGTGGTCAAGAATCGCGCGCTTTATGAGGCTCCGGTAGGAACGGAACCTCCGCCGTTCTGGATTCGGTCGCTGCTGTTACTGACTTGCACGGGAGTCAGTTTCGCGCACGGGTCGAACGATGGACAGAAGGGCATGGGGCTGATCATGCTGATTCTGGTGGGGACTGTGCCTACGGCTTATGCTTGAACCATGCGATCACGCACAAACAGTCGGATGACTTCATTGCGGTTTCGCAGCAGGCGGCGGGAATACTCTCTAACTATGTTAGCCCGAATGCAGTGATCGGCGATCCTCGGGAAGAAGTTACGGATTACATACGAACCAAGCAATTCACTCCGAACACGATGCTGGGCTTGCGTCAACTGGTTAGCGGAATCGGTAACGAGACGGCATTGTTCGGGGAGATGGCGAAGATTCCGAATGACCAGGTGCGAAACTTCCGCAATGATATGTATGTTGCGAGCGAAGCCCTGCGGCTGATGAAGAAGAGCGGGCAGCCGGCGATGACTGCGTCCGATTGGGAAGGTTTGGACAATTACAAGAAGCACGTGGACGCGGCGACACGATTTATTCCGGGATGGGTGAAGGTTGCGGTTGCCATGGCGCTGGGCTTGGGCACGATGATCGGATGGAAACGGATCGTGGTTACGGTGGGAGAAAAGATTGGCAAGGAGCATCTTACTTATGGTCAGGGAGCGGCGGCGGAAATTACGGCTATGTTCACGATTGGGGCGGCGGACTGGTTTGGGCTGCCGGTAAGTACTACGCATGTGCTGTCCTCGGGCATTGCAGGGACGATGGCGGCGAACCATTCTGGGTTGCAGTGGTCGACGGTGCGCAATCTGGCTATGGCTTGGGTGCTTACTCTGCCGGCTTCGATGATGCTGGCGGGGTTTTTGTTTTGGGGATTTAAAAACATATTCTGAGGCTCTGGGCGGATTTGCGGTCCGAGACTGTCTGCGACTGCTCTTTCGCCCCGCTCGGGGCTGGCGTCTTCTTCCTTCTGGCCCACGGCTTGCGCCGTGGGCTGCATTCTTCCGCCGCTTTGCGGCTCTTGCGGTGATCCCTTCAGTTTTTTGTGGGCACTTTTAGTTGCATAGAGTCGGTTGTCCCTACGCTAACAATGGTGTGCCCCCGTGTCCGTACGGGGCAGAGCCCCGTCACCACACGAGCCTGGCACGTGCGATACTGAAAATTATGGCGCTGCCTGATTTCACGCCTCGGGTGGGGAACGATCCCAAGTCGGTGGTGATTCATTTGACGACTGGGAGGGGGATGGAGATTGAGTGGAAGGACGGACACCGGTCGGTGTACACGTTTGCGTTCTTGCGGGATGCTTGTCCTTGCGCGCTTTGCGAGGATGAGCGGTCGAAGGCGGGGCGCAAAGCGGGCGAGGCTCCGAAGCTGGCGCCGGGGGCTTTGCCGATGTTCAAACCGGCGGTGAGAGCGGTGTCGGCGGAGGCGGTGGGGAAGTACGCTTTGAGATTTTCGTGGAACGATAAACACGATCTGGGAATTTATTCCTGGTTCTATCTGCGGGAAGTTTGCCCTTGTGCGGAGTGCGCGGCGGCGCGGGGGTAGGGGCTTGCGCAGTTTTCCCTCCGATGCCGGCAAAAAAGCAGGTCCTTCGCTTCGCTCAGGATGACAAATTTTTTAATGGCTATGAAGATTCGCATTCGGTTGGCGGAGACTCGCGATATTCCGTTGCTTCGGGAATTGATTGAAGCTTCGGTGCGGGGGTTGCAGGCGGGGGATTATTCGGCGGCGCAATTGGAGAGCGCGCTGCGGACGGTGTATGGCGTCGATACGCAGCTGATTTCGGACGGAACTTATTTTGCGGCAGAGGCGACGGAATTTTCAGGAGAAGAACCTGCGGACGCGCCGCTGCTGGTGGGTTGCGGCGGGTGGAGCCGGCGGAAGACTTTGTATGGCGGCGATCAGTTCTCTCAGCGCGAGGATTCGTTGCTCGATCCGGCGGTGGATGCGGCTAAGATCCGGGCATTTTTTGTTCATCCGGCTTGGGCGCGGCGTGGGATTGGCGGGATGATTCTGGAGGCTTGTGAGACGGCAGCTTGGGCGGCAGGGTTTCGGCGGCTGGAGATGGGAGCGACGTTGACGGGGGTTCCGTTTTATCGGGCGAAGGGGTATGTGGAGTTGGAGGCCGTGGAAGCGCCGATGGAGAATGGCTTGACGCTGCCGATTGTGCGTATGGGGAGGCGCGTGGGCGAAGAGCACGACAGGGTTGTGAAGTTAGATGTCGAGCGGCAGGGGAGGGAGTAGGGGCCCTTCGACTCCGCAAGGCCAATCGCTTCGCGCTTGGCGTTGCTCCGCTCAGGGTGACAGGGTAGATTTATGCTGCGAATTTACGGGACAGGACTCTAGGTAGTGAGGCCTTCCAAGTATCGGGTCAGGACTTGTTCTCCGTCATCTTCGAAATCCAGGAACATGATGCCGTTGCCGAATTGCGGGTGGCGGGTGACGACGCGTCCTCGGATGACTAGGGGGTGGTCGTTGAGCCAGAGCGTGGCTTGCACGCGCGCGCCGAGTGGCAGGGTCATGATCAGCTGGATGTAGCAACCGCCGCGACTGAGGTCAATGGTTTCGAGACGCATGGGAATGTCGCTGCCTTCCTCGTGGATTTCGATTTGGACCTGGACGGTGTAGCGAGGATGGAGGCGGCGATCGCGTTCGAACAGAACGGGAGTAGCGGGCTGCGTATCGGGCGAATTCATGGGTCGGCTCCGGGGCTCGGACGTGCTGCCTGCATGGCCCCTCTATTGATCATCGGCATTGAGATTAATCGAGTCTAGGGCGTGCATCACAGCTGTGGAGTTACGAAGGGGACGTGTCAGACGGAGGTGGTTTTCCCGATTGCGAATTTTTCCGCGAATGGCTTATGGCTTCACACCTAGTTCGGAATAAAGTTCGGCGGGGTTGTAGAGGACTCCGTCTTTCACTACGAGGGCGGTTTTTCGGATATCGCTGATGTTGACGGTGGGATTGCCGTCTACGAGGACTAGATCGGCTAGTTTGCCGGGAGCGATGGAGCCTAGATCTTTATCCAGGCTCATGATTCGGGCGGCGTTGAGGGTGGCGTTTTGCAGAACCTGGTTGGGAGGAATGCCGGCCTGGACATCGAGTTCGAGTTCGCGATGGAGCGCGAATCCGGCCATGGAGTCGGTGCCGGCTTCGATGGGGATTCCGGAACGATAAAGCAGGCCGGCGAACTCCATCATCTTGGCGAAAGATGTTCGGTAGGTTTCGTCCATGCCGGCAGGAGGAGTCAGGCCTTGCGAGAGCAGGCCGCGGCGAACCTGCGTGGGCAGGCGGCCGGCGATAGGTTGGAAGCCAATCGGAATCTGGCCGGCGCGGTTCAGGTATTGATCTTCGAAAATGCTGAGCGTGAGATCGAGCTTGGTGTGGTGATCCTGCAGCAACTTGATGAAGGACTGTACCTGGGGTGCGGTGAGATCGAGACCGGCTCCTCTTTTAGCGGGTTCGATCAGTGGGGCGATGGTGTTTGTGTTTTTGATCTCGGGAAAGAAATTCAGGATGAGAAAATTCACGTGCTGAATTTCGTCGAAGCCGAGATTGACGCATTGCGCGGCGATCATTTCGGCGGGAATGTGTCCGCTGACGCGGAGGCCGTTTTTGTGGGCTTCGTCGATGATCGCGGGCACGAGTTCGGGCTTGACCGAGCTGTAGATTTTGATCTGCACGTAGCCGAGGCGTTTGTAGTTGTCTACGGCGGCGCGAGCTTCGGCTTCGGTCGAGACCAGGACTTTGGTGGGTCCGTGGTAGGCGTCGGGGCTGTCGATGATTCCGGCCAGGACGATGCGGGTGCCGATTTCTTTTCCGTCGACGATGCGCTGGCGGCGGGCGAGGAGCGAGTCGGTGTCGTTGGCGAGGTCGCGTACGGTGGTGACTCCGGCGGCCAGATTGAGGAGGCCGTCGTTATCGCCGACGTGGGCGTGCATGTCCCAGAGGCCGGGGAGCAGGGTTTTGCCGGTGGCGTCGATGATCTCAGGCCCCGGATTGTTTCCGGCCATTAGTAAGGACGGCCCAACGCCGACGATGCGATTGCCGGAGATGAGGACTTGCTGGTTGGGAATAATTTTCGCGGACTCCGCGTCGAAGACGTTGGCATGGTCGAACAGGATTCCGTTGGGCTGGTGATGCGCGAGTTTGGCGGCGAGATCAGCGGAGCGTGATTCTTTGACTTTATTTTGGACGTCGAGGAGGGTTTGGATCGACGACTCCCAACCCTCGGGAACCACGGAACCCCAGGTATCGACGCTGGCGAAGAAGTTGCCGGGATCGCCGAGCCAGACATAGGTTGGCGAGAAATCCAGTCCGCTTACGGCGTAGAGCGAGACGTGTTCCTTGTGTCCGGCAGCTTCTTTTCCAGTCGATTCTTTTCCAGTAGAAGTCAGGTCGAGTTGGGTCATACGCTGGACGCGTACCTCGCCTTCAGGGAGCAGAGTAATTTTTCCTCGGTTGTGGAGAGCGGCCTGGGCGAGCAGCGCGATTTCCGACGGCGCTCCGTTAAGAGCTGAATAGAATGCGGGGGCCGAGATTTTCTTTTCGCCTTGTTCGTCGTCGTTTTTCCAGCGTGCGGTGCCGGCTGCGAGCGAATAATTTTCGGTGACTGGCGATTTCAGATAATCGTTGCCGGTGATGACTTCTGAAAGCGGGATGCCGTTGGAATCGAGCTTTAGGATGCTGGTGGTTTTGGGGCCGCGGCCGCGGTCGTTGAACTGGAAGAAAATGTGGAGCGTGCCGTCGGGGGCGGTCCAGACGGCTTGTTGGCCGGCTGGGTTGCCCATCAGGAGGAAGGAATAGCGATCGGCGGTCGCGGGGATGTCGGCGGGGAGCGCGGGGACGGCGGACTGGGGCGATGGCTGCGAGTAGAGAGTTGCGGCGAGGAGCAGCGGAAAAATGACGGCGAAGACATAACGCAGCAGAGACTTTGCGGCGATCATGGAGAACCTCAGCGGCTAAAGCCGACGACGATTGGTTCAGCTATCGCAGCGGTAAACCGCTGCGCCACCCAAAAGCGGCCGCAGCAATAAACTGCCGCGCCACCGAAAGCGGGCGTGCGCTACAGTATAATCTTCGCCTTGAACGAAAGCGCATGACCGACACCACGCACACTACGCCCTACGAGCCCGAGCCGGTGAAGACCGGGATGGAAATTGGCGACATTCTCAAGATCCTGCCGCATCGCTATCCATTTCTGTTGATCGACCGGGTGATTGAACTGGTGCGGATGAAAAGCATTGTTGCGTTGAAAAATGTGACCATTACCGAGCCTTTTTTTCAGGGACACTTTCCGGAAAAGCCGATTATGCCGGGGGTGCTGATTGTGGAAGCGATCGCGCAGGCGGGCGGGTTGCTGCTGCTGACCGAGGTTCCCAATCGCGACGAGATGCTGATGGTGTTCACGGGAATCGAGAAGGCACGATTCCGGCGTCCGGTGGTTCCGGGAGATCAGTTGCGAATTGAAGTGGCGGTGCGAGCGTGGAGGATCACGGCGGCTCGTCTGGAAGGCAAGGCGTATGTGGACGGCAAAGTGGCGGCGGAGGCTACGGTGACTTGCCGGCTGGTGCCGCGGGCAATGGGCGTGGGAGGTGCGGAGGCGGACGAATAGTGGTCGGTGGTCAGTGGTCAGTGGCCAGTGAATCCTTGCTCGGCATTTGCGATTCACTCCCGGCTGACCACCGACCACTGCCCACTGGCCACTGGTTACGATGTCCATTCATCCTACGGCGATCCATCCTACGGCGATCATTGATCCGAAAAGCAAGATACATTCTTCGTGCTCCGTTGGGCCTTATTGTGTGATCGGGCCCGAGGTGGAGATGGGCGAGGGCTGCCGTCTGGCTTCGCATGTTGCGATCGAAGGGCCAACGAAAATTGGCGCGGACAATCACTTCTTCCCTTTCACCTCGATTGGCTTGGCGCCGCAGGATATCACTTATGCGGGGGAGCCGACACGGCTGGAGATTGGCGACCATAACGTGATTCGCGAGTTTGTCACCATCAACCGTGGCACGGTGAAGGGCGGCGGATGCACTCGGGTTGGCGACCACAACCTGATCATGGCGTATACGCATATTGCGCACGATTGTCAGATTGGGAGTCACGTCATCATGGCAAACGCGGCTACGCTCGGCGGGCACGTCACGGTGGGAGACTGGGCCACGGTGGGGGCGCTGTGTCCGGTGCATCATTTTGTGCGGATTGGGACGCATGCTTTTATTGGCGGGGGCACTACCGTCACGCGCGATGTGCTGCCGTTTTCGAAGACTTCCGCCGAGCGCGGCACGCGGGCCTATGGATTGAATGCGGTGGGGCTGGAGCGGCGGGGATTTACGAAAGAGCGGATTCGGAAGATTCATCATGCGTATCGCGTGCTGCTGACTTCGAAGCTGAATACTTCGCAGGCG
>Ga0187883_10002054_pt1 | contig 12208 bp, 9 predicted proteins | sample June2016WEW_20_1_2_FD_132966 | JGI IMG/M metagenome (GOLD analysis project Ga0187883, IMG submission 132966) | Peatland microbial communities from SPRUCE experiment site at the Marcell Experimental Forest, Minnesota, USA - June2016WEW_20_10 | ecosystem: Environmental > Terrestrial > Soil >...
CGGCGGGCACGGTGGCGATGGCCAACTCCGGTGCTAATACCAACGGGAGCCAGTTCTTCCTGGTCTATAAGAACTCCGCCAGCCTTCCGGCCAGTTATACGCCGTTCGGCACTATCGTCAGTGGCCTCAATATCCTCCAGAATGTGGCTAAGGCGGGCAGCGACAACTCCAACGGGCCAGGTGACGGCCATCCGAAGGAGAAAGTCGAGATCAACAGCGTGACCATCAAGAAGACCTGACCGGCTATGCCCGGGCAGGTGCTGAGCAGGAGGTACGCGGTGAGTACCGCAAGCGATCCGTGGGGCCGGGTAGCCGAGGACGGCACGGTCTACGTGCGTACCGCCGAGGGAGAGCGCGTCGTCGGCTCCTGGCAGGCTGGCAGCCCGGATGAGGCGATGGCGTTCTTCAAGCGCAAGTTCGACGCGCTGGAGACGGAGGTCAGCCTGCTGGAGCAGCGGATGGCCACCACCGACCTGTCTCCCGCACAGGCCCGGGCGACCATCACCCGGCTGCTGGCCACGGTGCCAGACGCGAACGCGGTAGGTGACCTGGATGGCCTGCGGACCCGGCTGGAAGCACTGACCGGGGTGGTCGAGCATCGCCGGGAGGAGCATAAGGCCGCCCGCGAGCAGGCCCGCAGCGAGGCGCTGGCGGTCAAGGAGCGCATCGTGGCCGAGGCCGAGCAGATCGCCAGCGATGCCACGCACTGGAAGGCCAGCGGCGAGCGGCTGCGCGAGCTGCTGGATGAGTGGAAGGCGGCGCCGCGCGGCGACCGGGCCGCGGAGACCGCGCTCTGGAAGCGGCTCTCCGCGGCCCGTAACACCTTCACCAAGCGGCGGCGGGCTTACTTCGCCGGCCTGGAAGAAGAGCGAGAGGCCGCCAGGACCGCTAAGGAGCAGCTGGTCAGCCGGGCCGAGGAGCTGTCGTCCTCGACCGAATGGGGCCCGACCGCAGCCGCCTACCGCGAGCTGATGCAGTCGTGGAAGCAAGCAGGCCGGGCCGACCGGACCGCCGAGGATGAGCTGTGGTCGCGGTTCAAGGCCGCGCAGGACACGTTCTTCCAGGCCCGCTCCGCGGCGCTCGCCGCCAAGGACGCGCACCTTCGCGACCACGCAGTCGCGAAGGAGCAGCTGCTCAGCGAGGCGGAGAAGCTGCTGCCGATCCGCGACTTCCGCGCCGCCCGCAGCACGCTGCGCGGCATCCAGGAACGGTGGGAGCGCATCGGAGCCGTGCCCAGGGACGCGCACGAGCGGCTGGAAGGCGGCCTGCGGCGGGTCGAGGAGGCGCTGCGCAAGGCGGAGGACGCGCAATGGCGCCGGTCCAACCCCGAAGCGCTGTCGCGGGCCAAGGGCACCATCGAGCAGATCAAGTCGGCGATCAGCCAGCTGGAGGCACAGCTGGAGAAGGCCGCCGCGAGCGGGGACGAGGCCGCGCAGCAGCGCGCCAGGGAGGCCATCGCCGCGCGCCAGTCCTGGCTCGCCGAGGCCGAGCGCACGCTGGCCGAGCTCACCAGCTGAGCGCTAGCTGGTGACCCGGTAGACGTCGTAGACGCCGTCGATGGCCCGGACGGCGCGCAGCACGTGACCGAGGTGCTTGGGGTCGCCCATCTCGAAGGTGAACCGGCTGAACGCGACCCGGTCCCTGGTCGTCGTCACCGTCGCCGACAGGATGTTCACGTGCTGATCGGAGAGGGTCCGCGTGACGTCGGACAGCAGCCCGGTCCGGTCCAGCGCCTCGACCTGGATGGCCACCAGGAACTGCGAGCCCTCCCGCGGTGACCACCGGACGTGCACCAGCCGCTCGGGCTCCGATTCGAGCAGGTGCACCAGGTTGGCGCAGTCAGCCCGGTGCACCGAGACCCCGTTGCCCCGGGTCACGAAGCCGGTGATCTGATCCCCCGGCACCGGCGTGCAGCACTTGGACAGCCGGGCCCAGACGTCGGCGGCGCCCTCCACCACGACGCCCGAGTCGCCGACTGGCTGCGGCCTGGGTGCGCGGGTGGGCAGCGCCGTCTCGGCCAGGTCCTCCTGGGCGCCCGCGAAACCGCCTGCCGACCTGATCAGCTTGCCGACCACGGACTGGGCGCTGACGTGGCCCTCGCCGACCGCCGCGTACAGGGCGGAAAGGTCGCCGTACCGCAGGTCCTGCGCGATCGCGTTCAGCGCGTCGGCCGTGGCCAGCCGCTGCAGCGGCAGTCCCTGCTTGCGCATGGCCCGCGCGATGGCGGTCTTGCCCGCCTCGGCCGCGGCCTCGCGGCGCTCCTTGGAGAACCAGTGCCGGATCTTGTTCCGGGCCCGGGCGCTCTTGACGAAGCTGAGCCAATCCCGGCTCGGCGCGGCGTCCGGGGCCTTAGAGGTGAAGATCTCGACCGTGTCGCCGTTGCTCAGGGCGCTTTCCAGCGGGACCAGGCGGCCGTTGACGCGGGCGCCGATGGTCCGGTGACCGACCTCGGTGTGGATCGCGTAGGCGAAGTCCACCGGCGTCGCGCCCTGCGGCAGCGCGATGACCTCACCGCGCGGGGTGAACACGTAGACCTCGGCGCTGCCCAGATCGAACCGGAGCGAGTCCAGGAACTCGCTCGGATCAGCGGTCTCCCGCTGCCAGTCGACCAGCTGCCGCAGCCAGGCCAGGTCGGCCACGCTGCCGCTGGTCATCTCCTCCTTGTACTTCCAGTGCGCCGCGACCCCGTACTCGGCCCGCCGGTGCATGCCCCAGGTCCGGATCTGCAGCTCCACCGGCTTCCCGTCCGGGCCGATCACCGTCGTGTGCAGCGACTGGTACATGTTGAACTTCGGCATCGCGATGTAGTCCTTGAACCGGCCGGGCACCGGATTCCAGCGCGCGTGCACCGTGCCGAGAGCCGCGTAGCAGTCGCGGACCGAGTCCACCAGCACGCGGATGCCCACCAGGTCATAGATGTCGTCGAAGCCGACATTCCTGGCGATCATCTTCTGGTACACCGAGTAGTAATGCTTCGGCCGCCCGGTCACCTGCGCCTTGATCTTGGCGTCGCGCAGGTCATTGGACACATCCTCGATCACGTCCTGCAGGAACATCTCGCGCCGCGGCGCGCGCTCGGAGACCAGCCGGGCGATCTCGTCGTACCGCTTCGGGTACAAAGTGGCGAACGCGAGGTCCTCGAGCTCCCACTTGACCGTGTTCATGCCGAGCCGGTGCGCCAGCGGGGCAAAGATCTCCAGCACCTCGCGTGACTTCTGCTCCTGCTTGGCCCTGGGCAGGTAGCGCAGCGTCCGCATGTTGTGCAGTCGGTCCGCCAGCTTGATCACGAGCACCCGGATGTCGCGCGACATGGCCACGACCATCTTGCGCACCGTCTCGGCCTGGGCCGCGTCGCCGTACTTGACCTTGTCCAGCTTGGTCACGCCGTCGACCAGGGCTGCGATGTCCTCGCCGAAATCGGCGCGCAGCTCGGTCAGCGTGTAGGGGGTGTCCTCGATCGTGTCATGCAGCAGGGCCGCGCACAGGGTCTCGTGGTTCATGCCGAGCTCGGCCAGGATCGTCGCGACAGCCAGCGGATGGGTGATGTACGGGTCACCGCTCTTGCGGGACTGCCCCGCGTGCTGCCTCGCCGCTACGTCGTAAGCGCGCTCGATCAGCCGGATGTCCGCCTTCGGGTGCGTGCTGCGCACGCTCTTCAGCAGCGGCTCCAGCACGGGGTTCACGCCGCCGCCGCGGGCGGCGCCGAGCCGGGCCAGCCTGCGGCGGACCCCGGCTGCGGAGGACGCGTCAGCGATGGCCTGGCGGCCCGCGTCGGCGAGAGCCTGGCGGCCGGCCGCGGCAGCCCGGGCCGGCGCGTCGCGGCGTGAGCCTCGCCCGGTACCGGACCGCCCTGATCCGCCCGCGCCGGAGCGGCGGCGGCCGGCTCCGGTACCGGACGCCGGCCTGCCACCGGGCGCCGGGGCCTCATCACCGGCTTGCTCACTCTCGCGTTCGGCTGCCTCGGTGCCGGCTGCCTCGGTGCCGGCCGCCTCAGTGCCGGCCGCCTCGGTGCCGGCCGCTTCGGTGCCGGCCGCCCCGGTGCCGGCCGCCCCGGTGTCAGTCGCCTCGGTACCGGCCGCCTCGGATTCGGCAGGACCGCCACGCGTGTCGGCAGTTTCGGCCGGGCCCGTCTCGGCCGGGCCCGTCTCGGCCGGACCTGCCTGCGTGCCGTCCGCGCTGGCCTGCCCCGGCTCGCCCGACCCGGCCGGTGGCGGGCCTGAGCCCGCCGATCCGGGCTCGGCTGCCAGGTCAGAGCCATCCTGCTGCCCCTGCTGCGTGCTCGGAGAGGTCGTGCGGCGCGCTCGGCGTGCGTCAGCAGCCGGGGTCACCCCGTCTGCCGCGGGCCGCTCGTGCTCAGTCAGTTCCTGTCGGCCCGCAGCCTGGGTGACCTCGGGATCGGCCACCTTGGCCATCACCGAGTCACCGGCCACATGCGCTCCTCGAATCCGTCAAGCAACCAGTCTATCGGGGACGATTCGCCAAAGTGCCCGACCGCAGACGGTCGGGCATGCCGCGGGCAGTCAGACCCGCGCCGTCATACCGAGAGCAGGGAACGGACCCGTAGGTCGGGGAGCCTGGTCCGGCCCGCCAGGAACCCGAGCTCCAGCAGCACGATGATCGCCTCGACCTCCGCCCCGCAGCGCCGGACCAGCTCCGCGGTCGCGGCCGCGGTACCGCCGGTGGCCAGCACATCGTCCACGATGAGTACCCGGTCGCCCGGCTCGAAGGCGTCCGCATGGACCTCGATGGTCGCCGTCCCGTACTCCAGCTCGTAGCTCTGCGCATGCGTCACGGCGGGCAGCTTCCCGTGCTTGCGCACCGGCACGAAGCCAGCGCCCAGCTTGCAGGCGACCGGAGCCGCCAGGATGAATCCCCTGGCCTCGATCCCGGCGACCTTGTCCACCGGCCCGTGCCCGCTGGCCAGGGCCGCCACCACCGCGGTGAAGGACGGGCCGTCGGCCAGCAGCGGAGTGATGTCCTTGAACACGATGCCCGGCTGCGGGAAGTCGGGTATGTCGCGGATCATCGCCTCGATCATCAAGACGATGCCCGGATCAGTCCCGGCCCCTGCCCGGTCCCCAGCCGCATCCGGCTGCTCCGGGGTTACGCCTGCGCCACCCGTGAACCCCGACACTGGCCAGCTACCGCCGCTTCTTCTTGCCTCCGGGGCGCCGCTTGGCCGCGCTGGTGCGGCGCGGCTGCTGCCGCGGCCCCGGCCGGGCGCTCGCACCGCGCGGCACCGATCCGCCGGCCGCGGCCCGTGCCGCTGGCACCGGCTCGTCGCCCGTCAGGGTCGGATCCGGGGTGCCCTCGTCCTCATCGACCGCGGCGGGCCCGGCGGCCGCCGATGCCCCGTTGCCAGCCGCGGTGCCCGCAGCCGCGGTGCCCGGCACTGCGGCCCTGGTCTTGCGCTGCGCCGCACGCCCACCGGACGCGCGCACCGCTACCTGCCTGGCCAGCTGCTTGTACTGCGGCTGGCGCTCCTTGAGGTCGGCGAGCACCGGCGTCGCGATGCAGATGGAGGAGTAGGTGCCGGACAGCATGCCGATGAACAGCACCAGGGCCAGGTCCTTCAGCTCGCCGTTGCCGAGCAGGGTGACGCTGACCACGAGGATCGCGGTCACCGGCAGCAGGGCGATCAGCGAGGTGTTGATCGACCGCACCAGGGTCTGGTTCAGCGCCAGGTTAGCTGCCTGGCTGTAGGTGGTCCGGCGGGTGCCGAGAATGCCGGCCGTATTCTCCCTGACCTTGTCGAAGACCACCACCGTGTCGTACAGCGAGTAGCCGAGGATGGTCAGCAGGCCGATGACGGTCGCCGGGCTGACCTGGAAGCCGGTCAGCGCGTAGACGCCGATGGTGATGACGATGTCATGCACCAGCGCGACCAGCGCCGCGCTCGCCATCCGCCACTCGAAGGCGATCGACAGGTAGATCACGATGACGATCAGGAACGCGATCAGGCCCTTGAGCGCCTTCTGCGATATCTGGCTGCCCCAGCTCGGGCCGATGAAGGTGACGCTGATGGCGTTCGGGCTGAGATGGTACTTCGCGGCCAGGGCGTCGGCCACGTGCTGGGCCGTCGTCTGCGGGATACGGTTGGTCTGCACTTCCCACAGCGGCGCCTTGCCGGGCGGCTTGACGGACTGGATGCTCGCGTCGGCGCCGCCGCCGGCGGCTACCACGGTGGACAGGATCTGGCTGGTCGATGCGCCCGGCGCGGAGAACTCGAATTCCGAGCCGCCCTTGAAGTCCACGCTGTAGTCGAGCCCGCGCACCAGCAGCGCCACGACGCTCACCAGCAGGATCACGCCGGAGATCATGTACCAGAGCTTCTGGCGGCCGACGAAGTCGAAGGAGACCTCACCGCGGTACAGGCGACCGGCGATGTTGCCGAGCCAGTGCATCAGGCCTCCTTCGGGGTGCCCGGCGTCGTGCTCGCCGGGCGCCGGGCGCCGCGCCACGGCGAGCGGGCGCCGAGCCGGGCCGCGTCAAGGCCGGAGAGCCGGTGGCCCTGGCCGTAGAACTTGGTCCGCGCCAGCAGCGTAACCATCGGCTTGGTGAACAGGAAGACCACGACGATGTCGATGACGGTCGTCAGGCCGAGCGTGAACGCGAAGCCCTGCACCTGTCCGATGGCGAAGTAGTACAGCAGGGCCGCGGCCAGGAACGACACCGTGTCGGAGACCAGGATCGTGCGCCTGGCCCGCACCCAGCCGCGCTCGACCGCGGCGCGCAGCGACCTGCCCTCCCTGACCTCGTCTCGCAGCCGCTCGAAGAACACCACGAACGAGTCGGCCGTGATCCCGATGGCGACGATGAGGCCAGCCACGCCGGCCAGCGTCAGGGTGAAGTTCTCGTACTTGGACAGCAGCACGACCGCCAGGTAGGTCAGCGCCGCCGCGATGGCCAGGCTGAGCACCGACACGACGGCGAGGCCGCGGTAGTAGAGGAACGAGTAGATGACGACCAGCAGCAAGCCGAGTGCACCCGCGATAATGCCGGCACTCAGCTGGGCGGAGCCCAGGGCCGGCGAGACCGAGGAGGACTGCTGGATCTTGAAGCTCAGCGGCAGCGCGCCGTACTTCAGCACGTTGGCCAGGTAGTTGGCGCTGGCCTCGGTGAAGTTGCCGCTGATCTGGCTTTGGCCGCCGGTGATCGGCTGCTGGACGTACGGTGCCTCGATGACCTTGCCGTCCAGCACGATCGCGAAGTCATCCAGCACCGATGTCGGGGTGCCCGAGTTGGAGTACGTGTCGTACATGCTGGACGTGAGGGTGGCGAAGGCTGCCGAGCCCTGACCGTTGAGGTTGAAGGTCACGACCCACTCGTTGTTGCTGGAGTCCAGCACGGCGGCAGGAGACTTCAGCTCTCCGCCGGTCACCTTGGCCTTGTCCAGGACGTACTTGATGCCCGAGAACGAGCCGGTCCCGCAGGAGACGATCTGGGAGTTGACGTCGTCCCAGGCGGCGGAGTTATCGCCGTATATCTGGCTCTGCCAGTTCTTATCCGCGCAGTTGAGCTTGTTGAACAGCTTGAGGACCGACGGCTCGACCTTGCTGGCGTCACCGGCGGTCGTGCTGGTCACCGGCGAGCTGGCCGATGGCGCCGGGCTCGCCGGCGCGCTCGCCGCGGCCGAGCTGCTCGCCGCGGGCTTGGCCGAGGCGCCGACGGCGGGAAGCCGTCGGGCCGCGGCGGCCTGGCCGCTTCCGCTGGAGCCGGAACTGGTCTTGGCGCTCGGCGAGGCCTTGGCGGACGCCGACGGGCTGGCAGACGCCTTGGCGGTGCTGCTGGCCGAGGGAGAGGCACTGGGCGACGCCGTCGAGGACGGCGTCAGGTCCTGCTGCGGCACGCACTGGGTACCTTCGCCGGAGCAGAGCAGCACCTGCCGGAGGCGGAGCAGCGCCGTGGTCCCGACCAGGTTGTCAACCTGCTGCGAGCCCTTGCCGGGCACGGACACGTTGATGATGTCCTTGCCCTGCTGGACCACCGAGGAGCCGGAGAAGCCGGCCCCGTCCACCCGCTGGTTCATGATCGAGATGGCCTCGTTCATGTCGGCCTGGGACGGCGTTGCCCCCTTCTTCGGGGGGACGGCCTGCAGCGTCACCGTGGTGCCGCTGGACAGGTCCAGGCCGAGCCCGACCTTGAAGCTCTTGTGCCAGTCCCCCGGCGAGGTCAGGTTCGTGCCGATGGCCACCGCCACCAGCACGATGAGCAGGGCCGCCAGGACAGCCAGGTACCGCCCCGGGCGGGAGGTTTGGGTGGGTGGAGCCACGTTCGCCCGTCCTTAGCTCTCAGCGAGCGTCGCCGTCAGATGGTCAGGTCACCGCGGTTATCGGCCGAGGTCTCCTCGTGGTGATCCGGCTCCGGCATCGTGGTGGTGCCGGTGGGCTCGCCGTCGGGGATCACTTCCATGACCCCGCGGCGCAGCATGCGGATGTTCACGCCCGGAGCGACCTCGAGGACGATGTCCCGGTCGTCGCCGGAGACGACGGTGCCGTAGATGCCGGCCGTCGTGCGGACCTGTTGACCAGGCACGACCGCACTCTGAGTCTGCTGCGCCCGGCGCGCCCTGGTGCGCTGCGGCCGGATAATGGCGACGTAGAAGACGCCGAACAGGACGATGATGATGAGCAGCGGCAAGTAGCTGGAGCTCTTGGTGGTCGTCGTCGTGGCGGCGAGAATCATGCTCCCCATCACGGGGCTTCCTTCCGGTTGATTGCCGCGGCGGCCGTAGGCACCGGCCGAGCGCCTCACCGGGCGAACCCGGCATCAGCGGCCCGCAGCTGTCATTGGACCAACTGCCGAAGTGTAGCGGCGCATGAGCGACGCACCAACAGGCTACGGCTTCTGGCGAGCGATCGTGACCAGCCTGCGACCAGCCGTGACATTCCGGGCCCGCAACCTGCCTGCTGCTCGCCCTGGGCCAGTGATCCCTCAGCCAAACAGGGTAGCCGCGCCGTCCACGCCGCAGGCCGGGGTTCGCGGGAGCGGCACGCCCAGATGCGCCCAGGCCGCCGGGGTGGCAACCCGGCCGCGCGGGGTGCGCGCGATCAGGCCGGCCCGGACCAGGAACGGCTCGGCCACCACCTCCACGGTCTCCGGCTCCTCGCCGATGGCCACCGCGAGCGTGGACAGCCCTGCCGGGCCGCCGCCGAACCGGTGCACCAGCGCCGACAGCACGGCCCGGTCGAGCCGGTCCAGGCCGCTCTCGTCCACCTCGTAAAGCTCCAGCGCCGCCCTGGCAACCGGGCGGGTCACCACGCCGTCACCGCGGACCTCCGCGTAGTCGCGGAGGCGGCGCAGCAGCCGGTTGGCGATCCGCGGCGTGCCGCGGGAGCGGCTCGCGATCTCGTCAGCGCCATCGCCGGGCAACCTGACCCCGAGCAGGCTCGCTGACCTGCGCACGATGACACCCAGCTCGTCTGGCTCGTAGAAGTCCAGATGCGCGGTGAAGCCGAATCTGTCCCGCAGCGGCGCTGGCAGCAGCCCGGCCCTGGTGGTGGCGCCGACCAGCGTAAACGGCGCGATATCCAGCGGGATGGCGGTCGCGCCCGGGCCCTTGCCGATGATCACGTCAACCCGGAAGTCCTCCATGGCCAGGTACAGCATCTCCTCGGCCGGCCGGGCGACCCGGTGGATCTCGTCAATGAAGATCACCTCGCCCTCGCTGAGCGTGGAGAGGATCGCGGCCAGGTCGCCCGCTCGCTCGATCGCCGGGCCGCTGGTGACCCGCAGCGGAGCGCCGAGCTCCGCGGCGATGATCATGGCAATGGTGGTCTTGCCCAGGCCGGGCGGACCGGACAGCAGCACGTGATCGGGGGTACCGCCGCGGCGGACCGCGCTCTCCAGCACCACGGACAGCTGCTCGCGGACACGGCCCTGGCCGATGAACTCGCTCAGCCGTTTCGGCCGCAGCGCGCTCTCCACCGCCTGGTCATCGGCGTCGGCCAGGGCCGACACCAGCCGGTCAGGGACACCCGCCTGGTCAGTGCCGCCGCGCACGGGCAGCGGCCCGGGCCGGTCCGGCTGACCGGGCCGGTCAGGGCCGCCGGGGCTGCGGCTCATGTCCGGCCCAGCACCCGCAGCGCCGCCCGCAGCGCCACAGACACGTCCACCGGGGGCTCCCCGTCCGAGCCGTTCAGCAGCTCAGGCTCGACCGCCGCAATCGCCTGGTCAGCGTCCCTGGCCTGCCAGCCCAGGCTGACCAGCCCGGTGCGTACCTGCTCGCGCCAGGGCGGCGGCCCTGGCTGCTGCCCGGGGGTGCCGGTCGTCAGGCCATCGCCCGGCGAGCCCAGCCGGCCCGCGAGCTCCAGCACGATCCGCTGAGCGCCCTTCCTGCCGATGCCCGGCACGGTCATCAGCGCGGACAGGTCCTCGGCCGCGATGGCCCGGCGGAGCGCATCCGGGGTGAACACGGCCAGCATGGCCAGCGCCAGCCGCGGGCCGACCCCGCTCGCGGTCTGCAGCAGCTCGAAAGTCGTGCGCTCGTCCTCGGTGCCGAACCCGTACAGGGTCAGTGCGTCCTCCCGGACGACCAGGCAGGTGGCGACCCGGGCGCGCTCCCCTGGCCGCAGCCTGGCCAGGGTGCCCGGCGTGCACTGGACCAGCAGCCCGACGCCGCCGACCTCGATCACCGCACCGTCCGGCGCCACCGAGCCGACTACGCCGTCCAGGTGCGCGATCATGCCGTCCGCCAGGAGGTGCGCCGGGTGGCGGGGGCCGCCGCCAGGCGATCCTGCATCCCGCCGCGCCACAGGTGGCAGATCGCGAGCGCCAGCGCGTCGGCGGCGTCGGCCGGGCGCGGCGGATCCGTCAGCGCGAGCAGCCGGCTGACCATGTGCGTCACCTGTTCCTTTCCGGCGCGGCCATTGCCGGTGACCGCCGCCTTGACCTCGCTCGGAGTATGCATCGCCACCGGCAGCCCGCGGCGGGCGGCGCACACGATGGCCACCGCGCCGGCCTGCGCCGTGCCCATCACGGTGCGCACGTTGTGCTGGCTGAACACCCGCTCCACGGCGACGGCATCGGGCTGGTGGGCGATCAGCCAGCGCTCGATCTCCTGTTCCAGGGTCAGCAGCCGGAGGGCGATGTCGGTGCCGGCCTCGGTACCGATCACGCCGGCCGCGATCAGGCTCAGCCTGCGGCCGGGGGTTCCCTCGATGACGCCAAGCCCGCACCGGGTGAGGCCAGGGTCGACGCCGAGCACCCGCATGAGCCACCATCCCGGTTCCGCGTCGCTGGCGAACATGTGTTCGGCTGAGACATTACCGGCTCGCGGGCCTGGCGGCCGGCCACCCGGGCGGCGTGTCGCGGCTGGGCCCCGACCGGGTGACCCGGCCGGGAACCGCGTCGATGCGCAGGCGCTGCTGCTGTAGCAGCGGCAGCCACGCTTCCACGCGGCAGCCGGACTGCCGACCGGGCGCGGCGCGCGGCGGACGGCAGGGCGGCGGACGGCAGGGCGACCGGCGGGAAGAAGACCGGCGGGAAGAAGACGGGCGGCAGGGCGGCGAGATCAGCAGACGAGATCAGAAGTAGTCGTACATGAACGCGGTGCCGGTGAACGCCTCGTCCACCGCCGCGTCGGCGGCCAGGTCACCGTCGGCCGCCAGCCCGGCGCCGCGCAATGTGGCCAGCGGTGTCCCCGCGTAGAGCGCGGCGAGGCCGCGCGAGCCCAGCCGCAGCGGCGGCGCGGCACTGGCCGGCAGGCTGCTGCGGCTCAGCTCGCCCTTGCCGCCGCTGACCTGCAGCAGCCACTGGCCGGAGTTGGACGGGCGCTCGCCGTCGTGCAGGGCCAGCGGGACGGCCAGCTCGGTGCCATCGGGGAAGCCGCGGCCCGCGATCGCGGCCGGGGCGTCCACCAGCCGGAGCATCCACATCTCCCGCCGGGCCAGCCGGACGTCCGGCTCGCGGACCAGCCAGCTGACCGGATCGGCCGGTGCCGCGATCGCCCGCACGCTGCGCGCGATGGTCCCGTGCGAGGCGACGATGGCCCACAGCATGCGCGTCGTGGCCGCCGAGCCGGCCTGCAGGCCGTACACCAGGACCTCCTCATCCGACCGGTTCCACTGATAGGCGAGCAGGCCGTCCGCCGCCAGGTAGCAGTAGATGTCCTCGTCGTCCAGGCTGTGCGCGAACGACTCGGTGTCGAAGGTAACCGGGCCGCAGTCGCGCCCGGTCGCATGCAGCCCGCCGATCAGGGCGATCATCC
>Ga0187883_10002058_pt1 | contig 12202 bp, 13 predicted proteins | sample June2016WEW_20_1_2_FD_132966 | JGI IMG/M metagenome (GOLD analysis project Ga0187883, IMG submission 132966) | Peatland microbial communities from SPRUCE experiment site at the Marcell Experimental Forest, Minnesota, USA - June2016WEW_20_10 | ecosystem: Environmental > Terrestrial > Soil >...
ACCGGAACCACGGCAGCCGGTCCAGCCGCGCAGGGACCTTGGTCTTGACTGTCCCGGTCTGTACCTCGCTCACGGGCCGTCCCTCCTCCTCGCCTGCGGCCATCCCACCGTGCCGCCGGCCACGCGCTCGCTCCGCGCCCGGCGGGCTTATTCAGGCAGGGCCACCCGGAACACTGCGGAGCCGCTCTGCGGCCACCCCGGCCAGACGGCCAATCTGGGACAGGACGCCGAGCTCGCGGAAACCCAGCCGCGGGCCGGCCCGGCCGCGCACGACGGTGATCGCCCCGCAGGCCGCGTCGCCCGCCAGGATCGGCCCGACCGCGACCGAGCGGGCGCCGATCACGCTGGCCACCGGGCGGCCGTCGGGCAGGCCGCCGAGCATCCACTCGTCGTCGATCGAGGCCCGGACCTCCGGGGTACACCGGCTCACCGCCGAGCTGATCACGGGGCAGGACTGCCCGGCGACCTCGCCCAGCGCTGCGATCAGCCCCGGGTCGGGCTCCCGGGCGGATACCGCCCGGCGCGGCGGGGTGGTGAGGAAGTCGACGAACACCCAGTCAGCGAACTTGCCGCTCAGCGCCTCGGCCATCGTCGAGCGCAGTTGCGTCTCGGCCGCCGCGGTGACCGCCGCCACCGCGGCGCGGGCCATGGTGTCGAGGCCGATGGTCCAGGCGGTCGCCAGCCGGAGCAGATCGTCGCTGGGCACCAGCCCGGTGGCCCATCCGCCCGGCTCGTTCACCACTGGCCCGCCAGTTATCCTCATCACCAGCCCGTCGCTGGCGGCCGGCCACCGCTGCAGCCGGCCTCGCGTCTGGATCTTCGTCGAGGCAGACTGCCCCGGGAGAATCGCCTCAAACTGAGGGGCTAGACGGGCGGAGGGAGCCAGGCGTGCTGACTGAGCAGGAAGCGGAGGAGTTCCGGATCCGCCAGCTGGTCGAGAAGTGGGCCCTGACCAGGGACGCGGGGGACTGGGCCGGGTTCGCGTCGGTCTGGCACTCCGGCGGCTGGATGACGGCTACCTGGTTTCAGGGTCCGGCCGCTGATTTCGTCCAGGCCAGCCGGGACGGCTTCGCCGCGGGGGTGAACATCCTGCATTTCCTGGGCGGATCCCACTGCGAGGTGACCGGGGACCGTGCGGTGACCCAGACCAAGATGACCATCCAGCAGCGCGCCGGGGTACACGAAGTGACCGCCGACGTCACCTGCACCGGCCGTTTCTACGACTTCCTCGAGAAGCGCGCCGGGGCCTGGGGCATCGTCCGCCGGCAGCCGATCTACGAGAAGGACCGGCTCGACCCGGTGGACCCCGCGGCCCGGCTTACCCTCGACCCGGAACAGCTGGCCCGGTTCCCGGCCGGCTACCGGCACCTGGCTTACCTGCAGTCCCATCTGGGTTACCGGATCGCGCCGCGGCTGCCCGGGCTGCGGGGCCCCGAGGTGGAACGCCTGTACCAGGAAGGCCAGGACTGGCTCCGCGGGTCCGCCACGGCGGGGATGCCGACCGCCGACGGGCTGCTCAGCCCCCCGGCCTGACCCAGTTCAGACCTCGACCGTGGTCCCAACGTCCACCCGGGAGAAGGTGTCTTCCTTCCCGCACATCGGCAGGAAGTTGTCCAGCACCATGAGGCCGACGTCGCCGAACAGGGCCTCGTGGATGACGTACCCGCGCTGCGGGGCGACCTCACGTGCGTAGTCGATCATCTCGCCCGTCTTTAGCCACGGCCCGCTGGCCGGCAGCAGCAGGGTCTGGACCGGGTCCTGCGGCACCGTGAACGAGTCCCCCGGGTGGAAGACCGAGCCGTCGATCATGAACCCGGTGTTCTGGATCACCGGGATGTCGCGGTGCAGGACCGCGTGCAGATGACCGTAGGTGTGCACGTCGAATCCGGCCGCGGTGAACGTGTCTCCCTCGTCCACCACGTGCACCTGCTGGTTGCCGAACCCTGCGAACTCGCTGGCCACCGACTCGTTGGTCCACAACTGCAGGCCGGGGTCGGCGGTGAGCGCGGCGCGCAGGCCATCCGCGTCGAAGTGATCGAAGTGCTCGTGCGTGACCAGCACCGCGCTGGCTCCCTCCAGCGCCCGCGGCATACTCCACGCTGCAGGATCGATGACCAGCGTGACCCCGTCCTTCTCCAGCCTGACGCAGGCGTGCTCGAGTTTGGTCAGCTGCATGTGCCCTCTCCCTGACTCAGGCGGATGTTCACGACCCTACCGGGCCGCGCCGCTGCGCAGCCGGCACGGGAGGCAGAGCCTAACGGCTCTCACGGCCCGCTCGGGCACCGACCGCCATCCGGGTCGCGAGCTCCGCGTCGATCTGCTGGGCGGCGTCGAGCAGCCGGGGCAGGAACTGCTTCTCCAGCGTGCGCATCGGCACCCGGGCCGCGTGCGCGCTGGCGTTGATGGCCGCGACCACCCGGCCCGAGCTGTCCCGGATGGGCACTGCGATCGACCGGACCCCGGCCTCCAGTTCCTGGTCGACCGCCGCCCAGCCCTGTGCGGCCACCCGGTCCAGGATCTGCCGCAGTTCGCTCTCGTCCACCACGGTGCGCTCGGTCAGTTTGCGCAGGCTGGTGCGCTGCAGGTGCGCGTCAAGTTCGTCGGCAGGCAGGCTGGCCAGCAGGACCCGGCCCATCGAGGTCGGATAGGGCGGCAGCCGGGTGCCCACGGTGAGGGCGATGGTCATGATCCTGTTGGCTGAGGCGCGCGCCACGTACACGATGTCGTCGCCGTCGAGCACGCTCACCGAGCAGGACTCGTGCAGTACCTCGGCCAGGTCCTCCAGGTGCGGCTGGGCGATCTGGGCCACGCTGAACGAGGACAGGTACGCATAACCGAGCGCGAGCACCCTCGGCCGCAGCGAGAACTGCCGCCCGGTACTGCCCACGTAGCCGAGTTCCTGCAGGGTGAGCAGGAAGCGGCGGGCCGCCGCCCGGGTCAGCCCGGTCCGCTCGGCCACCTCCGACAAGGTCAGCGACGGCCGCTCGGAGGAGAAGCACCGGATCACGGCCAGCCCCCGGTCCAGGGACTGGACGAAGTCCGTGCGGCGCCCTGGGCTAGGCCGCCCGCTCACGCCGGCGCCGTCCGCGGTCTCCGCCTTCGCGGTCTCCGCCTTCACGGTCTCCGCCTTCACGGTCTCCGCCTTCGCGGTCCCCGCCTCCGGGGTATCCACCCCAGCGGCGTCCTCGGCAGAGTCCCCGGCGGCCCCGCGGCCCGATGTGTTCACATTGCGAACGATAGCGCGCTGGCCGGCACCGCGCCATACAGGCCCGGGTGCGGCTCAGGGCTCACGTGCGGCTCAGGCGCCGGGCCGGGGCAGGCCCGCGGTAGGTGACATCGATGGCGGGACGTCGATCAGTTCCTGGTAGGAGTCGTGCGCCCGGCGGATGCGGTGCTTGGCCGCGAACCGCCGGGCCTGCTCGGGATCACGGCGGCGACGCGGCCACCGTGACGTCGGGGATCTGGCGGGTGGGTTTGAGCAACGCGCCCGGGGTGATCCCCGCGGCGCCCAGCGTCCCGATCCGCAACCGGTCCACGGTCACCCCTTCTAGCGCGAGCGACGGGTGGCTACCTCGTGCAGGGCGATGCCCGCCGCCACGCCGGCGTTGAGTGACTCTGTCTGCGCCGCGATGGGAATCCGGACCAGCACGTCGCAGCGCTGCGCGACGAGCCGGGACAGGCCGCGGCCCTCCGAGCCGACGACCAGCACGAGGGGACCGTCGGCCACGGTCAGGTCGCCGAGGTCGGTGTCGCCCTCGGCGTCGAGACCGGCCACGAACAATCCGGCCTCCTGGTAGGAGGTCAGCGCGCGGGCCAGGTTGGGGGCCCAGGCGACGGGCAGCCGGGCCAGCGCCCCGGCCGACGCCTTCCAGGCTCCCGCGCTCACGTGCGCGGAACGCCGGGCGGGCACCAGCACGCCGTGGCCGCCGAACGCCGCGACCGAGCGGACGATCGCGCCGAGGTTACGCGGGTCGGTGACCGAGTCCAGCGCCACGATCAGCGGTTCCTGGCCCCGGGCCCGGGCCCGCTGCAGGAGGTCATCGGGGTGGGCGTAGTCGTAGGGGCGGATCTTCAGGGCCAGGCTCTGGTGCACCGCGCCGCCGGTCAGGCGGTCCAGTTCCGGCCGCCCCGCCTCGATCACCGGGATCCCCACGTCGGCGGCGAGCCGGATCACCTCGTTAAACCGCGGGTCGGAGCCGTCCCGCGGGCCGGCGTAGAGCGCGGTGGCGGGGACGCGGGCACGCAGCGACTCCAGCACCGCGTTGCGGCCCGCCACCACCTCGGGAGCGTCGCCGGCGCCGCGGGCCCGGACTGCGCCGCCCCTGGAATCCCGGCCACCGCGGTCGGCCGGCCGGCCGGCGCGGTCCGGGGCCCGGGCACCGTCCGGCGACGACACACCGCCCCCGCGGCCCGCCCCGGCGGCCTTCGCGGCCGCCCGGCGCTGCGCCGGGTGACCCGGTCGCATGTGCGCGGGCGGGGTCGGTCCTTTGCCCTCGAGTTTGCGCTTGCCGTAGCCGCCGGTGCCGGGCCGCGGCTTGCCGGACTTGGTCCGCCCGCCCCTGCCGGACCGGCCGGATCCGCTCGCTGCCGCGCCGGTCATCGCTTCAGCTCCCAGCGCGGTCCCTGCGGGGTGTCCTCGATGAGGATGCCCGCGGCGTGCAGGTCGTCCCGGATCGCGTCGGCGGCCGCGTAGTCACGGCGCTCGCGGGCGGCCTGCCGCTGCGTCAGGGCCACCGTCACCAGCGCGCTGACCACCGCGTGCAGGTCGTCACCGGGACTGGCCGACGCCCACGGCTCGGACAGCGGGTCGAGGCCAAGCACGCTGAGCATGGCCCGGACCTCAGCCAGCGCAGCCGCAGCGGCGGCGGTGTCGCCCGCGGCGAGGGCGTTGTTGCCGACCCGTACCGTCTCGTGCACGACGGCCAGGGCCTGCGGTACGGCCAGATCGTCATCCATGGCGGCGCGGAACGCGGCGGGCAGGTCGGCACCCGCGCCGGCCTGCGGGCTGATCTCGGCGGCCCGGGTGACGAAGTTCTCGATCCGGCGGTAGGCGGCGACGGCCTCATCCACGGCTTCCGGCGAGTACTCGATGCCCGAGTGGTAATGCGCCTGCCCCAGGTAATACCGCAGCTCCACCGGCCGCATCTGGGTCACCATGGCGTCCACCAGCAGGGAGTTGCCGAGGGACTTGCTCATCTTCTCCCCGGCCACCCCGACCAGCCCGTTGTGCAGCCAGTACTGCGCGAACCCGTCTCCGGCGGCGCGGGACTGGGCGATCTCGTTCTCGTGGTGCGGGAAGACCAGGTCCAGGCCGCCGCCGTGGATGTCGAACGTGGGTCCCAGGTACTTGGTGGCCATGGCGGAGCACTCCAGGTGCCAGCCGGGCCGGCCCGGGCCCCACGGGGTCTCCCAGGCAGGCTCGCCGGGCTTGGCGCCCTTCCACAGCGCGAAATCATGCTGGTCACGCTTGGCCTCGTTGGGCTCGGTGTCGTCGGCCGGGCGCATGTGATCCACCCGCTGCCCGGACAGCGCGCCGTACGCGGGGTAGGAGCGGACGTCGAAGTAGACGTCACCGTCGGCAGCGTAGGCGTGATCGGTGTCGATCAGGCGGTGCATCAAGGTGATCATCTCGGGCACGTGCCCGGTCGCCCGGGGCTCGACGTCTGGGGGGACGCAGCCCAGCACCGCGTACGCGCGGCTGAACGCCCGCTCGTTGCGCTGGGCTATCAGCCACCAGGGGACCTCCTCGGCCGCGGCGACCCGGAGGATCTTGTCATCGATGTCGGTGACGTTCCGGCAGAACGTGACCTGGTACCCGCTGGCCCGCAGCCAGCGGGTGAGGATGTCGAAGACCACGCCCGACCTGATGTGCCCGATGTGCGGCGGCGCCTGCACGGTGGCGCCGCACAGGTACAGCGACGCCTTACCGGGCGTCACCGGCGTGAAGTCGCGCACGGTGCGCGCAGCAGTGTCGTAAAGGCGGAGCGTCACGGAGCAAGGCTACGGGATCAAGCGCCCTGCCCGGGCGGCCCAGCGTGCGGCGGCATCCAGCCACCGCCCGGCGGCACGCCGCTCGCGGTACTGGTGGCACGCCGCTCAGGTCCGCAGCGGCGCGCCGCTCAGGGTCCCGGCCGCAGGCAGTCCCGCGGGGACCGCCTCTCCCTCGCCCGCACAGCCGGGATTGCCCAGGTCCGGCATGGCTTGCAACACGCCGGGTACCTGGGCTTGCCTCGAATATCCCCAGTCCACGCGCGATACGCAATATCGTCTCCCTTGACGTTAGACAACAGAGACAGACGTGAGACAGCCCCGGCCTTCAGCAGCACAGGTGTTATGAGCACAGGTCCGAAGAACACAGGCGTGACAAGCACAGGCGTGACAAGCACAGGCGCTGGACAGCGCAAGCGCTGGAGCCCGCGGGCGCAGAACGCAGACGATAGAGATCGCGCGGCCGGGCGGGGCCCGGAGGGCCGCTCGCATTCTGGTCCCCCAAGCATGCGGGCGCTGCTGGCCGCCACCTGGCGGTGGTGGCGGCGCGGAGCGCGCCGATTCCCGGTCCTTGCTCGTCGCCGGGAGTCACAGAGCATCACCGCAGGAAGGACGAAGTAGCCCCGATGAATGGCAATCCCCGAGCGAACGGCTCCCGGGGGCATGACCTCTACGCCGCGCTCCGCCTCGTCGCGCTCATTGCCGCGATCGCCGGGGTAATCGTGCTGGCTGCGGCCGCGTTCGTGCTCTCCTACGGCGGGATCCACAAGATCGCGCTGTCCGCCGGGGTATCGGCCAGCGCGGCCCGGATCTTCCCGGTCATCTTCGACGCGATGCTGGTGGTGTCCTGCGCCGCGGTGGTGTCGCTGCGGGCCGCGAGCTGGTGGCAGCGCACCTACGCCTGGCTGACCACGCTGGTGCTGCTGGCCGCGGTGGCGGTCGCCGACGCGGTCCACGCGACCGGCACCCACATCCCCCGCAAACCGGCCGCCGCAACCATCGCCGTCCTCCCCTGGGTCCTTCTGCTGCTGGCCTTCAGCCTGCTCCTTTCGATGCTCCGGCAGTTCCGCCGGACCCGGGTGGCCGTGGCCGGCCAGGACGTGACAGAGACCCAGCCCGCCGCGCAACCGGCCGGTCCGGCTGTCGGCACCGTCCCGGCCCGGGACACCGCCCCGCTGCTGCCCTTCCGGGCCGAGACCCCTCTGGCCGACACCGCCCCGGCCCACACCGCCCCGGCCCACACCGGCCCGGCTGGTAGCGCCCCGGCTGGTAGCGCCCCGGCTAGCACTTCTCCAGCCGACACCTCCCGGGCGGGCACAGCCCCAGCGGGCGCAGCCCCGACCGCGCGGCCACCCGCTCCTCCCGCGCTGACACCCGCCCCCGCCGCACCGTTCCCCGCCGCGCCGCCTCCGGAGGCATCGCCTCCCGCCGCACAGGCCCACGCCGCGCCGGGAGCCTCACCCCGTCCGGAGTCCGGTCCAGCCGCCGGGCCCGGTGCCGCCGCGCAGTTCAACGGCGCGCGCCCTACTGGCGCTGAAGAGCAGCCGCAACGAACACCTCTCCCGCCCACCAAGCCTCCCGGAAGTCCGGAGCGTGCGGCGGAGCTGCCAGCCGCCCCGGCGCCCGACGCTGCGGCACCGCCTGCCGGTCCGGTCCCCGCGGACTCGGCGCCGGCTGACACCGCCTCGTCGGCCGGGCCAGGTGACGACGTTCCCGCCGGGGCCACGTTCCCCGGGGCCACGTTCCCCGGGCCCGCGTTCTCCGAGACCGCAGCCACGGAGACCCCCGGTGAGCTGGCCGGCGACGCCGCCGCTGGTCACGACACGGTTAGTCACGACACGGCGGACGAGGAGAGGGCCGGAAGCGACCCTGCTGGTCAGGAACGGGCTGACCAGGAGCCCGCAGGCGAGGAGCAGGCCGTCCAGGAGCAGGTCGCGCTGGAGGAGACCGCCGCCGGCCACCCCGCTACCGGGGAGCAGCCGGGTGAGTCGCCCGGGGGCGGGCGGGCTGAGCCCGCCCCGGAACAGGCACCGCAGCCGCCGGCGGGCGGGACTGGCACCGATCAGCCGTCCGGAGCCTCTGGCAGTACCATCCACGTGCCGCATCAGCCCTTGCCGGCCCCGGTGCCCGCCCCGTCGCCGCACTTCGACCGGCTGAGGAGCACCCCGACGCCGCCTGAGGATGAGTCCGACTCCGACGCCTGACTCCGACGCCTGACCGCGCCTACCGTGATCATCGCCCCGTCGGGCGCATTCTCAGGCGGTGGCCGCCGGACGGCGGCGGTTAGGCTGGTTTTGTCGTCGCCGGACCAGCCTCGGAGGAGCAACGCCGTGACACACATGGCCGAAATGACCGAGCTGACCTCCGAGGTGGAACTGCGTGAGCTGCTGAGCACCCCGGCCAGGCGCGCGGCCACGAAAGTGCGTCCCGCGCTGCATGAACGGGACCGGGAATGGCTCGCCGCCTCCCCGTTCTGCCTGATCGCGACCTCCGCCGCGAACGGCGGGTGTGACGTGTCCCCCAAGGGTGATCCGCCTGGCTTCGCCAAGGTGCTCGATGACACCACGATCGCGATCCCGGACCGCGCGGGTAACAAGCGGTTGGACGGGTTCTGCAACATCCTGAGCAACCCGCAGGTCGGCCTGCTGTTCCTGGTCCCTGGCCGGGGCGACACGCTGCGCATCAACGGGCGGGCCCGGCTGATCCGTGAGGCGGCGTTCTTCGACGACATGATCGTCCGCGGGAGCCGGCCGCGGCTGGCCCTGCTGGTCGAGGTGGAAGAGGTCTTCTTCCACTGCGCCAAGGCGTTCATGCGCGCCCGGCTGTGGGACCCGCAGACCTGGAACCCCGGGATCCTGCCCTCGGTGGCCCGCATCGTGAAGGATGTCCAGCCCGACACGGAGGAAACCTTCGAGGAACTCCAGCAGCACTACGGCCCGGCCTACCGCGAGCTGCTCTACCCGGCTAGCTGAAGACCGCTCCCAGCTGAGACCCAGAGGGCCGGGGCTAGTTCACCCGAGGGCCGGGGCTAGCTCTTGAGCACGAGGGCAGTGGCGATGGCCGCGATGCCCTCACGTCGGCCCGTCAGGCCCAGGCCGTCCGTCGTGGTCCCCGACAGGCTGACCGGAACGCCGCCGAGAGCCTCGGACAGCACCTTCTCGGCCTCCTGACGCCGCGGGGACAGCCGCGGGCGCTCGCCGATGACCTGGATCGCGACGTTCCCGATGGCGTACCCGGTTCCGGCCACCAGGGCCGCGGTCGCCTGCAGCAGCGCCGTGCCCGATGCCCCGGCCCACCGCGCTTCGGCCGTGCCGAAGTTCGCACCGAGATCTCCGAGACCGGCGGCCGACAGCAGGGCGTCACAGGCGGCGTGCGCCGCCACATCACCGTCCGAATGACCAGTCAGGCCGTCTTCACCCGGCCAGAACAACCCCGCCAGGTAGAGCGGGCGCCCAGGGCCGAAGGGGTGGACATCCGTGCCCACTCCTACCCTGGGCAGCCCGCTCACCATGCGCGCCGCAGCAAGATCAGGAGGCGAGGATCTCGTCGAGCAGCGCCTCTGCCTTGTCCTCGTTGGTCTTCTCGGCCAGCGCCAGCTCACTGACCAGGATCTGCCGCGCCTTGGCCAGCATGCGCTTCTCGCCTGCGGACAGACCGCGCTCCCGGTCCCTGCGCCACAGATCGCGGACGACCTCGGCCACCTTGTTCACGTCGCCGGAGGCGAGCTTCTCAAGGTTGGCTTTGTACCGCCGTGACCAGTTGGTCGGTTCCTCGGTGTGCGGGGCGCGAAGCACCTCGAACACCCTCTCAAGTCCTTCCTGCCCGACAACGTCCCGCACGCCCACTAGCTCGGCATTGTCCGCGGGAACGCGTACGGTCAAGTCACCCTTGTCGACCTTGAGAACGAGGTACGTCTTGTCCTCACCCTTGATCGATCGGGTCTCGATCTCTTCGATGCGAGCAGCCCCATGGTGGGGGTAGACGACCGTGTCGCCGACCTTAAAAGTCATGTGGCACATACCCCTTCCGCTAAAGCAATGTTAGCACGACCAACGGGGTTCCCTAGCTGTCGTTCGCGTTAAACGTGCAGGTCAATGGACGTTTAAGGGTCTCAGAAAGCGGCTGCCGTGGTGTGTCGGGGAGGGCCAGGGCCCTGCGGGGCACCCTGCGCGGGATCATAGGTTTCCGCCCGGTTTCACGTCGACGGCCTCTTCAGGCGCCTGTTGGGGCTTTCTCCCAGTGTGCGGCCCGGCCCCGCTGGCGGCTCATCCGGGCCGTCCCGGCGGCGGGGGACGGCCCGCCGGAGCACCGCACGCGGCAGCCGCGGACGAACGAGCGCCACCCGGGGACGAACCTGCCACAATCCCCTGGCGGCCAACTGTGCGTGAAGGCGGGCGCAGGCACATACTGGAAACAACGAGTCCGCGCACGCCGGAGAAGGATGCTCGTGAACAGAGGTGGGGATCCGGAGCGGGACGACTATGGCCTGCCCCCGGTCGACATCGAGATCCCGGACGATGCCAGGGAGCTCGAGCGCGATAGGCACGCGTACCACCGGGAGCTGCGCATGCAGCGCAGGCACCAGCTGGTGCGGCGGCTGAGCGGCCCGCTCACCCGGGACGGGATGGTCCTCCCCCTGCTCGCCAGCTGCCTGGCCCTGACCCTGCTGGCCGGTACCCTGCTGACCATGTTCACGGCGCGGCGCGCGGTACCAACCACCCTGCAGACGACCAGCGCACCCCGGCGGTCCAGCCCCCCGGTCGGCCAGGTCGGCGGCCTGCTGCCCGAAGCCAGCGTCATCGTCGGCCGCGGTCAGCCCCGCCCGGTGCGCGGCCTGCACCCCTCGGTCCTGGCCCTGGTTCCGGTCGGCTGCCGGTGCACGGCCGCGGCGCGCCGGCTGAGCGCGCAGGCGACCGCCGCGGGCGTGACGCTCTACTTCGTCGCGGCCGGGGCGGCGGTGGCTCAGGCCAGATCGCTGGCCAGGCGGAGCGGGCTCAGCACCGGCCACGTGGTGACCGACCCCCAGGACGCCTTGAGCGGCACTTACCAGCCCGTCGGGCTGACCGCGGTCCTGGTGGACAAGGATGGCCTGGTGCGCAGCATCCGGCAGAACCTCAGCTCGGCGCTCCATCTGCAGGGCAGCCTGCGGGCGCTGACCGGGGGCCGCCCGCAGGGGCTGGACGACCCCGGTGGCACCGTGGTGCTGGCCGGCCAGGCCGGGTTGCGGGCCGCCTGACCAACCGCGGGCCGAGGGCGTAGCGGGCGCCACCACGCCCGGCTGGCGACACACCCGGGCCGGTGACCGGCCGGCCACCCGCTGCCGATACGCTTTCACGCGTCCCAGGTGCACCTCACACGAATACGAGGAGAGCACGTGATGCTCCCCCTGAGCCGTTCCGCGATGCGGCGCACGGCCGCGTCCCGATCGTCCCGGCCGGGCCGCAGCGCCCTGCGCCGCGCCTGCGCCGTGGCGGCGGTGGCGCTGATCCCGGTGCTGGCGGGATGCGAGGCCGGCAGCAACGCGCCCGTCCTGCACTGGCACCCGCCCACGAACGGCGCGTCCGCGACGATCAAGGAGGGCGGGGGCGAAATCGCGATCCGCAACGCGTTCATCCTGGGCGCCCCGCCGAGCGCGACCCTGCCAGCCGGCAGTTCCGCCAGCATGTTCGTGGGGCTGGTCAACACCGGGCCGCGGGACCGCCTGGTCCGCGTCTCCGCGCCGGGCTCTGCCACCTCGGTCACGCTGCCTAAGGGCGGCGTCGTGCTGGAGCAGAACCAGAGCGCGCTGCTGACCGGCCCTGCGCCCAAGCTCATCCTCACCGGCCTGACCCGCAGCCTGGCCGCTGGGACGTACGTCAAGGTGTTCCTTACCTTCCAGAACGCGGGCACGGTGGGCCTGGACGTCCCGGTGCTCGCCCGGGCGAACTCATACGCCACGTTCTCACCCGCCCCGACGGCGTCGCCGACGCTCAGGGCGACAGCGAGGCACAGGCGCCGGGGCACGGGCAGCGCCACGGCGACGCCTTCGCCCGGCGCGACCGCCACTGCCACCGCGACGGCTACGGCCACCCCGTAAGAGCCGTTGCGGGGCCGCGGGTGCGGAACTTAGCTGCCCGGCTCGAACTTGTAGCCCAGCCCCCGGACCGTGATGATGTGCCGCGGGTTACCCGGGTCGACCTCTACCTTGGCCCGCAGCCGCTTGATGTGCACGTCG